>ERZ795061.49-NODE-49-length-109331-cov-8.778002_pt1 | contig 109331 bp, 98 predicted proteins | sample MGYA00375145_ERZ795061 | MGnify/ENA primary metagenome ERZ795061 (study PRJEB30190, sample SAMN05720144) | anaerobic digester metagenome | isolation source: active sludge of municipal wastewater-treating anaerobic digesters | place: USA | collected 2014-12-22 ... | reverse complement strand
TCTCAGGATGAGGTTGATGCAAACGCAGCCACAGGATGTGGCGAAAGCGTTTGCCTTCTACCATTAAGAATTGAAAAAAGGAGAAGGGGGACTATACATATATTATTTCCTATTGAGCCCTCTCCTTTTTTCAGGCTTCATGGGAGAGGGCGCGCCGGAGGCGGGGTGAGGGTGGTAATTAAGGTATTTTTTTATTTTTTTGAAAAATACTATTAAGTATTTTTTCGTCTCATCCGACCATATAGATGATTATTATTGATACACTCCTATCAAAATTTACCAGGTTGAAGGCTTTTGCAGCTCGCACTCCTGCAAAAGCCTTTTATTTTCTCTTCACCTGCCTGCCTGAAGCCCGATTTTGTTTAATAATATTTTAGCGCAGTATATACGATAATATATATAACATTTTATATAGTAAGGAAGGGCCTCCTCCAATGAGTTCAACGGGAGTCCTTGAAAGAACAGGAAGCATGATATTCGTCATCAATGAACAGAACCCCCAGAAACGGCTTATCGACAAGGCCGTTGAAGTGCTGAGGCAGGGGGGCGTCATCGTGTACCCTACCGATACCGTGTATGCCTACGGCTGCGACATCAACGATAAAAGGGCCATTGAAAAGATATACTGGATCAAGCATATCGGGCGCAACAAGCCCCTGAGCTTCATTTTCAGCGACATCTCGGAGATCAGCGAGTATGTCAGAAACATTTCCGACAGGGCCTTCAAGATAATGAAAAAGGCCTTCCCGGGACCCTATACCCTTATATTCAACGCCACCAAGCTGGTGCCGAAGGTGGCCATCACCAACCAGAAGACGATCGGCGTCAGGATCCCGGACAACAACATAGCCATAGAACTGGTGAGGACCCTGGGGCGGCCCATCATGTCCGCCAGCGTCAGCACCTCCACCGGTGAATATATCGTGGACCCCAAGGACCTCGAAAAGATATACCGGAACGAGGTAGACCTGGTCATTGACGCGGGTCCGAAGGTATCCGAGGTCTCCACGGTCATTGACCTGACCGACGGAAACCCCGTCGTGATACGCGAAGGAAAGGGTGAAATTTTTTTTTAACTGGACAAGGCGGCGAGCCTATTAATTATAGTCACGGATTTGAGGCAGTGGATCGTCTGATTGATCCCCCCACTCCCCCCGGGGGGCTTTAAATAGAATTGAGCTCGAAAATCCCCCTCCGGGGGATTTTGGGGGGCTGAATCAAGCCACCGATTAACATTGAGAGGTATCAGTATGGAAGGTTTACGTGATTTTTTAAAAGTGGTGATAGCCATCGCTATTTTCCTTGGGCTTGGAGCGATCGTATCGTTCATATATTACAATATCCGGAAGAGGGATCTCTTCGGAGGCTATATCGGCGGCCTGGTGGTAGGCTTCATCGGCGCCATCATCGGCGGCTATATTCTTGATTACCTGTTCTACAATATCGCCGTCACCATCCTCGAGTTCCTTTCCCGCGGCATCGGCGTCAATGTTATCGCCGGCTTCATCGGCGCCTACGCGGCGCTTTACATCATGAACCGGCTGAGCCATGACCGTGAACGTAAAAAATACTGATCTAAGATTTAGTAAGCGCGGTCACGTGACCACGCCTGCTTAATATTCGTGCTCGCTTCAGGGAGCGGAAGGTATAAAAAAAGAGGGCTGACATCCGATGCCAGCCCCCTCTGCGTTTCAGTTGTTTGAGATGGTCCTCTCTATCCAGGCCTGTTACGCGCCTTTCTGCAGCTTCCTTCTCCTGATATTGATCAGCACGACCGCGGTTATCATGACGCCTATCAGGGCGCTGATGGCGGCGATGCTGGTGACATGGCGGTTCTTGATAAGATACGCCGTCAGGGCTGAGCCGCTCGGCACCGGGAAGGTATAGGCGGTGTCGGGATTGCTGTACCAGTTCTGGTATTCCTTCCCTTGCGACTGATACCATTTCTCGAATTCCGGATAGGCCTTGAATATGTTGCTGCCTTTCTTGCCGGAGCTTTCATACGGCCACATCCACTCATCGGGCACCAGCACGGCCCAGGGGAACTTGTCGGTGTCAAGGACCTTCCCTACGAACTTGGTGGTCACGAAGGGGAGGTGCACCTGGTTGTTCTTGTCGCTGTTTGCCATGATGAACGGGTCATAGGGCATCGGGGCGATCTCGGTCCTGGCAACCGGGTTCTCGAACACTATGTCGAGGGAATGCACCTTGGCGTCGACATACTTCTCGTTTTCCTTGGCGTTCCATTTCTGGTTCAGGTCGCCCTTCGGGTCTTCGATAAGGAGATAATCGTTGCCGAGCACGTTTATATAGAACTTGTTCTTGTATCCGGCGCCGGCGGCAAGGGTCTTGCTCCGGATGTTGATCTTGCTGATCTTGTTTTCCGGGTTGATGTACTCCGTGATGCCGAATTTCACTACCAGGTCGTTGAAGTCCGCGTCACCCTTGTTGGGATACAGGTCTTCAAAGGCTATGGTGTACTGGTTGGTTACCGAGGCGATGAGGGCCGGGTCATTCGGGAACTCGTCCTTGTCGTCGGCAACGCCGTCCTTGTCGCTGTCAGCTATGGCCTCTTCTGATTTCTTCTTCTCAAGATAGATGACGCGGGAAATAGTCGCAAGATCCTGGGCATTCTCAATCGTTATGGTCTTGGAAACATAGTCCGGGTGCTCCACGACGATTTCCAGAGCACTGGTGGTCTGGTTTATCGTGGCAGAGAAGGCGGCTTTGCCCGCATCGTCCGAAATGGAAGAAGTGACCCCTTCGCCCTCAGAGTTTACATTGACGCTGGCCTTGGCTATAGCGGCGCTGGCGGCGTCCATGATGGACAGGTCGAAATTAAGGGTCTTGACCGTGGCATACTCGAACCCTTCGTTTGAAGTCGTGTCATTGTTCTCGTCTGCGGGGGGCTGGGTGGCCGCAGGAGGAGTGGTTTCCTGTGTTCCGCCGGTAGATCCCTGCTGTTCCTGGGTCTGCTCCTGGTTTTGATTCTGCTCACCGCTGCCCGAGCTGCTTTCCTGCGTCGAGGTTTCGGTGTTTGCCGCGGTTTCTGTGGAAGTTTCACCGCTCACCGTTGACCCTGTCTGCTCTGTAGAAGCAGGCGTAGTGGCCGGGGTGGTCGGATTTGAGCTGGAGGAGCCTTTATCCGTTATCGTGGTGGTTTCAACGTTTGACGGATCCACGCTATAGAGCGGGAAAGCGTCCTTTTTGGTATCCTTGCAGGCGATCATGGTTGCCGATACAACCACAACGGCGAGCATAAATAATTTTTTCATTTAAAGCCTCCAAAATGGATTAGTGTTCTGGGATTAAAGTTATCAAGATCAAAATAATAAAACTATTTGTATTTGTCAATATAAAAACCCACCCGAATGGGCTTTTTTTATGTTTTTTGTATGCAGTATTCAAAAAAAATTTATTTTAAGTGAACATAAATTTAAATATGACCATAAATAACGCAATTATTTTTAATTAAAAATAAAAGTTTTAACAATTTCTTTTGACACATTTTTAAGAAAGTAATTTACATCATTCAATGAACCAAAGGGCCTCTTGAGTATAATATCTGAAGCGATTTTTCTGCTTATACCGGGGATCAATTCCAGGGCTTTTTGAGTAAGTAAATTGATGTTGATAGGATACGGCAGTGCGATAAGTGAACGCTCCCGGTGTGAAACGATAACAGCATCGTAAAAGCTCATCAAGGGAAGCTCCATGGGGAATTTCAATGTTATGGCATAGCTGGCTATCTGTTTGCCGTATGAATATCCTGCCTGGGTTTCCAGCACCTGGCAGCGGCGTATGATCGTCCCGGGAGGATATATCTTTTCAAGCATGGGATGCTCGATTTCAGAACGTATCCTGTCGCGGTAGTACACGAAACGGTTTTCGACGCTTTTACCCGGAACGAATTTGTGCATATGGGCGGGCGTCCCGGGAAAAGGGAGTACCTGGCGGATGTTGATTCGTTTAATGAGGAGGCCGCGCTCCATGATATCTGAAAGATAGCGGAAATTTATTTCGAAGGTCTCCATGGTCTCCCCCTCGAGGCCATGAAGCAGGTTTACACCGGGAAGAAGGACGGGAATCGATTGAACTCTAGCGCCGCCGATGCCGTTGATGATCTCTATGGCACGCACCGCGTCAGCGGGGGAGACCTTCAGGTTGTTTCGGCGAACCACCTCTTCGTCAAAGGATTCGACGCCGAGGGCCATGGTGTCCCCCGGCGTGACGGTGGCGGCAAGGTCATCGAGGATCATCGATGATTCCTCGGGAAAAACAGCAATGGTCCCGGGATTCGCGTTATCGATGTTGAGCACCGATATGAGGCCGCGCTCTTTTCTCTTCCGCAGTTCCCCCAGGAGCTCCCGTATGGGCGATACCTCGGGCCTCGGGAATCCCCTGGTGAAGGACGAGCAGTCAGAGCGGTATTGAAGAATATCCGCCTGGCGTCCCAGCCTGAAGCGGTGAATCCCCGCGGCGATAAGGGCGTCGGTCTCGGCAATGATGTCCCCGGTCTCGCGGAACTGCACCTGGCCGTAGAGGCCCTCGGAGCAGAAGGAGCAATGGCTTTCCCGGGGACAGCCGCGGGATGTCTCGATTTCGCAGATAAGGTCGGGAAAGCGCGGGTGAAGCCGCGCCACGGCAGCGCCCTTCGGGGCCCAGCGGGCGATTTCGCCGGGGGAGCGCCGTTCATCGGCCCCGTCGCCCCGGGCGAAGGTGAAGGCGAATTTCTCGATATCGTTGTGGACAAGGTTGACGTTGCCGCCGCCGGGCAGGACACGGCTGATAAGGCCCCCAACGGCAAAGCGCTGGTTCCGGTTATTTTCCGCGATGCGGCGAATCTCCGCGGCGGTGCCGATCCTGCTTCCCAGGTAGCGGCCCGGCACCACGGCGCCGCCGATAAGGAAAACCATGTCATAGGCCCGTTCCAGTCGGTATCCGGCCGCCCTCAGGGAGTCGATGGTGAGATAATCGATGCGCGAGCCGTCGACGCCGGCGTCGGCCAGGGCGCCGAAGATATACCGGGGATAGGGCGAAACGAAGGGGGGGACGCCGAAACAGGCCGGTTCGTCGACGTAACAGTCAAGGATGCAGCAGCTCAGCATAGTTCCGCCACGATCTCCCCGATGTCGCGGGTGAGAAAGCCCTGTATCTTCCTCTCCACCTGCAGGACGAAATTCTTGTTCTCGGTTATGAGGGCGACGATGCTCGGGTTGATGCCGTAGCGCTGGACGAGGTCATCGACGCGGTCATCGATCGAAACGATCCGGTCGTGCATGACCCGCTTGTCGGCGTAGAAGACGAGCTCGCGTTCCTCGAGATCGCCCTCGGGCCTGAAGCCTTCGAAGACAACGTGGGAGTCGACGATATCGGCGATGGCGTCGTAGCCCAGCTCCCGCATCATCTGGCCGCCGATCAGGTCGTGGCGCAGCTCCCTGGACCCGATGGTCCTGGTCTTCGCGATGTCATGGAGGAGGGCGGCGGCCTGCACCAGGCTGGCCTGCACAACGCCGGGTTCCCTGAGGTTGGCCACCAGGGCCATGGCCACATTCATGACCTGCTCTGAATGCCTGATAATGTTTTCCAGCATGTTGTATCGCCTGATGAGCTCGTAGCATTCATCCATGGTGGGGACCGGTGCGTTATGGTTCATTTATAATCCCCCCGTGCCCCGAGGGGGTGAAAATTGTGTATTTTTATTTGTGTCATCAGCTCGGTTATGGTCAATATTGTATTCTACATTCAGATGTGCCCGGCTGCAGGCCGGGGATAACCTCAGACGATATAATTCTGTCACTATCAATCTTGCTGCACGAATGTCATTTTGATGAATCCCAGCATTCCGGGATGATGAGAAATCTTGGCAGATTGTTTGGATAATTCAAGATTCCTCACCCCGGCATGGAGGGGGCGAAATGACAGATTCGGGAAAACTGATACTTTATTATACATCTTAATGATTATATGGCAAAAAAAATATTATTACCCGGATACATTTTCTCCCTGATGCCCCCCGGGGGCAGGGAGTTCTTCAATGCCTCGTCTCCTAACTCTAAGGAGAAGGGGCGGATGATTTCAACGGACGTATCGTCAGCTGGTCCCCTATGTTCATCCGGTGTTTTTCGGCAATGGATCTCATGCTCAGTGCCAGCTCTATAAAGCCGGAGCTGCCCCGGATGATGCCGCACTGGCCCTTGAACAGGTCGCCGTAGGTCCGGACGCATATGGATTTGAACCGGTATCTTCCCGAAGAGACCGAATATAATGAGCACGCTTCAAAGTCAATTGTATTTATGGGAAGTGACGTTACGGCATTGCCGAATTTATCGATGTGGATGATCCCGCATTTCATTGATTCCGGGGCCGCCGTGTACCGGGGGAAGGGGGTCGTGACGATGGAATCGGCCGGTTTGCCGTACTTTTCCGGCGGCGTTCCCCGGGAGAGGCCGGATGCGACCGGTGCGAAGACGTCCCTGCCGTGAAAGGTGGAGGACGCGTTTTTGAACGGCGTCATGTCGATATGATAGAGTTTCATCGTGTCGGTCATGACCGCGGAGATTATGCCGTTGTCCGGCATGACGAAGAAGTACCGGCCATCGGCCGCGGTAAGGCCTTTCCGGTCGGTGCCCACCCCGGGGTCAACGATGACGCAGAAGACCGTTCCCTCCGGGAAATACCGGTACGAGGAGAAGAGGATGAATTGAGCGTTAAGTATGGAATAGGATTTTACGGAATGGCTGATATCGACGATCTCCGCGCCGGGATCCAGGCTTTTCAAAACGCCCTTGACGACGCCGACGAAATGGTCGGTATAACCGAAATCCGTAATGAGTGCTATCATGGGAGGCCTTTTGGCGGACTACGATATCCTGTTCACGGAATAGTATTTATTTTTCTTTGACATCGCGAGTGAAGCGAAGCGATCTTTTTTTACAGGGGTCCCGGCTGTGAAAAAGGGAGCCTGTTTCATTATACAATGAATATAATAACAAGATTGCGTCGTCGCCGCGCTCCTCGCAATGACCGATTGAGCAACATATGTTACGGCTATTAATTATTATTAACTATTATTTACGATGTAAAGTCAATCTTTTTCCTGTAATAAATATTATTGCCCCGGCTTGATAAAAAAAAGTTGAAAAATACTAATATTATTTATATGGTATTGATTAGACGCCTGAAAGATATCTCTATCGGGGATATTATTTGACGCCGGCGCATGTTAGTCATGGTAGGCCATGGACATTGCGTATGCTGTATAATACCTGATGGAAGATACAATAAATCTATGGAGAACGCAATGAAAAAACCAGCCCTTCTTTTTGCCGTTGTCTTCGCGGTGTCGGCCTATGCGCAGGATAAGCCGGCGGAACAGTTCGCAAAATCAAAGGATATACAGGTGACCCTGACCAGCATTTCCCTGGAAAAGTATGGTCCGGCGAAAGAGGACAAGACATTCAAGGCAGGGGAGACGGTATTTATTAACCTCGAACTCAAAGGGCTTCAGGCCAACGATCAGGGCCAGGTAGTCGTTCAGGCTGACATCAGCGTGCCCCAGCTCAGTCTCGACAGGAAGAACCTGATAGACGGGTCGACCGGCGCCGAGGAAGTGGTGCCGATGTATTTCCAGATCCCCATTGGTTCTGTGCAGAAAGGCGGCACCTGCTTTGTTAAAATAACCATCCGCGATATGGTCGCCAAAACCTTCGTGGAATACAACACGACCTTCAAGCTGACGAGATAATTCTTTTTAATCAATTATAACTCGCCGCTCTCGCAGGGCGCGTTACAGCACGAAAATCGTCCCCAGGTCAACGGCAGCCATGGCGCCGAGAGGGACGATTTTTTTTCCCCGCGTAATGATAAAATCTTCTATCATGGCGTAATCGGGATGGCGCACCAGAGTCCCGGAACAGAGGATCAGATCTTCCCATAATCCCGTTGCCCCGCCGATGAAGCCGTATTTGTATCCCGGCAGGTCGATATGGCCGGCGCTGATAAGCAATGACCCGATTCCTCTCTCCGATGCCGCCCGGTGGATCGACGCGTCAGCGGTAATAATTGACCTCTCATCAACGATCACGGTGGAGCATTTCGCGTAGCCTTGGCTTACTCCGACGGCGGTTATCCTTTGTGACCGCAGGTATTCTTCAACGAGGAGGTCTGATCCTGCGGAATGGCGGAAGGCCCATTTTCCGGTACAGGCTATATTATAAGTAACATCAGCGGGATATGCCCGGGAGAGGGTCGTTGGGCACAGGGTCACGGCAGCGTGTTTTTCAATTCTGGATACAAATGAGACGGATATATCTGGGTGGCAGAAGACGCGGTTTCCGTGGACGAAGATCTGTATGTCCGGATGGCCGGCCAGGGGCCTGTCCACGAGCCCGGTTCTGGGGATAAGGATTGGTTCGAAATCCATCTTCTTCAGGTTTTCGATGATTTCTCCCGGAGCATCGGGATTGATGATGGCGATTCGATCCATAATGGTGACTCAAAAAGTATTGACATGGATTTTCAGGTGCAATGATGATGGAAGGCAAGAAGTTTTTTCATTGATGGCGGACGTTACCTCACCCCGCCTCCGGCGCACACTAAGCGACAGGATGTCGCGCATGCAGCATCGTACACGGATGTACCAGATGCTGCCTCCCATTAAGCTTGGGGAAAAGGAGAGGGCTACTCAATAAGCTCCCCCTCTCCTTTCTTCAATTCTTAATGGGAGAGGGGGCCGGGGGGTAAGGTGCATTGCGTGTTAAGACATCAATCAAAAAGAATATTTATGCAGGTAATGATATGAGATTGTCCCGATACATACTCCCCACATTGAAAGAAGACCCTTCCGATGCCGTGGTTCTGAGCCACCGCCTCATGGTGCGGGCCGGCCTCATCCGCAAGGAATCGGCGGGCATGTACGTGTACCTGCCCCTGGGATGGCGGGTGCTCCGGAAGATCATCGCCATCGTCCGCGATGAGATGGACCGGGCCGGCGCCCTGGAGTTCCTGATGCCAGAACTCACCAACGCGGACCTCTGGAAGGAGTCGGGCCGGTGGGACACCATGGGTCCCGAAATGTTCCGCATCCGCGACCGTAACGCCATGGAGTACGCCCTGGCCCCGACCCACGAAGAGGCCTTTACCGCGGCGGTGCGCGGCCTCATATCGTCGTACCGCGACCTGCCGGTGAACGTGTACCAGATCAACACCAAGTTCCGCGACGAGATCCGTCCCCGCTTCGGCGTGATCCGCAGCAAGGAATTCATCATGAAGGACGCCTATTCCTTCGACATGGACGAGGAGGGACTGGAGAAGTCGTACCAGGCGATGCGGACCGCCTACCGCCGCGTCTTCGAGCGGTGCGGCCTCGAGACGATACCCGTCGAGGCGGACACGGGCTCCATGGGTGGCAGCAACTCCGAGGAGTTCATGGTGGCCTCGGAGGTCGGTGAGGAGACGCTTCTCCTGTGCGACAAGTGCGGGTACCGGGCAAACCGCGAGAAGGCGGAGTACGGCCGTCCCGCGGCCTCGGCAGATGCGCCCAAGGATCTCATCGAGGTGGCGACGCCGGACGTAAAGACCATCGACGACCTTGCCGTTTTTTTCAAGTGCCCGCCGGACCGGTTCCTCAAGAGCATCATCTACGTGGCCGACGGCAGGCCCGTCATGGCCGTGGTCCCGGGGAGCAGGGAAATCAACGAGCTGAAGCTGGCCCGCGCCGCCGGCGCCGCAAGCCTTGAGCTGGCCCCCGATTCCGTTGTCGAAGAGGTCACCGGCGCTCCCGTGGGATTCGCCGGACCGGTGACGAAGAAGAACATCAGGATCATCTTCGACGTTTCGGTGAAAGGCGTCGTCAACGGCATCACCGGCGCGAACAGGAAGGACGTCCATTTTGACGGCGTCAACCCGGGCCGGGACTTTACCATAAAGGAAGAGGCCGATATAACCAGTGCGGAGGAGGGGGACCCCTGCCCGCGGTGCGGCGCCGCCATGTACGTGAAAAAGGGGATCGAGGTCGGCCATATCTTCAAGCTCGGCTACAAGTACACGAAATCCATGAATGTCAAAGTGGTGAACGAACAGGGAGCGGAAGTCACCCCCATCATGGGCTGTTACGGCATCGGCGTCAACCGCACCATGGCGGCCGTGGTGGAACAGCATAACGACGACAAGGGTATCATATGGCCCGTCGCCCTGGCGCCCTTTGACATCCACCTCGTGGGCCTGGGCAAGAGCGACGATGAAGTCAAAAAGGCCGACGAGATATATGACCTGCTGGCGGATAAAGGCCTGGAAGTCCTCTATGACGACAGGAAAGCGAGTCCCGGCGTCAAGTTCGCCGACGCGGACCTGGTGGGCCTGCCGGTGCGGATAACCATCGGGAAGACCTATTTCCAGACCGGGGAGGCCGAGGTCAAGCTCCGCAGGGGCGGCGATGTGCTGAAGGTTAAAAAGGATGAGCTGGCGGATACGGTGCGGGAATTATTGAAATGACACTCGTTCTATCAGCTCCGGGTTTAAACCCGGGGCTGACAATAATTTCCCCGATACGGAAACGTCGCATCCCCAAAAACCGTTAAAAATCAACCGGCGACGCCTATTAATATTGACATTTAAATATATGTTTTCAAGAATGTTCGACAATAGCCATACCCAGCTTTTTATGTTGGCGACCAATCAATAACTGGAATCCATGCGGTGAAGATGGAGAGCGAACTACACGCACAGGTGTTATACATAAATCACGGTTCGTAAAATTTAAAAAAGGGAGTAAGGAGATGAAGATAGCTGTCTGTCTAAAACAGGTTCCAGACATGGAATCCAAGTTCAAAATCGTTGAAGACAAAAAAATCGATGAATCACAGATCGCTTTCAAAATCAATGATTTCGATAACTACGCCGTTGAGGCAGCCCTCCAGCTGAAAGAGAAGTTCGGCGGGGAAGTCGTTATCGTTACCTGCGGTCCCGAGCGCGCGGCCAAAGACATCCGTCAGGCCTTCGCGATGGGCGCGGACTGGGGCATCCATGTGATGGACCCCGCGGTCGAAGCCGGCGACAATTTTGTCGTTGCCTCTACCCTGCAGAAAGCCATTGAAAGCATCGGCGGCGTTGAGCTCGTCCTCACCGGCGTACAGGCCGAAGACGACCAGGCTGCCGTTACCGGCGTTATGCTGGCCGACCTGATGGGCTGGCCCCACTGCACAAACGTCAAGAAGCTGGAAGTCAACGGTACCGCCCTCACGGTGAACCGCGAGCTCGAAGGCGGATTGAACGAAGTTCTCGAAATGAGCGCGCCGGCCGTTCTCACGGTGCAATCAGGTATCAATGAGCCCCGGTACCCGACCCTTCCGGGCATCATGAAAGCCAAGAAGAAACGGCTCGATGTCAAAAAAGCCGCCGATATCGGCGCCTCTGCTGCTTCAAAAACCGATTTCATCAAAATGTTCTTCCCTGTATCCGATCACAAGGCGGAAATTCTCCAGGGCGATGCGGCGACGGTTGCAGCGAAACTCGTAGAGAAATTAAAGAATGAAGCCAAGGTGATATAAGGAGGACGGTACAATGGCAAAGATATTAGCTATAGCTGAACATAGAAATGGAAAACTGACTGATGCCACCCTTGAGCTCTGCAAGGCAGCGAAAGCCCTGGCATCCGCGCTGGGCGCCGAGCCCGCGGCCGCTATCATGGCCAAAGACGACGCCCTGGCAAAGGAAGTCGCGAAATATATTCCGACCGTTTTCTGCGTGGCCGACGGCGCCCTCGAAGGGTACACCGCCGACGGTTACACCCAGGCGATCAAGGCCGTTGTGGAATCCCAGGATGTCAAAGGCGTACTGATTCCCCATTCATATGACGGTGTCGACTATGCCGCGAAGGTCGCCATGGCGATCGGCGCCGGCATCGTGTCGAACTGCAACAAGGCCCGCGTTGACGGCGGCAAGGTCATCTTCACCCGGAACACCTACAATGGAAAGATCCAGGAAGAAAAATCGGTCAACACCGACAAGTTCGTCGCCACGTTCGAAAAAGGCGCCTATGACATGGAAGCGGCCGGCGGAGCCGGCGCGGTGACCGCGGTTTCCGCGAGCATCGCCAATGTGCGGACCAAGTCCAAAGGCATCATCGAAACCATGGCGGGCGCCGTTGACATTTCCCAGGCCAAGGTCATCGTATCCGGCGGACGCGGATGCAAAGATGCCGACAAGTACAAGGAATTCATCGTCAGCCTGGCCCAGAAGCTCGGCGGCGAGTATGCCGCTTCCCGGCCGGTGGTCGACTCCGGTTGGACCGATGCTGCCCGTCAGGTCGGCCAGTCCGGCAAGACCGTTGCCCCGGATCTTTATCTGGCATGCGGTATTTCCGGCGCCATCCAGCATGTGGCCGGCATGAAAGGCTCCAAGTGCATCGTGGCCATCAACAAGGACCCGGAAGCCCCTATCTTCAACATAGCGATGTACGGCATCGTGGGCGACCTGTTCGAGGTCATTCCCCAGATTAAAGAGAAGCTCTAAGACCCGATTGCATATCAATAAAAAAAGCTGTCCCGAAAGGGACGGCTTTTTTTTTGCTTACTTTTCCCTGGAGCAGGGGGCATTTTGACCGTGAGACGGTCAGCAATTTTGAAAGGGGAAGAGGGTGACTTCCCTCTTCCCCTTTCGACCTCCATCACCCCGCGCCTGCGGCGTGCTGGGCTTAAATGTTAGATATTCTTCATCCTGCTCGGCGCTCGTATGCAGCCTCCTGCAGACTCGCGCCTCCCGCTGCATCCATGCAGCGGGTATTTATAGTAACTTATTCTAACGAGTCGCCGGCCAGGAAGGCCGGCATCGCGAGGATGCCCCAGGATGGGGCTTCCGGAGCGAAAGGAGAAAAATGTTTATAGTCATCGCCTTAAAACGAATAATTACCTCAAGCTTTCAAAAACAGATAAACCTGAAACAATAAAAAGACATCAACCTTTAGCCCCGCGGCGTTGAGCGGCGCGGGGGGTGGGTTTAAAAGGGAGGGGGTGTCCGCGGTGACACTCCCTCCCTTTTATAAGTTCTGACCGGATCCCGGTCAAAGAGCCGCCTGCTCCGCAGGAGCAGGAATAGGAAAGATGTTGGTCCTGAACATGACCCCGGCCTGGACCGTTAATCCGAAGAGGTGGGACACGTCGCTGTTCTCCTTGATCATCTGCGTGACATAGAGTTCGCCCTCTCCGCCGAAGAAGATGTCGACATAGGCGACCGTCCTGAATTTGAAGAACAGGCCGAGGGTGAAGCCGAACTGCGATGGATAGACCAGGGACATCATGTCCATTTTGCGACTGTAAATTGACAGCATCTGGTTGTTGTGGGTCATCTTGGATTTGAGGATTTGCGTGTACTTGATGCCGGCATGTATCTGGAATGAAAAGAATGACGCGTTGAGGGATGTCACGAGGGAAAGGGGAAAGCTGATGGTCCAGCCCTCGACCTTCATCTTGGTATACGCCAGTAACATCGGGTCTATTTCGAGGGAGGTTATCCTTGACTTCATTTTCAATACCAGGTGAATCTGGTTGAACCAGAGGCCGGTGTGGATACCCACGATATTGTTGAACATCTTTTCTAAAACGAAGGCGCCGCCGTAGCCCGGGGCGAACTCGTGCTTTATGATCATGTCGCCCCCCTTCCGCTGCCAGAAGTTGTACCATCCGCATGAACCGGCCAGTCCGAAGGAAACGTTGGGGGCAGGGCCCGTTTCATCGTCGGCCCGGGCCGGCAGCGCGGCTCCCAGAAGGAGAACGGCCGTGACAAGGCTGATAATCAGGTGCTTCATGACCATCCGGCGGACTAGTTCTTATCCTCCATGATGCAGGTCCCGTTGAAAACCGATCCGGACTCTATGTTGAGCTCCGGTGTGACCAGGTCGCCGCTGGTCTTGCTTTTCTTGAAGAGCTCGATTTTCTTCGATGCCTTGATCTTGCCGCTGAAAACGCCGCTGACGTTGACCTCGCTCGCCCGCACGTCGGCGCTCACCTTGGCCTCGCGGCCAACGATGAGCTGGCCGTCCGTTTCTATCTTTCCCTCGAAGGAGCCCTTGATCTTCAGGGAATTCTTGAACTTGAGGTTCCCCTTGAAGGTGATGTCATCGGCGATGACCGTGTCGATTTTATTTTCGTCTTCCAGTAATTCCTTTGGTTCTGCCATTGATGTCTCCGTGAATTGAATATGTCATTGATTGACGCGGGCCATGCCCGTGAATCCGGTGATAGTAAACATAGAATAGCGCGTATAAAATGTCAAACAGTATTATGGAGGCCGGGATGATTCCATGGGCGCCGCGGGCGCTGTTTTTTTATGCCGGCAGGAAAATAACCTTGAAATATTTCTTTTATCCTGACAGGTTCTATCCATGAGTGAAGATTTGCATGCCATATTGCAGCAGGCCGAGGAGCTCGGGCGGCTTATACGGTCCACAAGCATATACCGTGACTACATGGCCGCGAAAGAGTCTCTCAACGCCGACGGCGATGCCGCAAAGCTCCTTGAAGAGTACACGAACCTCTGCCGCTCCATCAAGGAGCGGCAGGACATGTCGGATATCATTGAAAAATACGAGTTTGAAAACCTGGAGAGCATGACCGGCCTGGTATCCGGAAATGAAGCCATCATGGGCTTTCTCGAGGCTCAGAAAGATTACCTTGATCTATTGACGCGTATCCAGGATGAGCTGGCCGATACCGGTTTACCCGGCGAATAATTATCATACCTGATGTAAAATTATATGCGGTGAAATCACCTTCCCTTCTGAGAATGGGTTTTATTGCCGCTTGCCGGTGTTTTGGCATTATTGACTATAAAAATTTATCAGTAATTGTCTCTTTATTTCTTGACTCGCTGTTTTATATTGGTAATAATACATCTTTAGTAACTAAATTACCTGATTCTTGACTTAATTATCTTGATTGAGTATTTTTAAGAACATCACCACCAAATAATTAGGAAGAAAGTGAGGCTTATGCAACCAAATCTTGATAACTTAAAGAAGAAAGTCCAGGAGAACCGTGATCTGATCGACCGGATCACCGTAAAACTGCCCGGATTCAAGGGGTACGTGGAAAAGGCCGAAAGCTACGCGGCCGACAAGATCGTCAGGGAACTGCTGGCAGACAGGATAGCAGGTTTCAAGAACGATGTGAACGCGAAGATGGTCGAGCTGGAAAAGAAACAGCAGAGGGACAGCCTCGGCGACCTGGATTCCCTGAACCTCAAGATGGAAACATTGATAAAGAAATGCCAGCACGCCGATTTCGGCAGGGCTGCCGCCCTGTCAAGCATGACCATATCGGAAGACGACAAGAACCGGCTCCTGGAATATGACTGGCGGCTCATATCGGCCCTTGACGGCCTTGAGAAGAGCATGGGAGAATTACGCGCCGCGGCGGATAATGCCGGCACTGTCATCAGCGGCATAGCCGATGCGCTGCGGGCCTTTGAAAAGAACTTTGACGAACGAAAAAACGTGTTACTGGAGGTAATTTAAATGGCATTGTTGGATGTAGTCGAATGGAAAAATAAGCAGGGCGAGGTGCTATACCGGTTTCCCGAAAACGCCATCTCCATGGCTGCCCAGCTCATTGTCATGGAAAACCAGGAGGCGGTTTTCTTCAGGGAAGGCCGCGCCCTTGACAGCCTGGGCCCCGGCAGGCATACCCTTAAATCCGGGAACATTCCCATACTGGAAAAGCTGGTGAACCTTCCCTTCGGCGGCAAGTCGCCGTTCCCCGCCGAGGTGTACTTCGTTAACAAGACCGAGATACCCAACCTGAAATGGGGCACCAAGCAGCCCATCGACCTCCAGGACCCGGTCTATAACATCGCGGTGCCTATCCGCGCCTTCGGCAACTTCTCGATCAAGATCAAGGACACCAAGGCGTTCCTCACCATGGCCATCGGCACCTGGCAGGCCTACACCACGGACGCTATCGAGGCGACCCTTCGCGACCAGGTCATTCTTCCCAAGCTATCCGACCTGATAGCGGAGTTCATGCTGAAGCAGAATGTCACCATACTGAAGCTCGCGCAGTACTACAACGAGATCGGCGTTTCCGGAAAGGCCAACATCCTGGATGATTTCGCCAGCTACGGCCTCGAGCTGGTGCGCTTCGCGGTCGAATCGATCAACGTGCCCCAGGAAGACGAGTCGGTCAAGCGCCTCAAGAAGGCCCTGGCGGACAAGGCGGAGATCGGCATCATGGGCCAGGACGACTACAAGATGAAGCGCACCTTCGACACCATGGAAAAGGCCGCCGGCAGCGACGGCATGTCGGGCGGCATGATGGGCGCCGGCATGGGCGTGGGCATGGGACAGCAGATGGCCGGCATGATGGGCCAGATGATGGGCGGCGCGGCCGGCGCGTCAGGCGCCAAGGTCGTCTGCCCGCACTGCAACGCCCAGAACCAGGCCGGGGCGAAATTCTGCGGGTCGTGCGGCAAGGAAATGGTCGTCGCCGCCATGACCTGCCCCAAGTGCAACGCCAGGATCCCTGCCAATTCCAAGTTCTGCCCCGAGTGCGGGGCGAACACGGCCGGCGGGGCATGCGTCAAGTGCGGGGCCAAGCTGCAGCCCGGGGCCAAGTTCTGCCCGGAATGCGGAGCGCAGCAGGGATAACCGGTACGCGCCATGGCAGCAGCGCAATGCACCTCGTGCGGTGCCCCGGTCGAGATAAAGAACAGGTTCAGCAAGGTCCTGGTCTGCTCGTACTGCGGCACCCACCTCAAGGTGACCGGCGACGGCTTTGACGCCGCGGGCAAGCATCCAAAGCTGGCGGAATTCCCGTCAATCTTCCAGGTCGGGAGCAGGGGCACCATCCTGGGCAAGCCCTTCACCGCCCTGGGACGGATGCGATACAACTACCCGGGCGGGCACTTCGACGAATGGTTCCTCGAGTATGACGGGGGCACCGCCTGGCTCACCGAGGACGAAGGGACCTATTCGCTCTTCACCGAGGTCGAAGAGGCGGTGGAGTTCCCCGATATCACCGCTGTGCGGGCCGGACAGAACGTGATGGTCGGCAATAAAAAGGTAATGGTCAAGGAAAAGGGGACGGCGGAGATCGCCGGCGCCGAGGGAGAGCTTTCCTTCTATGTCGAACCGGGCACAAAGGTCGTGTATATGGATGGCGTATCGGAAGGCAAGAAGATAGCCATCGAGGGCACGGAAAACGAGATAGAGCTCTTCACCGGCAGGCCCCTGCTGGCGAGAGATATAGTGAAATCCTGATACTGATGATCAATCCGAGGATTGAATGGGAACCGATAATCCAGATCTGAAGGCCTTGAAATGCTCCAAGTGCGGCGGCGGCCTGGTCAAGAGCTACCGGTCAGAGTACGACGATGAAGAAGAGGAGAATGTCAGTATACCCATAGGCAAGTGCTCCTCCTGCGGGCAGGAATACGACCAGAAAACCGAGGAATACTACGAGCTTTTCGCCGATGACCTCACCGCGGACAAGGACAATTCAGTATTCAGGCTCGGCATCAAGGGAACCTTGAAAGGAGTTGAATACGAGATCATCGGCAGGATACGCTACCAGGACGAGGACGAGTGGGAAAAATGTACCTGGGACGAATGGTTCGCCGTGGCGGCCGACGGCTCCTACCACTACTTTGTCGAGGAAGAGGGCGAGGTCCATTCCTACGAGGATTACACGCCCCAGTCGATAGACCTTGAATCGGACCCGTCATCGATTGAATTCGAGGGGAAAAAGATATCAAAAGACGACGCCTACGTGGGCCGTATCGTGTACGCCGAGGGCGAGCTTCCCTGGAAGCCGGAGATCGGCGAGCCTGCCACAATGTACGACTTCAAGAAGGACGGCGCGAAGTTCACCATCGAGCAGTCGGAAGGGGAGGTCTCCATCACCAGGGGAGAGAAGCTCTCTTACAATGATGTCGTCGCGGCCTTCGGCGGCGAAGAACACAAGAAATTATTCAGCGAAACCGTTACCAGGCGGAAAAACTACAAGCTCAAGGCGGCGCTCTATGCCGTTGCCTCCGCGGTGGTCTTTGCCCTTGCGGTGGTTAACTGCCTCACCACGACGCCCGTTGCCGGCGTCATGAAAACGAAATACGATCTGGCCATCAACGTCCCTGTCAGCGAAAGCGGACAGAGCATGTACCAGAGCGAGGTCCTTTACGGGCCCTTTGAGTTGAACAGGGGAGACGCGCTGTATACCGCCCGGGTATTCGTCAATGATTCAATACAGAAGATGAACCTGGAATGGCAGTCCTTCCGGTTCCTGCTGGTGCCGGAAGACCGGCTCCTCAAGGCGGTCAACCACCAGATGACCCCGGCGGCCCTGAAGGATCTTTTCGACGAAGTGGACGCCGTTCGGGAGCCGGTGGAGTGTTACACCTTCAGCGGGGACTTCTGGGACGAGGAGGGCACCGATGACGAGGGCTACTGGCACGAGAGCGACCTGTCCGTGGAGGACGATTTCGTCCTGGAGAAGGCCGGCAACTATTACGCCTACCTTGAACTGACCAGCCAGAAGCCCCGCGCCACCGCGTCCATAGGCCTGGAGCTGAAACGGGTGAAGAGCTATCGCTATTATATCGTCGTGATGGTCGTCCTTGCCGGCCTTGCCTTCTGGAACCGGGCAAAGGCGCGGACGTTCAACGCGATGCCCTTTGATGTTGCGGGATAGACGGAGGCGGAGAGATGATACGGAGCATACTTATAGCTGCATTGCTCATGGGGGGCGGATTCTTCGCTTCCGCATACAACGTGGGATATTCAACGGCGGGACAGAACTATATATCCAAGCACCGGGACGAGCGGAAGTCTCTCCGGCCCGGGTATTATTACGGACGCCCCGGCTACGGCGGGTTCAGGGGCGGGAAATAATTCAGGCTATACTGCGGATTCCCCGCTTCCATGGGCTGCGGGGCATATTTCAATAAACGGCAATTACTACCAGGAGGAAACGCTACTATGGATTGGGGAAGCTTGCTGCACGGGATACTCGACACGGCCATCTACAGTCTTGTTGGCATCATCATGATGGGGATCGGGATTTTCCTCGTTATCCTGATATCCCCCTTTTCGGTCAAAAAGGAGATCGAAGACGACCAGAACGTGGCTCTCGGCGTCATCATGGGGGCCGTCATCATCGGCATATCCATCATCATAGCCGGGGTGCTGATGTCTCCCGGCGGCGATTACATGAAGAAGAAAATAAGCTCCGGGATTGATGTAAAAAAAGTAGAAGATAAAGCTGAAAAATAGAGCATCTCGTTGAAAAAAGAACTGAGAAGACTGGAACAGAGGATACTTCTATTCTCTGTTTTTTTTCTGTCCCTGTGCGGCATAATATACGAGCTGGTCCTGGGCTCCCTGGCGACCTATCTCCTGGGAAACCCGGTCCAGCAGTATTCCATCACCATCGGCTTTTTCCTGAGTTCCATGGGCCTGGGCTCCTACCTGTCGCGGTACCTGACGAAGAACATTCTGAAAAATTTCATCATGATAGAAGTGGCCCTCGGTTTCGTGGGCGGCCTTTCGGTGCTGATACTCAGCTACCTGTTTTCCTTCTCCGCCACCTACTACATGCTGCATGTATTCTTCCTGGTCATTATCGGCGCGATGGTGGGGCTGGAGATTCCGATCATCACGCGCATACTGAAGAAGTACGGCGCCCTGAAGGACATCCTCTCCAATGTCCTTTCCCTGGACTACATCGGCGGGCTTGCGGGGTCTCTCCTGTTTCCCCTGATACTCTTTCCCTTCATGGGGAGGATGCTCACCAGCATCATCATCGGGGCACTCAACATCCTTGTCGCCATCGCCATAATCATTAAGATAGACTACGAGAACAAGCGGAAGTCGGACCTCTTCATCCCGATAGCTGTTTTCATCCTCCTGGTCGGCCTGGCGGCGTCTTCGGACCGCATCAACACGATACTGCAGAAGCGCCTCTATTACGATGACATTGTTTTTTCCAAGAGGTCCCATTTTCAGGAGATCGTCCTGACGAGAAACGACGATGATTTCCGCCTCTACCTCGACGGCTCCCTCCAGTTTTCCTCGGTTGACGAGTACCGGTATCACGAGATGCTGGTGTTCCCCTCTCTGGCGCTGCACAAGAGCCCGAGCAAGCGGGTCCTGGTCCTCGGCGGCGGGGACGGCCTCGCGGTGAGGGAGATACTGAAGTGCGGTGACGTGGCCTCCGTTACCCTGGTCGAGCTGGACCCGGCGATGATCGACCTGGCGAAGAAGAATTCCTCCCTGCGGATGCTGAACGGCGACTCCCTCGTCAATCCCCGCGTTTCCGTCATCGTGGGCGACGCCTACGCGTACCTCATCGAAAACAGGAAGAAATATGACATTATCATCGCCGATTTCCCGGATCCCCACGACGAGACGATATCGAAGCTCTACACGGTGGAATTCTACATGCTCCTGCGCCGGTCTCTTGACCGCGGGGGGATATTCGTCACCCAGTCGACATCGCCCCTGTTCGCGCGGGAGGCCTTCTGGTGCATCCACAATACCATGAAAAAAGCCTTCGCCACTGCCACGGCCTACCATGTCTACGTCCCCTCCTTCGGCGACTGGGGCTTCAACATGGCGTACGAGGGGAATTATGACGTCTCCGCGGCCGGCGATACGGTATCGGGCCTGAGATATTATTCCTCCGCGACCTTTAGGGAATCCCTTTATTTTCCTCCGGATTCCGCCGACTTAATTACGGATATCAACACCTTCAACAAGCCGGTGCTCTACAGCTATTACCTGAAGGGATGGAAGTATTACACGGAGATGTGACGGCCTATGAAAAAAAGGGCGGAACTGAATTTTGACCTGAAGCAGCTGCGCTCCTTCATGGAAGTGCTGAACGAGAACAGTTTTACCATGGCGTCGCGGAAGCTCCGGGTAGGCCAGGCCACCATCAGCCATCATATCATGCAGTTGGAGAAGGCCCTGGGGGTGAAGCTCGTCAACCGCACCGCCCGCGACGTGTCGGCCACCGATGAGGGGAAGGTCTTCCGGATCTTCTGCGAAAAGCTCTTCAAGAGCATCGAATCCGTGACGGCCGATCTTGACCGGGGGGCGCAGCCGGCCACGACCAGGATCGCGGCAAGCTCCATACCGTCCGCCTATATCCTTCCCGGCATACTGGCGGCGGTGAAGCGGGAGTTTCCCGGCGTTACCTATCGGCTTCAGGTCACCGACAGCAGGGAGTCGGTGGAGATGGTGAAGGAGGGGAGCGCCGATGTCGGCATCGTGGGCAAGGAGCACCGCCACCCGTCGCTGATATACACGCCGTTCTGCCTGGATGAAATCGTCCTCGTGGGACCGAAGGGGAGCCCGGCAAAAATCAGGGCGGATGAGCTGGCAGGCATGCCCCTTATTATCCGCGAGGCCGGCTCAGGGACACGGAAGAATACCGAAGAGGCCCTGGGCAGGCAGGGCATCACGCCGTCGGCCCTCCAGGTGGTGCTGGAATCCTCTTCGACGGAAAGCATAAAGAAATCGATTGCGGCGGGGCTCGGTGTTTCATTCCTGTCGCGCCTTGCGGTGGAGCAGGAGCAAAGGGCCAAATCCCTTGCCGTGATCAGGGTGGAGGGACTTGACATACGGAGGTCGTTTTATTTCGTGCATAGCGGAAGCAGGCACCTGTCTAAGGCCGCGCAACTGCTCCTTGATTCGCTGCTCAAATTCGGGAAAATGCGTGAGTTATAGCGGGGATGATCCGGCTGAATGACTTCAGCCGGATGCGCGGTTAAACGGCCTTCAAAACCTTGCCTGAACGGATGCAGCGGGTGCAGACGTATTTCCTGACAGCGCGGTTATCCTCAAGGACTTTTATCCTCTTGACGTTTGCATGCCAGATCTTCTTGGTCTTCTTGTTGGAATGGCTGACGTTGTTCCCTATCTGTATCGCCTTGCCGCAAACTTCACATTTAGCCATGGCTATTTCCTTTCTCGCTTGTTGATTGGCCACACCGGGCATACCGGCGGCCCCGCATGTGTCATTATTAATATGGGATGACACTATTATTTTACCGCGTTTTTTTTCAAGCACTTTTTTATTCACGAGGGTTATCCACCCTCATCCGGATGTTTGATATCATTTGCCCTGTACAGGGCGGGTGCGCCCGGGATCCGGTCGGTATTTTTGCGAGGAGAAGAGGGTGGCATCCCTCTCCTCCTCGCGCTCCTCCTCACCCCGCGCCTGCGGCGGGCTGGGCATAATTAAAGAAATAGTTTAACCCGCTCGGCGTTCGTATGCGGCCTCCTGCGGACGAACGCCTCCCGCGACATCCCTGTCGCGGGTATTTTTATACACTTATACCTGTGTGTCGCCGGGCACAAAGCCCGGCGGTGCGAGGATGCCGCAGGAGGCGCGTTCAGCACGGCGAATGAATCCTAATCTTAACATTCGCAATCTCATTGTCGAGGGTCTGATTCTGGATATCCGCTAGGAGCAAAACCCGCCATTTGTTTCGCCGAGCATCGCAGACAGAGGCGGATTAAGGGCGAAGACTGTATGAGCCTGCCGCAGGCAGGCTGGCTCTGTTACGCAGCCCCCGCGTCTGTCGAGAAGTGCAGGGTAGCCGAAGGCCGAAACAGCAGGCGGGCACTTTTCTTTTGCACACTTTTCTTTTGGTGACAAAAGAAAAGTGTGAAAGACCCTGCCCGGGTTCCCCGGGCAAGTCCTGCCCCGGTCCGAGGCGAATGCAGACCGATTTTCAGTCAATGCATGGTATGCATAAATAATTCTCTTGACTATTATATAAGTGATAAACATGTATTATTCAAGAACGAACCATGTAATGGTAATGACATGAAAATCACAAAAAGCACCAAGGCGCCTGACGCCATAAAACTCTCCCCCAATATCATGAAGATATTCAGGAAATACGAACTCTACTGCCCCGCGTGCAAGGGTATCGGCGAGGATACCATAGAAAAGATCGCGATCTGCAACGGCATGGACGTGCAGGCCTTCGTGGACGAGCTTAACAGCGCGCTGGAATAACATGGGCGGCATTCGGGTCATCGCCGGCAGTTTGAAGGGAAGGGTGATCCCCTTCGATAACCGGAAATTCGACAATGCCGACATCACCCCCCAGAAGGTCAAGGGAGCCATTTTTTCCATGATCGGCGAGTGGCTCAACGGCAGGGGTTTCCTCGACCTTTTCGCCGGCTCCGGCCAGATCGGCATCGAGGCACTCAGCAGGGGAGCGGATCCGGTCGTCTTTAATGAGATCGATAAGAAACGGCATTACTTCATCAAGTCATACCTTGACAGCCTCGGCCTGGGAAAGCAACCCCTTGTCCTAAATCTTTCCGCGGACAGGGCCCTGACTTTCCATAAGTCCCGGGGCCATGTTTTTGATTATATTTTTCTTGATCCGCCCTATGTAAAAGCAAAGGAAGGCATTTCGTATCATCGTGAATTAATAAGCATGATCTCTGAATCAGGCGTTCTTTCAGGTGACGGCGAGATTATCATCCAGCATTTCAGCGGCAATGCCATGGAAGAGGAGATCGGTCCGTACCGCCTTGAGGGGACGAAGATATACGGAAAGACGGCCCTGTCGGTGTATTCACCTCGTTGAATGAAATTTCATTGCAGGCATTCTGATGAACCAGGAGATTCAATAATGTCCATCTCGCTTTATGCAGGTAAGATACTCTCAATAAACCTTACAGACAAAACAACCGGCTTCATCGGGACGGAGCGGTATGCTGAACTGTTTCTCGGGGGAAGGGGCATCGCCACGGCCCTCTACTATGACATGGTGCCTCCCGATGCCGGCGCCTTTGATGAGAGTAACTGTCTCATCATGGCAGTGGGCCCCCTGGCGGGAATGCCGGGCGGCCTCGGCGGCTCGCGGTGGGGGGTCTATTGCAAATCTCCATTGCCGCGGATGAGCCACCGGGGAAAGGACCTTTTCTGCTACGGCAATCTCGGCGGCACCTTCGGTTCAGAGCTGCGCTTTGCCGGCTATGACGCCATAGTCGTGACCGGCAGGTCCGAGCGGCCCGTGTATATTGAGATTGCCGATGACAGGGTCGAGATAAAACCCGCGGACCATCTCTGGGGCAAAACAACCCATGCTGCCATGGAACTACTTTCCCGGGAGACGCCCGAGCGCTCCCGGTTCATGACCATCGGGCCGGCGGGCGAGAACATGGTTCCCCTGGCATCAATTCTTGCTACCGGTGATTCCAGCTGCAGCGGCGGGGCCGGTTCGGTCATGGGAAGCAAGAACCTCAAGGCTATAACGGTAAGGGGGACACACCGGAATATCAACATCGAGAACAGGGACAGACTCAAGGAGATAGAGAACTGTATCCGGTCCTATAACAGGGGGAACACGAAGGTCTGGGGCATGGACTTCATGGCGCATGGTCCCAAGACTACCAAATACCCCTGTTTCGGCTGCATGGCACACTGCCTCAGGGTGAAGTATAAGGCGGACAACGGCACCAGCGGCAAATTCATGTGCCAGTCGCGCTTCTTCTACATGCCCCATGCATGGGGTTATTACAATGAAGACAACGATGTGCCCTTTTTTGCGAATCAGCTCTGCGACGCCTACGGCATAGACACCTGGGAGATGCAGTCGCTCATGGAATGGCTTCTCCTGTGCCTTGCGGACGGCATTATCACCGAGGAGCAGTGCGGTCTCGACCTGAGGGAAGTGGGCAGCCTTGAGTTCATACGTAAACTGGTGCACATGACGTCAACTAAAACCGGATTCGGCGAGATATCGCACCGGGGCGCCCACGGGGCCGGCAGGGTGATAGGCGGAAAGGCCGAAACGATTTACGCCCGCACCGATCCCTATGACCCGCGGTATTGCACGGTCAACACCCTCATATTCCCCTTCGAGTCCCGCGAGCCGATCCAGCAGCTCCACGAAGCGGGCCTTGTTCTTTCACAATGGTCAAGCTGGGCCAAGGGAGTGGAGGAGGCCCATATATCAAGCGACGTCGTGCGGGGCATCGCGGAACGATTCTGGGGCGGCCCCGAGGCCGGCGACATGACCACCCTCAGGGGCAAGGCCCTGGCGGCGAAGAAAATCCAGGACCGGCAGATAGCCAAGGAATGCGCCGGCTTCTGCGACTGGATGTTCCCCATCATCGATATCCCGACGGGTGAGAAGCACGTCGGTGATCCCGCCATAGAAAGCCGCATCCTCTCCGCTGCCTTCAACAGGGAGATGACAGAAGACGAATACTACCTGTTCGGCGAACGCGTCTTCAACCTCCAGCGGGCGGTCCTGCTCCGTGAGGGCCATCGGGCCCGCGCAGATGATTACCTGCCTCCGGAGTGGCATGACCGGCCGCTGGAGACCCATGTCGCTGACCCCGAGTGCCTGGTGCCGGGCAAAAACGGCGTCATCACCTCGCAGATCGGCCGCAAAGTCGACCGGGAACAGTTCGAGTCAATACGGGACGAGTATTATGAATATCGCGGGTGGGATGTAAGGACGGGCCTCCAGTCGGAACAGCACCTAGCCGCGCTGGGGCTCGGGCATGTCATCCAGGACCTGGTAAAGCGGAACCTGGCGGTGAAGAAGTCGCGCCAGACGCCGTTTGCCGTAAAAGCCTCGCGGGTGCTGTCCCGGGCGGTCAGGTCCCTGAAGGGGAGGATCCCGGCAAAAGACAACGAGCTCCTCAGGGAGATAACATCCGGCAACAGCCTCACCCATGAGGAGATAATGGCCATCCTGGAGGTAGACGCTAAAAAATATGTTAACGAGAAGATCGCCCACAATTTCGCCGGCTGGACCAAGCACATGCAGTATCACTTCACTGACATTGACGCCTATTATACCATTGAATTCATCAATGGCATGACAAAGGCTCCGGTGAAGCTTTCATCCCCCATACGGAATCCGGAGATTGTCTACGAGATGGATTCACGCGTTATCAGGGCCATGTCTGAAGGCAGAATAACCGGCGAACAGGCGTACCTGAAACGCCTTCTCCGTCTCAAGGCGCCCTTTACGGACATGATGAAGCTCCAGTCGCTGAACAAGCTCTGAACAGGTATGCGCGGGCCGCCTTTACCGTAGACTTTTTTCTATTTTTCTGGCTTCTTCAAAACATTTCCGCGCTTCATCGGCTTTTCCCAGCGCCTTCAGGGCATTCCCTTTATCATCCAGGACTTTAACCCTCTCGTGCATCTCTCCATGCTGTTCTAATATCTTATCGAAGCATTGAATTGCCTCTTTATATTTACCCATGTGGGAGAATGTCTTTCCCTTGTTATAGGCGATGTTTATCCCCTGTTTCACCCTGTCGAAGAATTTCAGGGCCTTGTCATACTGACCGATATTGTCATGGGAAATCCCCAGGTTCTCCAGGACGTTATCGTTGAGCATGTCCGGCTGAAGATTTACCGCCTTTTCGTAAAATTTTATCGCGTCCTCATAGTATGTCTTTATTTCCTTCCTGCCGATCCTGGTTTCCGCGATAAGAAAGTAGCAATCCGCCTTGTATAGCCAGGCAGTGGCATAATCGGGCTTGATGGTGATGGCCTTATCAAAACAGCCGATGGCCTCATTGGCGTATTTTCTCGCCTCTTCTTTATCCGACTGATGCTTGCTCAGGGCCCACCCGCTCTCTACTATCTCGTAATACAGGTGGTGTCCTTTGCGGCACCATGCCTCGGGGAAACCAGGTTTCAGCTTAATTGCTTTATTGAAATATTCTTCGTTAAAAGCCCCGAAGGGAGAACAGCAAAATGCCTTATTGAGCCATGCCTCGGCGTAATTCGGGTCCAGTTTTATCGCCCTGTCATAGCATTCCCGGGCTTTTACGTAATCTATTTTACATTCCAGTGCATATCCCTTGTTGTTCCAGGAGGGCGCGTCGCCGGGCTTCAGAGCTATCGCCTTGTCGAAGTATTGCACGGCCTCCTCGAACTTGTTTTCTTTAAGCTTTTCAACGCCGAGCTTATTGTAGTATTTAACCTGGTCCTCGTTTTTGTCTGCCTGCGCTGCTGCGCCATCCCCTGCATTGGCGAAGGCGAATATCGCCATAAGAAGCAGCAGCGTCCGAAGCGGTGTCAGTCGAAACATGGCGGCACTCCTGGATATGTGAATTGCTTTATCATTTACATTCATGATATGGATGCCGATACACGTAGTCAATCGAATTATGGCTGATGGAAACCGGTGAGTGATGATTTGTTATGGATGGCATCAGGGATGGCGTTAGTTATCCGTGATGATCGCGGATCCGGTGTTCTGTAACGAGATAATTTTCGATGGTGCCCGGGTCCATCCATTTCCTGATATCCAGGCCTATCCTGGTTATGTTGGGAATCATCCCCTCGGAATAATGCCCGACCGGATCCCGGTCTTAATCCCTGCCCTGATCAAGGGCAATAACAAGAAAATCTCTCCGGAATTATCATTCCAGACGACAAAGCTTCAATTTGTGGTTACCGTCAGGCCATCATCACATCATGAATGACAGGGGAGACACCTATGGAAACCACCCAGTACCGGCAGCCGGCGCAGCAGAGCGAGCAGGGAGCCTTTATGAAAATGACCCGGGGAGATGATACCGGAAGCCTGCGGGTCATGAAAATACAGCGGACCTGCGTTCATGACGGTCCCGGCATCCGCACCACGATATTCTTCCAGGGATGCGCCCTGAGGTGCGCCTGGTGCCAGAATCCCGAGGCCCTGGGCGCTGATCCGGATACGGCGCCTGACGGCTCATTGTCGATGTCCGAAATTCTTGAAACGATTGCCCGTGATAAAGATTATTACACCGCAACCGGGGGCGGCGTGACCCTGAGCGGCGGCGATCCCCTTCTGCAGAACCGGGCCGGACTGCGGCGCCTTCTGTCCTTGCTGAAGGAAGAAGGCATTCATGTTTCCGTTGAAACGTCTCTCCACGTGCCCTGGGAAACCGTCAGGGAAACCGCTCCTTTTGTCGATCTGTTCATCGTTGACCTGAAGCTTGTAGGCGATGACGCGCGGCATACCGCATGCACGGGGCAGACCGGTGAATTGATACGCAACAATATCGGCAGGCTCATTGCCCTGAAGGCCAGCGTGAGATTCCGCATGGTGATGGTGCCGGGGTTCAACGACTCCGATACGGACATTAAAGCCGCCGCGGCTTTCCTGAAGTCTGTCGGCCACGATTCCATTGAATTGCTGAAATACCATAACATGTACGAAGACAAGGCCCGGCGTCTCGGCCTGGAGGTGAAGCCGTTGAATATAGCGCCGGAACAGAGCCTTGAAGCTGTCCATCGCGCCGAAGAATTATTCAGATCGTTGAACATTAATGCCATATGCCTTGATCTCGATACCGCCAGGAACAGGGCGGTCTTCACCAAGCGGGTATATGATATACAGAAAGACATCAGGGAAAGCGGCCATAGCCTCTGCTTTGAAGTATCGAAGCTGAAAACGAAATATTACCGTAAAAACGGGTTCCGGAAGCCGACGCCGATACACCGGGCGGAGCGCCTGGCCTACGTGCTGAAAAACAAGAAGGTCATTGTGTACCCCGGGGAGCTGCTGGTCGGCAATTTCACCTCCAAGAGGAAGGGCGGGCAGGTCTGGGAGGAGCACTATGGCATCCTCTTCATGTCCATTCTTCACCAGATCAACCGGCAGACCCCGGTTTCATTCCAGTGTTCTTTCAGGGACAAGCTCTCGTTTTATTTTAATATCCTGCCCTTCTGGGCGCGGCACAGCCTTCTCATGAAGGTGAACCGGAAACTATCGGACCTGATGCTTACCGTTGCGCGCTGCTCCGAGATGAATACCGGGTTCAATAACAACATGGCGGCCATCGCCCATTTCATAGTCAATTTTGAACGCATTCTTCAGCTCGGAACCGACGGTATTATAAAGGAAATCGAAACAATGCAGCGGGAGCGGCCCGAGAACAATCAGGACTTTTACAGAGGCGCCATTATCGCCCTCAGGGGGCTCGAGGAGTTTGCCCGGCGGTACGCCGAGACCCTGACGGCCATGGCAGAGGCTGAGGCTGACCCGGGCCGCCGCGAAGAGCTTGCCGGGATGGCCCGCGTCTGCGGCCATGTCCCGAAATACCCGGCCCGCACCTATCATGAAGCCCTCCAGTCCATGATGTTCATCCATATCGGGCTCTGCATCGAGTCGTACGAAAACGCGGTGTCCCTGGGCCGCCTCGACCAGGTTCTCTACCCTTATTACAAAAAGGACCTTGATGCGGGCCTCATCACCTATGATAAGGCAAAGGAACTGCTGGCCCTTTTTATCCTCAAGATGGATGAGGCCATACTGGTGAACGACGGCGATACCTATCTCAGGATCGGCAGGCTCTTTGAGACCATGTCAACGGACCAGGCCGTCACCGCCGGCGGCCTTGGCAAAGACGGCAGGGACGCCACCAATGACCTTACCTACATGCTGCTGGATATCTGCGAGCTGCAGCCCTATGCCGTGAACATGACGGCCCGCATCCACAAGGACAGCCCGCAGGAATACCTTGAGCGCCTCGCGGAGGTGTATATCAACGGCGCTCCCATGCCCGCCCTGTATAACGACGAGCTGTACGTGGAAACCCTGATGAAGCACTACGACACGACCGTCGAGGATGCCAGGAATTACGCCGTCGTCGGGTGCGTCGAGCCCAATGCCTCCGACGACCATTACGGCAACACCGACTGCGCCAACATGAATGTTACGCTTCCGTTGCTGCAGGCCCTGAAAGGCGAGGAGAACGATTTATGGAATTTCGGCAAGCTGGAACAGCTGGACAAGCTGGCGGCTAAATTTATCGAGTTCACCTTCAGGAAGGACAACAGGTTTTCAAGGTTCATCTCCTCACGGTATGCCGAAGCCCGGCGGAAAAGAAAGCTTCGCAGGGCCGCGCCGCGCTATAATCCGCCGGCGGGAATGGAGGAGCTCCTTGACCGCTTCCAGGCGCGGCTGAACGCCCTGGCCGCGTCTATCCTGGCCGACCACCAGAAAATCGAAGGGGAGATAAGGAAGAATTTCACGACGCCCCTGGCATCGTCCCTCTCCCGGGGATGCATCGAAAGCGGGAAGGACGTGAACGAGGGAGGCGCCCGGTTCAACAGCAGCGGCATACAGGCCGTGGGCATCACGGACGCGGCCGATTCCCTTCATGCGATCAACGAGGTCGTGTACAAAAAAAAGATGTACACGATCCGCGACATCATCGACGCGATCGACAGGAATTTTGAAGGGAAGCGCAACGGGGAGATCAGGAAGGCCCTGCTGGACGTGAAGAAATTCGGCCACGACGAGTCCCGCGAGGCCGTGGAGTGGGTGAACAGGGTGCTGCAGATCTATGTCAACGCCCTGAACTCGGTGGCAAACTGCCCGCGTAACGGGATTTATTCCGCCGGTTACTATGCCCTGAACGTGAGTGACGTGTACGGCGCAAAGACGCAGGCCCTCCCGTCGGGCAGGCTCAGAGGGGTCCCCCTCGCGAACAGCATAACGCCCCACTACGGCATGGAGGTTTCTGACCTGCTGTCGTCACTGAACTCGGTCGCCGGAGTCGATTTCTCGAGCTATGCCCCCAACGGCACCACGGTGACATTTACCATCGATTCCGCCCTGTTCCAGGGACCGGACGGGGTCAGGAACCTGGCGGGCATAGTCAGCACCTATTTCAGGAAAGGCGGCATGCAGTTCCAGCCGAACGTGATCAACAGGGAGATCCTTCTGGATGCATATAGGAATCCCGAGAAGCACCGGTATCTCCTGGTCCGTGTCGCCGGCTACTGCGCGTACTTCAACGATCTGTCCGACGAATTGAAGAAGATCATCATCAACAGGACCTGCTATTCGTGATACCGGGCCGGCGCAGGGGCATCAGCACAGAAAACCCCTGCGCCGGGCTTTCACCGGCGCAGCCGATTCCTATTATTAAGACCATGTAAAATACCCGCACGTTTGCGCAATTTTTCCTCCGAAAGTCCCAATAATGAATCAATTCCACGTATATTTCTTGACGTATAGTGCCGGTGGCGTTTGTTATCATCATCAATGGCGCTGTCGCTTTACGGCCAGAGGATCATGACCGCGCCGAGGAGCAGGATAGATGGAAAACGTCGAGAAGACTTCCCCAACCAATTTTATCAAGGATATCATCGACGATGATATCAGCGCCGGCAAGAACAACGGCCAGGTGGTGACCCGGTTCCCGCCGGAGCCGAACGGCTACCTTCACATCGGCCATGCAAAATCCATATGCCTCAACTTCGGCCTGGCGAAGCATTACAACGGCCGCTGCCATCTCCGCATGGACGACACCAACCCGGAGAAAGAGGACATCGAGTACACCGACTCCATCATCAATGACGTGAAGTGGCTCGGCTTTGACTGGGGCAAACACCTCTACTACGCGTCGGATTACTTCGAGCAGATATACCAGTGGGCGGTGCTCCTTATCAACAAGGGCCTCGCCTATGTGAGCGACATGACGCCGGACGAGGTCTCCGCCACCCGGGGCACCCCCACCGTGCCGGGGAAAGAGGACCCGGGCCGGAAGCGGAGCGTCGCGGAGAACCTCGACCTGTTCTCCCGCATGAAAGCCGGGGAGTTCCCCGACGGGACAAAGACCCTTCGGGCGCGCATCAACATGGCCTCCCCGAACATGCACATGCGAGACCCGGTGTTGTACCGCATCAAGCGCGACGAGCACCACCGCACGGGGAACAAATGGTGCATATACCCCATGTACGACTTCGCCCACGGCCAGTCGGACTACATCGAGGGCATCACCCATTCCATATGCACCCTCGAGTTCGAGGTGCACCGCCCCCTGTACGACTGGTTCCTTGACCAGATAGCCGATCCCGGGAAGGTGCGGCCGCGCCAGATCGAGTTCGCCCGCCTGAGCCTCTCCTACACGGTGATGAGCAAGCGGAAACTCCTTGAGCTGGTGCAGTCGAAGTATGTCCGCGGATGGGACGATCCACGCATGCCCACCATATCAGGCCTGCGCCGCCGGGGCTACACGCCGGAATCGATCCGCGATTTCGCAGACCGGATCGGCGTCGCCAAGGCCGATAACATCGTCGACGTGGCCCTTCTTGAGCACTGCGTCAGGGAGGACCTGAACCGGCGCGCTCCCCGGGTCATCGCCGTGCTGAACCCCCTCAAGGTGGTCATCGAGAATTATCCCGAAGGTAAAATCGAGATGATGGAGGCGGTCAACAATCCCGAAGACGAGTCCATGGGCAAGAGGGAGATACCCTTCTCGCGGGTCCTGTACATTGAACGCGAGGATTTCCGCGAGGAGGCGCCGCCCAAGTTTTTCAGGCTCGCCCCGGGCAAGGAAGTGCGGTTCAAGTTCGCCTATTATCTAAAATGCACCGGTGTGGTTAAGGATGATAAAGGCGAGATCACCGAGGTCCGCTGCACCTATGATCCGGCGACCCGCGGCGGATGGTCCCAGGACGGCCGCAAGGTCAAGGGCACCATCCACTGGCTCTCGGCTGACCAGGCGATCCCCGCGGAGGTGCGCCTCTACGAGCACCTGTTCACCGACCCCAACCCGGACAAGCCGGAGGAGGAGGGGGCTGATTACAAGAGCCTGCTGAACCCTAATTCCCTGAAGGTGCTCGATAATTGCCTTGTGGAGCCCTCATTGAAGGGCGCGAAGCCCGGGACCTCGTTCCAGTTCGAGCGGATGGGATATTTCTGCGTAGATCCCGATTCGACACCGGACAAACCGGTGTTCAACCGCACGGTGACGCTGAAGGATTCGAAGGGGAAGGATTGATGTCCCCCCAACCCCCTCAAAGGGGGGCTTGCCGACTAGTTCTGATTATATAAGTCCCCCTCCAGGGGATTTAGGGGGCTCCAAGGTATTCCACCGTCATGTTCTGGATCGCCGACACGGCCCTCAGGTAGGGCAGGGGGGCTTCGGCTTTCAGGTTATGATAGGCAAAGGCGATGTAGCGGTTCAGTTTGTTCTCGCCGGGCCTGGTGGCGTCCAACAGGATCCATCTGCCTTTCCAGTATGCCTCCGTCCACATGTGGTACACGAAGACATTGCGCTTTTCCAGGAATTCCTCCGAGAGATACATACCCACCACGGCGCGGGCCGGCACGCGCAATGCGCGCAGCAGCGCCACGGACAGCACGCTGTGCTCGGTGCAGTCCCCGCGTTTCATCCGGAACACCTGCGCCGCCGGCACGATCGGTATGCCCAGGGTCTTATCCGCGATATGACCGTATACGAAATTCTCGACAGCGCTGATGGGATCTTCCGAGTCCCTGAGCTTTGCGGCCGCGCCTGATATTTCAGGGGAGGAAATGTTAAGGAACCGGGTATCCTTCAGGTATCCGGACAGTTCTTCAGCGGTTGTCGCGACCTTCTTGATCAGTCCGGTCTCAATATCGATTATTTTCTTCTGATTGCCTGTGCGCTGCCCGATGATACGCTGGTTTGACGTGCTGATCAGGGTGAAATCAGCATCGGATGATTCGATACGGTATCGCGAGGTTTTTTCGCTGTAAACCGAAGATTTTAAGTTTTTTACCTCCATGGTATAGTTGAAGGGGTCGGCGGAATGAAGTAATGGGATGAAAAGGATTATAATCAGGGTGGATATTGATAGTTTTTTTATCATGAAATTCCGGATTTCTCCTCGCTGCATCTGTCGAAATGACATCCTGTGGATGTGACGTGCCCCCTCGGGGGGACAGGGGGGTGTCAATACTTTACTCCAGCACCAGCTCCAGCCTGTTGTTGAGCATGGTGATGACCGTCTTCCGGGTGATGCCGTCATTGTCGATATATGAATCGATGTTTTTCAGGTTTTCTATGGAGAAACCGAGGTGTATCAGGTTCCTGGTCTTACCCTTGATGCTCACGTCTTCCCTGCCCAGGACCTTTACCAGGACCAGCACCGGCTCCTCGGTATCAACTGACGGCTCGTAGACATGGTTCCTGATGATTGTCCCGGCCTTGAATTCGTTTCTGATGAGCTCCTTCATGAAGTAATTTCCTTCCAGGATGAAGGGTTTTGCAATGGTGATGGTTGATTTCCCTTCGCCGGTTTCGAGCTCTACCTTGCTGCCGTTGAAGGTGGCGATGGTCCTGACTTCGCTCACCTGGTCATTCTGGATGGTCCTGTTGTACGTTTCCATCTTCACCGGCTTGAATTCCAGTGTCTCGGTGATGATCTGCCGGGAGGTGTTCTTGACGTACCCGGCGTCCATCTCCATGTCGGTGGTGGAGACCCAGTTGTTGTTCACGATCCGGTTGGTTACAACGGCCCTGCCGATGGGGGCGCCGTTCACCAGGAGGCGGTACTTCCAGGTCCCGGACGGTATTTCTTCGGCACCTTTGCGGCACGCGCCCGCTGACACGAAGAGTATGATGGTTAAAACCAGCAGTTTTTTCATGGCTCTATTCCTTGCCCTGTTCTTACCCCGGTTATTTGCAGTACCGTTCATAGCAGTACTCGGTCCTCTTCCTGCATTTTTCGAAGCCGATCACCGGCATGGACTGGTCGAGCTCCGGGCCCTTCTGCCTGCCGGTTATGATGGCGCGGAGGGGCATGAAGAGGCTCTTTCCTTTGAGGGCCGTGTTTTCCTTGACCCGGTTGACCAGCGCGGAAGCGAAATTCCCGGCGTTGAGCTCCGACTGGAACAGGTCCCGGGCGGCCGCGATGACCAGCTTCCCTTCCTCGGTCCTGAGCATGGCGTCCGCGTCAGCGTCCGGCTCGCTCACCTCGTCGAGGAATATGCCGATGAGGCCGCCAATGTCGGTTAGGAGCTCGCATGATTTCCTGACTATGGTCACGATAGCCTCGAGGGTGGCGCGATCGATGGAATCAATGGTATACCCTGCTTCTTTGATGTGGGGGATAAAAAGATCGGTCAGGGCCGGCACCGGGTATTCCCGGATGTACATCCCGTTCATCCACTTCAGCTTCTGGAAGTCGAAGATGGGGGCGTTCTTCGAGAGCTTTTTTAAATCGATCTGGCTGATGATCGCGTCAAGGGGAAGTATCTCGTCCCCGCTCTCCGAGGCCCATCCGAGCATGGACATGTAGTTCATCAGCGCCTCCGGCAGGTAGCCCTGCCTTCGGTACATCTCCACCGAGGTGATGCCGTGACGCTTGGAGAGCTTGGAACGGTCAGGCCCCATGATGAGGGGCAGGTGGGCGTATTCCGGCTCGGGGAGGCCCAGGGCGCGGGCCACCAGGAGCTGTTTCGGCGTGTTGGAGAGGTGGTCGTCGCCCCGGATGACCAGGCTGATCTTCATCAGCGCGTCGTCGATGATGACGATATAGTTGAAGACCGGCACGCCGTCGGACCTGATGATGATGAAGTCGCCGCCGATATTGCTGCTGTTGAACTCCACGAGGCCCTTGATCCGGTCATTGACCACGATGGAGGTGTTATCGGGCACCCGGAACCGCACCGTGGGTTTCCGTCCCTCCGCCTCGAGCTTCTTCCGCTCCTCCGCGGTGAGGTTGCGGCAGCGGCCGCTGTAGGTGTACGATTCTGCCTCGCCGTCGGCGCCTTTTTTCATGGCGTCCAGCTCTTCCTTGGTGCAGTAGCAGTAGTAGGCGCTGCCGTCGGCGATGAGCTTCTCGGTGTAGTTCCGGTAAATGTCGAAGCGCTCCGACTGGCGGTAGGGGCCGTAATCGCCCCCCCTGTCGGGGCCCTCGTTCCACGATATGCCGAGCCATGTCAGGTCCTGGTAGATCGACAGCTCGGATTCTTTCGTGCTCCGCTCCATGTCGGTGTCCTCGATGCGGAGCACGAAGGTCGCGCCGTTTTTTTTCGCGATAAGATAATTCATTATGGCCGTCCGGGCATTTCCCACGTGGAGGAAGCCGGTGGGGCTCGGGGCGAATCTGACTCTCATTGGGGTTCTCCTTGGTAATTCTCGGTTGCGCGCCGGCGGGGCGTCAGCGGGTACGCTGTCAGTAGTCGTACAGGTTGGTCGATGGCTTGCCGGTCACGATCTCCTTGGTGTCGCGCTCGATGCGGTTTACCAGCTGCTGGATCTTGTCCACGGTTTCTTCGGCATAGAGTACCTTGTCGCACCGGGTGCATTTGAAGGCGGGGATATTGTCGATGATAAGGGAAAAATGCTTCTTGCTCACGCGATATGAGCTCTTACCGTCTATCAGTGCGCCGCCGCAATCGCAATTCATGGAACGCTCCCCCTGCTTTCCTGTTGTTAGGACCCGGAAACATAGAAACGGGAATCCATCGTTCCGGACGCCCGCATCAAGACACCCATAATATTCAAAACATTGAATTCCGGTGTCAAGATATAATTTCTTGACAAAACTATTTTGTTCCGGCGGAATTTGACGGTATCCGTCCTTCCGGATTGAAAAGGCGCACATCAGAAAAGGGTAACCGCCATGGACCACAACATTGACAGGGCCGCGGAGGCCATTAAGAGGGCGAAACATGTCATCGCCCTTACCGGTGCGGGCATTTCCACGGAAAGCGGCATTCCCGATTTCAGGAGCAGGGGAGGCCTGTGGGAAAAGTTCGATCCCGGCGAATATGCCACGATTGATGTCTTTTATTCAAATCCGGAAAAGGTCTGGCGCATGCTCTTCGAGATGATAGACCTCGTCAGGACCGCCAGGCCCAACCCGGGCCACGCCGCCCTGGCGGAGCTTGAGAAAATGAAAAGGCTCGCCTGCCTGATAACCCAGAACATCGACAACCTTCACCAGGAAGCGGGGAGCGTCAACGTGGTGGAATACCACGGCAACGTGAGCCGCCTCGAATGCCTCCACTGCGGGACGGTGTACGGGCAGGGTGATTTCGACGTCGACGCCGTGGTCTCATCGCGGATATCCCCCCTCTGTAAAAAGTGCGGCACGGTGCTGAAGCCCACGGTCATTCTCTTCGGGGAATCGATACCCCGTGAGGCCACGTTACGCTCCGAGGAAGCGGCCCGGAAAGCGGACGTGGTCCTGGTGATCGGCACCTCGGCGGTGGTATATCCCGCCGCCGGCATACCACTGATCGCCAAGCAGAACAGGGCGATGATCATTGAATTCAACCTGGAGGAGACCGGCCTGACGTCCTACGCGACTGATATCTTCGTCAAGGGGAAGACCGGCGACACTCTCCCCGAACTGGTGCGGCGGCTGCAATCATAATGACAGACCGGGCCATGGAACGGATCAGGCTGCTCCCTGACAGCGTCAAGAAGAAGATCGCCGCCGGCGAGGTCGTCGAAGGCCCCTTTTCGGTCATAAAGGAGCTGGTGGAAAATTCCATCGACGCCGGCGCCTCCCACGTGGACGTGCAGGTGCTCGAAGGGGGCCTGCGCAAGATCACGGTGCGTGACGACGGCCGCGGCATGCACCGCGACGACGTTCCCCTCGCCGTGATGGAGCACGCCACCAGCAAGATCGGGGACATCCACGACATCGAGTCAATAACCTCCTACGGCTTCCGCGGCGAGGCGCTTTCGAGCATATCCTCGGTGTCGCGCCTCACCATCCTGTCGAGGCGGGCCGACGAGGCAACCGGCGCCCGCCTCGCCGGCGCGGACGGCAGCGTCGAGGCGGGCGACTACGCGGGTCCGGCCGGCACCACGGTCATTGTTGAAAATCTCTTCTACAACGTGCCGGCGCGGAAGAAATTTCTCAAGGCGGTCCGGACCGAAACGCGCTTCATCAGGGAGATCTTCGTGAAGCTGGCCATTCCCCACCCGGAGATCGCCTTCACCCTGGACGTGGATGACGTCCGCCAGGTCACGCTGAACGCGGCCGGGGGCATCGAGGAGAGACTGGGACAGATCTATGGCGCCTCGATCATGGACGATCTCTACCGGGTCGAGCTCCAGGACCTCAAGGTCTCCATGAAAGGATTCCTGTCAAAGCCGCACTACCTCAGGTCGAACCGGGCCATGCAGCTGCTCTACGTGAACAACCGGCCCGTGGAATACCGGTACCTGGGGTTTCTCCTGTCAAAGGCCTACGAGGCGGTGGCCCCCCGGGGCAAATACCCGGCGGGGATCATCTTCATCGATATCGACGCGCGCCTGGTGGACGTGAATATCCACCCGGCGAAAAAGGAAGTGAAGCTTTTCGACAGCCATTACATCGACCGCCTCATCCTGGCCCTGGGCGAAAAAGCGGTGAGCCGCGAGCACCGGGTCCCCGGCGGTGTGTTCGCGCCGGGAGAATCCGAGTACCGGCGCCCCCCAACCTTCCCAGGGGGGTCTTCTTCAATCAACAATGTTCCAGGATGTCCCCCTCCGGGGGATTCAGGGGGTCACCTGATGTTTGGTGAAAATTACGGGGGAACGACAGGCAGGGAAGGGGACGGGTTGTCCCCGGGAAGCTACGTGAGGGATGCGGCGGAACTGTACCGTGACATCGAGGAATACAGGAAGCACCGCGTCATCGGCGTCGCCTTCGGCACCTATATCATCCTCGAAAAAGAGGGCCATCTCTATTTCATCGATTTCCACGCCGCCCACGAGCGCATTCTCTACGACGCACTGCTGGCCGGGGGGGAGACCCCGGAAAGCCAGCGCCTTGCTTTTCCCCGCATCATGGAGCTGTCAATTGAGGATCACGCCCTGGTCATGGAAAATATTGACATATTTTCTGAAAATGGGTTTGACATTGAGGATTTTTCTGATAATTCAATAAAGATATCCTCAATGCCGGCAGTCGCCCGGGACGCGGACGCCGCTGACCTGGTGGCGGATTTTCTGGAGTCGGTGCGGGGTGAATACCGGGCTTCCGATGTGCGGGAGCGGATCGCGGCGACCGTGGCATGCCACGGGGCGAAGCGCGCCGGCGACCGCCTGACGGAACGGGATATGGAAACCCTGGTGGCGGAACTGTTCGGTAAAGAGCGCCAGCTGGTCTGCCCCCACGGCCGGCCCTTCGTCTACAGGATGGAGAGGGGCGATATTGAAAGGATGTTCAAACGCCAATGAAAAAAATCATACTGGGCATATCGTCGTCAATTGCCGCCTACAAGGCCTGCGACCTCATCAGGCTCTTCGTCAAGGGGGGATACTCGGTAAACGTGGTCGTCACGGAAAACGCCCTGCACCTGGTCTCGCCCCTTACGCTGGAGACCCTGTCCGGCAACCCCGTGTACAGCGCGCAGTATTCCCGGGAGCGCCGCGAGATGGGACATATCGAGCTGAAGGCCGATGCGTCCCTCTTCCTGGTGGCCCCGGCCACGGCCAACATCATCGGCAAGTTCGCCGGCGGCATAGCCGATGACCTGCTGTCAACCACGTTCCTTTCGGTCACCTGCCCGGTGATGATCGCCCCGGCAATGAATCCGAACATGTACCTCCACCCGGCCGTGAGGAGAAACATCGAGATACTCAAGGGGTGGGGCGTTACCTTCATCGAACCCGCCTCGGGCGAAGTGGTGTGCGGCGACGAGGGAATGGGGAAGCTCGCCGATGTTGATGAAATCTACAGGGCCGCGGTCAATGCAATTAAGTGAGCGGAAAGCCATTATCACCGGCGGGCCGACCAGGGAATGGCTCGACCCCGTTCGGTTCATATCTAACCCCTCCACCGGGAAGATGGGCGTGGCCATAGCCGATGTCTGCTCCGGGCGGGCCCGGGAGACGGTCTTCATCCACGGCCCCATAGACCCGTCCCTGGTGAGCGCGAAGAAATACCGCTGCGTCGGGGTGGAAAGCACCATGGACATGCTTAACGCCGTGGCCCGCGAGCTGTGCGAAAACGCGGTCCTCATCATGGCCGCAGCCCCCGCCGATTATTCCCCCGTATCCCGGGCGGAGATGAAAATAAAAAAATCGGACGAGAACCTCGTCCTGGAGCTGAAGAAAACCCCGGACATCCTCAAGGAAGTGGCCGCGATGAAGCGGGAAGGCCGCATCGGCGCCGTTTTCACCGTCGGCTTTGCCGCGGAGACGAACAACCTGGAGGAATACGCCATCCGGAAGCTCAATGAGAAAAACCTTGACATGATATGTCTCAACGACGTGTCCCAGAAAGGGACCGGTTTCGGCTCCGATACCAACATCATTACCATCTTTTTCCGGAACGGAACGCGGAAGGATCTCCCTCTCATATCCAAGCACGAGGTCGCGGCCCGCATCGTTGACGAGATCGAGGCGCGGCTTCCCCGATACCTGATAACCCAGTAACTGGAGGTGTGGTATGTACCGTAGAAAACCGGCGGTGGCAGGATCGTTCTATCCTTCAAATTCGCAGCGTCTCGGGGTGATGATCGATTCGTACCTTACCGAGGCGCAGGGGCCTTCCCCGGAGGGCGAGGTGATCGGCGTGATCTCGCCCCACGCGGGATACGTATACTCCGGACCGGTTGCCGCCTACTCCTTTCACCGACTCGCCCCGGACACGGAGCTCGTCATTGTCCTGGCGCCGTCGCACCGGGCGCGCTTCAACGGCGCCGCCATCCTTCCCGAAGGAGTCTTTGAAACGCCCCTGGGCGACGTGCCCATCGACGCCGAGATAGGGTCGCGCCTCAAGGACCGAGATTATTTCGGCGTCATCAAGGAGGCCCATGAGCTCGAGCATTCCCTTGAGGTGCAGGTGCCCTTTCTGCAGAAGGTGCTGAAGGGCTTCAGCCTGGTCCCCATTATCGTCGGGACCGTTGACCTCGCCATCTGCCGCGCCATAGCGGAAGGGATCCATGCCGCCCTGGCGGGAGAAACGCGCAGGCTCGCCGTGGTCATATCAACGGACCTGTCCCATTATCACTCGTACAACACGGCGCAGACCCTTGACAGGCAGTTCAGCGAGGCGCTGAAGACTTTTGATGAACGGAAAGTCCAGGACATCATTTCGGCCGGCAAGGCCGAGGCCTGCGGCGAAGGTCCGGTACTGACCGGGATGGTGCTCTGCCGGCTTCTGGGGGCCGCGAAAGTGGATATTTTAAAATACGCCAATTCCGGTGACACGGCCGGTACCAAGGACCAGGTGGTGGGGTACCTTGCCGCTGCCTTCGTGAAGTAAAGAATAAACAGGGGGGATATTCGTTATGAAGGATCCTGATGCAAAAGTGACCAGAATGGAATACCTGCGCCTCTCCGGCGCCGGCATCATCGCGGTCTTCGCGCTGGTATCCGGTGGCCTGAGCTGCACCGGCAGCGACACGGGAGATAAAGCCTGCGCTGATTGCCCGGCCCGCAAGAATTACGACAAGGACCCGACTTCGCTATCGGGTCGTCTGTGGAAATGGCACATCCGGTACTGCCCGGGATGGAAGGGCTATATCAGCTCCCTGCCGGAACAGGAGCGGAAGATGATCGAGGAGAAATACAGATAAGATTTTGCCCCCCCCCGTTCCCCGGAGGGGGCGGGTCTTTCCACGCAGGCGCGGCCACGTAACCGCGCCTACGGAATAATCCCCGCCGCGGGACGGTAGATCCAGAATGTACCCGCTGTCATGTAGTTGAGGTCCACCTCCGACGTGATGACATACCGCTTGCCGTCGGAATTCTGGTGGGCCAGCCGGTATTGTTTCTTTCCTTCAACGCCGATGATGATGGCCGTATGGTCCGGCGCGCCCATGGTGTGGAAGAACCTGCCGCCGTTATCAAGCTTTCTTTCTATCCTGACCGATTTGAACTGGATGATGTCGCCGGCCTTTACCTCGTCCCGTTCCGGATCCAGGGGGAGGCCGAACTGGAAGGGGCGGCTCCAGTCTGCGCCGGTGCCGTCCAGGGCCTCCTGGGCCAGGTCCCAGCATTCGCCGGAACCCACGGTCTTTCCCATGACCCGCTTCACATAGGCCAGGATGCTCCCGCTGATGTCAAGGCCGCCGAAGTTCTTCGGCAGGTCGGCGTCGGAGCGCACTGTGAAGGAGCACAGGCCGTTCAGGCTCAGGGAGCCGAGGGTCTTTTTACCGTAAATGGTCACTTCATAGTCGCCGGCTCCGTCCTTGATGACATACCGGAAATTGAAATTCCTTGAACCCTTCATGGCGTGGGCGATCTGCCTGACCGGCGAGCCGCCCTGTTTCTTTTTGACTTGCACCATCATGGCCGGAAGGGAGCAGGTGCCCCGGAGTGGGAGCAGGTACCCGGTCGATGCCGGGGGAGGGGCCAGGGTGAAGACGCCCCGGGCGTCGGTGTAATAGATGAACGATGCCGGGGGTAATGTGGCTTTGACCTGCGGTTCGGAGCGGCAGGTAAGGGGCGCGATTATTAAAATGGCCAGCGCCACGGGGATGAAGGGTTTATAGATCGGGTTTTGTTTCATAGATTGTATTCCCTATTGTTGAATTAATCTAATATAATTCTTCACTAGTAAAAATCAATAATTTTCTTATCAGATAAATTGCCGATAACTATCGGTGCGGATTTTGCCCCCTCCGGGGGCAGGGGTATTTGACCCAGAGCGGGTCGGGATTACGAGAGGAAGAGGGGTGACTTCCCCTCTCCCCATTCGCGCTCCCACCCTATCCCTTGCCCGAACCGTTCCGGATCAACACATCAAATTGAATTGACAATCCTGCACGGAAACTAATAATGCAAACTATTAAAGGACGCATGCCCCCTGTACAGCATGGGCGCATGTTCCATCCGCCGGAGGCGACGCCATGGTTGAACTTAACAAGGAACAACAGATAAAGCTCCTGAAACTGGCGAGAAACACCATCGCCGGGGCGCTGGGAGTGGCGTCCGGCGAAAAGCTGGAATTTTCCGACGCCATTTTCGAGGAAAAATGCGGTGCCTTCGTGACCCTCCATATCAGCGGCCGCCTCAGGGGCTGCATCGGGTACATCAAGGGCGTGAAGAACATCCCTGAGACCATCATCGACATGGCAAAGGCCTCGGCCTTCAAGGACCCGCGCTTCCCGCCGCTGACCAGGGATGAGCTGGAGAAGGCCGACATAGAGATTTCGGTCCTGTCGCCCATTGAAACCGTTGAAAGCGTCTCTGACATCAAGGTGGGCAGGGACGGCCTGATCATCTCCCGCGGCTTCAATTCAGGGCTCCTGCTGCCCCAGGTACCCACCGAGCAGGGATGGGACCTGGAGACATTCCTCATCAACACCTGCTACAAGGCGGGCCTTCCCGGCAACGCGTGGCAGCAGAAGGGAACCAAGATCGAGAAATTCTCTGCCCAGGTATTCGGTGAGAAGGAACTGGGGATGCTGCAGGAATAATTTGGTAACAATCATGATAATGGAAGACACTATTAAAGTCAGGGCGGACGATTTCAAAGGGATCGAGGGCGACTCCCTCTTTATCGATATTAAGAAGCTCCGCGACGAGTTTGCCTACTGCGGTCTATGGTACGGAAGGGACGGGAGCGCCGAAAGCGTGATAACCACCTCGCTCTACTATGCAGACGGGGACACGCGGCCGGAGGACCCGGCCGAGGAGCTCAAGGAGAACAGTTTTCAGCAGGCGGGGCGCTTTCGGGTGCCCACCGAGCGCGGCAGCGTTTGGATCGCGGCGAGGACATCTGACGATGCGTTCTGCAGAATCCAGCTGTCGCCCTTCCGGAAGGAATCCGCCTATGTCAATTACAAGGTTATCAGGAACAGGGCAGGCGGCGTTGAGGTCCTGGGCAGCGGAATCCTCAGGGGCGGAGAAGCCTGGTTCGCGAAGATCGGCATCGAAGACCGGTCCGGTGCCGTCGACTTCAAGGATGCCGTATTCTACCTTGTGCTGATAAAGGACCCGCCTCCCGACGAATGGAGCGCCGCCTCCTGCATCGGAGTGGTGGGGCTGCCGCTGGTGGCGCCGCCATGCCGTTTTGCCGTGGACCGCAAATATTCGCCGTGGAACGGACAAAACCCTCTTGACGGGACCGGAGGTTGACCCATTATGGGCAGGTTTGATTGGATTTATGGTTATCCGGATTGAAACTGTCAGTATGACCATTGCGATGACCCCCTGCCCCCGGGGGCACGAAGGAAATAGTAGTATAACAATAAATGGTTAATGAAGCGAATAGATGTAGTCAGGCGGGTGATTTAATCATCAGAAGTATATTGATCCATGCCCTTCAGGCGGACAGGGGGGTCTATTAAGATTGTTTTACAGCTTTCACAATGACATTGTGAAACATTGTTGTTATTTTGTGAGTATCGGAGTCTTTGATGAAAAAAACTATCGTGCTGGTGCCGGTGCTGATCCTGACCCTGGCGGTTTTCTCCTGCAAGAAGGAGAAGAAATTCGCCGAGCCTGAATATATCTTTGCCAAATGGGCCCGGGCCATTGAAAGCCTCAATTACGCCGATTACGCCGCCTGCGAGGCCTATCCCAAGAGCGAAGGCGTGTTCCGGGAGATGTTCCGCGATACCTATTACGCTGACCTCATGGTGACCGATGTCGAAAAGCTGAACGAGAAGAACGTCCTCAAGGACCACCTGGGAAAATCCTACATCAAGCGGAACGTCCAGTTTGAATGCTCGGAAATACGGAGGCGGGACCGGAAGCCCCTGAGGCTCCTCAGGGGCGACGTCGATTTCATCAACTATGTCGACAATGACCGGTCCAGGAAGGGCTGGCTCATGTGGAACCGGAAGATCATCAGGATCGAGCGGTAGGGGGCGGGTCTGCGCAATGAGCCTGTACGAATTGTTCATAGGGTTTCGCTACCTGAAATCGAAAAAGAGCCAGGGCATCGTGTCCACCAACACGCTTCTCTCGATTCTGATCGTGTTCCTGGGGGTCTTCATCCTCATCGTGGTCCTTTCGGTCATGAACGGCTTCCAGGCCGCCATCAAGGACAAGATCCTCGATGTCGATTCCCACGTGACCGTGCAGAACATGTACGGGCCGGGGGAGGGCCTCGGGATACGGAACTACGAGGCCCTGGTGAAGAAGATAAAGACCGTCGAGGACGTGCGCTCCGCCGACCCCTACATCATGTCCCAGGGACTGGTGCGCATCGGCTCAAGCATCTCCCCGGTCATGGTGCGCGGCATCGGCCGGCACGGCGTCATCCCCGGCGACGTGTCCAAGTTCATTATCAAGGACAGGGACAACTTTGCGAAAAAGGGGCCGCGGCGCCTTTCGGACAGGACCAGGGCCGAGTTTTTCAACACCCCGACAGCCTTTATCGGCCAGGAGATGGCGACCAACAACAATATCATCATCGGCGACTACATTGAGCTGATCGTGCCTAAGGGCGCCCTTACTGTCAGGACGGGCCTCACCCCCGGCATGGAGCAGTTCAGGGTCATCGGCTTTTTCAAGACAGAATATTACGACTACGATACCAAACTTGTCATCCTTTCCCTCCCGCAGGCGCAGCGCCTCTTCGAGATAGGGGACGCGGTGACCGGCATTGGCATCAAGATCCGGGACGTCTACCGGGCTTCCAGGGTATCCGAGCGTATTAATGCCCTCCTCGGGTACGAGTACCTCACCATGACCGCTGAGGAGAAGAACCGCAACCTCTTCTACGCCCTTCAGCTGGAGAAGCTGATCATGATGATCATCCTCTTCCTGGTCATCGTGTCGGCCGGGTTCACCATCATGGGCACACTGGTCATGGTGGTCATGGAAAAGCGGAAAGCGGTGGGCATATTGAAATCCATGGGGGCAAAGCCGAATTCCATCATGGTCATCTTCGTGCTGGAAGGATTTTTCATCGGCATCATCGGGTCGTTCCTGGGGGTCGTCTGCGGCATTGCCGCCGCCCTCAACCTCGACGCCATCATACGGTGGATCGAGGACGCGATCAACGGCTTTATGGGGAGCGTCTACGCCCTCTTCAACCTGGGCCTCTACACCAAGATAAACCTGGTGCCGAGCCATGTTTACTATATAGAAGGCATCCCGACCGAGGTGAACCCGGAGCTGGTGGTGTTCATAGCCATAATCGCCGTGTTTCTATGCACCGTGGCGGCTATCTTCCCCGCCTGGAGCGCTTCCCGGCTTCAGCCGGTGGAAACCATACGGTATGAATGACGGGCGTCGAATTGCCCGGTACCGGTTTCGCACTTGTATCACAGGATTAACTGATGGAAAGCAACATAATAGTAAAAGCTGAAAACCTGGAAAAGATATATGGCTTCGGAAGGAGCGCGCTCCCGGTCCTCAAGGGGGTTTCCCTGGAAATAGGGAAGGGGGAGATCATATCGATCGTAGGCCCCTCCGGGGCTGGCAAGTCGACCCTCCTCAACATCATCGGGTGCCTCGATTATTTCCAGAACGGCACCATGACAGTGATGGGAAGGGATGTTACCAACCTTTCCGTGGAGGACCTCTCCGGCTTCAGGAACAGGCACATCGGCTTCATCTTCCAGTTCCATAACCTTCTTCCCGAGTTCACCGCGCTGGAAAACATCATGATCCCCCTCATGATCCGGAGGATAAAGAAGGGCGAGGCCAAGGCACAGGCCCTTGCATACCTGGAGCGTTTCAATCTGGCGGACCGCGCTCACCATAAGCCGACAGAGCTTTCGGGCGGCGAATGCCAGCGTGTCGCCATCGCGCGCGCCATAGTCGGGAAGCCGGATATCCTCCTTGCCGACGAACCTACGGGCAACCTGGACCAGGCCAATTCCCGGATGCTCACCGACATGCTCCTTGATCTGGGCCGGGAGGATGGCACCACCATCGTCATCGTCACCCATGACAGGGATATCGCGGCCAGGACGGGAAAGACCATAACCCTGATTGACGGCAGGATAGAGGGTCAGACCCCGTCATGACATACTTTCTAACAGAACCTGTTGCCGCGAGATCAGGAGAAACCCTTGATTGCCGGTATGGGATTCCCCGCTTAACATGAAAAGATGTGCCGGCGGAATCCATAATGATTTTTTTATGGATTTTTTTTAAAATGTCAGTTATATTATCTGAAGCGGCGGTTCATCAATAGCTGCCTCTGGTGTTAACCGGGAGATTCATGGCTGAAACGATAAAAACAATCACCGACAGGGGCCAGTTCGAGGAAATTTTCAATAAATTCTTCTCCAACCGGGACGTTTACATAAAGACCAAGAGCGGGGATCTCGCGATACAGTTCCTCGGCTACAGCAGCGGCAATGTCGCCTTCAGGATTCCCAGGGTCAAGAAAGTTCCTGACACCATCGTTGTCTTCTCCCGAATGGGTGACGATACCATATATGCGAGCCTGAAAAGCCTCGAGGGGAATGAGGACACCTTTATTTTTCTCCCAATCAAGTTTCAGATAATTTCCGAGGCCCGGAAGGAAGAGCGCACCAGCCTCGGTTCGGGGGAAGGCAAAAGCGTCCTCTTCGCCACCAATCTCATATCGGAATCGATGATCCAGCACGCTCTTGATTCCAATGAAAAAAGGTTCTCCCTTCTGAAATCACAAATAGCAGGAGACCTGAAGGGAAGGTTTAACAGGGTCAAAGTTGTTTTCCTGAATGAGGCAAGGATAGATCCGCGAATGAAGCATTTCATGGTATCATGGAGTCCCATCCTGATCAAGGAAATCGGGAAGGAACCCTCTGAGGCAGATAAAAAGGCATTACAATTTTATCTGAATGAGATCTACGCAAAGGATTACAAGCTTTCCAGTCAGAAGGAGTTCATCTCTGAAGTTTCCGTTCCCTTCGTGTACAAGAACATGATACCCTACGGGTATATCCAGGTTAACAACACCAAGCCGATGAACGAGAACCACCTCACGGTGATAAAACGGCTCGCCTCGATGATCAATGACCAGCTGGTGAAGGATAACATCTTTGCAACGGCAAAGGACAAGTTCATCGTGACAGACGTGTCCAAGAAAGGGCTGGGCATCGTCTTCAAGGACCGCCGGCTGCTGAGGTATTTTGTCAAGGACACCCAGGTTATCATTGAGCTCAACCTTCCCGACAGCAACAAGGCCACCATGGGGGTCACCGTGCGCAATACTGTCTTCAATGACGGCGGAACCATCAGGGTGGGTTTTGAGATAACCACCATTGATGCCATCAGCGAGGTGAACTATGATGAATTTCTGGAGACCCTCAAGAAAGACCAGTAGGAATTACTTTTTCTTCCCCTTTATCCTGTTCTTCAGCTTCTTTTTTTCAATCTTCAGCCTGGCCTTTTCCGCCGCGGCCTGCGACGCGGCGATGTATTGATCCCGTGCATGGCGCTGCATCTCCCCGTGGCCGCCTTCACCGTGTCCGGCAATCTCCCCTGCCTGCTTCGTCCCCTTGCGCAATGATTTTACTTTCTCCATCAGGTACGTGGCGAATTTCTTGCCGAACTGGGCGATAAAACCGGTTATGAGAATGCCGACGGCCCATTTCAGGATCGTTGAGGCTGTGGCGGAATCTATGATGTTGTTTGGGTCGGTCATATGCTTTACAATCTATATATACAATACTATGAAATTGTTCATTTGCCAACAAACATCCATGTGATTAATAAAGTTTCTTGAATTTATATGTATGTCAAGACTCTTTTTGTATATCAAACGTCTATAATGTTAAGGTTCCGATTATTAATTGGGAGCCATCCCGCTCGTCCGCCTCGTGTAAACATCCTGTTTACTCGGCGGAATCGGCGACATCCATGTCGCCTGCTCGCCGGGACAGCTCCCAATTATTCTGAGACAGCAGAAACAACTCTAAATCCAGCCTGTGCCATTAATTAATTCTCATCTAAAGCCCTGTTTGTACCGAATATAAAACCGAGAACGTATATCTAATTATGTCTAGCGGAGATATGCCATGGAAAAGCATATTACTGAAATGATAAGAATACTTAAGGAAGAAACAGGGCTCTTTGAGAAGCTCTGCTCCCTTGAAAAAGACAAAACCGGCGCCATCGTCGACCATAACGGAAAGCTCATCGAGAAGATATCGCTGGAGGAGGAGGGGGTTCTGTCGATGATTTCCTCGCTGGAATCTATGCGCCTCAGGCAGGTCGAGGCCTGCATGAAGCACCGGCATGTCCGGAGCGGCCATGTTACCCTTTCCGATGTGGCGGCCATGACGGAAAAACCGATTTCCGACAACATGATCCTCCTCGGCAGGAACCTAAAGGAGGTAATGGTGCGTCTCGGCAGGATCCAGGAGACCAATCATGCCCTCATGAACGACAACATGGAATACTACAACATACTTCTCTCCGGGCTGCGCAGGACCAGCTCCACTGAAACGGCCTACGGTAGCAACGGGAAAGAAGAGGAAAAACTGAAAAATTCTATCCTGTTCAATCAAACAGCGTAAGGGGTGCGGCTATGCATTCAACTTTCATGGGTCTGGAAATAGGGAAAAAGGGGCTGATGACTCACCAGCAGGCCCTTCACACGACGGGTCATAACATATCCAACGCCGAGAACAAGGAATATTCCCGACAACGGGTGGTCATAACCGCGGCCGACCCCCTCTACGTCCCGGCCCTGAACAGGTCCAATGCCCCCGGAAACATCGGACAGGGCTCAGTGGTGGCCTCGGTGGAGCGCATCCGCGACAGCTTCATCGACGACCGCATCATGGTTGAAAAGAACAACGCCGGCTACTGGAAGGTGCGCAATGAGTTCGTGTATCAGATCGAGACCATTTACAACGAGCCGTCGGAGGAATCGGTCCGGAACAGGCTCGACGAGCTGTGGAAGTCATGGGAGGAGCTCTCCAAGTATCCGGAGGAGCGTTCCACCCGGGAAGTGGTGAAGGAAAAGGCGATCAATCTCTCCCATGAGGTCAACTACACGTACAACCAGCTCTATGAGCTGCGACTGAACGCCAACCGCCAGATCGAGGCCCGGGTCAACCAGCTGAATATGTACGGCAAGGACATCCGCGACCTGAACGAGCGGATACTCAAATCAGAGGCCCTGGGGGACAACCCGAACGATCTCAGGGACCGGCGCGACGCCCTCATCGAGAAAATGTCCGAGCTGGTGAACATAAGCGTGGGCCGCAGCGACAAGGACGAAACCATAGTGTACATCAGCGGAGAAAACTTTGTCCAGGGCGAGGTCTTTCACCCCCTGGCCGTTGAGATGGACCAGACGAACGACGGCCTCTTCAAGGTCGTTTGGAAGGACACCGGCAGGGACGTGGACATCCGCCACGGCGAGATTGCCAGCCTTATCGACATACGGGACAAGGTGATCCGCCAGAACATCAACGACATTAATTCCTTTGCCGTTAACCTGGTCGACCTTACCAACGAGGTGCACCGCGACGGCTTCGGCAGGCGCAACGAGACCAATGTCGATTTCTTTAAACACCTGGTGATCAGCGACAACGTGGACGGCAACTTCGACCTGAACAACGACGGGCTTAACGACGTGACCGCCATATTCAAGGTCTCCGGGAACAACAGGATCGACGCGTCGGCGGCAATCGGCGTCAACGGGACCCTGACCTTCGTCGACAACACCGAGCTCGAGTCCAGCGTGCAGATCGACTACAACGCGTCGGATACGGCCCTTACCATCATCAAGAAGATCAATGACGCCCACATGGGCGTCGTGGCATACATGAATCACAACGGTCAGCTGGCCCTCAAGGCCACCGCGGCCCAGGACATGGACAAGAAGAACTTCATGATACGGCACCTCGAGGACTCCGGCCAGTTCCTTGTGGGACTCACCGGAATACTGAAGCAGTCGGGGCCCCAGGGGTCATTCGACTACCGGCGGATCAATGACATCACTAAGTTCCTCCCGAGCAGGGAGCACGTCACGATCACGCCGAAGTTCAACCCCGCGGCCCACATGGCCGTATCGGACAGCATCATGATGGACGTAGACCGGATCAGCGCGGCCCGCGGCAAGGATGTCGGCGGGACGGGCGATGTAAACACGTCGAATGGAATCGGCGACGGCAGCAACGCGCTCCGGATAGCACATATCAGGCACAAGAATGCCATGGTGGACACCAACACCACGTTCAACGACTTCTATACCGCGGTCATATCCCGCACGGGGACCCAGGGCGAGGAGGCAAAGGACCGGGTCAAGAACCAGGAAACCCTTCTCAAGAACCTGGGCAATCTCCGCGAATCGATATCGGGAGTTAACCTTGACGAGGAGATGTCGAACATGGTGGCGTTCCAGCACGGCTACAATGCGGCGGCGCGCGTTATTACCACGATGGACCATATGCTGGACACCATTATCAACAGGATGGGGGTATAACGCATGAATCGCATTACCAATCAGATGATCAACAACACCATGAACTATAACCTGCAGCGGCACCAGTCGGAGATGGACCGCATACAGAACAGCCTGGCCACGGGTAAGAACGTCAATGTTCCCCGGGACAATCCGATAGCCAGCACGAACCAGATGCTCTATCATACCCGCCTGTCCGAGATCGACCAGTTCATCAGCAACCTTAACGAGAGCAAGTCAAGGCTCGACGAGGTCGACACCGCGCTCCAGTCGACACTGCGCATCTTCCAGCGGATACGGGTCCTGACGGTGCAGGGGGCCAACGGCATCTATACCTCCTTTGAACTGAAGGAGGCCGCGGCAACCGAGATCAACCAGCTCCTGGACGAGCTGGTGGCCATTGCCAACAGCAAGGGGGCCACCGGCAGGTCGATCTTCGGCGGCCACCAGACCGGGACCGAGGACCAGCCCAACCCCTGGGTGCCCATATACCAGACCCTGACTGCCGGGAACCAGGGCGACGCGATGATCGGCGTCGAGTACCGCGGCAACATCGGGAAGCTGAAGCGCGAGGTGTCCAAGGGCGAGTACATGGACGTGAGCGTCCCCGGCAACGAGGTATTCTGGGCGACGAACCAGATCCTCACCTCCAACAAGGACGTGGCGGCATATACCGCTCCCACTAACCAGTCGATCAAGATCGACGGCCGCGAGATCAACATATCGGCGGGCGATAATATTGACATCATCATTGACAAGATCAACAATGCCGGCCTGAGCATCCGCGCCTCGAAGGGCGGCCGCAACAACCTCATCATGGAGTCGACCACTCCGCACCAGATTTGGCTCGAGGACGTGGGGAGCGGCACGGTCCTGAAGGACCTGGGGGTGCTCAACCCGAATTTTCCCGAGCCGCCCAACAATATCGATCCCACGGTCACCATCGGCGGCATGTCCATCTTCGAAATGGTCATCCAGCTCAGGGACGACCTGGTCCGGGGCGACCAGGAACTGATCGGCGGCCGCGACCTTGGCCTTATCGACATGGGCCTCGAGAACATATTGAAGCATATTTCGGCCATGGGCGCCAGGACAAACAGGGTCGAGGAGCTGGCGAAACGGTCCGAGTTTGAAAAGGGGAACGTCACCACCATGCTGGCCAATACCGAGGGCATCGATTACGCCGAAACGATCATGAACTTCAAGTGGCTCGAGAGCGTCCACCGGTACGCCCTGGCGGTCGGGGCCCGGTCAATCATGCCGACCCTCATGGATTTCCTCCGTTAGGAAAAAAATTGTTGCGCATAATGGATGTTTCAATTATTGTAATGCGGTAGGCGAGGTCACGTGACCTCGCCCACATGAAAGTAGCCATGCCTTCTATATCCGGACGATCCGGAGCGTTTATAACAGGAGATTGTTTTTGGGCATTAAAATTAAAACAAGGCCTTTCGGAGAAATTGAAGTCAGGGAACAGCAGATTATCGATTTCCCCGACGGCATCCTCGGCTTCGATGACGTCAGGAAGTTCGTCCTCCTGGACGCCCACGACGAGAATTCACCCCTGAAATGGCTCCAGGCCTTTGACGAGCCAGACCTGGCCTTTGTCATCATCCGGCCCGTTGACTTCATGCGGGAATACGAGCTGGTGGTTTCCATGAATGACATCGAGGCCGTCGGGGCCGAAACGGCCGAGAACCTGATCGTCTTCGCCATTGTCACCATCCCGACAAACCCGTCGGACATGACCGCCAATCTGCAGGGACCTATAATCGTCAACCCGGAGAAGAGGCTTGGACGGCAGGCCATATCCCTCAGCGACCGTTACAGCGTGAGGCACAAGATTCTCGAAGAGATGAAAAAGGCGGCCGAGGGTTAATGGTATGCTGGTACTGGCACGCAGATTGAACGAAAGCATCATGATAGGGGACGACATCGAGGTCGTTATCATTGACATCAAAGGCGACCAGGTGAAGCTCGGCATCCGCGCTCCCAAGCGCGTAACCGTGCATCGGAAGGAAATATACGACGAGATACGCAAGGAAAACATAGCCGCAATGGACTCGAGGGTCAAGCCGGAGGAGCTGAGGGAAATCTCGGAAATCTTCAAGAAGGGCAAAGACGAAAGGGAGAAAAAGTAGGGGGACATGGAGCTTTTCGCTATACCCTGGTTCTCCTTCCTCGCGGCCGCGCTCGCCGCGGTATTCGCGGCGCGGGAGTATGTCACCTACCGGGAAAAGCTTCCCCTCAAGTACCTGTTCACCCCCATGGTCACCGTGATCATAGCCGGCTTTGCCGTCCTTTCAATTATCGATGAAGGCGCAAACACCTACCGCGTCCTCATACTATCGGCCCTTGTCTTTTCCGTTATCGCCGACACCATGCTCATGGTGGTCGAGGTAAGCCTGATGGAGCAGGGGATCGTGTATTTCATGCTGGGCCACGTCATGTACATCGCCGCTTTTTCGCTGGATTACCGTTTTCACGGCTGGAATGCCGCGGCGGCATCAATACTGCTGATACTGCTGCTGATGTTCTACCGCGGCATCAGGGGCTCCGCCGGCAGGCTGAAGATACCAATCCTGATATATGCCCTGGTATTATGCACAATGTTTTTCTTCGCGCTGTCACAGCTCAATAACGAGATATCGAGGCAGAGCATCTTCATTATGGCGGGGGCGCTCCTCTTTGTCGTATCCGATTTTCTGCTGGCTTATCTGTCCTTCATCAGGCCTCACCGGCAGGAGTCTGTCATCGTGTGGGCGGTCTATGCCCCGGCACAGCTTCTCCTGGCCCTCTCCTGCTTCAGCTGATTCATTCTCACTGCCCCCTCCGGGGGATAGGGGATCTGCAAAGACGGCTCAAACACGTTAGCAATGTATGGATGAAGATTCCACAATCACACGACATAATCCGACTCCAATTCTTAAATATTAGTAGACGCATCGCCTGATATCTGCACTACTATCAGTATCCGCAGGCGGAGGGGGGCCTCTGCGGATCTGTTGTGCCGTTCTCTTTAATTGGGTACACTATGAGCATAATCAGCGGATACTCCATCACCGAGAAGATAGCCGAGGGCGGCAAGTCCGTCGTATACCGCGGCGTACGGGACAGCGACGGATTGCCGGTGGTGCTCAAGATCATCAGGGCCGTCCATCCGACCCTTGCCGATATCGCGCGTTTCAAGAAAGAATATGACCTTATAAAAACCATCCAGATAGAAGGCGTTATAAAGACGTTCGGCCTTATAGAGGAAAAAGACCGCATCGCCATGGTCCTTGAGGACTTCAACGGATCCTCCATCAAGGATGTGATAAACACCAGGAGGTTCGGCGCCGAGGAGTTCCTCGAGGTTGCCATTCCCGTGGCCGATACCCTTGGTTATATCCACTCGCACAAGATCATCCACCGGGACATCAAGCCGCATAATATCCTGTACAACGCGACGACGGGTGAGGTCAAGATAACCGATTTCGGCATAGCCTCTCTCCTCGGACGGGAGCATGAGAATATCTATGACCCGTGGATGATCACGGGAACGCTGCCGTACATGTCGCCGGAGCAGACAGGACGTCTCAACCGCACCATCGACTACCGTACCGACCTGTACTCCCTCGGCATCAGCTTTTACGAGATGCTGACCGGGACGCTTCCCTTCGCGTCAAAGGACCCCCTTGAATTGCTCTACTGTCATATAGCCAGGGAGCCGGTGCCGCCGAACCAGGTGAACAGGGAGATACCCGAGGCGTTATCGGACATCATCTTGAAGCTCATCTCGAAAAACGCGGAAAACCGCTACAACAACAGCTATGGGCTGAAAAAAGACCTTGAGGAATGCCAGTTCCAGCTGAAAAAATACCGCACAATCTCCAGGTTCGAGCTGGGAAGCGCCGATTTCATGAACAGGTTCAGCCTCCCCCAGGTGGTCATAGGGAGGGAGAGGGAAAAGAACCTGATGCTTGACGCCTTCAACCGGGTAAGCCAGGGGGCTGTCGAGATGGTGGTTGTGACCGGACCCCAGGGAATCGGCAAGTCGGCGCTGGCGATGGAACTGGAGAAGAACGTCACCGGCAGGAAAGGATATTTCGTTTCCAGCAAATACGAGCTGTCCCGGCAGAGCGTGCCGTACAGCGCCCTCATCCATTCGTTCCAGAAACTGATGCTTCTGATACTGGCGGAAGGGGAGGACCGGATAGCGGAGTGGAAGGAGTACATCCTGGCGGCGCTGGGCGACAACTGCAGGGTCATTACCGATGTCATTCCGGAGCTGGAGCTGATCGTTGACCGCCAGCCGGACCTTCCCGAGATGGACTCCGAAAAGTCCCAGTACCGCTTCAACAAGGTCATCGCTGAATTCATTCGGATATTCACAAAGCGGGAACACCCCCTCGTCATTTTCCTCGATGATCTCCAGTGGGCCGATGCCGCCAGCCTCAATCTGATATCCCGCATCCTGGCCGATTTCAGTGCCGGCTACCTGATGCTGGTGGGAGCGTACCGCAGCTCCGAGGTCAGCCCGGACCATCCGCTGCGCGGTGTCCTCGAAGCCTCAAGGGACAGGATCACCACGTTAAGTCTTGATCCGCTGACGCCCGGCGATATTGGAGCGTATATCTCGTATCTCGTCAATAATGAAAGGAAAGAGGTCGATGCCCTTGCGGAAGTGCTGTACCAGAAGACAAACGGAAATCCTTTTTTCCTGGAGAACCTTCTGAGGAGCATCTATGACGGCCAGCATCTGAGGTACGAGGCTCCGGGAGGCTGGACGTGGGACCTTGACATTATCAGGGGCCTGCAGGTTTCGGAAAATGTCGCGGAGCTCATGATCGGAAGGATAACCGGCCTTGATCCCCGGGTGCAGCATGTCCTCAGGCTTGCAGCCTGCGTAGGCAACCGCTTCGACCTCGAGGACATGGCCCTCCTGCTGGGAAAGGACATCCAGGAAACGCTCTCCCTGCTCCAGCAGGCCATCGATGAGGGACTGATATACCTTTCCAATAAACATTACTATTTCGTCCATGATAAAATCCAGGAGGTCATCTATTCCATCATACCAGCGGGGGAAGCGGAGGTGCTCCATTACCAGATCGGGCGGCTGGTACTGGACAAGTCCAGCGGCGAGCAATTGTTTGAGAAGGTCTTCTATATCGTAAACCAGTTCAATTCGGGGGCCTCCCGGATCACGTCCCGGGAGGAGAAGATAAAGATCGCCGGCCTGAACCTGCTGGCCGGGCGCAAGGCCAAATCGGCAACGGCCTATTCCGAGGCCCTCAGGTATTTCGGCGCGGGCATCGGGCTTCTGGCGGAGGATTCCTGGGAGAGGGATTACCGGCTTGCCTATGATCTCTATTTCGAGAAGGCCGAATGCGAATACCTGAACGGCAATTTTGACGGCGCCTTCACGATTTTCGATTACGTTATAGACCATGCCCTTAACGTCATAGACCGGGCGAAGGTTTACGACAAGAAGGTCATCATATACACCAACATGGGGTCGCACCGGACGGGAATGGAGTGCGGCCTTGAGGCCCTGAAGCTTTTCGGCATCAATATCCCGGCAAAGCCCGGCAGGGCCGGACTGGTCCGCGAAGTCCTGAAGGCGAGGTTTCTCCAGGGGAGGCGCAGCGTCGAGGACCTGTTGAACTCCCCGGAAATAACGGACCCTGAAGTTATGATGATCATCATTCTCTGCATCAACACCGGCACGGCCGCCTATTTCATCGACAACGATATCGTGGCGCTGCTGGCTATGAAGATGGTGAACCACACGCTCCGGTACGGCAATTCCAAGCATTCATCGGTCGCCTATATTTCCTACGCCCTGATACTGGGCGCGGGCTTGGGCCGGTATGAAGAGGCCTACCGCTTCGGCATGCTGGCCATGGAGCTGAACGAAAAATACGATAATGCGGATCTCAAGCCGCGGATACTATTCATATTCGGGTTCCTGATAAGCCACTGGCGAAAGCACTACATGCGGACCATTCAGCTCATGGAGCGGTCATACCGGGTGGGTATCGAGACCGGGGACATCAATTACGCGGTGTTCTCGGCGATCAATATCATACAATTCCGGATCAAGTTCGGCCACAACCTGGACCAGGTTTTCGAGGAAATGGCCGGATACCAGGGCTTTGTCATGGCCTCGAAAAACGAGGAGTTCATCTACGAGCTGATCATGAGCGACCGGTACATACTGAGCCAGAAGTCGAGGACCAGATCTCTCTCCGATTACAGCGGCGACGGTTTCAGCGAAAAGGAGTTCGTTGAAAAAATACGAAAATTCAGGGTAACAACGCACAGTTATAACGTGTACAAGCTGATGTCGCATTTTTATGCGAAGGAATACGAGGCGGCCGTTGCCCTGGGCTCGGCGGCCGCCGGGGATATCCGGGGCATCCTTTACTCCCAGGCCAACAACGTGTTCTTCTTCTACTATTACTCCCTCGCCCTCGTCGCGGCCGGTTCTGCCGGGCCGAAGAGGGAGGCCCGGCGGCGGATGAGGCAGGCTGCGAAAAACCTGCGCCTCCTTAAGGTGTGGTCGAAAAACTCCCCCGAGAACTACCGCTCCATGTATCTCCTGATAAAGGCCGAGATAACGGCCGCGCGGGGTTCCCATTCCCGGGCGTCCGATCTATTTGACGAGGCGATACGGGAGGCCCGGACGAACGGCTCCTCACTCTGCGAGGCGACCGGTAACGAGCGGGCCGCCATGTACCACCTGTCAAGGGGCAATGATTTCATCGCGAGGGCCTATCTCGTGGAGGCGCACTACTGCTACACGAAATACGGCGCCTCGGCCGTTGCCCACCGGATCAGCCAGGAATATCCGCAGTTCATCACCGGTGAATACCCGTCCGTTCCCGTTGAACAGGGGAAGGAGCACACGGGCACATCGTCCGGCACCAGTGGTATAGATCTCACCCTCCTCCTGAAGACCACACAGCTCATCTCGGGCGAAATAGTGCTGGAGAAGCTGCTGAAAAAACTTCTCGTCATCATAGGGGAGTGCGCCGCAGCGACCAGGGGCGCCCTCGTGATGGAAAAGGAGGGTTCCCTTGTCGTCGAGGCATGCGGCGACATAGCCACGGGCCAGGTCGAGGTGCTGAAAAGCACCCCCATCTATGCCAGCAACGATCTTTCCCCCGCGATCATCCACTACGTGGCCAGGACGCGGGAGAACCTTGTCCTCCACGACGCGTCAAATTACGGGCTTTTCGTCAATGACCCCTATATCAAGAAGAACCAGTGCAAGAGCGTTCTCTGCCTGCCCATCATGCACCAGACGAAGCTTTCGGCAATTCTCTACGCGGAAAACAACCTGACCACCCAGGCATTTACCGGCGAGCGGATAGAACTCCTGAAGACACTGGCTTCGTACGTGGCGATTTCGGTGGACAACGCAAGCCTTTACGCGAGCCTTGAGGACAAGGTCAGGGAAAGGACCATGGCCCTCGAGTATGCCTATGACCAGGTCACCCAGGCGTACCAGACCATCCAGGAGGACATATCCCTGGCCAGGCGCATCCAGGAGAATATTCTGCAGAGCTGGATCAGCGAGGAATCGCCGTTCAGGTTTGACATACGCTTTTACCCCATGAGCGAGGTGGGCGGCGATATATACGACATAGTGGAAATCAAGCCGGGGATACTGCGCGTCTTCCTGGCCGACGCGACCGGCCACGGGATACAGGCGGCCCTGGTCACGATGCTCATCAAGGGCGAGTATGAAAAGCTCAAGTACCAGCATATCGCCCCTTCCGATCTGATGAAGACTCTCAACAACGAGTTTTTCAACCGCTACGGGAACCTGTCGGTCCTCTTTTCCTGCATCATTGCCGACATTGATATCAACACCCGCTCGATGCGGTATGCCTCCGCCGGTCATCCGGACCAGTACATCGTTAGGGGCGACGAGATCACGGTGCTCAGCCGGACCGGAAAGATCGTCGGGTTCGGCCGGGACCTCGAGTACGGATGCGGCGAGATACCCATAACCCCCGACGACAAGGTGGTCCTGTTTTCCGACGGCATCTACGAGGAATTCGACATGGACATGAAGGAGTACGGTGAGAAGCGCCTGATAGAAGTCATCAAGAAATTTTCCCGGCAGCCGGTCCAGGTCATAACCCGCAGCATAATCCAGGACGTCCGCAATTTCATCGGCAAGGAACGCATCAACGCCAATGACGACGTCACCATCATCGGCATCGAGATGCGGTGATCAGTTCAAGAACAGATGGTTTTTGCCGAAAAGACGGAGGCGCCCCGGCGACAGCGGGTGCGAGCGCACCGTCCTGAAGGGTTTCACCATCGGCCTGATGATGTCCCGGGCCGCGTATATCCTCCTTCCGATCCTGTCCGCCGCGTAATTCCTGGCCGCGCCGTCAAGCATGATGACGCAGCGGGGGCTGCCGGCATGGTAAAGCGATTTTACGAATATATCCTTTACCTTCACGTTCCTGCCGTTGATGTCGATGGTGAGGTAATCGGGCTCCTCCACCGACTCGATGGAGAAGCTGCTGCTCTTGACGATGGTTATGGCAGAGAAGGGCGCAATGAACCAGGAGCGGTTTCTTTCAAAGGTAATCCACTTGTGAGGCATGCGGGAACAGTCCCGTTCGGTGATTTCGCCTTCCGTCACAGCAACGGGCACTTCGTCATGGGGAAGCCTGGGGAAGTCTTCGAAACTGGCGCTCCGCATGTCCGCGATTTTAATAAGGAGACTGTACACGAGGTTGAAGTCGAGGCTTTCCCGTGTATAGCGCTTCCGGTATGACTCGAGAACCGCCCTGAGGCGCATGACCGATTCGGCGCCGTGGACCGTATTGTAGCCGGAGTAAATGGATGAGAGGACCTCCATCTGGCTGGTTATGGCGGCATAGGCTGTTTCAAAATCGACATATTTGTTCTCGAGGTCGTGGATGGATTTTTCAATTTCGCTCTGGATCGTTTCGATCTTCTGGAGATTGTAATTCCATAGTTCGCCGTAATCTTTATAGGCGCCCGTTTCCTTGTTGTCCGATTCAGTATTGTTCATTGTCGGTACGTTATGATAGTTATTCAGGCATTCTAACTATGTATTGTCATCGTATAAGCCGTGTCATCGCGAGCGAAACGACGCGATCTTGAAATTAGCAGAATTGGAATTATGAAAAAATTAAATTGTTGCATGGTCATACAAGAAAGCAAAACAAGATTGCTTCGTTGCTGCGCTTCTCGCAATGACAGAATGCCTCAATTCAATTCCAGACATAATGTATTAATTATCATTAGAACATCCATTCGGAATAGTCAATTATTTTTGCGTCTTCCCCCAAATTACTTGACTTTGCCGCTCATTCTTCAAAAAATTGTATCTTCACTTTCGCTTTAATGATTAAATTTTTCGGCACGCCCGGTCCCTGAAGCTGCGGGCGCTGCCTGCAATGATTGAGGTGCCAGCATGATCGGGAAGAAAATTCGTTTGCAGAGATTGATCAACCGGAACACGGGAAAGACCATCATTGTCCCCATGGACCACGGCGTCACCGTCGGTCCGATCCCCGGCCTCATTGACATGGCCAAGACCGTCAACAGCGTTGCCGACGGCGGGGCCAATGCCATCCTGATGCACAAGGGCATCGTCGAAACGGGACACCGGAACTCCGGCAAGGACATAGGCCTGATCGTCCACCTGTCCGCCAGCACCGTGCTCGCACCGGATTCCAACGCCAAGACCCTGGTCTGTTCAGTCGAAGAGGCGGTCCGACTCGGTGCCGATGGCGTGTCCATACACGTCAATATCGGCGCTAACACCGAATCGGAGATGCTCGGCAAGATGGGGATGGTATCCCGCGGCTGCCGCGAATGGGGGATGCCCCTCCTGGCCATGATGTACACCCGGGGGGCCAAGATCAAGAACGAGTATGACGTGAACGTTGTCAAGCACGCGGCCCGCGTGGGCGCCGAGCTCGGCGCCGATATCGTGAAGGTCAATTATACCGGTTCGCCGGAATCCTTCCGCGAGGTTGTCACGGGATGCCCGGTGCCGGTCGTGATCGCCGGCGGCGAAAAGATGGAGACTGACGAGGAGATCCTGGAAATGGTGCGGGGCTCGGTTGAGGCAGGAGGGTGCGGCGTGTCCATCGGCCGGAACGTGTTCCAGCACGAAGACCCGGCCACCATCGTCCGGAAGATATCAGAGATCGTTCACGGGAAGTAAGGCATGAAAGAGATATGGCTCCACCTGACATCCTGGGACAAAAAGCTCGTGACCGAGTCGCTGGAATCCGGCGTCGATGCCATCATTACGTCGGAAGAGTTAGTGTCCCGCATCAAGGAGCTTGGCCGGATGGCGGTCATCGCCCCGGGACTGGGCGACCGGCGGATCCCCGATGACGTTGAAATGATCATCATCAAGAACAAGGATGACGAGAAACGGGCGGCAGAAGCGCTTAAGACCCGGTCGGTTGTGGCCCGCACCACGGACTGGAATATCATTCCCCTGGAAAACCTGATCCCCCAGGGCGGGGAGCGCCTGTATACCTTCGTGCGGAATGCCTCCGACGCGAAGCTTGCCGCCGGCATAATGGAGAAGGGCGTTGCCGGCGTGGTCCTCGAGACCGATGATCCTTCCGAGATCGCGAAGGTCGTCCGGTACATAAAGGACCTCGACAGCGAGAACTACCGCCTGGCGGGCCTCGAGGTGACAGCCATAAAGAACATCGGCATCGGCGACAGGGTATGCGTCGATACCTGCAGCAACATCAACCTGGGCGAGGGCCTCCTGGTGGGAAACGGCAGCCAGGGCATGTTTCTCGTCCACGCCGAAAATATTGACAATCCCTATGTCGCGCCGCGGCCTTTCCGCATCAACGCCGGCGCGGTCCACTCCTATGTCAGGGTCCCGGGAGGAAAGACCCGGTACCTCGGCGAGCTGAAGACCGGCGACCCGGTCCAGATCGTCACGAAGGACGGCGGCACCTACACGTCCTACGTGGGCCGCTCCAAGATAGAAAAACGGCCGATGCTCGTCGTGTATGCCGTTGACGAGACAGGCGGGGAGCATTCGGTGATACTCCAGAACGCGGAAACGATAAGGCTCACGGCCCCCGACGGGAGCGCCGTCAGCGTGGCTCAGCTGAAACCGGGCGACCGCGTTCTCGGGTATCTCGAGAAAGGCGGGCGCCATTTCGGGATGGCCGTTGAAGAGACGATTAAAGAACAGTAGCACGCGGAATCCGATTATGAACAGCAGAAGCAAAGGCATGGTGGAGGCCGAAATCAGCGATGCCCTGGTCAAGTTCGAGAAGGAATACATGGGGCGCGGCCCCGTCGAAACGAGGACCTATATCGTTGAGGACATGGTCATCGTCAGGCTCAAAGGCGTTCTCACCAGGGCCGAGGAACAGCTCTCGAAAAGCGATGAAGGCCTCATGCTGATCAAGCAGGTTCGCCTGAAGCTCCTTGAAGAGGCGCGACGTCTGCTGGAAACCATTATCGGAGACATCACGGGAAGCGCCGTCGTAAGCATGCATACCGATATCAGTACCACAACCGGTGAGCGGGTCATCATTTTCACCCTCGACCGCAATCTCGAAGAAAAAATTTTATCCGTCAGAACAAAAAAAGATTGAACGAAAGGCGCCTTCCTTTCTACTGGCTTTAGCAGTGAAGTGGAAGACTGTATTAAAGGCCTTATTGCACGTATGAGTTTTCTGCAGGGGAGTTTTACGGAGCCTGGTTTACGGAGCCGGTAGAAAGACCCGCCAAACATTGATAAGGTTGTTGATTGGTAAGCCAGCATCTGTTTCCTTTCAGAAGGGAGGGACAAAGGTGTTGGCTTTTTTATTTGGTGCGCACCGCCGCGGAAGGGGGGGAGCACCCGGGTGCACGATAGGACGGTGGTCATGAAGAACGCATTACTCAAATACAACGGGAGCGAGTATCCGCTTAACATTATCGAAGGCAGCGAGGGAGAGAAGGCCATCGATATCAGCAGCCTGAGGAGAGATACCGGCCTGATAACCCTGGATGTGGGATACCAGAACACCGGTTCCTGCCTGAGCTCAATAACCTTTATCGACGGGGACAGGGCGGTGCTTCGGTACCGCGGCATACCCATCGAAGAGCTGGCTGAAAAGGCATCATTCACGGAAACCGCCTATCTCCTGATATACGGTCATCTGCCCAACGAGGACGAGCGGAAGCTTTTCTCGCAGCGTCTCACGGACAATTCCATGATCCACGAGGAGATGCTCCGCTTCTTTGACGGGTTCCCGGTCGGTGCGCACCCGATGGCGATCCTGAGCACCATGGTGAACGCCCTGTCGGTCTATTACCCCCAGTTTTTCACCGACGATTTCGACAGCGACACCTTTGACCTCATGGCGGTAAGGCTGATTTCCAAGATCCGCACCATTGCCGCCTATTCCTACAAGCATTCCATCGGGGAGCCCTTCGTGTATCCTCGCCACGATCTCCGCTACTGCGCGAACTTCCTCTATATGATGTTCCACAGCCCCGTCAGGCCCTACGAGGTCGACCCCGACATCGACCGGATACTGAACACGCTCCTCATAATCCATGCAGACCATGAGCAGAACTGCAGCACCTCAACGGTCCGCCTGGTGGGGAGCAGCATGGTTAACCTCTACTCCTCGATCTGCGCCGGGATCTGCGCCCTCTGGGGACCGCTCCACGGCGGAGCGAACCAGCGGGTGATCGAGATGCTGGAAGGGATCAGCGAGCGGGGGCTCACCATCAGGCAGTGCATCGACCAGGCGAAGGACAGGAACAGCTCCTTTAAACTGTCCGGGTTCGGCCACCGCATCTACAAGAATTATGATCCGCGGGCGAAAATCTTGAAGGAAAAATGCGATCAGCTGATCAGGAAATACAATATTCACGAGCCCCTTATAGACATAGCCATGGAGCTGGAGCACGCCGCGCTGCAGGATGATTTTTTCATCGAGCGTAAGCTGTATCCCAATGTCGACTTTTACAGCGGCATCATATACCGGATACTGGGAATCCCCACGGACATGTACACCGTGATGTTCGCCATCGGACGCCTGCCCGGCTGGATTGCCCAGTGGAAAGAAATGCATGATACCAGGCCTTTTAAAATTGGGAGGCCGCGCCAGATTTATACTGGCGATAAAGACAGGCATTATGTGCCGCTGGAAGAAAGAAAGTAATGTGGATGACACTGAGCGGATACTCAGCGCGTCTGGTTTTGTCCATCTTATAATGTCTATACGATGCAGGTATAATGTAATACACCGGAGACATCTTATTATTTGGTTTATTATTAGTGTGATAGCTGCTACTTTAGCTTGACTAATATGGTGTGTTTTAATAGGTTGCAAAAAGTCTACAAAATCAGAGATAGTGAATATTAAACTTGGTGCATAGCAGATCAGCTCATGATACGCAACACCGAGAGGGGTGATGAAATATCATGAGATGCCGTGAAATAGAGTGTAAATACTTTTCTGAAGGAGACAATTGATGCCCCCGAAAAAAAAGATGAAATCCATGGACGGCAACATGGCCGCTGCCCATGTGGCCTACGCTTTTACCGAGGTCGCAACGATCTACCCCATTACGCCTTCTTCGCCCATGCCCGAATACGTGGATGAATGGGCGGCCCGGGGTATGAAAAATATTTTCGGAGAAGTTGTCAGGGTTGCGGAGATGCAGTCCGAAGCCGGGGCGGCTGCCGCCATGCACGGCGCCCTCCAGGCTGGGGTGCTGGCAACCACCTTCACCGCTTCGCAGGGCCTTCTTCTGATGATCCCCAACATGTACAAGATGTCGGGGGAACTCCTTCCCGGCGTCATGCACGTGACCTCGCGGGCCCTTTCGACCCATGCCCTGTCGATCTTCGGCGACCAGTCCGACGTCTATTCGGTGCGCCAGGCGGGTTTTGCCATGCTCGCCAGCGGCGGCGTCCAGGAAGTCATGGACCTGGGCAGCATCGCCCACCTGGCCGCGATAAAGAGCAGGGTCCCCTTCATTCACATGTTTGACGGGTTCCGCACGTCCCACGAGATACAGAAGATCGAAGTGATCGATTATGAAGATCTGAAACACATGATAGACATGAACGCCCTGGACCAGTTCCGCAATCGCGCCCTCTGTCCCTCGAACCCGGTGACCCGCGGAACCGCCCAGAACCCGGACATCTATTTCCAGATGAGGGAGGCGAGCAATCCTTATTACAAGGCCGTGCCCGATATCGTCGAAGGATACATGAAGGAGATCAGCAGGGTTACCGGCAGGGAATACCATAATTTTAATTTTTTCGGCGCCTCTGACGCGGAGCGCATCATCGTGGCCATGGGCGCGGTAACTGAAACGATACGGGAGACCGTCGAGTACCTCGTGGCCAGGGGCGAAAAAGTTGGGGTCGTTGCGGTCAGGCTATACCGGCCATTTTCGGAGAAATATTTCATACAGTCGCTGCCGAAATCGGTCAAGCGGATCGCGGTCCTCGACCGGACCAAGGAGCCCGGCGCCAGCGGCGAGCCCCTCTACCTTGACGTGCGCGAGGCCCTTTATCCGATACGGCACCAGGTGGAAATCTTCGGAGGCCGTTACGGCCTGAGTTCCAAGGACACGACGCCGCAGCAGATCCTTGCCGTGTTCGATAACCTGCAACAGCTCCAGCCGAAGAACAGCTTCACCATAGGCATCGTCGATGACGTGACACACCTTTCCCTCCCGGTAAAGGAACCCGTCAGCACCGTCCCCGAAGGGACCTTTTCCGCCAAGTTCTACGGCATCGGGGCGGACGGCACCGTGGGCGCCAACAAGAACTCCCTGAAAATCATCGGAGACAATACCGATCTTTTCGCGCAGGCATATTTTGCCTATGACGCGAAGAAATCGGGCGGCGTCACCGTTTCCCATCTGCGGTTCGGCAAGAAGCCGGTGCTGTCCACCTATCTGGTCGTGCAGCCTGACTTCGTGGCGTGCCACGTTCCTGCCTATATTGAACAGTATGATATGCTGAAAGGCCTCAAGAAGGGCGGGACCTTCCTCCTCAACAGCCTCTGGGATGTTGAAGAGACCAAGAAGCGCATTCCCGATGACATGAAGAAATACCTGGCGGACAACGACATTGAATTCTATATAATCAATGCCACCCGGATCGCCGAGGAGATAGGCCTCGGGTCGCGCACCAACAGCATCATGCAGGCCGCGTTCTTTAAACTGGCCAATGTGATGCCCTACGAGGAAGCGGTCAAGCAGATGAAAAAGGCCGTGGACAAGTCTTACGGCAAAAAGGGCGAGGATATCGTCAAGATGAACTACGCAGCCATTGACCGCGGCGCTGATGGTCTCGTGAAGGTCGATATCCCGGCAGAATGGAAAAACATCACGACGGCCCACCAGAAAGCGCGCGGCGATGTCCCGGAATTTGTGAGAAAGATCGCGGACCCGATGAATCGTCTGGAAGGCGACAGCCTCCCCGTGAGCGTATTTGCCGACATGCCCGACGGAACCTTCCCGGCGGGGACCACGGCCTATGAGAAGAGGGGCATTGCGGTCAACGTGCCGGAGTGGCAGCCTGAAAGCTGCATCCAGTGCAACCAGTGCTCCTACGTCTGCCCCCACGCGGTAATCCGGCCGTTCCTTCTCAACGAGAAAGAGGCGGCAGGCGTCCCGGCGGGGACGGTCCTCATAGACGCGAAGGGGAAGGGCCTTGAAGGGCTCAAGTTCAGGATTCAGGTCAGTCCCCTGGACTGCACCGGCTGCGGGAACTGCGAGCAGGTATGCCCGTCGAAGCCGAAATCCCTTGTCATGAAGCACCTCGAGACACAGATGGGGGAAAGCGAACGATGGAACTATATCAGCAGCAAGGTCTCCTATAAGGACACCCTGATGGCGAAGAATACCGTAAAGGGGAGCCAGTTCGCCCAGCCGCTCTTCCAGTTTTCAGGAGCGTGCGCCGGCTGCGGCGAGACGCCGTACCTGAAGCTCATCACCCAGCTCTTCGGCGACCACATGATGGTCGCCAACGCGACCGGCTGTTCCTCGATCTACAGCGGTTCGGCCCCCAGCACTCCCTACTGCAAGAACGCCGAAGGGCGCGGGCCTTCATGGGCCAGTTCGCTTTTCGAGGACTGCGCGGAATACGGATACGGAATGGAGATCGCCGTGGAGCAGCTCCGCGACCATATCGCTGACAACGCCCGCGAATTGATCGCCGGAAGCGCTTCTGCGGAGCTGAAAGCCGCCCTCCAGGAATGGCTTGACGGGAGAGCGGACGCTGAAAAGTCAAAGAACGCCGAAATCAAGCTGCTGCCCCTCCTGGAAGAGGACGGCAGCGGGCAAGCGAGGGAAATCCTCAAATTCAGGAAATACCTCAGGAAACGCTCCGTGTGGATCGTGGGCGGAGACGGCTGGGCCTATGACATAGGGTTCGGCGGCCTTGACCATGTCATCGCCACGGGAGAGGACGTTAACATTATTGTTCTCGATACGGAGGTGTATTCCAACACCGGCGGACAGTCTTCCAAGTCGACCCCGGTCGCGGCGGTCGCGAAGTTCGCCGCCGCGGGCAAGCGGGTGCGGAAAAAGGACCTCGGCATGATGGCGATGTCCTACGGATACGTCTACGTAGCGCAGATTGCCATGGGGGCCAACCAGGCCCATACCCTCAAGGTCATACAGGAGGCAGAGGCGTATCCCGGGCCGTCCCTGATTATCGCCTATTCACCCTGCATCAACCATGGCCTCCGCGCCGGCATGGGCAAGACCCAGCTGGAGGAGAAGCTTGCCGTTGAATGCGGGTACTGGCACCTGTATCGCTACAACCCGCTCCTTGAAAAAGAAGGGAAGAACCCTTTTACCCTTGATTCGAAGGAGCCCGATTGGACCAAGTTTCAGGATTTCCTCCAGGGAGAGGTGCGCTACACCTCCCTCAAGAAGGAGTTCCCTGCCGTGGCCGATGAACTGTTCAAGTCTGCCGAGGAGAACGCCCGGTGGCGGTACAATTCATACCGGAGACTGGCAAGCCTGGAGTATAAATAACGGGTATTCCAATCATCATCTGATCAAGGTATCCCCGCGAACGCGGGGATACTTTTTTTAAGGCTTCAATTGATTACCGCTTGCCCGGGAAGAGCGGAGGGATTATTATTGGCCCGTTTTTTTAATGATGGTCCGCGGCGCTTGTCACCGGCATGATTTTTCGAAACCGCGCGGGTGGGCCAAAGGAGAATGAAATGGAAGAAAAAATCTACTGGATAGACTTCAATACCATGGAGCGCTTCATGGTGGACGTGCTTAAAGCTGCGGGAGTGCCTGACGAAGATGCCAGGATATGCGCCGATGTCCTCATAACGTCGGACAAACGCGGCATTGATTCACACGGCATCAACCGCCTCAAGCCGATCTACATAGACAGGATAAAGGACGGCATCCTCAACCCGATAACCATGATGGAAGTGGTCAAGGAAGGGCCCACCACGGCGGTTATAGACGGCCATGACGGCATGGGCCACGTGATAGCCAAGAAATCCATGGCCATGGCAATAGAGAAGGCGCGTCAGTACGGCATGGGCATGGTGGCGGTGCGGAATTCCTCCCATTACGGCATAGCCGGCTATTTCAGCATCATGGCTGCCGACGCGGACATGATCGGCATTACCGGAACAAACGCCCGCCCCAGCATAGCCCCGACCTTCGGGATCGAAAACATGCTGGGCACCAATCCCCTGGTCTTCGGCATCCCCACGGACGAGGAATTCCCCTTCGTCATCGACTGCGCGACCTCGATTTCACAGCGCGGCAAGATAGAGGTGTATGCGCGCCAGGGCAAGAAGATGCCGGAAGGGTGGGTTATTGACAACAACGGGAATTCAACCACGGACGCCAACGAGGCGCTGAAAAAGCTCATCGACGGCACGGCGGCGCTCACGCCGCTGGGCGGGATCGGTGAAGACAACGGCGGATATAAGGGATACGGGTACGCCACGGTCATCGAAATCATGTGCGCCGCCCTCCAGGCCGGAAGCTACATGAAGATGCTGACCGGCTTTGAAAAAGGCAAAAAGATACCCTACCACCTGGGGCATTTTTTCATTGCCATCGACATAGCGCATTTCATCGAACCGGCGGCGTTCAAGAAGACGGCCGGCGACATCCTTCGTGAGCTCAGGTCATCGAAGAAAATGCCGGGCCATGAACGGATCTACACGGCCGGTGAGAAGGAATACCTGGCATGGCTTGACAGGAAGGACCGGGGCGTTCCGGTGAACAAGAGCCTGCAGGAGGACATCATCGCCATGCGGGACAGCCTGAACATCACGGGATATGATTTTCCTTTTTAAATAGATGGAGGCGCGGTTTCCGGACCGTGCCTCCGGCACCTTCATTTAACCCAGATAATTTTATCGAAATTCCTCACACCCTGCTGCTGTATGAATTGTTTCCATTTCATGCTCACGGCCGCCCCTGCCATGTCGGCGTTTCTTACGTGGAGGTACTGGACAAGGCCGGTAATGACAAGTTCGTTGCGGATGGCGTTCATGTCCGATCCGTCGGCAACCCCGACAACCAGTACCGCGTCCCTCAGATCGGCGTCACTGAGGTCCGCGTCGTACAGATACGCTTCGACAAGGTTCGCTTTTTTCAGTGTGGCATTGCGCAGCGTGGCATTGCGGAGGTTGGCGCCGCGCAGGTCGGCCCCAGACAGGTTCGCGGCGCTCAGGTCGGCCTGCCTGAGGTCAGCGTTTGTCAGTTTCGCGTTAGTGAGGTTCGAAAAGCTGAAGTTGGTTTGTACCAGCTGCGCCCTGCTTAGATTTATGTTCTCGAGGTTTGCGTTGTAGAAGTCAAGGCCGGAAAGGTTGATTCCCTCGAGTTTCTTGCTTATGATTATCCGCTTGATCATGAAACGGCGGCAGGCGCCTGCCAGCAGCGCTATCGAGTTCAGAAGCATGAGTATCAGGAGGCTCTTTCTGGAAATCATGAAAGGCCCCGTCTGTCGCACATCGGGTCCCATATATATAATCATACCTGCGGTCAGCCGCACCGTCAATAATATATTTGCCGGTATCCCTGTTAAGTTTTATTGGATATTTCCTTGACATTATAGGCATTAGTGGCGTCACTATATACAGATTATTTGTCAGGAGTTACATCATGGAAGAAGAAAAAGTCGGCATCGTAGTCAAGTATTTCGCGAAGCCAAATGTGGCCGCCATTGAATTGACCGATGGCTCCCTGAAGGTGGGGGACACGGTCCATATCCATGGCCACAGCACCGATTTCCAGCAGACGATCGATTCCATGCAGGTCGAGCACGCTTCGGTGACGACCGCCGATAAGGGCGCCTCAATCGGCATCAAGGTCAAGGATCGCGTCCGGGAGCACGATGTCGTCTATCTTGTGAAATAATTTTCCCCCGGGGGCTTTTTTTCTGAATGTAATGATTCTGCAGGGGGAGTGTTGTGCCAAAAAAACCCGGTATGCGCAATGTGCAGCAGAGAACCATTGATGACGGATCTCCCCGGCGCTGATTCCGGCAGTTCACGGGAGAGCGGCCTGCGTTACCGGGAGTCCCTATTTTTTATTTTGTGCAAATCTATAAAAAATGCTTGCTATTAACCTTGAATGTCGTTAGATAAATGAAAGATAGGATTAAACAATACAGATACCGTCCGGAGCATTCCCGTGGAGGAGGTGTTGTATGAACAGCGTATATAAAGTCATAGAGATTATTGGTACCAGTGATACATCATGGGAAGACGCCGCGAGGAACGCGATAGAAACCGCATCAAAATCATTGAAAGACATACGAGTCGCTGAAGTCAAGGAGCTCGATATCAGCGTTGATAATAACAGGCTTGTTTTCCGGGTGAAGCTGAGGGTGTCCTTCAAGTTTGTTGATTAGAATCGGCGCGTACGGATTTTTCCGAAGTACTGTTGAAAAGCCGGGGAAGCGATGATCCGGCTTTTTAGTTTATGCCGGCTGGCGGACCGGTTCCCCGGGCCAGGCGCGGTTAAAGGGGCCGGCTGAACACAAATACGATGGGAGGTGAGCCATGGGTTTACTGGATCAGATTACCGATATTGCAAATAGCCTCGGAGGAGAAAAGGGCGCGAGCCGGGGATTGCTGGAAGGGGTCGCCGACCTGTTGAAAGGGGGCGGTCTGCGCAACCTCGTTGATTCCTTTATGGGCAGCGGCCTCGAAGAAATCATCAAATCGTGGGTCGGAACCGGTAGCAACAAGCCCATTACCGCCGACCAGTTAAAAAATGCCCTGGGCTCGGAAAAGCTCGAGGAACTGGCGTCCCGGGCCGGCATTCCAGCAGACCAGGCGACAAAGGTGCTGAAGGATATCCTTCCGGATATCATAGACCGGCTCACCCCGAACGGGAAAATGACCGAATAGGCTGCCGACACCGGCGGCGGGGATGAGGGATGCAACCTGTGGTACATACCGGTCTGGACCGTCTTCTCGCCAGACCCGAGACGCTGAAAGGCAGAAGGGTTGGCCTGATCGCCAACCATACGTCAGTGAGCGGCGGCCTCGGGTACAGCTGGGACCTGCTGCGAGCCCGCGGCGTTACCATCTCCAGGGTCTTTTCCCCGGAGCATGGTCTTTTCGGCACCGAGCAGGACCAGGTGCCTGTATCCTCCCGCATCGATTTTCCCTTTGAGATAGTCAATTTATACGGGGCGACCCATGATTCCCTGGCCCCTATGGAATCGCACATTACCGGTCTGGATTGCGTCCTTTTCGACATACAGGATGTGGGAGCGCGATATTACACCTATGTGAATACCATGATCCTGTTCCTCAAAGCGATTCATGCCAGGGACATCGAATTCATGGTCCTTGACCGACCCAATCCTCTGGGCGGGCGTGCCATTGAGGGGCCGGTTCTGAAAAGGGGATACGAGTCCTTTGTGGGACTTCTGCCGGTGCCGGTGAGGCACGGCCTCACGGCCGGCGAGCTCGCCCGGCTTGCCGTTGATTATTTCAAGCTCGATGTTCATCTCCGGGTGATTGAAATGAACGGGTGGGAGAGAGAGATGTTTTACGATGAAACCGGCCTCCCCTGGGTTCCGCCGTCGCCGAACATGCCGACGCTTAACACGGCGCTGGTGTATCCCGGCATCTGTCTTTTCGAAGGGACCAGCGCCTCAGAGGGGAGGGGCACCACGACACCCTTCGAGGCGGTGGGGGCGCCACATATAAGGGCTGATGAACTTTGCGCGCGCTTGAATGCCCTCGATCTGCCGGGTGTTTTTTTCAGGCCGGTGTATTTCAAGCCCACCTTCAACAAGTTCCGCGGGGAGACCATCGGCGGGGCATACCTCCATGTCACTGACCGCGGCCATTTCCGGCCCTTTGAAACCGGCATAGCCATGGTCATGGCGTTTCGGGACATGATGCCCGGCTTCGAGTTCCTGTCCGGCGTGTATGAGTTCAACGATGTCCACCCCGCCTTCGATCTTCTCGCCGGCGGGCCGGCGATCCGCGAGCATATCCAGGAGGGGAAACCCCTTGACCGCATAACGGCCCTGTGGGTAAAAGAGGAAAAGGTTTTTGCCGGGCTCTCCGAAGAATATCATCTCTACCGCGCATAACATGGTGGTTATTCCCTGGTCAGGTCCTCGATAATTTTAAGAGAGGAATGAGTGCAGGTCTTGTCGTCATTGAAAAGCGAATCGAAGATGATGATGATCTCGGTGCGCACGTTTTTCTGGATGATGAAATAATATTCACCGGCGAGCTTCCGCACCAGGTCAATGCCCCTCCCTGTCTCTGAAATGAAATCGGTCACGTCTTCCTGGGTTTCCGAGGCCCTGTCCAGAAGGTTGTTCTGTTCGATGACCTTGTTGATGCTGTCGAGTATCTTCATCCTTGACAGCTTGCCCTTATAATCATCGATGGCTATGCCGTACCGGTCCTTCGACCGGGCGAAAAAGATGTCGACATATTCGCCCTCGCCGAGCTGCACGGCCTGGCGCTGTTTTTTTTCGTCCGTGAGGCCGTGCGAGTGATACACGGCATTGATGGCCATTTCGTTGAGAATAAGTGTCAGGGTGATCTTGTTCTCGATCGTGAAACCCCATCGTTCAATTTCATCCACGATGAGGGATATTCCCTTTTTTATCTGTTTTGAGGCGGTGATCCGGACTTTCTTTGTCTCAATGAGGTCCGGAAGGTAATTGTTAAGGCCGAAGATGTTCTTTTTCGTAATGAGCTTCTCGGCAAGATTGAGGATCTCGTCCCTGCGGAAGGGCTTGCACAGGACATTGCCGATGCCTTCCTTGAAAATAACATCAAAAAAGGTGTCTATGTTCCTGTCGGTCGTCATGATGGTGGGAATGTAGGGGTAGTTTTTCGCGATATAATTATACAGGTCAAAGGCATTGTCACCCGGCAGCTCGACTTCGGATATGACAAGGTCGAAGTCAATGGATTTGAGCAGTTTCATGGCATCATAGGCGGACTCGCAGAGTTCGACATGATAGCCTCCTTCCCTGAACATCTTGACCAGAGAGTCCTTAACAATTGAAAAATCGACTATCAGAACATTATACATGCCGTATCCCGACCGTTGGGTTTTTTTTACTAGGGGGAGCGGCCTGTTATAATGCAAGAAAAATATGGAAAAAACTACAGAAAAAGGCGCCACCTGGCCGAAATTATTATTGAAATAATGGATTTGTCTGTTATGACGTGATACCAGCGGTTCCGCAATCAGCGGAAATTGGAGGACAAGATGAAAAAAGGATTTCTCATAGCTGCGTGCCTGGTGCTCGCGGTTACCGTGGCCGGTGCTCAGGAAAAGAAGGAGAATGAACAGGAATATAAATTGTCATCACAAACCCTGGACCAGCAGGGCGGGGCTCTTGACAAGCAGATAGCCGCCTATTCGGTCCGGATGGCGGAAATAATCAAGAAGTACAATCTCCTGAAAACCACCGGTATACGGATCATCCCGTACCAGACGACCTATGTGCAGGGAGCGGATTTCATAGAGATGGAGAAATACAGTTTCATAAAAGATGACATATATAACAGGGACGTCGTCGGCGTTCAGTCGAGAAAAATAAAGTTGTTTACCAACGGCGACACAATTTCCAGGATCGATACTGAAATTTACGACCATTTTTACTGGGCCGGCACCTCGAATATCGTGCGAATCACCGACCCCAGTCCAACAACGGAAGGGACCGATGATATCGTGTTCACCCATATAGTAAATGGAAGAACATTTCTCGAGAACAAGCGTCTGGCTGAAATTAAGAATACCACCGCCTACCCGATCCGCAATGAACTGAAGAGGGAATTCCTTGTCCCCCATCTGTCCTATTTCATGAACTCGCTGCTTTTCATCGCGGAAGCCTATTACAAGGGGATGAAAGATGCCGAAGAGGGAATGACCGAGTACCTGAAAAAGGCGAAAAAATATTAATAGCCGCATTATAAGCTTGTCGCTATCGGAGGGGCTGCCCGTAAAGGCAGTCCCTCTTTCTAATCCGCGCCGACGGCCCGCGCCCCCGGGACGGGTCAAGGAGCCGGCTGCAAATAAAATCCTTGACACGTGCGCGTGATAATTATGCTATTCTTTCTGACTGCAATACGTGTATGTGTCAGATAATCTTGAAAACAGACAATATCGGAGAATAATATGAAATTAGCTGTCATTGGCACGGGATATGTCGGCCTTGTCACCGGGACCTGCTTCGCTGACATGGGGAACGACGTATGGTGCATTGATATTGACGAGAAAAAAATCCAGGGTCTGAAAAACGGCGTGCTGCCGATCTATGAGCCCGGTCTCGACGAACTGGTGAAGAGAAATTACGATGAAGGCCGTCTCAGGTTCACGACGAACTTAAAGGAAGGCATAACCGAGTCGATGTATGCCTTCATAGCGGTGGGAACACCCTCGGACGAGGACGGTTCCGCGGACCTTCAGCATGTCCTTGATGTTGCCCGGCAGATCGGGAGGTGCCTCGAGAAGTATATTGTCATTGTTGACAAGTCGACGGTTCCCGTGGGAACGGCGGAAAAGGTGCGCCAGGCGGTCCGCGAAGAGCTGGACAAGCGGGGGAAAAAAGATGTCGCCTTTGACGTTGTTTCAAACCCCGAGTTCCTGAAAGAAGGGAACGCTGTCGAGGATTTCATCAAGCCGGACCGCGTCATTATCGGCGCTGACAATGCCCGTGCCGCCGACCTCATGCGCGATCTCTATTCGACCTTCGTGCGGAAGGGCGACCGCGTCATGACGATGGATATCCCTTCGGCGGAACTAACGAAATACGCGGCCAACGCCATGCTCGCGACGCGCATCAGCTTCATGAATGAACTGTCCCGCCTGTGCGAGGCGGCAGGGGCGGATATTGAAAGCGTGCGGAAGGGCATAGGTTCCGACAGCAGGATCGGCACGGCCTTTTTATACGCGGGCATAGGATACGGCGGATCGTGCTTTCCCAAGGACGTCAAGGCACTTATCTATACTCTCAAGGACTTCGGCTTTGACGCGAAAATACTCTCCGCCGTGGAGGAGGTCAACAAGGACCAGCGCCGGGCCTTTGTCAGCAAGGTCGTCAAGCACATGGGGGAAAATCTCAGCGGGAAAACCTTCGCCGTGTGGGGCCTTGCCTTCAAGCCGCAGACCGACGACATGCGGGAGGCCCCGGCCATTGACATCATTACCGAACTGAGAAAGCGCGGCGCCTCGTTCAAGGCCTATGACCCCATTGCGGTTGAGAATGCCCGCCACATCATCGGCGATGACAGGATAGAGTACGTAAAAAACAATTACGATACATTGCAGGGGGCAGACGCCCTGCTTCTCCTCACGGAGTGGCACCATTTCAGGAAACCCGATTTCGACAAGATCAAGTCCCTGATGAAGACCCCGCTGATTTTTGACGGCAGAAACCAGTATGAGCCGGCAAAAATGAAGGAGCTTGGGTTTACGTATTACAGTATTGGCAGGAAGTAGATTATTTAAACCGATCAGTCACTATTTAAGTTAAGCAAGGGGCCCGAGTTGCTCCCGCTCACCCGCCAAAATAGTACGTCCTGTACTATGCCGGGCGGGGGCATCCTGCCCCCTGTGAGCGTGAACAACTCACGCCCCTCTTACTTTAATAGACCCATTGTGCAGCCTCACCTGTTCCCACCCGGGGGTGTCACATAACACCTCTCAAACCTTACACAGCGGATTTCACTGATCAGGAATCCTGAAAAGTCCCCCTCTGGGGGATTTAGGGGGATTATGGGATGTCCCTAGCATGTGAGGTCTAAATTAAATATCCTCGCGGCGTTTGCCGTGGTATGTTCCGCTACTTTTTCCACGCTGTCCCCGGTGATCTCGGCGGCGGCCTCCAGGTTGTACAGGATGTAACAAGGCCTGTTGATTTCCCCGTGCTTCTGCACCGGTGGTATGTCGGGGCTGTCGGTTTCCAGGAGAAAATGGTCGGGGTAGATTTGCTTCAAAACGGCTGCTCGTTTATTGCTGTTGCGGTAGGTGAGGGTCCCCCCCATGGAAAAGGAAAGGCCCAGCCGCATCAGCTCTTCGGCCAGCTCTGGGCTTCCGGAGAAGGCATGGATGACGCCTCCCGCCCGGGGCGGCCCGATCCTCCTGAGCGATTCAATAAGCTCGTTGAAGGCGCCGCGGCAGTGGACGATCACGGGTAACCCGGACTCCTTGGCAGCGGCGACCTGCGCTTCAAAGAATTCCATCTGTACCGCGAAGGGCACAACCTCGCTTTTCCTGTCAAGGCCGATCTCGCCGATTGCCGAAGCGCCCAGGTCCCGGGCGGCATACAGTCCCCTGATGTCGTCCCGGAAGCGTTCCTGGATATACCAGGGATGGATTCCCATGGCAAACTCCACTTCATCGAAGCGGGCGGCAATGTCCCGGGAAAGGCTCCATTGGTCCGGCGTTATCGACGATGTCAGGAGTTTTACAACCCCGGCACCGCGGGCTTCGCCGATGACGCGGTCGAGGTCATTGACGAAATGTTCGCTTTCGAGATGGCAGTGGGCGTCGACGAGCTTCATGGATCAATCCCCGATGATCTTGACCATTACTTTTTTGGGCCTCATGCCGTCGAATTCAGCGTAGTAGATCTGCTCCCACGGGCCGAAATCCAGTTTCCCCCCGGTTACTGCAACGACGACTTCGCGGCCCATGACGGTGCGCTTGATATGGGCGTCGCCGTTGTCTTCTCCCGTGCGGTTGTGGCGATAGCGGGAAATCGGCTCATGGGGAGCCAGGCCCTCAAGGAAATCGTCAAAATCCTGGATCAATCCGCTTTCAGCGTCGTTTATGTATACCGATGCGGTTATATGCATCGCATTCACCAGGCAGAGACCTTCCCGGATGCCGCTTTTTTTTACAAGCTGCTCCACGGTATCGGTTATGTTGATATATTCGCGGCGTTTTTTCGTGTTGAAGGTAAGATGTTCGGTCAGGGATTTCATAATGTTCTCCTCGCATTGCAGGATCGGCATAATGCCTGTTAGCAATCGTTTAACATGAAATGATCATATCGTGCAATTAAAAATATTTCGGATAAGTCATTTTTTACATCAGTTAAACCAGTTAGACGGTTATACAGGCAGCTGAAAAAATAACACGATGAAAATATTTTAATTGAATTCTGACCAATAATGCAGACCATGGTTTCTGTCCTGGCACCCTTTGGGTGACTCCGTCCTTTACATCCAATGGCATTATTAGCTGCTATTACAATAAAATATCAGCCGGCCTTGATTAATATTGACAAAAAAATGACGGATAAAACGTAATAGATGCTTTCAAAGAGGAGATTATTGTTGCAGACACAGGTTTTAGTTATTGGCGGCGGGGCGACCGGAACCGCGGTTGCCCGCGATCTGGCCCTGCGCGGCGTACAGTGCATCCTGGTGGAAAAAGGGGATCTGAACTCCGGCGCGTCGGGAGGCAACCACGGGCTTCTCCACAGCGGCGGGAGGTATGTCACCAATGACAAGGAGGCCGCCCGGGAATGCAAGCTGGAAGGTGACATCGTGAAGCGGCTGATGCCGCAGTGCGTTGAGAACACGGGAGGGTTGTTCGTCGCCGTCCGCGGCGATGATGAGAAGTTTATCGCCGATTATCCTTCTCACTGCGCGGAGTGCGGGGTTCCCTGCGAAGCCATTTCACCGGAAGAGGCCCGCGAACTCGAACCGACCCTGTCGGAAAACGTTATCGCGGCCTACAAGGTCGAGGACGCATCGGTGGACCCGTTCAAGCTCACCCTCCTTAATGTCAGCCAGGCCATATCCCTGGGGTCGCGGCGCCTCCGCAGCACGAAGGTCATAGGATTCGAAATACATAATAATAGAATACAACGCGTGCTGGTAAAGAATGTCAATACCGGCAATGAATTCCAGATAGAGGTCGAGCAGGTCGTGAACTGCGCCGGCGCCTGGGCGAACCAGATCACCAGTCTGGCCGGCATTGAGGTCCCCATACAGTATTCCAAGGGAACGCTCCTGGTCACCAATGACAGGATCAATTACCGAATCATAAACAGACTACGGCGGCCCTCCGACGCCGATATACTGGTCCCCGGCGGCACCGTGTCTATTATCGGCACAACCTCGACCCCGGTCGAAGACCCCGATGCCATATACCCTACCGTTGAAGAGGTCGACCTGATCGTGCGGGAAGGATCGGTCATGGTGCCGGTGCTGGAACGGAGCCGTTTTGTCCGGGCATACTGCGGCGTGCGGCCCCTCTTCGGCAAGAGCGGCGGCTCCGACGGCAGGAACGTCAGCCGCGGCTTCGCGCTCCTCGACCACGCAAATGACAATGTCGATAACCTGACGACCATAACCGGCGGCAAGCTGACGACCTTTCGGCTTATGGCCGAGAAGACCGTCGACCTGGTATGCCAGAAGATGGGTGTCACGGCCCCCTGTCTGACCAGGACCGAGCCGCTGCCGACGACCACCGGAGGCCAGTGGACGGAACCGGGCATATCTCCCAAGAAATGGATGCGCTCCCACGAGGCGGGTGATATCATGATCTGTGAATGTGAAATGGTTGCCACAAGGGCCATTGACGAGATCATCGAGTCGCTGAAGGGACATAATGAAAAGCCGAGCCTGGTCGATATCTGCATGCGGACCCGTCTCGGCAGGGGCGCCTGCCAGGGCGCTTTCTGCGGCATGAGGGCCGCGGCCTATCTGTACGAGCGCGGCGAACTAACCGGGCGCGAGGGGATCGTTGATATCGGTAAGTTTTTCCAGGAGCGCTGGAAGGGCATTCACTCCATCCTGTGGGGCGACCAGCTGATCCAGGCCGAGCTCATGGAGTCAATCCACTGCGGGCTCTTCGACGAAGAGCTGCACACACCATCCAGATGAGGAGCGCTGACCGTCAATGACACTGCCGAAATCACATAATTACGATCCCAAGCATGTCTTCGATGTCATGGTCATCGGCTCCGGGATCGCCGGGATGGCCGCCTCTCTTTTCGCCGTGAACCGCAAGCTTTCGACGGTGCAGGCGGGGAGTGTGGGGGGGACCCTCTTCACCAGCGGCCTCTTTGATCTTATCTCTGTTTACCCCGTGGGCGAGAAAAAACTGTGGGAGAATCCCTGGGACGCCCTGGATGCCATGCGCCGCGACGGATTGCGCCATCCGTACAACCGTATCAGCAAGGAGGACATCCAGGTCTCCTTCGATGAAATGATATCCTTTCTCGGCGCCTCGGGTATGAAGCTGCGCTTCGACCAGAACCGCAATCTCAAGGTCATCACCTCGATGGGTACCATCAAGTACACCTACTGTGTGCCCGAATCGATGTGGCCCGGCGTCGAGGCCTATGATACCAAAGCGCCGTGCCTGATTGTTGATTTCAATGGACTCAAGGAATTCAGCGCCCGGCAGGTCGTCACGACCCTGAAAGAGGAGTGGCCATCCATGCGGTCGCTGCGCGTCACCTTCCCCGGCATGGACTGCCGCGACGAGGTCTATGCCGTCCACCTGGCCCAGGCGCTGGAACTGTCCGAAACGCGCGAAGACCTTGCCCGGCTGATCAAGCCGGAGCTTGGCGATGCGCGTTTTGTGGGGCTCCCGGCAGTCCTCGGCATAAAAAGGACCCAAACCATCATCGCGCATCTCGGGAGGCTTCTGGGCGTGCCGGTTTTTGAAATACCCATGATGCCGGCGTCCGTTCCGGGTTTCAGGCTCAAGGAAATATTTGATTCGGAGCTGCCCCAGAAGGGCCTTCTCCGCCTGATAGACAAGCGGGTCATGTCGGTCAACCGCGCTGAAAACGGGAATTTTCTCCTCAACATCGGCGGCAACGACGAGTCTCAGATAATACAGGCCAGGTCCGTGATACTGGCGACGGGAAGGTTCATGGGCAAGGGGCTTCTTTCTGACCGGCAGGGCATTTTCGAGCCGCTGTTCAACCTGCCGCTCCATCAGCCGGAAAACAGGTCCGCCTGGCACCATGAAAGGTTCCTCCACCCCGCCGGGCACCCGATCAACAGCGCCGGTGTCGATATCGATGACGGTTTCCGGCCCGTAGACGCGGAGGGAAAACCGATCTATGACAACCTGTTCGCGGCGGGAACCATCCTGGCCCACCAGGACTGGATGAGGATGAAATGCGGCTCCGGCCTTGCCATAGCCACCGCCTATGCGGCGGTCAACGCCTTCATCGAGAATTTCATGAAAAGAAACACCAGGGAAAGTGCGTAATGATCAAGACTTTGCTCGAATCAACGTTCCTCTTCGTATGTCTCTATATAGCCCTCGGTATCTGCGCCCTCGGCATCCTGCTGCGCATCGTGCGCTGGTTTGCCGCTGATATCGGGCCGCGGGCGGCGGTGATACCGGTGCGGAAGAGGGTGGCCGCCGCGGCAAAGGGATTTGTCACAACGGTCTTCAGCCTCCGGTTCTTCCTCTTCTTCAAGGTCCTTGTCCTTGACGTCATGCTCCAGGCCCGGATAATCAAGACCGACCTGTCGCGCTGGATCATGCACGTTTTCATATTCTACGGCTTCATGCTGCTGCTCCTCATGCACGCCCTGGACGAGCTGGTGACGAAAAAAGCGTTCCCCGAGTATTATTCGACCCTGGCCCCGTTCCAGCAGCTGCGGAACGTGTTCGGCCTCATGGTGATCATCGGCGTTGCCGTCGCGATATACCGCCGCGTGCGGCACCGGGGCCCCATGCTCATCACCAGGTATGCCGACCGGTACGCGGTCATCATCCTCGCGGTGATCATGATCAGCGGGTTCCTGGTCGAGGCGACGAAGATCACTTCCGAGAGCGTTTTCAACAGGATGATGAAGGATTTTTCCTCCGCCGGCGGGCCCGCCGACGAGGACGCCCTCAAGGCCTTCTGGTCCAGCGAGTACGGCACGGTCTTCGCCGATTTCAGGGCGCCGATAACACCGGAACTGATCGCGAAGGGGAAACAGCTGAACGATGAAAGCTGCGGCTCCTGTCACGCGCCGACAAGAACGGCATTCATCTCATTTCCCGTGGCCCGGGCGCTCCGTCCCGCCGCGGTGCCCATGGACCGGGTGAAGGCCGATGTCATCTTGTATTACATCCATGTCCTGGCCTGTTTCGCCGGCCTTGCCTATCTGCCCTTCAGCAAGTTTTTCCATATCATAACCGATCCCCTGACCATGATCGTGAACGGGATGTCAGACAAGAAAAAGGTGAACCAGGCCGGCGCAATGCCCCGGAGGGCCATGGAACTTGACGCCTGCACCAACTGCGGAACCTGCAGCCGCTTCTGTTCCGTTGCTCCGGTGTTCCGGATGACCGGCAACGAGACGATACTTCCGTCGCACAAGATCCGCACCATCAGGTCCCTCAGTTCCGGAAAAAAGATCGGGGCCGATGAGCTGCGGAAGATTTCCGAGGGCGCCTTTATCTGCACGTCCTGTTACCGGTGCACCGAGGTGTGCCCGACCGGCATCAACCTACAGGACCAGTGGTTTGCTTCGAAGGAGCTCCTTGCCGAGAAAGGTTACCCGCTTCCCCACGTATGGGTGAAACAGTTCAACGCCTCGGAATGGTCCGACCGGATCAGGGCAGCGGAGGCATCCAGGGCCGGGGACGTTGACACCATCAAGGGGCGTTATTATAATCTCACCGCTGATTCCGACGTGTTTGCACACTGCATCCAGTGCCAGACCTGCACCAACGTGTGCCCGGTCGTTGCGGCTCAAACCGAAAGAAAGGACGCGGTGGATATTACGCCTCAGAAGATCATGAACCTGCTCCGGCTGGGGCTCAATGACCTCGCCATGGGATCACGGATGGTCTGGGACTGCACCACCTGCTACCAGTGCCAGGAGAACTGTCCGCAGGGCATACAGGTCACTGATATAATATACGAGCTGAAAAACAAGGCCTACGGGCATTTCAAGAACATTGACAGAACGGCCGGTAACGATTCTAGGGAAGGAGCTTCCTGAACGGTCACGGGACCGGAAGATCGGTAAGATCAGGATACGGGATATATGAAATTCGCGTTTTTTAAAGGGTGCAAGATACCATACTACCTCGGGCAGTACGAAACTTCAACAAGGGCGGTGCTGAAGCCCTTCGGGGTCCGCCTCGTGGACCTGGAATTCAACTGCTGCGGTTATCCCAACCGTGACCTCTATTTCGAGTCCTTCGTGCTTTCCGCGGCGCGCAACCTGGCCCTCGCCGAGAAGAAAAGGCTCGATATCGTGACCCCCTGCAAGTGCTGCTACGGCAGCCTCAAGCACGCCGAGCATTACCTCCATCAAAACGAAAAGCTGCGCAGGGACGTCAACGCCGTGCTTGACCGGGAAGGGCTTTCATGGAAGGGAACGATAAAGGTGCACCACCTTCTCACGGTCCTCTGCGATGATATAGGGCTCCCGGCGGTATATGCGAGCATCGTCAGGCCCCTGGGAGGCCTCAATGTCGCCGCTCACTACGGCTGCCATGCACTCAGACCGAGCAACGTGGTCCACTTCGACGACCCCCTGGCGCCGTCAATCTTCGAGGATCTCATCGCCGCGACCGGGGCAAAGACCGTTGACTGGCCCCGCCGTCTTGACTGCTGCGGCAACCCGCTGCTGGGGAAGAACAACGCCCTGTCGCTCTCCCTCATGCGCGCCAAGACCTCCGACGCTGCGGATTCCGGGGCGGACTGCATCTGCACCGCCTGCACGTACTGCCAGATCCAGTTTGACGCGGTTCAGAAGGCGGAAACGCCCGAGCACCTGCGCGAATCGATGGTTCCCGCGATCCTCTATACCCAGCTCCTCGGACTGAGCATGGGACTGTCCGAGAGGTCTCTCGGCATAAGCAGGAATGCGCTTTCCATTGAAAAGCTGGGGCCCGCGTGGAAGCTGCTTCCCGGGGCGTTCTGAAATGTCAATCGTAATATTTAATGCATCTCGGGCTTTGATGCGCCGGGACCGGCCGGCGAAGAAGATCCCTTGCTGTGGAGAATCCGCTCAAGTTCTTTTTTGTCAAAATGGTACCGCCTCGAGCAGAAGGTGCAGGTTACCTCGGCGCTTCCGTCCTTGTCGATCATTTCCCTGAGGTCCTTGTGGTGGAGGCTTGTCAGCATGCTCCGTATGGCCCTCCGGTCGCACCGGCAGGAGGCCCGTATGGGCCGCGAATCAAGCACCGTCACCGCTTCATTATTGAAGAGTCCCTTTACAACCTCCATGATATCAGCGCCTTCCCTCAGGCTTTCGCCCAGGGATTTGTTCATTGAAGAGATGTTCTCCTCGACCCTGGCGATGGCGTCCTCCGACGTCCCGGGAAAGGTCTGAATCAGGATGCCCCCGGAGGACTGTATGGTACCGTCCTGCCCGAGGGTCAGGCCGATGATGACCGCCGAAGGTACCTGCTCTGACACCGTAAGGTAATAGGCGACATCCCCGGCCACTTCGCCGACGTGAAGGGGTATGACGCTCGTATAGGGCTCTTTCATGCCGATGTCCCTGCGGACCGTGAGAAATCCCGCGCCGATGGTTTTTGAGAAGCTGAGGGAACCGATATCTTCAGCCAGGTCCGGCTGGGGGTTGGCGGCGTAGCCCCTGATGTTGCCGCGGGCGTCGGCCTGGGCGTGGATTTCCCTGATGGGTCCGCTCCCTTCGATCTTGACCAGAAGGCTCTGCTCGGAATCCGGCTTCAGCATGGCGCTCAGGAGGGCGGCGGCGGTAATGGTTCTGCCGAGGGCGACCGTGGCGTTGGGTGTGGTATTGTGAAGGGACGTGATTTCCCTCGCGACATGCAGAGATGTCACGGTGTAGGCCCGGAGGTTGAGGGGCTCGCAGATAAGTCGTGTCAACCGGTCTTCCGTCATGTCATTTTTCCCCGAGGCGCCGGCACCCCTTGTCGGGAGTGGAGCATGAAGCGCCGCATTGGTCCTTCTCGGTCTGGCAGCAGGTTTCAATAATCCCTTCCCATTTCCTGCCGGCAAGAGAATAGCTGCAGTATCCCTGCACAAGGCATTCATAAACAGCGCGGACTCTGGACGAACGGGGCGGCGTGCCGGGTATTTTCTTGTTTTCGTCAATGACAAACATGGCCAGCATCGTGAAGGGCGCCTTTTTGCCGAAGTTCTCCATTGGATGCCTTTTCAGGATTTCGAATTTCTCAACTTCAACATTATTCTTCTTCAGTCCGTATTCACGTTCCAGGGCGCCCCTGAGGATTACTGCCGCGTCGGCGTCCTGCAGGGCCGGAATAGTGCTTGCCGTCCCCAGGTCGCGGCACATGGTGCCGATGTGGCAGTCGGCGATTTCCTTTCCCCTGTACATGCAGCTGCTTTTCAGCTGCTCCCATGTGCCGTTCTGGTGCGCCAGGGTTGAGGTAATGAGACATTCGTAATCGGTCATCGTGTTGTATATCTCATTTTTAAGTGCCACCGATATCTTTGATGTAATGCGGTATTCGGGGGTGCAGAGCCTCCAGACGGCTTTTTTCCCAAGGATGGTTATCTCCCGGACCTGAAGCCCCGGGTAGCTGTTAACGAGGGCGTCCGCGATGATTTTTTTCGCGGCCGCGTTATCAAGGGCCGGGTGCTTTTTCCTGGTCTGGTTGAGCTGAGTTGATGCCACCTGCATTATATCCAGGAATATCCATTCGGTTTCAAGCCGGTAAAAATATACTTCCCATATATCGCGCATGGTAATGCCGCAATCGGTCAGCTTCACGGTCACGGCGACACGGTGCGCCTGGGCGGGGACCTCCTGGGCGCCCCTTCTTTCTGTATATTTTTTTATTTTTCCTGTATGAATCACCTTCACTCTTTTACTCCCCGGAGGATCCTGATATACCGCGAGGAATTCCCTGATTACGCGGTCCCGGAGTATCGCGTCCGTTATTGCCGGGGTTTTCTTCTTCGCCATGGCAACAGCAGTTTTTTTCGGAGCTCCGAAAGATCCGACCGCGGCAATACTGACGGAGATGAGCAGTAAGCCAATGGCCTTCGCGGCCCGTTTCCATTGTAATGCCATCCAAGCCTCCGTGTGGCGCCCGGTGCAGCGGCGCTAATCAATTATCTGAATATCCGTTACGGGGCCCACGCAGTACCGGACCCCCCCCAGGTTAAAATGCTTTTGTATGAAATCTATATTCTCTTTTCCGCTGCCGACATATTCTTCGGTATTCTTATCAGGCAGAACAATTCGGATGCGTCCCGTCAGCCTGCCGTCGTTGTCATGGAGGTGCCGGCCGATCCGGGCTGTCATCTGCTCCCGCCTGAGACGGGCCTTGACCAGAAAGCCGAAAGAGGGGTGATAGGGCCCCGCAATCACGCTGGCGAGCCGGCCGGGGGGAAGAGGGTGGAGGCCCATGCGGATCACCGGGATGGACCGGGACAGAAAAATGCGGTAGAGATCCTTGCAGAGCTCCACGGCATCCTCCAGGGACAGGGGGGCGTATTCTCCGGCGTTGAAGAGCCTTTCCAGGGGGGTGCCCTTCAGCACTATGGCCGGGTAGAGCCGCACCGCCGACGGTCCCATCCCCGCGGCAAGCTGCGCCGACCGCAGGGCGGAAGCCCTGGTCTCACCGGGCAGTCCGGGCATTAATTGAATGACGAAGTCAAGGCCATGTCTGGTGACGCACTCGACGGCATTGAACACGTCGCGGACACCGTGTCCCCTGTTTGATTTCAACAGGACGGCGTCGTCAAGGGACTGAACGCCGATCTCTACGGTTGTCACGCCGTATTTTTTCAGGAGGATCAGGGATTCATCGGAAATGTAATCTGGCCTGGTGGAGAGACGTATCCCGTGGATTGCCCTTTCTTCAAGGTGGCGGTGGGCCCTGGCCAGGTATGCTTCCTGGATATCTCTCCTGATGCCGGTGAAGCTTCCCCCGAAAAACGCGAGTTCGATGCGGCTGACGCCTGCGATCCCCCGGGGGATGTATTGCCGCACCATCTCGTCAACCAGTTCGGGCCGGGGCATTGCCCCCGCGGGGGTCGTGCTCCACTGGTCGCAGAAGCTGCACCGGTGGGCGCAGCCCAGGTGGGGAATAAAAACCGGTATCGTTATCTGCTGTTTCGCCATCGGTTTTTATGGTTAAAAAAAGATTATTGGATTTCAAGGACTTTTTTCATGTAACCCCGATGAAAAAAAGTACACAGATGTAAATTGGAACGGTATGACGGTTTTTCATGCCGAAAAAATTATTGACATAAGCGTGCTATAAATTCTAATGCCTCAAAATCGGTGATCCTGACCGATAGCTGTACAACGGGAGAAATGAGTATGCCGACGTATGAATATGAATGCTTGGAATGCAAAAACAGATTTGAGGTGTTCCAGTCCATCAATGATGAGCCCATCATGAAATGCGAAAAATGCAGCGGGAAAGTCCGTAAACTGTTCGGAACCGCGGGCATTATATTCAAGGGGTCCGGTTTCTACGTCAATGACTATAAAAAGAACGGCGGCAGCAAGCGGAATTACGACAAGGGAAACAGCTCCGAAAAGCCTTCATGCCCCTCCGCCGATTCCTGCTCGACCGGATGTTCCAGCGGGGCATCGGAATAATGTTTTTTCGCCCGGCGGTACGCTGTTAGCGCAGCGACATGATACTGTTGAAGAGCCCCTCATTGAGGGGCTCTTGTTATTTCTTCGCCTTGGTTTTTTTCAGCATCTGCGCCTTTTTCTGGGAGTGGATCGACATGAGGTATTTCTCGATGCTGAGGATTGCCTGGCCGGAAATTTTCTCATCTTTTATTTTTTCCCCTGCAAGGGAATCGGTGAATTCCCGGATCGTTTCAGGTGACTGTATTACGTCGGGATTCACCATGAGATATTCCATGTCCGGTATGAGGTAGAGCTGGCTCCGGTTGGGATAGAGCACTTTCCTGGCATTATAGATGGGTATGACAATCTTCAGGTTGAGTTTCCTGATATCGTTGATGATTATCTCTATGTCGGACTCGTTCGCCGGCAGGAGGTCGATATAGTTGGAAAGGACGATTATCCTGGCGTTGCTGTTTTTGATTTTGTAGATGATGCTCTTTGCCTCGCCGGTCGCCAGCGGACGATACAGCTCCGGTTCATAGTCGCTTTCCCGATCAGACAATGCGGGCGCCGCGGCCTCTTCTTTTTTCGGTGTAAAGAGTGACCTGAAAAAATCTGATATAGCTTCGAGGATGGACCTGCGCTTGCGGGCCTCGCGCTCCTCGCGCTCGATCGCGGTTTCCTTCGAGAAGCTGTTCTGGTAATTATCATATTCCTCGATTATCTGGTGCATCTTCCGTATGCGTTCCTCGGATTCGAGTATGCCTCTGGATTTATCCTCCGAGAGGAGCAGGTTCTTGCCTGCGTTGCATAAAAGATGCATTTCATCGAATATCTTTTCCCTCTCGGAATGGCTCTTTTCCAGAAGGTCGTCCTGCTTGTACATTATCAGATCATGAAGTTCGGAAAGCCTCGGGAGCAGAAAATGTCCGTCTATGATGTAGTGGATATTGTCCTCGTCCCTGAAGGAAAGGATTTTCTGCCGCGCTCCGTTTTCATCGACCCAGCCGAGGAGGCGGTCTTCGGGGAGCTGGTTGAATACCGAGGATATCGCCGCGGCAGAGCAGATCTTGTTGTCCCTGATATAGGCAACGATATCGTTGCCGGAGGTTATGATGGGATCTATCACCGATTCAACCTTGAGAATGCACGACCGCAGGGAATTGAAATTCTTTACCTCAGTGAGCTCGTTGTCCGAGAGTGACAGGTACAGGTCCTGGAGGAGTATGTTCAGAAGGTAATCAAGCTTGGAGTCGGTGTAATCGCTGAATTCGGTGTTGAGAATGCCGAAGTTCTTCAGCCGTCGCAATATCGGCGCGGAGTGGTTCATTATCACCCTGTTTATCTTCTCGAGGGTCAGGGTTTTTCTCACGGCGTCATAGTTGTCATGGTGGAAGCAGTAATCCTCGGCTATCTCCATGCTCTGCCTGTTCATGGAGTAGTTTTTATAGGTGAAAACACTTTTGCCCAGTTCGAGCTTGATGACCTGGGAGAGAAGGGCCCTCTCCTTGGTTTTTTTCAGGAGCTTGGTCAGGTTAAAGAGACGGAACTGGCTGATGAGGCTCAGGAAATTGTCGCAGGAAACCTGGTTCCGTTCGGCCTGGAGCCTGTTATAGTCGTCATTGCTGATAAGGACGGTGAATTCTCGGTTTTCATTGATAGTCAGTTTTTTCGAATCCGGATCGACCGAGAAGGAAAAGGTTATAATCATCCGGATCTCGTCGGGGTAGTTTTTCACCAGGATGTCGATAAGGTTCAGGATCAGCTTGTTCCGGGCTATGGTGAAAGGGATTTTTATGTTCCGCGACGTCTTCAGGTCTTCAATGGTGGCCAGGTGCCCGATCCCTGTGTTCAGGACATTGTTCTGGAAAACCATAATTTCATTCAGCACTTCATAGATGTGCGGTTCGCGAGCTATGTGCGAATGAAGGAAAGGGAATCGTTTGTCCTGAATATTCTCTTTTGCCATAGTTTGAATTCACGGGGTGCGAAGCACCGGGGATAACCTTAACTGATAACTGATATTACGTTTTTCCTGTCATGATCATGGAAAAACGGCGATACCTCCCTGTATCGCATCATTCCCCGGCGATTGCCGGGCCATTTTAGAACAAACAGATGATACAATAATAATTGAAATAGGTGAACCAAATTTGTCAATACTTTTAATGAACTTATGACCCGTGTATCATCGGTACAAAACGGACATAGGTTATGGTGCGCCGTGAGATTTTGCCGTTCTGTTTTGTTATTTTCACCAGCTCCTGCGAAAAGTCGCCTTCAGGCGCCACCAGTATGCCGCCTTCCGCCATCTGTTCGATGAGAGTTTGCGGTATCTTGGGGGGCGAGGCGGTGAGGATTATTACATCAAAGGGCGCTTCTTCGGGCCACCCACGATAACCGTCGCCGATGCGGACCTGTACATTGCTGTAGCCCAGCTCCGCGAGCTTCTGCCGGGCGCTTTTTCCGAGAGGCTCGACGATCTCAATGCTGTAAACTTTGCCGGCGAGGAGGGATAATATGGCGGCCTGATAGCCTGAACCGGTCCCGATCTCGAGGACCTTCTCCGTGCCGTTCAGTTCGCACAGCTCGGTCATGAGGGCAACTATGTACGGCTGGGATATGGTCTGGCCGTGTCCGATGGGGAGCGGATGGTCCTCGTAGGCGCTGGCGATGTGGGAACCGGGAACGAATTTATGGCGTTCAACTTTACGCATGGCGTCGAGGACTCCCTTGTCGCTTACGCCCCGGGCCTCGATCTGGGTTTTTACCATGAGATCACGAAGTTTTTCCATGGATATGTCTCCTTCACTCCTGCAGGCGGCTGGCAATGCCATCATGATGGCTGTCCAATATAATATGATCCGCGTCATGTATGTTTTCTCAATGTTCGTTGGGCTTGACTGAATAAGCAATGAAAATATTTATTGAAATATTTACAGACTTGTAGTTACGGTATTTATATATACAGGCGCCCGCCACAACCGTCTCTGGCCCCAGGGCGTGTAAATCTTTTCGGACAGGATTACCGTCTAACAGTTTCCTGAAAAACTCCTTCCATGGAGTTTTTCAGGGCCGGTTTTTACGAAGTGAATTCGTAAAACCTTACATTTTTCTCGGCTAACGCCTCGAAAAATGGCGATACATACATGTATCGTTTAGCAGTTTGCTGTTTTTCAGCAAACTGCTAATTTAAAATGTAGTGAATAACGGCATATATTTCAAGAAATAAATTTTTCATGAATTCAGGTAACCGGTCATAAATTTTGCTTTCTATAACTTATTGATTGCAATTATGGACATCCTGGTGTGATTTGTTACCGGTAGCTTTAAAAAGTTGAATAGTGCGTGGATGCCTGACGGGTATTCACAGAATTATTGTGCTGACAAGGAGTGGCGCGGTGGCTCAAAAAACGGCGAAAAAGACGACTAAGAAAAAGGCAGCATCGAAGCCGAGGTCAAAAAAGGCCGCTGTTCCAACGACGGCCGCTGCTCCTCGTAAAGCGGATAAAGGCAAAAATCCCCTCTATGTCCTGGTCATTATGGGGCTGGTGACGGCGATAGCCCTTATGGTTAACCGGTACGGATTGCGCCAGAGCGTCGAGCGGGGTGAGCTGAAAAAGAAGCCGGTCCCAGTACGTGATGAGCCGTCTCAAACAAAGAAGGAATTGAAGGACGACCGTGATCTCCAGGAATCAAAAAAGAAAAAAGCCGAGAAAGCGGAGAAGAAAGATAAAATAGAAAAGGCTGATAAGAGCGAGAAGCCGGACCGCCCGGCAAAAAAAGAGGCGGCCGAACGGCCCGATACCGAAGAGGTAAAGGTATATTTCGTTAAATTCAACGAGAAATCCGAGAAGATGTATCTCGCTCCTGTCGCGAGGAATGTGCCCCGGGGGTCACTCCTGGAGAACACCATGAAAGAGCTGATAAAGGGCCCGACGCCGTCTGAAAAGAAGAAGGGCCACATGACCGCCGTCCCGTCCGGCCTCCGGGTGAACAGCGTAAGGATCAAAAACCGCGCGGCGGAAATCGATTTCAACGGCGCCATTGAACAGGGGGCCAGTGGAAGCATCCTGATAAACCGCATCGACCAGATCGTCTACACGGCGACCCAGTTTCCGAACGTCAGCAGCGTTATAATCAAGATCAACGGAAAACAGAAACAGACCCTTGGAACCGATGGGCTTTCCATCGGCGGGCCCCTGCACCGGAGATAGCGATGGACATGCTTGAAATCGAAATCAAGGCCTATTGCGACGACCATTATTCGGTAATCGAGAAGGCGGTTATTCTGGGCGCCCGGCACGGGTGCACCATGCGCGAGAAGGACCTGTATCTCAACCATCCGTCACGGGATTTCAGGAAGACCGACGAGGCCCTGCGCCTCCGGCAGATCGGCAAGGATGTCATACTTACCTACAAGGGGCCGAAGCTCGGGACCGGGACGAAAACACGGCGCGAAGTGGAGGTCTCGGCTGGTGATTTCGAGAAGACCCTTGAAATACTCAAGCTGCTCGGTTTCATCCCGTCGGGGACCGTGGAAAAGGAACGGGATATCTATAGGCTCGGCGACATCGAGATATGCATTGACAGGGTCGAGGGTGTTGGTAATTTTGTTGAACTTGAATTGAAGGGTACGGACCGCGAGCGCGTTGAGAAGGAACTGTTCAGTCTTGCCGGCGAACTGGGCCTGAGCCGGTTTGAAACGAAATCGTATCTTGAATTGAAATACCTGGGGCAGGGCAAGTAAATCGGACAATCGCCCCGTTTCTGGCCTCCGCGGAACGGAGCACAATTTGATATCTCGAGGGAAATGATGTTTCACCGCAATCAGTCGAAGGAACTGGATAACATCCGGGGACAGCTGTCGGCAATGGAAAACAAGAACAGGCAGCTGAGGACCCTGATCGAAATCAATACCTATATAGCAAACTCCCTCGAAAAAGAGGAGGTCCTCAAGCGGATACTGAACCAGACCAAAATACTCCTCAACTGCGAATCCAGCAGCATCCTTCTGGTGGATCGCGGCCTGAAACAGCTCAACTTCGCGGTACTCAGCAAGGACGAAGAGGGCGACCTGTTGAAAGACGCGAGCCTCCGCATGGGCGAGGGTATCGCGGGGACCGTGTGGCAGAACGGCATCCCCATACTCATCAACGACGCCCAGAACGATCCCCGATTTTCAGACAGGGCGGACAAGATGGTCAAGAACACGACGCGGTCCATCATCGCTGTTCCCCTGACGGTCAACGGTGAAATCATCGGTGTCATCGAGGCGATCAACAAGCTGGACGGCGGATTTTCCATCTTCGACATGCAGGTGCTCCAGTTCGTGTCGACCCAGTCCGCCATCGCAATCAACAACGCGGACCTGTACAACAAGGCAATCCGGGACGGCATGACGAAGCTCTATATCGGGAAGTATTTCCGCGAGAGGCTCCAGGAGGAGTGGAACCGCACCAGCAGGAAAAATCACAATCTTTCGGTCGTGATCTTCGACATCGACAACTTCAAGGGCATCAACGACACCTACGGGCACCAGGCCGGCGACCGCGTCATCAAGGAGGTCGCCCAGGTGCTGCTCAACAACTGCCGCAACATCGACATCCCCTGCCGCTATGGCGGAGAGGAATACACGGTGATACTGCCGGAGACGAATCGCGAAGAGGCCTGCGTGTTCGCGGAACGTGTCAGGTCAGTCGTGGAGAGCCTCAGGCTTGAATACGATGACGTGACGATACGATTCAGCATTTCCGGCGGGATAGCCACGTTTCCGGAAGTGGAGGCCAACCACCCGAGCGATCTTATCGAGATGGCCGACATGGCCCTCTATCATTCGAAGAAACAGGGAAGAAACAGGATATCTTGCTACGACCCGAAGGTGATGGGGAAATCCGGGAAATGAGGGCTAGCGGAGCTGGTAGCCGTTCTTGTTGAGGATCTCGATGGTGCTTTTCTGCAGCTTTTCAATCTCTTCCGGCGTCAGGGTCCGTTCCCTGGAAGCGAAGACCGCCTTGATGGAAACGGATTTTTTCCCTTCCGGTATCGGTGAACCTTCATAAATGGACACCACTTCAACGCTCTGAATAAGCTCCCTGTTGCTCTTTTCGATGAGAGCGCAGAGGTCCCGGGCGTAGACCCTGCGGTCCGCGAGGACGCTTACTTCAAAGGGAACTTCCGGGTATTTCTGGAGCTCCCTGAAGGCGGTGTCCCTGCGCGGTGAGTCAAACAGGGCATTGACGTCGATATCAAACATTGCCGCCGAGCCGGTAATGTCGAAGGCGGTCAAGGTATCGGGATGCAGCTCGAATATATAGCCTGCCGGGTCCTTCCCTATTACGATGGCCATGGATCTGCCGGGATGGGCGTAGGAGGGAAGCGCCTTCGTTTCGGGAAGGAGCCTGTAGCCGGACACCTGGAGCTTGTCCATGAGGCCGGCAACAACGCGCTTCGCTTCGTAGAAGAGAGGGGTTTCGCTTTTCTTCCTGAAAATGGCGCCGGTGACCATGGTCCTTTCAGCGGCAAGGTCGACGGATTTCCTGCTGTTCTTGAGGTACACGCGGCCGAGTTCATAGATCTGGAATTCGTCGAAATACCGGGAATTGAGCTTGATGTTGTTCACCGTGTTTGGAACGAGGCTCCTCCGTAGCCGGTCCTGCTCGTTTGACAGGGGATTGCTCAGGCGGAGCTCCAGGTCTTCGTTGACCCTGAGCCTGTTCAGGGTGTCTTCGCCGATGAAGGAATATCCGCTGACCTCGATCATGTTGTGATGGGTCGAGAGGATGTTTTTAACCCTCCGCTCGAAGAGGCGGAATTCGTTCTTGCGCGGCGGCTCGCAGGTAACCATGGGTGCGGCCGGCTTGATGTTGTCGTACCCGTAGATCCTTCCGACTTCCTCGACGATATCCTCCGGTATCGATATGTCCTTGGTCGCGCGGTAACTGGGCACGTCGATTGAAAGCTTCGCGCCGTCGCCTTTGAGCCGGAAGTCGAGGGAGGTGAGGATCTGCCTTATCCTCGCATCGTCTATCTGCTGGCCCAGGCGCCTGCGTATGAAGTCAGTGGATGTCTCAACGGTGATCGGTTTCTGCTTCACCGGGTAGGAATCAATAATTTCCGAGGCCGCTTCGGCCCCCGGGATAATTTTCTTGATAAGTTCATAGCAGCGCAGCAGCGCCGGTATCGTGAGCTCCGGAGAGAGCGATTTCTCGAACCTGATCGCCGCTTCCGTCCGGTGGGCATAGCGGTTCGCCGTTTTGCGGATGTTGACCGGGTTGAAGCTTGCTGCCTCCAGGACGATTTCCGTTGTGCCGTCCTCGATTTCGCTGTTGCCGCCGCCCATGACGCCCGCCAGGGCGATGGGGCCCTTCGCGTCGGCAATGACGATATCTTCGGGCAGGAGCTCGAAGGTCTGCCCGTCCAGGGTCATCAGGGGCTCCTTGTCCTTCGCCAGGCGGACGAAAATGGTGTTGCCGTTGAGCTTTTTCCTGTCGAAGGCGTGCATCGGCTCGCCGATCTCGGCCATGACGTAGTTGGTGATGTCTACGATATTGTTGATGGGGCGCATCCCGATCGCTCCAACGGCCGCCTTCAGCCATTCCGGGGATTCCGCTATCTTGATGCCCGTCACCACCAGACCGCTGTACCGCGGCGAGGCTTCGGGATTGAGGATCTGAACGGTTAAAGCCTCCCTGTTCTTCAGGGTGTCGAGGAGTGAGTAATCGATGACGCTTTTAAAGGGCCGGTTGTAGAGGGCGGCGATCTCCCGGGCGAACCCCTCGTGGCTCCAGAGGTCCGGCCGGTGGGTTATGGACTTGTTGTCGATCTCAAAGCGCACATCCATCCGGTGCGGATAAAGTTCGCTCAATGACGCGCCAAGCTTCGTGTCGGGCGGCATGATCATGATGCCGGAATGATCGTCGCTGAGGCCCAGCTCCCGCTCGGAGCAGAGCATCCCCTCGGACTCCTCGCCGCGGATCTTGGTCTTCTTGATGGTGCCCTCGGCGAAGACGGTGCCCACCGTGGCCAGGGGGACGATGTCGCCCTTCCGGTGGTTGGGGGCGCCGCACACGACACGGTATTTTTTATCGCCCGCGTCGAGGTCCACCAGGGTGAGCTTGTCCGCGTTGGGGTGGGGCTTCACGTCCAGTATTCTGGCGGCGTATATGGTCTTGAAATGGGTGTTGACATGCTCGATCGAATCAATTTCGGCGCTGGACATAGTGATGCGGAGGGCCATTTCCTCCGGGGAAATGCCGCTCGTGTCCACCATCTGGTTCAATATATTCAGTGAAAGCCACATGCGCGAGCTCCGTTAAAACTGCTTCAGGAAGCGGATATCACCGCTCAGGAAGTGCCGTATATCATTAATGCCGTATTTCATCATGATGAGCCTGTTAAGCCCCAGGCCGAAGGCGAAGCCGGACCATTGTTCCGGATCGATGCCGCCCATGCGGAGCACGTTGGGGTGCACCAGGCCGCAGGGGAGGAGCTCCACCCAGCCTGACTGCTTGCACACGCTGCAGCCCCTGCCGTCGCAGATGAGACAGTTGATATCGAGCTCGAAGCCGGGCTCGACAAAGGGGAAATACCCCGGCCTGAGCCGCACCGTAACCTCGCGGTGGAAGATCTCGCTGAGGAGCTTTTTCATGACATAGATGAGGTGCGCCACGGTAATTTCCCGGTCCACCATCATCCCCTCAACCTGGTAAAAGGTGTTCTCGTGGGAGGCATCGGTGCTCTCGTACCGGAAGACCCTTCCGGGTCCAACGATCTTGAAGGGAGGTTTTACCTTTTCCAGGGCCCGTATCTGGATGGCGGAGGTATGGGTTCTCAGTAAATTCCCGTCCTCGGTCCAGAAGGTATCCTGCATGTCCCTGGCGGGGTGGTGCTTGGGAATGTTCAGGGCCTCGAAGTTGTAGTAATCTGTCTCAACTTCGGGACCGTCCTGAATTTCAAACCCCATGGAGGTGAAAATGTCTTCTATTTCATACTGTATCTGGGATATGGGGTGGAGCCTGCCCAGCCGCTCCCGTTCGGTGGCTGCGGCATTGTCAAGGGTGACGTCGATCCATTGCTTTTGTATCTTTTCTTCCGAACCTGATTTTGCCAGCTCTGTGATCCTGGCCTCAAGGGCGGTCTCAATTTCGCTTTTATACTGGTTGGAGAGTTTTCCAATGGCGGCGCGTTCGTCCGGCTGAAGGTTTCCGACGGAACGCAGTATCTGGGTGAGGGCGCCTTTCCTGCCGAGGTACTTGATCCGCAACTCCTCGATCGATTCAACGCTTTTTGCTCCGGCTATGGCCGCGAGGGCCTCGCTTCGTAATGTCCCCAGTTCCTGTTCCATGTGATCGTTCCCTGCGGTCACAACCGCGTTATGACCAATAGGGTCAAGGACCGGTAAAAGTCAAGAACAATGTGATGAATTTTTTTGTCCGTGATCTATCCCCTCGTCCGCCTCGTATAACACACCGTCTACTTTTTATTGCTAACAGTTGATTTCGGGAAACTGTCAGGCATTCAAAGCATTAATGGCTATCTTCGCGGCGCCGAAGGAGGGAACCTTTACGGGATCTTCCACGGCAAAGATGGCGCATTTACCCTTGAAGCCCTTGAGCACGCGGTCGTTGACGACCTGCTTTGCCGCCGGCAGAATGAATTTATGGGCCCTGGATACGCCGCCTCCGATAAGGATGGCTTCGGGGTTAAGGATATTTATAAGGTTGGCAAGTCCGAAGCCGACGAAGGTCGCATATTCTTCGAGTATCTTGATTGCCGTTTCGTCTTTTTTAACGGCCTCTTCATTGATGATCAACGCCGACAGCTCTTCCTTCTCGAGGCGTGCATTTATCGAAGACTGCTTGTTCTTCTTGAGGTGCGCGCGGGCCAGTTCCACCAGGGCCGGGGCGGACGCGTACCGCTCCCAGCACCCGCGGCTGCCGCAGGGGCATTCCCTGCCGTTATAATCGATGGACATGTGGCCCACTTCCATGACATTCCCCGCCTGGCCGGTGTAGACCCTGTTGTCAATGACAACGCCGCCGCCGATGCCGGTGCCGAGTGTTATCATGGCCCAGTTGCGGTACTTGCTGACATTTTCCTTCCACCATGCCCCGATGAGGGCCACTGTTGCGTCATTTTCCAGGAAAACCCTGGAGCCGGTCAGGGACTCGATGTTCTTAACGATGGGGTGGTTGTTGAATTCGGGGATGTTCGGCGCCTTGACTATGAGCCCTTTTTCCTTGTCAATGGGGCCCGGGGTGCCGATGCCGATCGCCTTGATGTCGATCTTTGAAACGGAAGCGGAGGTCGCGAGATTTTCGATGAGCTTGATGATGCTGTCATCGATCTCCTTCGCGGTCTTCAGGGTTTCGGTTTCCCTGAAGCTCAACTCCTTGCCGGAGCGGTCGGTGAGGATACCCTTTATTCTTGTCCCGCCTATGTCTATGCCAACAAACATGCCCATGACTCCATGGATAATTTTTTGATACGAAAGCCCGTCTCCCCGTGCTTATTTTAAAAGAAAAAATGGCCAGCAATAAGTAAAGAAAAATTTTTCATTAAAAATAATTTCATCAGGGATATAGCTCGCGGAACTTGTCCGAAAGGTATTTCATGAAAGGCCCCACCTGGACCTCGCCTCCGGTGATTTCCATCACCAGCTCGGCAAAGGTGTAGCGCGAGCCGTGGCGGTGGACCCTGTCGCGGAGCCATCCCAGCAGGGTCCGCATATTGCCCTGTTCAATTTCTGATGGGATGGACGGGTGATCCTCCAGGGCCTTGTTGTAGAGCTGCGCCGATAAAAGGTTGCCGATCGTATAGGTCGGGAAATAGCCGAAAGAGCCATGGGCCCAGTGGATGTCCTGGAGACAGCCCCGGGCGTCGTCAGGCGGCGTGATCCCGAGGTAATTCCTGTATTTTTCGTTCCAGACTGACGGGATCTCCCCGGTTGACAGGGACCCCCCGATGAGGTCCTTCTCGATTTCAAACCTGATGAATATGTGGAGGTTGTAGGTCAGTTCGTCCGATTCCACGCGGATCAATCCCGGCCGTGACCTGTTGACGGCGCGGTAAAACTGATCAAGGCTTATGCCGTCCAGCTGACCCGGGAAATGCTGTTTGAGGATCGGCAGGTAGTGTATCCAAAAGGAGCGGCTCCTGCCGATGATGTTTTCCCAGAGCCGTGACTGGGATTCGTGGACGCCAAGGGAAATGGGCTGGCACAGGGGCGTGTTCACCAGGTCGAGGGGAAGCCCCTGGTCATAGAGGGCGTGGCCGCCCTCATGGACCGTGCTGAAGAGCGCCGACAGCAGGTCCTTTTCATCATAGCGGGTGGTGATCCGCACGTCATAGGGCGAGAATGAAGTGGTGAAGGGGTGCGCTGACCGGTCCTGGCGGCCCCTCCTGAAGTCATAGCCCATGTCCTTCAGGACGACAAGACCGAAGGCCTCCTGCGCTGCGGTGCTGAATTTCTGGTTGAGAAAGCCGGTGTCCGGGGATTTTTCATGGCCGGTGATCTCCTTTACCAGGGGAACCAGCTCACCCTTCATCTCTGAGAAGAGTTGTTCCACGGTTGACGTCTTCAGGTCGGGCTCGAAGAGGTTGAGAAGGGCGTCATACCGGTGTTCGGTAAAGCCGAGGCAATCGGCCTGTTCGCGGTTCATTTCGATCAGTTCGGCAAGGATTGGGGCGAAGGCGCCGAAGTCTGACCTCGCCCGGGCATCGACCCAGATCGAGTTCGCCTTCGCGGTCGTCCGGGCCATCCGCGACACCAGCTGCTCCGGTATTTTGACCCTCTGGTCGTAGGTCCTTCGGGCGGCGCGGAGCATGCTCACGTCAACGGCAAAATAGTCGCCGCCCTTTGATTCCCGCTCCGCGTCTTCAAGAAGGCGGGCGGTTTCGTCAGATATGAGCCACTGGTGTGCCAGCTCTGAAAGGAGCGCCATCTGCTCCGAACGGGCGGCGACGCCTCCTTCGGGCATGTAGGTTTCCATGTCCCAGCCCAGTATCGCCATGGTCTGTTCCAGGATGCTGATGCGGGCCCAACGTTCTTTGAATGTATCAAGAGCTGATGGCATTGTGATATCTCTCCTCTAAGGTGCGGATATAATTAATCTAATTGTGATAAAAAGCAAGTAGGATTATGCAATGGCTTTTTTGCCCTGGACCGGGGCAGGTTCATGCCCGGGTTCCCCGGGCGGAGTATGCGAGTGGGAGAGGGGTGGCTTCCCCTCAGCTTCGGTATCCCATTCCTGGGCGGGTTGTTCCTGGATGCCCATTCCAGTCTCGGGGTCAATTCGTACAGGCTCCTCTTCGCCATGGCCGGCGTGCTGATTATTATAAGCCTGGTCTGCGTCGTTGCCATTGACTTTGATAATACTGGTAATTCATAACCTGGCAACTCTCCAGCATTTTTATACCCCCTGTCCCCCAGAGGGGGCATGTATCAATACTTTCATCCTTTGACATTTACATCTCCTGTCATTCCAACCCTGCTTGTCGGTATGATAAATGGTATATTATTCTCAATGCTAAACTATTATTCCTGATCCCGGAATTGCGGGATTCATCGAAATGGAGGGTCTGCAGCGGGATTAATGTAATAATAAAGAAAACATATTGAATATTTTTCTGGTGATTTATTTAATTGCTGCAATATTCGATACACGACCCCTCCGGGGGTCGGGGGGATATACATGTTTCCATCAGGAAATTAATTCTTATGAAAAAAATCGACCTTCACACCCACACCACGGCTTCGGACGGCATCTATACCCCGCGGCGGCTCATCGACTTCGCGGTGCGGAACGGCCTGGTCGCCATGGCCATCACCGACCACGATACCGTTGACGGCCTGCCCGAGGCGATGGATTACGCCAGGTCCATCGGCTTCCGGCTGTACCCCGGCGTGGAGTTCAGCATCGAATATGAGACCGGTTCCTTCCACCTCATCGGCCTCAATCTTGATTATACCCATCAGGGACTGCGGGATACCGTGAAACGCCTTGCCGAGTACAGGGACACCAGGGCTTCCCGCATCATCGAAGACCTGAAAAAACACGGCATCGGCATCCCCCTGGACGAGGTCATGGCCGAGGCGGGGGGAGGGGCCATCGGCCGCCCCCATATCGCCCGTGTCATGGTGAACCACGGCTATGCCGCCAATATCAGGGACATATTCAAGAGCTACCTGGTGAAGGGAAAGCCGGGATACATCAAGAAAGTCCGCATTGAATTCAGCGACGCGGTATCAATTATCAAGGAAAGCGGCGGCATCCCGGTCATTGCCCATCCGGTATCCCTGGAATGCAGGGACATGGCTGAGTTCGAAGTCCTGCTGAAGGGTTTCATTGACGCGGGCGTGGAGGGCATGGAGGTCTACGCGTCGATGCATACGCCAGAAATGGCAGAGCAGTACCGGGTCCTGGCCGTGAAATATAATATGCTGATGACCGGCGGGAGCGATTTCCACGGCGACAAGGATGAAACAATAGGAAATTACCAGAAGGAAAGCCCCATTCCTTTTGAATTATACCCGCAGCTTGAAGAGTATATCGGGAAGCGGTTATAGCAGTATTAAAAACCTGCCGCAGTGGGTGCAGAGAGATATGCCCTTGCGCTCCTTGATCTGCTCGACATAGAAGGGCGGTATCTCCATGTGGCACCCGGAACAGCTGTTTTTCTCCACGATGGAAAAGGGATTGTCGCGCTTCTTCCTCATCCGCTCGTAATAGGTAAGTGAACGGTTGTCGATGAGTTTTCTCATGGACTCGATCTTCTTGGCGACCGATTCGCTCTTATCACCCTCGTCGAGGAGCTTGTAGAGGCTGTCCAGACGTATCAGCAGGTCGAGGTCAGACGACGGGACGCCGGAAAGGTTATCGGGTTTCCCGGCGGCGGGCTTATCCTTGGTTGATATGGATTCAAAGTAGGATTTTGCCTCTTTTTTCAGCAGGGCGTACAGCTTCGCCGGCGTCGGCTCGCTGTCTATCATCTTTCTCTTTTCCTTGTTGGTGAACAGTCTCGCCATCATGCCCACCAGGTAGAGGTACTTCGTGCTCATCTCGGTGGGGAATATGCTGAGGAGGACATATTTGACCGGCTTTTCGTCCATGGACTGGTAATCGATCGGTTTGTCCAGTATACCGAAAATTGAAATGAGGTCGGTGACGGACTCGGTCCGGGCGTGCGGAATCGCCAGGCCGTTGCCGATGCCGGTGTTTTCCAGAGATTCCCGGTGGATCACCTGTGCGTAGTAGCGTTCTTTGTTGGTAATGCATTCCAGATCCTGGAGCTTATCCACCAGCTCCTTGATGACAAGCTGTTTTTCGGTGGATTTCAATTTGATGATTTTCTTTCGCTCAAATAGCTCTTCAAGATCCATAGTGTACCGCCAGGTAGAAAAATTGGAAGATAGTCGATTGGTAAAACTTTCGGGGCGAGAGGATTTGAACCTCCGACCCCTTGACCCCCAGTCAAGTGCGCTAACCGGACTGCGCTACGCCCCGTATCAGTTTCGTGACCAATAGTTACAGCATACCGGATCGATGTAAAGTAAATTTCTTAAAATTATTCGTATTGCCGGTGTGAAGACGACCATGGGAGGGTGCGCGGATAAGGCCAAGAATTATTAATTGACGTTCTTGAATAAAATGCCATGTTAGGCAGTGTGGATAAAAGCTCATCATGAAATCTTCATTAAAAATATATGCGCATATTCTCGTCGGTCTCGTGCTGGTGGCAGCCGTCTCCTGCTCCGGCACCTCGGGGAGCAAGGGTGTCATTGCCTTCGACAACACGCGCATGTACAGCCTGAACATAGAGGCGAGGAAATTTTATGAGGATGCCCTCCGGTATTCGCGGGATAATAAACCAGAGGAGGCCATCAAGGCCTACAGCAGGTCGATCCAGATCGATCCCAGCGTTGCCGCGTACAACGGCCGCTGCGTAGAGTACAACCGCACGGGGCGCTACGGCAGCGCCATTGCCGACGCGAACAAGGCGATAATGATGAACCCCCGGTATCCAATGCCCTATGTAAACCGCGGTAATGCCTATTTCAAGCTGAATGACCCTGACAGGGCCCTGAAAAGCTACCTCAAGGCCCTCCAGATCGATCCCCGCGATCCTGAATGCTACTTCAACCTGGGCCTGGCGTATTACAAGAAGGGGCTTCCGGAGGACGCCCTGAAATCCTATGACAAAACCGTAGAACTGGACCCGCACCATTATGCGGCCTGGTATAACAAATCCTGCCTGGCTTCACAGAAGAAGGACCTGAAGGGGGCAATCGCCGCCCTGGAGAAGGCCGTTGCCGAGGGTTTTTCTGATTCAGAGCGTATGAAAACCGAGCCGGCTCTGGAGAATGTGAGGAAGCTGCCGAGGTTCCAGTTGCTTCTCCGGAAGGTCGGACACGGGACAAAGCTCCGTCAATGAAAGAAACGGTGGATCTTTTCCGCCGTTTTGCCTCCAATGCCCTCAACTTCCATAAGCTCCTCCATCGTAGCCTTGCGGATGTCGTCAATGGATTTAAAGTGCTCCAGGAGGAGCTTTTTTGCCCTCGAACTGATGCCCGTGTCGTCGAGGATCGACCTGGTCGTTTTCTTGTCTCGGAGCTTCCGGTGATAGGTGATGGCGAAGCGGTGGGCCTCGTCGCGGATGTTCTGCAGTATCTTGAGGGCCGGGGAAGAAAGGGGGAGCCGGAGGGGCCCGCGGCCGGGTTCGGTGTAGATCTCCTCGAAGCGTTTTGCCAGCGATATGATCCTGATCCCGGCGGAAAAGTTGGCTGCCGCCTCAAGGGCCCGGGTCAGCTGAGCGGGCCCGCCGTCGATGATCATGAGGTCGGGGAGGGGGAGCTCCTCGTTGACCAGGTACTGTATCCGACGCGCGACGACCTCGTGGACCATGCCGGGATCGTCGGCGGCTTCATAGCCCCGTATCCTGTAGCGGCGGTATCCCGATTTGTCGGGCCTTCCGTCGCGGAACGATACCATTGAGGCCACGGCGTCCGCGCCCTGCAGGTTGGATATGTCGAAGCATTCCATGGCGCGGGGAAGGGTCTCAAGCTTGAGGGCGCCCTGGAGCCCCTCGAGCCCGGCAAGGGTGTCCCGGCTTGCGCGCTCGGCCATGCGCTCTGAAATGATGATGTCTATGTTCTTGTGGATGAGGCGGATGATGCCGTGGTCTTCGGAGGTTTCCGGGACGCCGATGGCGACCTTCCTCTTTGACCGGCCGGTCAGCAGCTTCTGTAAAAGTGCCCGGTCGGAGAGGGGCCGTTCGGCAATGATGCGCTGCGGCGCCTCCGATTCCCGGTAGTAGCCGATGATGAAGGAGCTGATGATTTCTTCAGGGTCGGCGTACTCCGCGTTGTCGAATATGGATATCTTCCTCCCCAGGAGTACGCCGTTCCTGAACTCGAAGAGTATGACGATGCCCTCGTTGCCCTGCTTCGACATGGCGATGTAGTCCTGGTCGGCCCCTATGGGCACATGGACTTTCTGCGTTTCCGATATCTTTTGTATGTCGAAGATCATGTCCCGCAGTTCCGACGCCTTTTCATATTTCTGCTGCGACGAGTATTCCTTCATCATTGCCTGGAGGTTCCTGATGACCGGCGCGACGTTGCCCTCGAGGAATTTAACCGCGTTGTCGACGATTTCTCGGTATTCCGCGGCGGTCATGTCTCCCCGGCAGACGCCGCTGCACTTATTGATCTGGTAGTTCATGCAGGGGCGCTCGTTTTTCTTCAGCGGGAGCTCCCTGCTGCAGAGCTTGAGCTTGAAAATTGTGTTGATGAGCGCGACGGTGCCCCGGGCCGCGTTCGCGTCGGTATAGGGCCCGAAATAACGGGTCCCGTTTTTACGTATGGTCCTGGTGAAGAGTACGCGGGGATACTCCTCCCCGAGGGTGACGGCGATGTAGGGGTACCGCTTGTCGTCCTTTTTCTGGATGTTGAATTTCGGGCGGTGTTTCTTGATAAGGCTGCTTTCCAGGATCAGGGCCTCGACCTCGGAGTCGGTGACGATGAACTCGATATCGCTGACGATTTTGACCAGGACGCGCGTCTTGATGTCAAGGTCGCGTTTCTGGAAATAGGAGGATACCCGTTTTTTCAGGGATGAAGCTTTCCCGATATATATGATGGAACCGGCATCGTCTTTCATGATATACACGCCAGGTTCGGCGGGAAGCCCGGCGATGGTCTTTTTCAGACGGTCAGGGTCAGTCATCGGGGTCCCGGAGTTTTTTTACTTTCTCGATATACTGGGTCGTTACTTCAAACGTGGGGTTTATCCTTGCCGCTTCCTCGAACATGGCTATCGCCCTGTCGTAGTCGCGCTTCTTCGCGTAAGCGACGCCAAGGTTGAAGTAACTGCCGAACCCGCCGGGTTTCACTATGGTGAGGGTCAGAAAAATGGCGATGGCCTCTTCCAGCCTGTTTTCCTTGAGCATGGACACGCCGGTAGTGAATATATCGCCCATGCTTTCGCTGTCCGCCGGAGATTCCGCACCCTGCGGCGGTGTTTCCCGGGGCGCCTCCTGCTGACCGGGCGTCTGTTCCGCCTGTTCCGGCTGCGCCTCCGCTTCAGAGGGAATCCTGACGGTTTTCTCCTTTAATTCGTCTATGAGCGTGTTGAAGGAGAGAGCGAGCTGATTCAGCTCATCGTCCCCGGTCTGGTTAAGCGATACATCCAGGTCGCCGTCGGCGGCTTTTTTCATGAAATTCGACAGGTTGCTGATGAGAAGCGAGTAGTTATGGAGGAAAATGACCGACAGGACGATCACCGCGATGACCAGCATTATGGTGAAAATGATATTGAATAAGCGCATGCTCCCGGTTGATGCGGCATATGAGTCGATGGTGGCCTGCAGCCTGGCCGCCGAGACCAGGAACTGGATGACCGCCTTTTTGTTTTTTATTTCAAAGGGGTAATACACGTTCTGCCAGGTGTATCCGCTCTGGGAATAGATGTCCGGGTCCACAGCGCTGTGAAGGAGCCCCATCTTCAGGTAGTTGATGTCCTTCTGTTCCCTGACGACCTCGGCCCGGGTGATTTCAAGGGTAAGATCCTCATGGAATAAGAGAGTGTCGGCAATGCGGAAATAATTCTCGTCCTCGGTCTTGGTAAACATGATGACGCCGAGAATGTCCCCCGTGGTAGCGTTGTAGTCGCGCAGTTCGTTCTTAACGGCGTCGATCGTTGAGGCGTTCCTGATCTTCAGCCGTTCAGCCAGGACCTCTATTTTGCCGAGATACAGGTCCCTGCTGTTGGACGCCAGCGTATCTTTTAAAATGCCGGCATTTCTGGTCATGATGACATGGAATGATACCGAGGTTGTTATGATGAGGGCGGCATAAATGGCCGAAATGGCGATGATGAATCGGCGGGATATAACCGATCGTTTTTTATCTTCCCGGGTATCGACAAAGTTGCTTTTTATTCTTTCAGGGAGTTTCAAGGACATAGTGACCACCGGTACCTGTGTAGCATTGATTTCAACATCGCCCGGAATGTTTATTTTGTAAAGAAATCTTTTCCCTTCGACATGTATTAATTATGCTGACTGGATCATTCAGAAAAACTGGTTGGTATTGCTGTATTAATCTTAAAAAAACCCTCTCGCAGAGGCGCAGAGCCGCGGAGACATTGTTGTTTAATACTACCTTTTCTATATTTATTTGAAGATTGATTTTATTAGAAGCTATAATAAAAATAGTACCAATATTTTCATAATGTCATTGCGAGGAGCTTGGCGACGAAGCAATCCGGATAACGATAATAAAGAATACATGTTATACCATTATACTGAATTCAATCAGCAACAAGATCGCATCGTTTCACTCGCGATGACACGGTAATTACGATCGGTTCCAAAACCCGCGATCCTCTGCGTCTTTGCGCCTCTGCGAGAATAGTGTTGAATCGAATCGATCCACGCTAATCCCATCAATTGGACGTCCGTCCAAAAAATATTTGCATATTGCAACAAAAAATAGTTGCCAAATGGTATGATTCCATATCATTATCCCATCATGAAGAAAAAGGCCGTTATAGATTTATCCCATTCCAAAATCGAAGATCTCCTTTTTCACGCCCTGCGAAGCATTTACCTCTTCGAGAGGGCCGAGATCGAACAGTTTGACCTCAATTATCAGCAGATGTATCTCTTGAAAGTGCTCAGGAGGATGTCCCCGCTGCGCGTAAGCGATATCGCCGAAGAACTGAGGATACCGGTATTCTCGACAACGCGCCTGGTAAACCAGCTGGAAAGTAAAACCCTGGTATTAAAAAACCGCGACATCAAGGACCGGAGAAACATCTTTGTACAGATTACGGCCGAGGGCAGGGAACTGGTGAAAAACATCGAGGCGCATATCATTGATCTTATCTTGTCCGGCCTGAAGACATATTCTGAAGAGGAAGCCGGGCTCATAATTAAAGTAGTGGAAAATCTTGATCGTATCCTTGGCCTCAGGCCGGAACTCAAAGAGGCGTCTTATTCAGGATGACGCATCATGGGTGCGTCAATTCCAGCTGATGCCCGGGCCCGGGATTGATTGAATTTAAAATTCGGAGGTAGTGACAATGGCAACCAAGTATAAAGGATATATGGGGAAAATGCTGGATATTGACCTGACCACGGGGAAGATAGGTGAGTATCAGGTAAGCGACACAGACCGGGAGCTCTTTCTGGGGGGAAGGTATCTCAGCACCAAGATACTCTGGGACGTGCTGAAGCCCGGCATAGATCCCCTTTCCGAGGAAAACGTCCTGGTCGTCATGACGTCTCCCCTGACCGGGTCGGGCGGGCCCTGCACCAGCAGGTATGACATATCGGCAAAGAGCCCCCAGACCGGAGCCATAGGGCATTCGAACAGCGGTGGCAATTTCGGCATGAACCTGAAGCGCGCCGGCTGGGACGGCATGCTGGTCCGCGGAAAAGCCAAAAAACCGGTTTTCATTGAAGTTGTAGATGACAAGGTGGAAATAAAACCGGCTGACAAGATCTGGGGCATGGACACCCAGGAGTCCCAGAAGGCCATGCTGGGCGAAAACAAGAAGGCCGGGTCCATGGCCATCGGCCCGGCGGGCGAGAACCTGGTCAAATTTGCCGCCGTGGTATCCCAGGAGCGCTGCCACGGAAGGACCGGCATGGGCGCCGTCATGGGATCCAAGAACCTGAAGGGCATGACCGCCCGCGGGACCAGGACCGTGCCGATCCATGAACCGGAAAAATTCAAGGAGACCATCAAGAAATGGATAAAGATGCTCCAGAACCATCCGGCCACGGGCGACATAGCTCCCAAGCTCGGCACCGCCTTTTCCCTTATCCCGCTATCGGTGAGGAACACCCTGCCGACGAAGAATTTTTCCGTCGGGACCTATGACAAGGCCTACAACATCAGCGGGGAGCTCCTGGCGGAAAAACACCTGGTTAAAAACTTCGGCTGCATATCATGCCCCATCCGGTGCGGCCGGGTCGTCAACATCAACGGCCACGAGGTTAAGGGGCCCGAATACGAGATCCTCTGCCTCATGGGGTCTAACATCCTCGTCGACGACATCAAGGCGATCATAGACTGGAACTACGAGATAGACCTCCTCGGGATGGATACCATCAGCATGGGAACGATCCTCGGCTTTGCCGCGGAGCTGAATGAAAAGGGGCTCTGGAAGAACGGCCTTGAATGGGGTAAAAAGGAAGCCTTCACCAAGGCCATCAGGGATACCGCGTACCGCAAGGGCATCGGCAATGATCTTGCCGAGGGCGTCCGGTTCCTGTCGAAGAAATACGGCGGGGAGGATTTCGCTCCCCATGCCAAGGGCCTTGAATTCCCGGCTTATGAGCCGCGGGGAACCGTGGCCCAGGCCCTGGGTTACGCCACGTCGTCACGCGGCGCCTGCCACCTCGACTCGGGCTACGGCGTGTACATGGAAGTGACCGGACCGGCCACCATGAACCAGCACCAATACCGCGGCAAGCACCCCTGGACGATACTGACCCAGAACCTTATGGCGACGATAAGCGCCGGCGGCAACTGCCTGTTCACCGGATGGACCTTTTATCCGGGTCCGGCATACAAGCTTCCCGGCAAGCCGCTCCTTTCGAAGATCGTCAATGGCATCATGAGCAACATCGGGGGTATAATAGCCCTGACCATCAAACTGCCGCCCTGGGCCCTTCCGATACATGTACCCTTCCTCCTGCCTCATTCAAAAGCCCTGAAGGAGGCCACGGGCATGAAAATCGATTTCGGCAGATGGATACGCATCGGCGACCGCGGCTATAACATGGAGAGACTCTTCAACCTCCGCGAGGGGATAAACAAGAACCATGACAAGCTGGCGAAGAGGTTCACCGATGTGCCGCTCCTCCCCGGCAACAAGAAGACCGTGGTGCGCATGGATAAGCTGCTTCCCAGATATTACAAGCTGAGGGGCTGGGACAAGGACGGGATTCCGAAGAAAAGAACCCTGAAGAAGTTAAAGCTCGATTTTGTCGATCGATCCCTCATAGAAAAGACCGCCGCTGCCGGCGTCACTGCCGGGATGAATAAGAATTAGTCCCCTGGCTGGTGCCGGATTCCGCGTCCTCGTCATGAGGATCGGTACTGATTGTGCTGGTATGGAAAAGCCCCATGAAAATGCGGTTACGGCTCCGCGCTTTCAGGGGGCTTTTTTTTATGTTACGCCGCATACATGTCCACATGCTTGACTTTTTTAAGGGGTATTTTTTTCTCCCCGTTGTTCACATCAAAGGTGACAATCATGTCGCCTTCAATCGATCTGTTTTTATAAAGTTCGATTTCGTTCCCATCCTCGAGAACCAAGATGATGTCCAATCCCTTGATATCCAGGTACTTCGCCAGCAGCTGTTTGAAATTCTTTTTTTTCGCTTTTCTGTGTGCCATGGCTCCCCTCAAGAAGATTATTTATGTCTCATTTAAATTATCGGAATTTTCATTAATATATTAATTAATTTTTATATATATTGATAAAAATTTGTTAGTACAAATTAATTAATAAAGCATTCAGGGCGAAATCTGTATAATAATGGGGGCTGTTATAATCATGGGGCCAGGAGCTGTCCCGCGAGGAAGCGACAAGGATGTCGCTGATTCCGCCGAGTCCACATGGACGTTATATGAGGCGGACGAGCGGGATGGCTCCTGACCCTCCCTCTCGCTTATCAATCAAGCTCATACGTGTACAAGAAGAAGCAGATTTCGCCTTAATCATGTATATCTTATATGGAGCTGTCCTAAAATGCCCCCTAAATCCCCCGGAGGGGGACTTTTATGAACAGAACG
>ERZ795061.40-NODE-40-length-116060-cov-10.300039_pt1 | contig 116060 bp, 106 predicted proteins | sample MGYA00375145_ERZ795061 | MGnify/ENA primary metagenome ERZ795061 (study PRJEB30190, sample SAMN05720144) | anaerobic digester metagenome | isolation source: active sludge of municipal wastewater-treating anaerobic digesters | place: USA | collected 2014-12-22 ... | reverse complement strand
TTAACAATCTTGGTCCCGGCTTCGTTATCCCTCAAATACCAGACAGTCACCTTGTCCATTTCCATATCCCCACCGCGTATCTTAATTTGAAAGAAATATGCAATACAATAAAAATTACAACTACTTTTTTAGCTTATTCTCCGCCGCGGCCATGAATGCAGGATGTCATGACATTCGCGCCGGGGCAGGGATCACTGCCGCGTTATGACCGCGGCGGCTCAACGAATCTCAAGGATAATCCCGCCCTTATCGTTTCTTTTTAAGACAACGTCCGATTCCTGTCCGCCTGAAAGCCGCGTGTCTGATGACCTGAGCTTCGGGAAATCGCTGTTCTCAAGAAAGTCCCTCAGGAGCTCTATCTTATCATCGAGTTCGCCTTCAAGGTCATCCGTACTGAAATAGGTATCCATCAGCCGGCTGAACTCGTTCCGTGCCTCGGTCTCTATGCAATGGCTTTTTATATGAAGATTGACCGTGACATCCATTGGGAGTCCCTCATTTTCCATGATTAGGACCACGATAGAACAGAATGAATATTTTTCAATAAATAAAAACAAAAACAGTCAAGTTATCATGACCCCTGATGCGCGACGGCGCCCCAATACAAACGGGGTGTTCTTATAACGCAGGAACCCATCAGGCATTCACCATGTCCGCAGCATGAAAAACCGCCTCCATGCAGCAATGACGGAGGATGTTAATGCATAACGCCTTCCACCTGGAATTGCCTCAGGCCAAAAATAATAATAAAAATATACTTGCCATTCCACCTCCCATGCTGTTTTTTGACCAAAATTTGGGAATGCCATGCGACATAAAATAAAACCGGCAAAAGTCATCTGCAGCACCATTATCGTTGCCGTGTCCCTCCTATGGACCGATACGCAGCTCCTCTCCTGGGGGCTTTTCAACCTGTTCACCGACACCCGCTACAGCCAGGAGGGGCTTCATAAAGTGGAATCCTTTGATCCTGACCGGGATATCCTGTATTTGCCGCCGCTGAAGGGTAAGGATATATTCGAGTCCTCCCGTGACCTCTCCATTTGCAGGAACAAGACCGTGCGGAAGCACATATACCTCTACCTTACCAGCAAGAGGGAGTATCTTATCAGGGCAATCGAACGCTCGTACCGCTATGATGACATGATACAGGACGTGATGAAGAAAAACAGCGACATCCCGGCGGAACTGGCGCTGCTGCCTCTCCTGGAAAGCTGTTTCGACCCCCGCGCGGTTTCTAGCAGCCGCGCCGTGGGCCTGTGGCAGTTTGTCGACAACACGGCGAGGCCCCTGGGATTGCGAAGCGACCAGTGGATCGACGAGCGGCGGGATGTTGAGAAGTCAACGGCCGCCGCGATACGGCACATCCGCAACATCCGGGGGAGTTTCCCGGACTGGGCGCTGACACTGGCCGCCTATAACGGAGGCGCGGGATACGTGAAGCGCACCATGGAAAAAACCGGGATAAAGGATTTCTGGAAACTCCGCGAAGGCGGCTTTCTCCGGGATGAAACCAGCGAGTACATACCGAAGTATATAGCCCTCATGGTCATATACAAAAACCAGCGCCTTTTCGGCGTCAGCGAGGAGATCACGGTACCGAAAAAAACCGAGACCGAGCTGTACACGCTCCGGCACCCCGTTGACCTGCGCGACGTTTCCCGCCTCGGCGGTGTTTCCCTGCAGACCATCAGGGATCTGAATCCGGAAATCAATTCAAACCTGACCCCTCCGGGGATAAAAAACTACCAGCTCCGCATTCCGGCAGAGGCACGGAAGAGCCTCGACGCTAAGACGGATGCGCTGTATAAAACCAGGATCACCGGTGTCATTAAGCACCGCGTGAAGAAGGGCGAAAGCGTTACAGCCATCGCCCGGCTTTATAAAAAAAAACTGCACTCATCCTTAAATATAACAAGATAAAGAATCCGAGGTCCCTCCGGAGCGGCAGCGTCATATATGTTCCTTATTGAAATATGACCGTCTGCCCCACGGCGTGCCGATATTTTCCATGGCCGCAGCCGGGACCCTTCCCGGGTTAGAAAAAAATTTAAAAATCTCTTGTCACAAAAGATGATGATGGTAAACCTGTGTCACCTGATACTGGAGACGGCATACTCATGGACATGTATAAAATAAAAGGCGGGAAGGTTCTCTCCGGCGAAGTCGCGATTTCAGGGGCCAAGAACGCCGCCCTTCCCATCATCGTGGCGAGCCTTCTCGCCGACGGGGAAACGGTTCTGAAGAACGTCCCCGATCTCAAGGACATCAGGACCATGCTCCAGGTGATCCAGTGCCTCGGGGCCGAATATGATTTCAATACCGAAAAAAACATCCTTCGCATAAAGGTCAATTCGATCAAAAACGCCGAGGTCCCCTACGATCTGGTAAAGACCATGAGGGCCTCCTATTACGTCATGGGGCCACTCCTTGCCAGGATCGGCGAGGCCGACGTCTCACTGCCGGGAGGCTGCGCCATCGGCGAAAGGCCGATGGACATACACCTGGCCGGCTTCGAGGCCCTGGGCACGGAAGTCAGCCTTGAGCACGGCTACATCAGGGCCCGTGCCGCTTCCCTGAAGGGATCCGAGTTCAAGATGCGGACCGTGTCCGTGGGGGCCACCGCAAACCTGCTGATGGCCGCCGTGCTGACAAAGGGGAAGACCGTACTCGACAACTGCGCCATGGAGCCGGATGTCGTCGACCTGGGAAACTTCCTTATAAAAATGGGAGCGAAGATCTCCGGGCTGGGCACCGAGCGCATTGAAGTCGAAGGGGTCAAAAAGCTCCAGCCGGTGACCTATACGGTCATCCCGGACAGGATCGAGGCCGGCACCTATCTCATAGCAGGTGCCGCAACCAAGGGTTCCGTAACCATCACCGGCGCGATTCCCGAACACGTGGGGGCCTGCATGGACTCCCTTGCAGAAATGGGATACAGCATTGAATCGGGCAAAGACTGGGTTTCGGTTAAACCGGGCAAGGTGCTGAAGGGAACCATGATCAGGACCCTTCCCTTTCCCGGCTTTCCCACCGACCTCCAGGCGCCCATCATGGCGCTCGCGACGATTGTCCCCGGCATCAACGTCATCATAGAGACCATATTCGAACGCCGCTTCACCCACGTGGCTGAACTGCGCCGCATGGGCGCCGATATAACCATCGAGGGCGGTGTCGTCATCATCAAGGGAGTTAAAAAGCTCATGTCGGCCCCCGTCATGATGTCGGACCTCCGGGCCGGGGCGGCCCTGGTGATCGCCGCCCTTGCGGCCCAGGGCGTAACGGAGATACGGCGCATCTACCATTGTGACCGGGGCTATGAACGCCTCGACCGGAAACTGGCATCGCTGGGCGCGGACATCCAGCGCATCAAGGGCGGCGGAATGTAATTTTTCTTAACCTATTTTATCCCATAAAACAAAAAAGCGGGGTGGCAACATCCCGCTTTTTTTACATTTCCGACAGATGACAATGCGGTGGCGGCGGCCAGCCCCGCCGTTGAACATTACCGCGTCAACCGCCGGCGAGCATGGAAATAATAATAATACTGTCGCCCTCATGAAGCTTCGCCGCCGGCGGCATCCGCTTGCCGTCCCTCATGCATATCACCCGGAGCTCCTCCGGTATGCGCAGGCCGGAAATCAGCGTCGATATCGTTGAGCCGCTCGGAACCACCGCCTTGTTCCGGGCAATATATTTCCGCACCGGGCCCTTGCCGGCCACCTCTACTGTTATGAAGTCCCCGGCCATATCCGCTCCGCCTCATCCGACAATCCCTCGGCTTCAAGCCTGCGGCGCGACGGTACGCCCTTCACCGGGTCAAGCTCCATCAGGTGATAAAATTTCTTTTTCATGTCATCAAAATGAATTTCGATTCCGGCAGTGTCGCCGTCACGGGCCGGCTCAAGCAGTCTCGGCGACAGCGTGTCGTCCGCCGCGGTGAAGCCAAGCAGGAAATTGATGCAGCGCTTCAGGTCATAGCCGCGCATGCCCGCGTCCATCATCTCGGAGAGGGTATATTTGTAGCCGGCCGCGGCATTGATAAGTTCGGCTATCTCCTGCATGGTAAATGACCGGTCGGCGAACTGGCAGAGGCAGGCGCTGTTCTCGATGCAGCCGATAGCGGCCGCCAGCACCATGGTCTCCGGCTTCCCGTCGCCGGTGAGGGCCTCGAGGTCGAACTCGAAACCAATCTCCGGGTAGTTGCACGCCCCGGTCTCCATGAAATGCATCGCCGTCTGCACATGGCAGGCGCCGCGGGGGCTCACCGCGTAGGCCAGGGCGTGGCCGTGGCCGCCCCGGGGATCGTGCATGGGCGCCTCCAGCCCCTTGCTCTGCGCCGTGTAATTGATGGTATTGCCGCCGATGGCGCGGGCCGCTCCGGCGCTTCCCTTTGAAAGGAGCTCGCCCAGCTTCCCGCTCCGCGAGGCCATCATCGGCAGTATGCTGTTCGCCACGAGGTCCATGTCGCCCCACCGGAGGGCCATGCCCCCGGTCCGTTCATCGGTGAGATCGCCCCGCTCATACGCCTCCATGGCCCAGGCGATGGTCGCCCCGGCGCTTATCGTGTCCATGCCCAGGTCGTTGCAGACCCTCCCCGCCTTGCACACAGCGGCCAGGTCCGGCGTGCCCAGGAGGCTCCCGAAGGAGACCACGGTCTCGTATTCCGGCCCCGGGCCCTCCGGGATGGCATAGGGGCCCTCGTCAACCTGCACGATGCGCTTGCACGCCACGGCGCAGTAGGCGCAGGTACCCACCTTCTTGAGAAACCGCTCCGACAGGGTGCTCCCGGTCAGGGCGTCCCCCATCTCCTCGTTAAAATTCGACGTCCAGTTCTTCACCGGCACGTCCCCGCTGTACATATGGCCCTCGAGGTTCCCGGAGGTGCCGAAGTCATGAAGCACCTGGGATATGAGGTGCTCGCGTATCCGCGGCGTGAGCTCCTTGATCATGGCCTTCACCCGGTCCGGGTCAGCAAGGGAAAGCTCCCCCTTCGCCTCTTTTACGACGATGGCCTTCAGGTTTTTCGAGCCCATGACAGCGCCCATGCCGCAGCGGCCGAAGGCGTGGTGTGCCTCGTTCAGGATACAGGCGAAGGGAACCAGGTTCTCGCCTGCAGGGCCGATCACCAGGGACGTCGATTTCTTTCCATAGGTGCCGTGCAGGGCCATCGTGCTTTCTTCGATCCCCCTGCCCCACAGTGACGCGGCATCTTCAATCGTGATTATATCCTTATCAATACAGATGACCGACGGTTTATCCGCCCTGCCCGTTATGACCAGGCCGTCGTACCCGGCCAGCCTGAGGGCCGGCGCGAAATAACCGCCGCAGGAAGATTCTGCAAGCCCTCCCGTCAGGGGTGAACGGGCCGTGGCGCTCATCCTGCTCGCACCGGAAAGGCGTATGCCGGTCAGGGGGCCGTTCATGAGGATAAAAAGCGCTTCAGGAGAAAGGGGGTCCGCAGAGAAATCGGCGCGGTCCCAGAATAGTTTCGCCCCGAGGCCGCTCCCGCCGATGAAGCTGCGGTAGGTATCCTCCGGCAGGTTAAGCATGGTGACTGTCCCTTCCGCAAGGCTGATGTCAGCTATCTTTCCCGTGTTGCCGTGCATATCACATACTCCGCATACATAGCGTTATTTCGAAACAATAAGATGATCGAGCCCCATCTCCTTCAGGGCTATCGGGTACATCTTAAATGCCGGCTTGATGACCGGGAGCAGCTTCAGCATCGCGGTCACCTTCCCGCCCTGCTTGATGATCCCCTTGGTGACGCCGGCGATCGGATTTTCCAGGCCATGCCAGAAACGGTGGGAATGGTCAGCCGGCTGCTTTGACCACACGTCCTCCTTCAGGTCGCAGGGGCCCAGGTAGAAGGTCCCGTAATATCCTTTTTTTGAAGGCGGATTTTTCAGGTCTATGGTGATCTCCGCGTCCGGGTCCGTGTATATGAACTTTATTATGATGCCTGCCTTGCTCATTTTCGTGCCGATCTTTTCATCCTGCAGGACCCGGTCCAGGAAGTATCCGTAGATTTTATACAGGTCATCGGCGTCCTTGTAGTACGTGCTCATGTGCAACCCCCTTTGGTTATTGGTTCTATCCTTTACGCTGGTCAAAACGCCTGCCGAAGATCATGCCGGCGATCCCTATTTTCAGCATCTGTATGGTCCCCCCGGCCACGCCCCACGCCTTGGCGTCGCGGTACATCCGCTCCATGGGGAATTCATGGCTGTAGCCGTAGCCGCCGAAGACCTGCATCGCCAGGTTCGTCACGTCCACCACCATCTCATTGGCGTACGCCTTGGCCATGGAGGCCTCGTATATGGAGGGAAGGCCCCTGCCCGCGCCGTTGATGGCGCGGTACACCAGCAGGCGCGCAGCGTCCAGCCTGGTCGCCATGTCCACCATCATGAACTGCACCGCCTGGAACTCGCATATGGGCCTCCCGAAGGCCCTGCGCTCCATGGCATAGGACTTCGCTTCTTCGAAGGCGCCGCCGGCCACGCCCAGGCACATCGCCGCGTTGCCGCACCGCTCGATATCGAAGGTGGACATGAGCTTGTTGAATTCGCCCGGCGGTATCACCAGGTTTTTCTTCGGCACGCGCACGTCGTCGAAGTAGAGGTCGCACGACGGCATGCCCCTGAGGCCCATGAATGTTTCCTGCTTCCCGAAGGTGAATCCCGGTGTCCCCTTTTCCACCAGGAGGCCGCCGATGCCCTTGTAGCCCTTAATATCGCCGAAGCGGGTGTAAACCATGTAGTGGCTGGCGTGGCCGCCGCCGGTGATGAAGCATTTTTTGCCGTTAAGGATATAAGAGTCGCCGTCCTCAACCGCATGGGTCGAGAGGGCCGTGAGGTCCGAACCCGCCTCCGGCTCGGTCATGCAGACCGACACGCTGTATTCTCCCCGGCACACCCCCGGCACGACGGTTCTCTTCTGCTCCTCGGTGCCGAAGATGTCGATTACCCGCACCGGTCCCACATTCGATTCGAACACCGGCGCCGCTATCATGGGGCTGAATTTCGCCAGCTCCTCGATGCAGAGGATCGCGTTCATGGCGGGCTGCCCGCCGCCGCCATGTTCCGGCGAAACGGTCATCCCCAGGAGGCCCATCTCCGAGTATTTTTTCAGAAGTTCAAAGGGGAACTCGCCGGTCTCGTCGATGTGCTTCGCCAGTTCCTTGAACTTGTCCCGCTGGCCCATCTTCCTGATGGTATCGACCAGCATCTGTTGCTCTTCGCTCAATGTGAAATCCATTCCCGTTCCTTTTTGGTAATCTTAAATTGTATGAGCCTTAACTCAACCACCCCTAAATCCCCCGGAGGGGGACTTATTTTAAGCAGACCTCGCCTTAAAAGCCCCCCTCTGGGGGGTGGGGGGGATGTTCTGGGACAGCCCCATATATTCATTCATATCAGCGCCGCCAGGTCCCTGATGTTTTTCGCCTTATCCAGGTCCATGACCGCATCAATGATCCGGTCGGTCTTTTTCCGGTCGCGGCTTCCGGCGAAAGCCCGCACCTTCTCCGATATGTCGCCGGCCTCCATGGGATCGCGCGGGTCCCCCTTGGGGATGTCCACCTGCCTCACCAGGCGCTCGCCGTTTTTCATGAGGACCTCGATCCGGCTCGCGGTCTTGTCAGGGTACATCTTGTTCAGGGCCTCCTCCGGCTGCACCGTCACTTTTTTCGAGAGCGCTATCACCGCCGGATCGGCTATCCTCCGCTCCGTGAGCTGTCCCGGCCCCAGGGTGCCGTCGAGGAGGCAGGCGGCAACCACGTAAGGAATGGAAAATTGCGCTGATACGAAGGATCCATTTTCCGGCACACCCTTGCCCACCGCCAGGGCGCCGATGGCATAGGTGAACACCGCGATCGATTCAATATCTTCAGTTTTTATATTCGTTTCCTTGACCAGTTCGAGCGTCGCCTGGGCGGCGCCGTGGGTATGCCTGCAGGCGGTGTAGGGCTTGAAATAGATGTCCATTATGGAATAGTGCTCGCCGAGCCTGTCGGTTATGCGCTCGGGCTTGGGTTCCTGCTTTACGGTGATCTGGGTGAACCCTCCTTTCAGGGCCGTGCCTTCAAGGACAAAGGGGCTGCCGGTAATGCCGCGGTCAGCCAGTCCGGCGGCCATGATGCCGGCGCTCGCGGCCTGCCCTCCCTGCACGATCTTAACAGTATAACCGCCCATGAGCTGTTCCGCCATGGAGAGCGGCAGGATATAGCCGGATATGCCGATGGCGTTCAGCATCGTATCATACCCGTGCCCCATCAGCCTGGACACGGCCACCGCGGTCCCCAATGTGCCGCAGGTGCCGGTGGGAAGGAACCCGGAAAGCGTATGAAAGGGATGGACCGCGGCAGCAGCCCTTCCCGCCACCTCGTATCCGGCCACCACCGCCTCGATCAGTCGTATGCCCGGCAGGTCCCTGCTTTCCGCAATGGCGATTGCCGCGGGTATCACCGCCGATACCGGGTGGTTGCCGCCGAACCTGAGGCCGTCCTGCGCCTCGATCGCCTCTGCCGTTGTGCCATTGATAAAGGCCGCGTTCTGCAGCCCGGTCCTGAATCCGCACCCGAGGGCCGTCGCCGCTTCAGGGCCGCCGAGGGAGCGCACGAAATCCACCACAGACCGCACCGCGTCAAGTTCCAGGGACCCGTAGATATTGGCCACGTAATCAAGGACGCAGAGCTTCGCCTTGTGTTTGACATCATCGGGCAGTTTTTCGAAGGATAATTCAGAACAGAACCTGATCAGTTCCTTGGTATATTCCATGACATGCCTCCTTTACACGTACCCGCGCTTCTCGTAAATCCGTATCATGCGGTGGGGATCAAGGACCTCCCGCATGGCGCGTATCTCTTCCTCCCGCGGGGGCTCGGTCTCGTGCACGTCATCGCTCACCCTGAGCTTCCAGGGCGTGAGCTTCACCACCTCGTCAACCGTAGTGCCGGGATGATAGCTTTCCAGGTACGCCTCTTTCGTTTCTCTATCAAAGCGCATGACCGCCTTGTTGGTTATCATCACCTGCGGGCCGGTGCCGGCCGGAAGCCCCCACTTCTCCCGCGCGCCGGGGCCGTCGAGGTATCCGGGGGTGGTGATGAAGTCCACTTTTTCCGCGAGGCTCCGGGTGTTGTGCAGGGCGATGATAAGGGTGCGCTTCGCCAGGGCGCCGATCGGGTTGGCCCCGCCGGAGCCGGGCAGGCGGCTCTTCGGGCTTTCGTACGGCCCGATGACGGTCGTGTTGATGTTGCCATACTTGTCGATCTGGCTTCCGGCCAGGAACCCCACGTCGACCCATCCGCCCTGCAGAAACATCCCCATCACGTCCACCAGGCCGCCGATCATGGCGGCGCCCGGGTTCAGGCAGGGATCGCCCACGGATAGGGCCGGCCGCGCCGGGCGCGCGTCGAACACGCCGGACTCCTGCATCAGCATGGCCCGGGGCGCGTGGGTGTACCGGGCGATGTTGGCCGACATGGTGGGAAACCCGGTCCCCACCACGACGATATCGCCGTCCCTGATCTCGCGGGCGCCGCAGCAGGCCATTAATTCCGGCTTGATATAATCATTCGGATGATTGCTCATTGCCCCACCTCCCGGTCAGTACGCGTACGATACGGTATACCCGTAATCAAATTTCGCCTGCAGGCGCTTGTACTGGGCGTACCCGAATTTCTGTATGTAATGATTGATGTACTCGGTGCGGTCCTTGACGCCGAAGACCCACTCGTCCAGGAAGGCCTGGAAGCCCTCCACCGTGTTCGACGCCTCCTTGTACAGGTTCCCGAATTGTAAATCGACGTCGTAGAAGCCGGGCGTATACCCGGGGTGGGAGCCGAAGGGCTCCTCGGTGACGGCAACGACCTTGAAGGACGGAACTATGGTGCGGGACGGGTCCTTGCCCACGGTCTCGCGGCTCACGATGCGCTCGCAGCTCACGATTACCTTTTTGGCGGCATTGGCCCCCCACTTGCAGTCGCCGCCGATGCCCCACATCTGGGCATTCCCGTCCTCGTCGGACTGCTGCACGTGGATGATGGCGGTGTCCGGCCTGAGGGCCGGGGCCACCATCACGGGTGTCCCGTCGAAGGGGGACTCTATCATCTTATACTTGTTGCCGCCCATGAAGGACTTGATGTTCATGAGGTCGGTCCCCACCATGTCCTTTACCGGCACGAAGGGCATTCCCATCGCGCCGGCCATCAGCATGAGGGGAAGCGAAAGGTTGGTGTATTCCTCCAGCTCGATCTTGTGGGGGATCCCCTTCTCTATCGACCGCCGGTAGCACCGGGCCAGGCCGTACAGGCCCAGTGAGATAAAGGTGGCGATAAAGCGCTTCACGCACCCGGCGCCGATGAGCATGTCAAAATCATCGGCGGCGTTGCTCCTCGTGATGGTTAGGTCCTTCTTTTTCTGCCGGATGATCTCGTGGATGGCCGCAAAGGGCGGCCTGCAGATATAGCCGCCGATGAACAGAAAGTCGCCGTCCCCGACGAACTTCTGCACGGCATCAGCGGTGGTCATAACCTTTCCCATCCCCGTCCTCCTTGATGTGTCGTGTGAAAACCGCCGGCATGGCCCGGTCCGGCGTCGCCATTCACGGCCGCATTTCAAATTCGGTCCTGCTGATGATCTCATCCTGGGCGATCTCGCTCAGGCCGGTGAATTCGGCGGAATAGCCGCTCACCCGCACGAAGAGGTCGCGGTGTTTTTCCGGGTGCTTCTGCGCGTCCCTCAGCACTGCCGAGTCCACCATGTTGAACTGCACCTGGGTGCCGCCACGCTTGAAATATCCCTTGATCAGAGACACCAGGTTGGCCGTGCTGATCTTCTTGCCCTGGAAGCGCATGTTCAGATTGGCGCCGTTGTGAACCCGCGCGATGGGGAGCTTCGTCACGGAGTTCATGATCGCCGTCGGCCCGGATATGGCGTTCCCGGTCGTGGGGGTAACGCCGTTTCCCAGGACATCGCCGGCGAAGCGTCCGTCAGGCGTCGCTGCCGTGAAAGCGCCCATCGTTATATGAAACCCGACCGAGAATATACCCGGCCAGAAGAAACCGCCCCGGAAATTGCGCTTGTCCGCGAGAACATCGCAGAAGTGGTCAACCACCTTTGCTGCCATCGCGTCAACCTCGTCGTTATCATTCCCGTATTTCGGTATCCTGTTATGCAAATAAACACGCTTCTCCTCAGCGTCCTGCCAGTCCTGCGAGAGCCACTCGGCCAGGTCCGCCATGGAGAACCGCTTCTCGTCGAAGACGGCCTTCTTCACCGCGTACAGGCTGTCCACCACGTTGGCGAAGCCCATGAACTGGACCCCCGTTGAATTGTAGACAGCGCCTCCGGCCGTGAGGTCTTTTCCTTTTTCGAGACAGCCGTCTACCATGGCCGAGGCGAAGGGGGAAGGAACGGTTTCCGAAATCACGCGGTCGAGCACCTCCATGCCCCGCACCATCTGCCCTATGAAATGCCTCACCTGGCCGTCATAGGCGGCCCACACGTCATCAAAGCTTGTAAACCCGGCAGGATCGCCGGTTTCGATGCCGCTGGGGTAACCGAAGATATTGTCTATCCCGTTGGAAAGGGCGAGCTCCACGCACTTAATGCCGTTGAACTGCACCGCGAAGGTGGAGCCGAAGGTCTTGCCCTGGGCGTTCGGCTCCAGGCATCCCACCATTCCGTAATTACGGGCATCCTCGATGGAATGGCCCGCCTTTGCCAGGGACCGGATGATGGCCTCATCGTTGAACAAATGCATCAGCACGCCGTCCCGGTCATAGTCCACGGCCCTGTTCATCAGCTCTTCGGGACAGTCGGGCGATATCCGGACGCCGAAATTGGGCTGCACGGTCCGCACGTCCGCGTAGGCGTCGAGGGCGATATAGCTCATCTCGTTTGTGGCGTCCCGGCCGTCAGGCCCGACCCCTCCCACGGTGACGTTCTGCGTGGTCTTTCCCTCGGTGCCCTCCCCGCCGGGGATGAAGGCCTCCTCGAGGACGTTCCATATCTCGTTGGTTTTTATGAAGAGCATTGCCACGAGTTCCCGGGCCCGCTCCGCGCTCCCACGGTTCGCCGCACTATCTTTCTTATAATACGGGAAGAGTATCTGGTCGATCCTGCCGAGGGAAATGGAGTTTCCCCCTGATTCGATCTGGGCGACCAGGTGGATAAAATAGACGCTCTGGACCGCCTCGTGGAATGTCTCGGCCGGATACTCGGGCACGCGGCCGCACACGCGGGCGATCTCCCGCAGCTCCGCGGCCCGGGCCTTGTCCCGCTCCCTTTCCGCCATTGACCGGGCAAGGTCCGCGTAACGCCGGGCGAAGGATATGACGGCCCGGCAGGAGCGGATCACCGCGTCATAGAAGAGGCCCTTCTCACCGCCCCGGTCTCCGGGGGAAAGAGCTGCCAATGCACCTTCGGCGTCCTCAATGATGCCGCGAAGGCCGCGGGCCAGGACGCGCTCATGGTCCATGGTGAAATGGCCGATCCCGTATGTTATCTCGAGCATCATGGTGAAGATGTACTTGTCCATGTCCACCAGGATGTCCTCCGGCATCAGCTCCTTCATCCGGTCTTCCACGGTCCTGCCCTTCCAGAAGGGAAGTATCTCCTCCGCAAGCTCTTTCTTCTCTTCGCTGGTGATCAGGGCCCGCTGGAGGACACGGACGTCGAAATTCTCCAGGTCCCCCTCGATCCAGAGGGACTTGTTTTCCGGGAACAGGGGCGCCCCCTTGAGCTTGGAGGTGCGGCATCCCACGATCACCTCGTCGTCGCGTATGATGACGCTGATATTGTTCAGAATGTGCTCAAAGGCAAGGCTCATCCTCGTCAGGGGATGCCTGTCCCAGTGTAGCTTCATCGCCTGGGTGAGGTAGCGCGCCCGCTCGACGCACACCTCCTGGGGCGCTTCTATTATTCTCCAGCGGAGGGTGTCGACGCGTGACCGCGTCGGAGGCTGGCTCAGGGCGTGCTGCGTGCTCATGGAAGACCTCCGGTTTTTTTTGAATGCATCCCCTCACGGGGATGCGCTCTTAAACTTTAATATGCATGTGGTTCACCAGTATGGCGTCGCGCAGGGAACGGGGGAGGAACTGGTTGAGCCACAGGAAGAAGCTGCTCATGAAGTCGACCTGGTTGAAGATGCGCGGCTTTTTAGCCTCGATCACCTTCACGATCTTTCTAGCGGCGTCGGAGGGCGTCGGCGCGGTCTTGATGAGCTCGTCGTCGCGCTCGATGAACCGCCGGGCCCGGTCCCGGTAGACCGATCCTTCCGGCGGCAGCACGTGGATCTTCGCCGCGAAGGTGGTCGACACCTGCGCCGGCTCTATCAGCGCCACCTTGATGCCGAAGGGCTCGACCTCGTACTTGAGGGAAAGCACGAGCCCCGTGATGGCGAACTTGCTCGCGGAGTATATCGATTCAAAGGGAAAGGGAATGCGCCCGACCAGGGACGACATGGCGATGAGCTTCCCGGAGCGGCGCTCCCGCATGGACGGGATAAAGGCCTGGAAGATAGCCGAGGCGCCGATGACGTTGATCTCGAGGCACTTGAGCGCCTTTTCGAGATTGGCCTCTTCGAAGGGGCTGAAGAACCCTATCCCCACGTTGGAAAGGACCGTGTCAACGTGGCCGTACTTTTCCAGGACGCGGTCACGGAATTTCGTGATCCCCTTTCTGTCGGTTATATCGATCACCTCAAGCAGGTGACTGTCGCCGAACCTTGCGAGCTCCTTCTTCAAAGACGCGATGCCTGCGGAGTCGACATCAAAACCCGCTATGGAATGGCCCGACGCGGCCAGCATTGCCGCGACGTGGCGCCCCATGCCGTCAGCGCATCCGGTAATGACCACAACCTGCCCCATACAGCACCTCCCGGTTATCAAGCTGTTTTTATACCGGCCACCTGTGACCGGTACCATTCCGCTATCTGCTTCATGGACTCCCCGAAATCAGGATATATCATGCGGTAACCCGTCGATTTCAATTTGCTGTTATCGACGATGTAATCGTCATAGAGGTAGCGCACCGCGTCGAGCTCGAGGTCCGGGATGCGGCCCTTGCGTGCGGACACCATGCCGTCCATCCGGGCCACGCCCTTTACCAGCCAGAGGGGCAGGTGCAGTTTCGGCGGCCTGGTACCGAAGGCCTCGGACGCCAGGTGGAGCGCCTCCTCCAGGGACGGGTGGCTGTCCTCCGCCAGGTTGAAGGCCTGTCCCACAGCTGAATCCAGGAACGAGAGATGTTCGACCGCGGCGGCCACGTCCTCGGCACGGATATTCGACAGGAGCTGCGCGCCGCTGCCGGGTATGGCGGTGATGCTGGTCGGCCTCGAGAAGGCCTTGCCCGCCCCGTCGTTGCACCGGGGGCCGTATACCGTGCAGGGCCTCGTTATGATGGCCGGCAGACCCTCGCTGATGCGCCGCCACACCACGTCCTCGCCGTCCCGCTTGCTCCGCCCGTAGGAATCGCGGGGCTCCCGCGGGGAGTCCTCCCTGAAGGGCGTCCCCTTGTAATAGCCGTACACGCTGGTGGACCCTACATGGACATACCGCCTGACGCCGTTTTGAAGGGCAAGACCGGTGATCTCCTCGACGCCCTTCACATTGGTAGGATAGAGGGACTCATATGGCGTGGAAAAATTGCAGATGGCGCCAAGATGGAAGATGCGGTCAACGCCACCGGCGAAAAGGGGCGGCAGTGTTTCAGGTTTTGTCAGGTCCGCCGCGACATATTCCACGCCGAGGCGGCTGAAAAAAGATATGTCTTTCCGGGGGCGCGCGGTGGCCCTGACACGGACCCCCTTGCGCGCGAGATATTCCACAAGGTGGCTCCCCATGAATCCGGCAGCGCCGGTAACGAGGGTAATTCCGGTAAATTCCATAATCCCCCCTCACACAGTATGGTGGATAACTTAAACCTTTTCCAGGACCGCCTCTGACGAGTTCTTCTCGATTTCAGCGCGGGCATTGCGCAGCCATTCAAGATACATCTCATTCTGCGTGATGCCGAGTTCGGCGAGGAGCCGCGCGTAGACTCCCTGGTGCTCCCACCGCATGAAATTTTTTCTCCGCCGGTGCAGCTGCGCTTCGTACAGCGCGATCTGTTCGTCAATAAGCTCCAGGGCACGCCCGCTGTCGCCGAAACCGAAAAAGGTGAACTTGAGCAGAAACGGGTCCCTGATCAGCATAGGCCGCTCGGGTGACTCCGACAGCCATCGCGAAAACTCCTCCACCCCTTTTTCAGTTATTGAATAAAGCTTTTTATGGGGCCCTCCGTCATCCGACGGCGACAGTTCGATCATCCTGATCAATCCGTCTTTTTCGAGGTCCTTGAGATTGGGATAGATCTGGCCGAAATTGATCGACCACATATGCCCGAAATTCTTCTCAATATGCTCCTTGATGCGATAGCCGTGCATATCCGTATAATTCAACAGACCCAAAATGGCGTATTTTATTGACATGGCACCAGCCGGAATTAAAGTAAGTTTGGTACGAATTATATATTTAATATATATATAGATTTTATATAGTTGTCAACATTATTTTATATTTATATAAATAATTAATACCAAAATTGGATTTGCTTATTTTCTATATATTTTGCTACCATTAACTATCGCACATACTTCTATAAACCTATATAATGGACATTATTGATTTTTTAATTATCGCCATTACCCCCCCCTGCCGATAATTAAAGCGACATAGTGCAGGGGGTTCAATATGCTTCGAGGAATTTACACCGGTGCCAGCGGCATGATCGCACAACAGGCTCGCCTTGACGTTGTAGCCAATAATCTGGCCAATGTTGATAAAACAGGCTTCAAGAAGGACCTTGCCATTTTCAAGGCCTTCCCGGACATGCTGATACGCCGGCTGAACGATAACGGCCTGGGCGTTACCCCGGCCGGCTCGTACGACACCATGCCTTACGTCGGCAAGCTCGGCACCGGCGTTGAAGTGAATGAAGTATACACCGATTTCGACCAGGGTTCGCTCCAGCGGACCGAGAATAACTTTGACCTGGCCCTTGACGGCCGCGGTTTCCTCACGGTTAAAACCGAACGCGGCGAACGCTATACCCGGAACGGCTCCTTCACCATCAACCAGGACGGCATTCTCATGACCCACAACGGCTACCCGGTGATGGGCGAGAACGGCATTATCAAGGTCCAGCAGAACAATTTCATCGTGAATGAACGCGGGGAGATCATCGTCAACGGGGCCATCGATCCGAACGGCGTCGTCGGCATGGCGGATAACGACTGGAGCCAGCCGGTGGTGCTTGACCGGCTGAAACTGGTTGATTTTGAAAAGATCCGCGAACTCAAAAAAGAAGGCGATTCCCTCTGGAAGGAAACCGAATTCTCCGGGCCGCCCATCCCCCCGGGAGACGTCAAGGTTGTCCAGGGTTTCCTGGAGAAATCGAATGTCAACATGGTAAGGGAAATGGTCGACATGATCGAAGTCCAGCGGAGTTATGAAGCAAACCAGAAGACCGTCCAGACCCATGACACGGAACTGGGAAGGCTCATCAACGAAGTCGCGCGATAGAGCCATCTCCACACAACTGACACGCCCGGGGGACCAGGATAATGCCTGGTCCCCCGTCTTTATACAAGGTGCTTGACAAAAGCCCGATAACTCTCTATTATCACAGCAGTGATACACAACAGAAAGTTATACAAATGAAAAATTCAAACCGGCCTTTTATAACAATACCCGCATTTCTGATGCTATTCTCCCTCTACGGGAATGTCCATGCCGAAAAAGGCCCCTGCTGGATTGAACTTCAGAAGGATTGGCAGATATCAGGCATGGCATCGGCCGGAGACACCACCGGAGGCCGCAGCCAGGCGGCCTCCATTTTTCATGCCCTGCAAAACCGGAACATTGCCGGAAGCAATGGCCCCATTACGGCAAAAACGGTGATCGTCCGGCCCGGGTCTAACGCGATATCGTCCCTCTATATTCGGACTGAAGCAGCGGTATCCGCATCCCTTAACGATTCGGAACTCGCGGTGACGGTCCTTTCCAATACGGAATACCTCTTCGAAATTCCAGGAAATCTCTGGAAAGACACAAACACCGTCACCCTTCAGATCAACCGGGGTAAAGGCGATGCCGCCGGCGGCATCATGCCGGCCGTGTACCTGACCTGTGCCGAGGGAACCGAACGCCTGCGCCACGGAATAATCCGGATCGCCGCCGATGATCTTGACAGGGAGAATGCCGATCTTAGCGGTCCGGTATTCCTGAAGCAGATCTCGGAAGAAGAATTCCGGATCATGAAAAAAGAGCCGGAAGAATTCGAAATTGACTACTCGCAATGCGCCGTAGTCCCGGCTCCTTCAACGGCTGACCACGTTCCCGGCGTCACCGGAAGCCGCCATCTGGCGACCGAGTGTTCCTTTATTTTAGAAAAAATGCCGGCACGGCCTCTCTGCCTGTATATTGACACCATAAGCGGTCCGGATGAAGTCTATCTTGACGGACGCCTTATCGGCTCCACGGGAACAGCGGGAGACCCGCGGCGGCTCTACTACGACCGGATCAGGGTCTACCCGATACCGGACCGGCACATAGAACCGGGGTCACTGCACCGGGTTTCAATTCTGTCCAGCAGATCAACGGATTACCTGTCCGGCACCATTGAAGGCAACTCCTTCAGGATCGGCTACCTGGACACCGAGCTGCGGAACCTGCACTTCAGTGAAACGATGGCCATCGCTATCGTTGCGATCTATTTCACCATCGGCCTGTATTACGGACTCCTCTTCCTGCAGAGACGGGAAAACCGGGAGCACCTCTTTTATTCTTTCACGGCCCTGTGCCTCTCCTCATATTTCTTCCTGAGGACCCAGACCAAGTACCTGATCTTTGATGATTTCTTCATGCTGAAACGGATCGAATATATCGTCCTGTTCCTGCTGCTTCCTTTTATGTCCCTGTTCATGCATAACTTCTTCGTCAGGCGCGGCACCATCACGGAGAAGCTTTTCAGGGGAGTCATTTACCTGTACCTGGCCGTATCCGCCATCCTTGTCCTGCTGCCGGTCATCAGCTCCGACATCAGCTTCTGGAACGCCATACTTCCCTACGTGCAGGCCACCTGGCTTATCCCGATCCTGTACGTGGTTTACCTCATGACGAGGGAAACATTCTACTACATCATGAAGCTTATCCTCGGACGCCGCAGCCCCGGCGTCAATGTTCCGTCGGTGCCCCGTGACCGGTGGAACCGGATGGCCGGCGCGCTGCCCGGGCGCCTCGCGGAACTCGTACGGGCGCAGCCCGCGCCCTTCATGAGCCGCGTCATGGCGACCGGACCTGACGGCGCCCTCATGATCATTGCGGTGTTTATCATGATAGCGGCCGCGGTCCATGACATACTTCTCGACCGGGACATAATTTCAGGCGCCCGGCTCTCGTCCTACGGCACCCTTCTCTTCATTCTCGGCGTCGCGGGCATACTCTCCATCCGCATCCTGAAGCTCTACCGGCAGGTGGGCACGCTCAACCGCGACCTCAAGGAAGCCGTGGACGAATCGAACCGGCGGGCCGACTACCTCGCCGGCATCATCAGCGGTGTTGACGTCGCCTCCAGAGACCTGGTGTCCGTCAGCAACGAACTGACCGCCATCGAGCGCAACTTCTCATCCCTTGCCGAAGAGCAGTCCGCAAGCAGCAGGGAGATGAGAAAGACCTTCGACGACCTGACCGCCTCCATCACCGCCATCAGCAAGTCCGCGGGGAACCAGGAGGCGGAGGGCAAGAAGACCTCCGACATGATCGAAACCTTCAATAAAACACAGAGCGGGGCCACCGGGATGATCAACTCCGTCCTCGGCTCCATCTCGGGCATCTCCGAGTCGAAGCGCGAAACCGAGCGCATCATCAATGAAATGATCGGGAAAATGCAGGTCATCAACGACGGGGGAGCAGCCATAAAGAATTTCGTGGAAATCATCAACGACATTTCGGACCGCATCAACCTCCTGTCGCTGAACGCATCCATCGAGGCCGCCCGGGCCGGCGAGCACGGCCGCGGCTTTGCCGTCGTCGCCGACGAGATCGGCAAGCTGGCGACGGCCACATCAGACAACTCGAAGGAGATCTCGTCACAGATATCGAGGATACTCAGCGATATAAACGAGGGCATGCACATGGTGGATATCACCAGGTCATCCACCGAATCAATCTTTTCAGTGCTGGACGAGATAAATTCGCGCATCGACCAGGTCGAGACCATGATTGAGAGCCAGGCCGAGGCCTTCGACGATGTTATCCGCCAGGCATCCATCATCAACAGCCTTTCAGGGGAGATCGCGGGATCGACCGTCGAGCAGATGAAGTCAATGGAAAGCAGCGCCCGGGCCGTGAAGCGGCTGTCGGAGATCGCCGACGAGGTCGCCGCCCTCAACCGGAGGATTCTCATCTTCACCGAGACCATTAGCGAGAAAGCGCGGGAGCTCAACAAGCTGATCGAGGAAAAGGGTTGATGAAACCGAAGGGAACCGCTGGACGAATCGCCAGGCCGAATTACTTTGTTGACACAATAACCTCTTTTCAGTATTATTAAAGTGCGCTGGCACACCGATGAACATCGGCCGGCGGGTCTATCCTCGGAAAACGAAGGCTGGGTCCATGCACAATGGACATGAAGCGATAAACAGACATGCGGCATCTCCTTGATAGAGCTTTAAAAAAATACGAAAGCTCCGACCTCGTTATCCAGATGAAGGCCAGGTTCTTTTTTTTCCTCTGCCTGATCATACTGGTCATTCTGCCGGTTACCATTTCCTACACCGCCTATCTGCATCTACAAAATCCGATACTGGGATACAGGATTGACTTTGCCATCCTCATGCCCCAGATCATTACCTTTGGCTTATTCATCGGGGTCCTGGTGCTTCTTATACGAGGCTATTTTACCGCATCAGCCCATGTTATACTGGTTCTGCTTCTCCTGACTGCCTGGACCGTCATAATAGAAGACCGTTCTTTCATAGTTTCTCGTCTTGACACCATCGCGTTTATTTTCGGCATCCTCACTCTTACTCCCCTGGCCGTGGCACGGAACGGAACTGCCATCATCGTGTACGGCGGCATCAACCTTGCTATGCTTTTCATGTTCATGTTTTTTTTCGGAGAGCAGTTCAACATACCCCGCAATTCGCTGATTGATTATACCGCTGACAACACCATCGCCCTTATATTCATGACCATTACCGCCTTCAGCATATTTGGCATCAACCGCAGGGCCCTAGACCGGGCCAACAGGGAGATCAGCGAAAGGACTCTTGCCGAAGAAGCGCTCCGCGAAAGCGAGGAGCGGTACCGGACCCTCTTTGAAAATTCCCGCGACGGCATCATAATTATCGAGCCTCCTTCCTGGAAATTAACAGCAGCCAACCCAACGTTCCTCAACATGCTCAGGCTCGAGGACCAGAGTGGCGACTACAGGAACCTGGCCCCCTGGGACCTCTCCCCGGAAATTCAGCCAGACGGCGAGCCGTCGGCCGCCAAGGCGGCCAGAATGATTGAAACGGCAATGAATGAAGGCTGGTGTTTCTTCGAATGGCAGCACCGGCGTCTTGACGGCAATAGCTTTCCGGCCACGGTCCTGCTCTCCCGGTGCCAGCTGAAGAACCGGACATTTCTCCAGGCGACCATCCGCGACATTACCGAGCGCAAGCGGGCCGAAGAGCAAACCCAGGCCTCCCTGAAGGAAAAAGAGATCCTGTTGAAGGAGATCCATCACCGCGTAAAAAACAACATGCAGATCATCATCAGCCTCCTGAACCTGCAGACAGGCAGCATCAGGGACCGGGACCTGCTGAGGATCTTCAACGATTCGATGAACCGCATCAGGGCCATGGCCCTCGTTCACGAGAGGCTCTATCAATCCGAAGACATAGGAAAAATCGATTTCACCTCATATATCGCGACGATAACCGAGGACCTGATCAACAACAACTCGATCTTCTGCGGGAAACCACGCCTGCGCATCGAAGCGGAACCAATCCATCTCGGCCTGGACCAGGCAATCCCCTGCGGACTGATTACGAACGAACTGATAACCAACACGCTGAAATATGCTTTTCCGGAAGGTGCTTCCGATGCCGAGATACTGATCTCGCTCCGACATGATAACGGCGGAACAATCACCCTGAAGATCCGGGACAACGGCATCGGCATGGCCCAAACACCGGACCCGAAAGGAATGGCCTCGCTGGGATTACAGCTCGTCCATGTGCTGGTCGATCAGATCGGCGGCCGATACCGGATTGACCGCGAGGGCGGCACGGCATGGACCATCACCTTCCCCTCAACCAAAACCTTTGCCGCGGATTAAATGCGATCGGCACCCGATACCGGCGCATCCTGTTATTTACTTGACTTGTAACTTTTCATGAAACTACAATAAATGTATCGTTTTATAGGATAATGACCCTGTTTTTCCTGTATATTTATATCAGGTAATTAATGAAGGAACATTCTATAAAAAAACTCTGGATCGACGCGACGACCCCCCGAAGCGACAATCCCGATGAGGCGCTGCGGGAATACATGACCAAGGTCAGCTCCCTGCTCATGGGGATTACCGCCTCCCTGTTCACGATATTGTTTTTCACCGGATGGGTGTTAAGATTCATCCCTCCTGACACCCTCATAATATTGATCATCATAACATCGATATTTTTCGGCGGTTGGAAGCTCGCCGATATCGGCTACTGGAAGGCGGCCGGCTATCTGCCCCCCCTCTTTGTTTTCCTCATTGCCGTATACGGCAATATCATCGGGGGTCCGGGAGCGCCGGCCATGATTCTCTATGCGCTCTCCATAGTCCTGACCGCCATACTGCAGGGACAGCGTGCCCAGTGGGTTGTCGTGATCCTCAGTTCTATAGTGTTCACCGCGATCGGGCTGGCGCAGCTCCATGGTCTCATCCACCAGCTCCGTACTCCGGAAACACACTTTGCGAACCGCGTTGTCATCGCGGCCATTTCCTATACCGCCATTGCCGCCCTTCTCTGGTTCCTGGTCAGCCAGTACCGGCTGGCCCTTAAACGTTCCTGGTCAGCCGCGGCGGAGCTGGAAGAATACAGCGCCGAGCTGACCGAAACCAACCAGGAGCTTGAAACCGAAATAGCCGAGCGGCGTCGCGCCGAGAACGCTCTCCAGGAAAGCGAGGAGCGCTACCGCACCCTGTTCGATTTTTCCCGGGACGCGATAATAGCCATAGAACCTCCGGCGTGGACAATTTCTACAACCAACAGGACATTCGACGGCATGTTCCGGATAACAGACGGCGTCAACGGACACAACCGCCTGACTATCCTGAATATCTCTCCCGAGGCCCAGCCGGATGATGAACCTTCCAATGTAAAACTGGCGCGGATGATAGAGAAAGCCCTCGCCGAAGGAGGCTGCTTTTTTGAATGGCAGTTCAGGCGCCTCGACGGAATAGAATTCCCCGGCACGATACTCCTTTCCAAATGCGTGGTAGCCGGCAGGTCATTTCTCCAGGCTACCATCCGCGACGTCACAGAGCGCAAGCGCTCCCAGGAACTGCTTGAGCTGTCCGAGGAAAAATACCGCGGTCTGGTGGAAAAGACCCTGATCGGCATAGCAACAATCAACCCAACGGGTGAGTTCTCCTATACGAACGAGGCATTATCCCGGATGATCGGATACCAGAATGATGAATTAATAGGAAAGCACTTTATTGATTTCATCCATCCCGACGACCGTGAACGCATTATCGACAGCTTTCAAAGAAGCATAAGGGAATCGCGGGACAGGCTTGAAATTGAATTCCGCGTCATACATAAGAACGGAACCGTGGTCCATATGTACTCAACGCCCACGTCGTACCGGTTCAGGAATACGCTGCTCGGATACAACGCAATAATCCTGGACATCACCGAGCGGAAGCGGGCGGAAGAACAGATAAAAGCATCCCTCAAAGAGAAGGAAGTGCTCCTGAAGGAGATACACCACCGGGTGAAAAACAACTTCCAGATCATCATCAGCCTCATCAATCTTCAGTCAAACAACATCAAGGACCCCATCCTCTTGAAGATGTTCCACGATTCAACGAACCGCATACGGGCCATGGCCCTTGTCCATGAAAAGCTTTACCGGTCCGAAGACATTGCAAAGATCGATTTCACTTCCTACCTGAGGACAATCGCTGAAGAACTGCACGGCAGCTACACGACCACCCTGAACAGCCCGCATTTGAAAATTGAAGCCGACGATATAAACCTCGGGATAGACCATGCTATACCCTGCGGCCTGATCGTTAACGAGCTTATCACCAATGCCCTGAAATACGCCTTCCCCGACGGCGGCGACGGCAATACGATAGCCATATCACTGCGGCACAGCGGCCCCAATGATATTACCCTCATGGTTACCGACAATGGCATAGGCATCCCCGAAGCCATAAATGTCGAAGACACGACATCGCTGGGGCTTCAGCTGGTCAATGTTCTGACAAAACAGATCCATGGGACCTGCACCGTCAGCCGCGCCGGCGGGACATCCTGGACTATAACCTTCCCGATTGCAGAATAACCACCAAAAGCATTATCCGCCTGTTATGCGCGGCAACGGTTTTCAGTACTTTTCTAATGTGACATAATATTATTTCTTGACAAAATAAAATTTATGATTATTTTCTTTACATGTCGAAATAGAGATAAACGACACAACGTGGGGGGACACCATGATCCTGAGAATAAAAGATATCGGCAACATGACCATTATTTATCTTCATGGACGGCTCGATCTTTTTGAAGCCGAAAGGGTCGAAAAAGACCTGTTTGAAATCGCGGAATCCCAAAAAGAAAACCACATGATAATAGTCCTGGAAGGGCTTGACTACCTGAGCAGTTCCGGGCTGCGCGTTTTCATTTCACTGAAACGGACTCTCAATATGAACGGCCGCCAAGTCCTTTTCTGCAACAGGAACAATAACGCCGTGAACATATTCCTGAAGATCATCAACATCAAGGACATGCTGAAAATCTTCAGGACAGAGGAAGAAGCCCTCCGTCATTGCGGCGGCGCAAAGTCACGGGTACACAAAATCGCCTGACACTGCGCCATGCGGGCCGGTCCACCCGACCGGACGCGCAGTCATGCGGTTTTCAGGCCTTCCGGGCATAATAGACAAGCAGGACAATAACCGGCACGGTCAGGGCTGCAAGGAGAAGATAATTCTCCTGCACCACTGACGGCCTTTGGGCGACGGCGCCGATGATGCCGGCGAGCGCCCCGCCGATATGCGCGTCATGTCCGATCAGCGATCCCCCTCTCCCCAGGCCGTACAGGGAAATCACCATGAAGAGGATCGCATAAACCCATGAAGGAAGCGGGACGGGAAACGGCAGGATATAGATGCTCCCGCCGGGAAGAAGGAATATCGACGAGAAGATGATGGCGCAGACAGCCCCCGACGCCCCGACCGCGGAATAATCCGGATTCTTTCTTCTAATGGCCAGGGCGACGAGGTCACCGCACAGCGCACCGGCACCGTATAACCCGGCGGTAAGCCCCGGCCCGAAATTCCGCTCGATGATATCACCGAAGGAATACAGGCTTATCATGTTGAAGAGAAGATGAGCCCAGTTGGCGTGGAACAGCTGCGAGGTGACAAGACGGTACACTTCCCTGTCAACAATGATCGCCCGCACCGAGAAGAGGTTCTTTTCGAAGAGACCCCTGTTCCCGAAACCGATAATGGAAACCACCACGGTGCAGGCAATGATAGCCCATGTAACATAAGAATGATTCATAAAAAGGGGCGTTCCCGTCATGCCGGCCGTTTGCCGGTCATCAGGTCGTTTTCCATTCCTGTCGGTATTCTCTTAATTTCCACACAGCCGGCCTTCTCAAGCCACTGCCTCATTTCATCCTCGGTGAAGGTATCGCCGCTCTGCGTGTTCACCAGCATGTTCAGGGCGAACAGGGCGCCCCGCACGGGGGCTGTCCGGTCATTTTCCATGATGTGGTCCTGGATCACAATCATACCGCCGGGGTTCAGCGACCGGTAAGCCCTTGCCATGAGGGCCACATTTTCATCGCAGGAATTTATATGCACAATGGCCGACATGAAGACAAGGTCATATCCGGTCCCGAAATCATCGGTGTTGTAGTCGCCGTCCATCGTCGTAATGCTTGCGGAAAGGCCGGCCTCATCGATATACTTTTTCGTGAGCGCCGTCACCCGGGGCAGGTCAAGCACCACGGCCTGCAGGCCCGGCTTCGCCCGGGCAAAGGCCATGGAATACACGCCGGATCCGCCTCCCACGTCGAGGACCCGCCGGATTCCCGACAGGTCCAGGTGCGACACCAGGCGCTCCGCGCTTTTTTTGGCGCGGTGATGCATCGCCTCAATGAAATGGCCGAGTGAAACCGGATCGTATTCCCGGGCGAGAACGGTTTTCCCCGCCCGTACCGCGTCGGTCAGGCTTCCCCAGGAACGGTACAGGTTCAGCGAATGGCCTATGCGCGACAGAAAGTCCTCCGATCCCTTCACCAGGTACCGGAGAGAAAGGCCGGTATTCATGAAACAGCCCTTCTCCTTCCTGAGAAACCCCAGGGCGCACAGGGCATTGAGAAGCCGGTCGGTGCCCCGGGGATCCGCCTTGACGGCGTCAGCCACCTCGGTTGATGTCACGCGGCCGCTGCCGATGACGGTAAAAATATCCAGTTCGAAGGCGGTAAGTATGATCCTGCTTTTCTGGAAAGCTGAAACCATTTCTATGATCTGGTCCGGTCCGTCTATCGCTGGCTTCTCAATTTTATCAGGCATGGCGTTGTCCCCTGCTTTATTGAATCATATTGTAATGGGGACAACTATTTTTGCAATACAAATAATAATTCCTGATGAAAGGATATTTTCATAAAACTAATGGGACGCATGTTGAATTGATCCGGGACGCGGCAATATTATAATCATCCACGAATCATCCTGGCGAAGGACACCAAACAAGGATTTGCACAGGGTACGGGTGGTTGTTGATCAGAAGGGGGGAAGATTATGTATTGTTCCCTGAAATATGCGCTACGCCCTGCACTGTCGCACTATTTCGGTCAGATAGGCCCGGTAGCACCGGTTCGCCTGTTCTTCCGATACATGCTCCAGGATAAAACGGATGTCGTCGGCATCATCCCTGCTGAAGAGGATCCTGTCGCAGGCGTCCAGAATATGAATAACGGTGTTTTTTCTCAGCATGGCCATCCTCCTCATCCGTGAGGTTCCGATTAATTAATCGGCAGGACAGGCACAAATTATCATCCTAATTCATCCCGGTATCATGATTTTCCGCGCATACCGCCCGGCGTCATTCCGGAAAAGGCCGGGATGACGCCGTTTTTTTCATTATTCCGGCTTTTTCTTTCTCCTGAAGAGGGCCGCAATGACCTTCCGTTTCCAGATGATCAACCCGGCAATGGCGGCCAGGGGAAGGAGATAAATGACCACCCAGAGAAGCTTCAATAAAAAATTCACCATGCCGACGACTGCATTGAAGTAATCAGGCACATTGATGCGGTCCGGTCCCTTCAGGCTGACATGTATCCACGCCCATGCGACCCTGTCGCGGATCTTCCATTTACCGTGTTCAGCAGCGTCCAGGCGGTCCTCGCTCTGGGTCAGGGAATTGTCTATTTCGCTCCAGCTCTTCACGGCCGGCGCCACCTGGCCCGCAGCGGCGTTCTTCCGCGCTATACGAAGCTGTTCACGCTTGACCGTCCGCTCCTGCAGGGCCATCTCCTCGGTATGGTCAGTCACGCTGATGTTCTCGGAAACCAGCCTGCCCACCCTGTCGAGGTCCCGGAGGGCCTCATAGATCTTATCCGATTTTATCAGCAGATCGGATACCACGGCAGGCGGCTGGTCCTCCAGGGAGGTCCCGGCCTGCTTGATGAAGCCGTATTTCGCCACGATCCCCAGCAGTTCATGCCGGGATTTAGACAGATCGCCGCTTTCATAGGTCAGGTCGACCCGGTATTCAAGGAGCCGCTCCTTGGCAAATTCCATGGGGGTAAGAAAATGCCCGGCGAGGCCCCCTTTGCCGCCGTCTTTTTCCCCGGCAGCTTCGCGCTCTCTCTTACCCGCTGTTTCATCGGCGACATTTCTGGCCTGCTCCTGTACAGCGCTCTTATCTTCCAGGGCGGCCGGGGCTTCGGCTTCCCGCGGAGATTCAGCTTTTTTGCATGATAATGGCGGTAATAAGACCAGTGCGCACAACAGTATCACAGCATGAATTCCGGGATTATTCATAACGACTCCTCATCATATGATATTTGACGCGGTATGGCTGTATAAGGTTCTCGAAAAAATAACGGGCACAGGAAAGCATACCCTCATCCATGCATTGTCACATCTGTCTTTTATTCATGCAGATTCCTTTTTCGCAGACCGGGTTGCAGTACCACGGTCCGCACCGGACCTTCAAATCACATCCGGCATTGCGGAATTCCTGGGCAATGAGCCGGAGGCGGCCGGCGGTTTTCTCATCGGCCAGGCCGCCGCAGGGAGACTTCATGGTCGCCGGCCCGAAGCACCCGCAATCAGCGTCAATTTCGCATGTGTAGGTGGCGCCGGAAAGGACATCGTCGAAGCGCTTCCCAATTTCGCTGCATTTCTGCTTTGCGCCATGGGCCGCAAGGCAGGGACCGGGACCGAAGTCCCATATAAAGAGAAGAAGCAGGGCCCCGATTACCGCCGCCGGCACGAAATAGATTGTCAGGAATTTCATGACCTTGAAGGTACCCCGCCATTCCCTGCCTGGCAATAACTTTTTCGGAAGAGTGCCGTCGGAAAACCGGTTACCAGCGCACTATCTTCCAGCCGCGTTTACGCGCCGTCCGTTCCAGCTTCCGGTCCGGGGTCACGCACACGGGATTGCCGACCGCTTCAAGCACCGGCAGATCCGCGATCGAATCAGCGTAGTAGTACGCTGTCTCCATCGCATATCCATTATCCCGGCAATACCGCCTTGCCCGGTCAAGCTTGCCCATGCCATGGCAATAGCTGCCCTTGAGATTCCCGGTGAGCCGGCCATCCTCGACTTCCAGCTCCGTGCAGAGAATGTCATCCATGCCAAGATACTTCCTCAATTCCTCGCATATAAACGTGGGCGATGCCGAAAGTATCACGGTGCGGGTGCCGTTTACCCGGTGACGGCGTATCTCCTCCCGGGCACCCTCGCGCACCAGGCCTTTCAGCTCTTCAATCCACTCGGCAGCAATCGGTGCTATTGCTTCCACGCTCATGCCCCGGTACCATTTCATCCAGCGCGATACGGCATTCTGCGCCGAGATGATCCCAAGCTGATAGAGGATGTTGACCAGCACCGCCCTCCTGATCTCTCTTTTTCCGATGAGGCCATGCCGGTAAGAACCCTTGAACATGATGCGGCCGCTCGATGTGCTGAGTATGGTATGGTCCAGGTCAAAAAACGCCAGGTCATTCTTCACCGTATATCTCCCTCTTCTCATGCAGACTATAAAACATGCCGCGCCAGGCGCAGGGCCCACCGCCGGGCGGCATAGGTGTCGTAAAAATATATCTCCCGCGCCAGGAATCGCATCCTGCTGCCGAAGCCCCGGTAGCGGGTCGTGGGGGTCGGTGACGGGTAGGCGGTCATGCCGAGGTCATGAGCGATCCTCATGGCGCGCTTCATGTGCAGGGGATCGCTCACAACCAGGAATGTCTTCAATCCGTTTTTTCCGGCCAGATCCCGGGCGCAGGCAAGGTTTTCTTCAGTGGTCCTGGACCGGTCCTCCCCGAGTATATCCCGCAGCGGCACGCCGCGGCCGGCAGCGTAAAGCGACGCAACGGTTGATGCGGGCGGCTCATTGACGCTGTCCCGGGCCCCGGTGAAGATGATCTTTGTCACATAGCCGTTCCGGTAAAGCCATACCGCGTGATTGATACGCTCCCTGAACACAGGCGATGGCCTGTCGCCGTAGGATGCCGCGCCGAGGACTATGGCCGCGTCTGATTTCACGGGTTCCGCGTCTCTGCCGTAGGTGATGAAACTGACGGCGTTATACAGGAACACACCGGCCAGCAGTCCTGACAAGGATATTAGTATAGCGTTATGCAATTTCATCGCGGTGTTTACATGGTCGCTGCATACTGATTACATATCACACTAGTACCACGGTCATGCGATGACAAGAACATTTTTTCCATGAACGGCAACCTCCATGAACCGCGTAATATTTTTTCCTCACTGATTGATTTCTACAACAACAGCGGCCATATTCGCATTCATAATTTATCCGCAGAACAATCACCGGTGCGGACTGTCACATTCAGGGAAATCATCGGAGGGGTTGCATGAAAAAATTATATCTGCCATTAAGGGGTTTACTATGGTTAGAAAACATTTGGAAGCGCCATCGGTGATCATCCTGATGGCGTGGGGAGCGGGGCCGGCCGGTCCCCCTGATACCGCGCTACTGCGGAAAGGCAAAGTACAACATGGGTGGCCTTGTCCCCGGTATCGTGGCGGGTGTAGATTTCGATATCAAGAAACACGTGACAGTCTCGACAAGCGGCGGTCTTCGGTATGGCGCCACGGCAGGAGTGATGTCGTTCCGGCGCGGCGGATTATTTGAGGGCAACAGGATCGCCTACAGCCATGGCCATGAAGCCTTCCTCGATTTTTCGATTATGCACCAGTTCGACACGAGGCAAACCGGCAAGAAAGCGGGTTGAATGGAGATCACGTTCGGGGCGGCGGACGCATGGATCGGTCGCCGCCCGATCCTTTTACAGGTTCATCGGCTTCGGTTCCTGCTTTTCGCTGTCCCAGTACGGGGAAATCTCGAGAAGACGGTTGACCACTTCCGGCATGACGGAAAGGACATAGTCGATTTCCTCGGCCACCGTATAGCGGCTCAGGCTGAACCTGATCGATCCGTGGGCGGAAGTGAAGGGAACGCCCATGGCCCTGAGGACATGGGAAGGCTCCAGGGACCCCGAGGAACACGCCGAACCGGACGACGCGGCAATACCCATGCCGTCAAGATACAGCAATATGGCTTCGCCCTCGATGTACCCGAAACCCACATTCGTTGTGTTGGGAACACGCTTGCCCGCTTCGCCGTTGAGGCTTGAATTTTTGAAAGAAGACAACAGCCCCTTCTCCAGTCTGTCACGAAGCGCCTTTACCTTGGTGGCATAATCGGGAAGGTGCTTCAATGCCAGCTCCGCGGCCTTACCCATACCGATGATGCCGGGAACATTTTCCGTTCCGGGGCGCCTTCCCTTTTCCTGATGGCCGCCGTATAGAATCGGACGCATCCTGGTTCCGCGCCGCACATAGAGAGCCCCTATTCCCTTGGGAGCATGGAACTTGTGACCCGATATGGTAAGAAGATCGCACTGTATCCTGTTCACTTCGATCGGGATCTTGCCCGCTGCCTGGACCGCATCCACATGAAAGGGAATCCCCCGTTCTTTCAGAAACGGACCTATTTCCTCGACGGGGAAAATCACTCCCGTTTCGTTATTGGCATACATGATCGAAACAATGGCGGTGTCATCGTCAACGGAACTTTTCAGCGCGTTCATGTCCAGGTTGCCGGCATGATCCACGGGGACATAGGTGACGCGATACCCTTCTTTTTCGAGCTTTTTGTAAAGGGAGATGATCGCCGGGTGCTCGACCCTGGAGGTGATGATATGCCGCTTGTCACGGTAATAGGCCAGCACACCCATGACGGCCATGTTGTCGCTCTCGGTCCCGGTGCCGGTGAACACGATCTCATAATCGTTGTCCGCGCCAACCAGCCTGGCCACATTCATTCTCGCCAGGGCCACTTCCCTGGCCACGGACCCGCCAAAGGCGTGCATGCTGGACGGGTTTCCGTACCGCTCTTTCAGGAAGGGCATCATTGCGTCCAGGACCTCGGGCGCTATCATTGTCGTGGCGTTGTTATCCAGATATACGTTACGTTCCATCTCATCACCCCCCGCCGGATACGCGGCTTATTTCACTTCATGGACAACAATGTCCTCTTCAACAAACTCGCGGAGCTTGGCCTCCACCAGGTTTTTCAGGGTCACATCGGAGACCATGCAGTTGACGCAGTGGCCGCGCAGGCCCACGTGCACATTCTTATTGTCGATATCAATGAGCTCGATATCGCCGCCGTCTTTCTGGAGCATGGGCCTGATGACGTTGGCAATGGTTTCCTCAACCAGCTGCATTCGTTTGATGTTCGTGAGAGGCTTCCTGGCCGCCTTGGCAACCTCGGCCTCATGCACCTCGCCGGCCATTTCGTGAAGGATATCTTCTATCTTCGGGATGCATGAACCGCAGGCCCCGCCGGCCTTCGTGTAGTTGGTGACGTCTTCCACGGTCTTGAGGTTATTTTCCCGAATGACATTTCTGATAAGGTTTTCGGTCACACCGAAGCAATGGCAGATAATCTCGCCTTCGGTATCGACATGGTCGGTTATCTTTTCACCGCGCCAGTTGGCTATGGCTTTTTCGAGCGCCTCGTTCCCCATGACCGAGCAGTGCATTTTCTCCTCCGGCAGCCCGCCCAGGTAATCCGCAATGTCCTTGTTGGTTATTTTTTGCGCTTCCTCAACGGTTTTACCAATGATCATTTCGGTCAGGGCCGATGATGAGGCAATGGCGCTGCCGCAGCCGAAGGTTTCAAACTTAGCGTCACGGATAACATGGTTTTCATCGATGGAGAGGTACAGTTTAAGGGCATCGCCGCAGACAATGCTGCCTACTTCAGCGACGGCGTTGGCATTGTCAAGCTTGCCCACATTTTTCGGGTGCATATACAGCTGCTTGACTTTATCGGTATAATCCCACATTGGAAACCTCCTGCGAATTAGCTGAACAATCTGTCATCACACAAAACATCTGTCAAATAGATATTTTAAATATCACAATCCCAGTTATATTAAAATAATCTAAAATACTAAAAAAGTCGAGTATTTAAATTGGATTATTATGAATTAGTCACTATCCTGCACCCAATTTTTTAAAAAACTGCCTCAATGATAAAAATTTTAACAATATACGCTGGCGCTTCGATAACTAAATAAACATAAATTCAGAGGTATACATGTTTATTGAAACAACCATCAATGTCCATAGTGACTGCTTGAGTAAATTATCCGAAACCGCCTGCTGTACCGGTATGTCACGCACAGCGATTATTACACATCTGTTGAAATATGCCCTGGAACTGATAAAGTTGCCGAAGATGTCGGTGTCTTTAATTCTTGCTATTGTAATTGATAAATTTCTGAAGCGGTTTTTTAAGGCAAGAAAAGCCGATAACCATCAAATTCAGAATTACATGATAATGAAAAGAATAATAGATGAAATAACACATTGGATCTTCATCTGGAGATATCCGCCCAGCATTGAAGCCTATGTTAGCCATGGGGATGATATATCCTCACCAAACATCATGTAACCCGGCCATTAATGCATCAGCCGCCTACAGGTCCAGCAATTCCTCCGGTTGTTTCAGAAGCAGCCGCGCCCCGCTGGCCAACAATTCATCGGCATCCCTGAAACCCCAGAGAGCCCCCACGGGAAACATGCCGGCCGCAACCGCGGCCTTCATGTCCGTGTCCGAATCTCCCAGATAAAGAATGTCACGCGGCGCAATGTCCATCTCCCTGGCGATGAACAATGCCGCTGACGGGTCCGGTTTCTTCGGGAACCTGTCAGTTGCCCCCAGGATAATCTCAAAATGCCAGCGCGAGAAATAATGGCGGCAGATGGCCTGTGTGAAATCGTCAGGCTTGTTCGACAGGATGGACAGTGGCGTCCCGCGTTTCGTAAAAGCGTCAAGCATTGAATCGATGCCGGTGTAGAGCCTGGTCTTAATGCCCCACCGCCGGGAATATTCATCCCGCATCTGTGCGGATATCTCCGCAGCCCGCTCATCATTGTCAAATCCGTCAGGTAAAACCCGACGCGACAGATCGCCGACGCCGCCGCCCACAAACTTCTTGTACCGTTCCACCGGATGCGGGTTAAACCCGTTACGCTGGAGAACAGAATTCATCGAGTCGGCGATATCATCCAGGGTATTGAGAAGCGTCCCATCCAGGTCGAATAATAATGCCTTATAATCCATCATTCACTCCAGCCTATTACCATAACCGCCGGTTCAGATCACCCCTTCCGCCGGACGAGGTCTTTCACATATTCGCCGATTGCCATTGAGCTTGTCAGGCCCGGCGACTCGATCCCGACGAGATTCACCAGGTGCGGAAAACCCGCGTCGCTTTCTTCCCTTATATAAAAATCCTTAACCTCTTTGCCGTCAGGGCCCTGGAGTTTAGGACGAATGCCGGCGGTATCGGGATGCAGTTCATCAGGGACGATCGACGGAAACATTTTTTTCGCCGACCTGTAGAAATAATCCTTCTTGCTGTCTGAGACGGAAAAATCATCAATACTGCCGATGTATTCGGTATCGGGACCGAAGCGGATCCTTCCATCCATGTCAATGGTCGCATGGACGCCCAGGCCGGTTAATTTTTTTTCCGGCACCGGGTACACCAGGTGACTGCACCGGATTTTTCCGGTATATGAAAAATAGGACCCCTTGCAGGGATGGATCGGCGGAACCGATATTCCCGCCATTCCGGCCAAGGCCGTTGCGTGCAGGCCGGCCGCATTGATCACGTATTCGGTGGAAAACCTGCTGCCATCACCGAGTTCAAGCACATAATGCTTATCCTGACGCAGGGAAACCACCGGTGAATTATACAGCAGGCTCCCGCCGTTCTGCTGCACATCGTACGCCATGGCCTTCATCAGCGAATGACTGTCGACTATGCCTGTTTCTTTGAGGTACAATGAGGCGGTTACATTGATGTGCGGCTCCAGCATGATGGATTCGTATGTATCCAGCAGCGCCACGTTTTCGACGCCGTTCTTTCCGGCCTGGATGCGGAGCCACTCCAGCTCCGCTTCTTCTTCCGGACAGGTGGCGATGATCAGTTTGCCGCATTTTTTATGGGGGATATTCCGACGGGCGCAGTAATCGTACAGGAGCTTTCTGCCCCGGACGCAGAGCCTCTGCTTCAGGCTTCCCTCGCGGTAATAGATCCCGGAATGAATGACCTCGCTGTTGCGTGAACTGATCCCGCAGCCGAAGGTCTTCTCTTTTTCCACGACAAGGAGATCACCGCCGTCACTGCCGGCTTCGGCCAGGGCCCTGGCGACCGCGAGACCCACGACACCGGCCCCTATAATAGTATACTTGAAATCCATTGATATGTTTTCGTTCAGTCCGGATCAGTCTGCCTCAGCGCTTTTCGTAATTCTTCTCGATCCAGTTGCGGTATTCACCGCTCCTGACGCGGGCCGCCCACCGCTCGTTGTCAAGGTACCACCGGATCGTCTTGTCGAGACCTCCGTCGAAATCATAGCTCTGGCGCCATCCCAGTTCCTTCTTTATCTTGTCGCAGTTGATCGCGTAGCGGCGGTCATGGCCGGGACGGTCTTTCACGAAGGTGATCAGTTTCTTGTAATAGTCCTTATCCTTGCCCATGGCGGCGCCCATCTTTTCGCAGAGGACGTGGACGAGCTTCAGGTTTTCCCATTCATTCTCCCCGCCGATATTGTAGGTTTCCCCGGCCTTACCCTTGTTGACGATGAGCCACACAGCCGAGTTGTGGTCATCGACATAGAGCCAGTCGCGGACATTCCTGCCGTCTCCGTAGACCGGCAGGGGCTTTTCATCCTTGATATTCTGTATCATCAGGGGGATGAGCTTCTCCGGGAACTGGTACGGCCCGTAGTTATTGGAACAGTTTGACAGGGTCACCGGGATGTTATAGGTGTGGCTGTAGGCCATCACCAGGTGGTCCGACGAGGCCTTGGAAGCCGAATAGGGGCTGCGCGGGTCATAGGGGGTCGTCTCGAAAAAATATCCCGTATCGCCGAGGGAGCCGTACACCTCGTCGGTGCTGATATGATGGAAGAGCACGTCATCCCTGCCGTTCCAGCATTCGCGGGCAACTTCCAGCAGGTTGAAGGTGCCCATGATATTGGTCTGGATGAATTCCTTGGGTCCGAAGATTGAGCGGTCCACGTGGGATTCCGCCGCGAAATGTATGACCGTGTCGATGGCGTGCCTTTCAAAGAGCGCCTTGATTTTATCAAAATCGCACACGTCCGTCTTTTCAAAAAAATACCGCCTGCCGCCGTGGGCGCTTTCAATGTCCGCCAGGTTCTCGGGATTGCCGGCATAGGTGAGCTTGTCGACGTTGACAACGGTGCCGGCAAACCCCTTCTGGCCGAAGAGGTACCTGATAAAATTTGATCCGATAAAACCGGCCCCGCCGGTTACCATGATATTGGTGAGCTTTCTCATCTCATTCTCCCTGTGACTAAAATATCATTTCCGCAGATTGCCGATGCAATCCGCCAGCGCCTCGCGCCAGTCCCGGCACCGAACTCCCAGCTCGCGGATTATTTTCTCTTTTGATAAATATGAATTCTTCGGCCGGCGCGCCCTCGTGGGATACTCGGCTGTCGTGATGGGCACGACCCGCACGTCGCGGTCGACAAGGCCCTGCTTCCGCGCCTGGGCGCAAATCTCCGTCGCGAACTCGTGCCATGTTGTTTTGCCCTCGTTCGTGTAATGATAGATGCCGTACCGAGTTGACCTGTCATCCACCAGTTTCACGATCGCAGCGGCAAGGTCCCCGGTGTAGGTGGGGCTCCCCCACTGGTCCGCCACGACCCGCACCTCGTCCCGCTCCCCGAAAAGCCTGATCATGGTGAGGAGGAAATTCTTCCCCGTCCGGCCATAGAGCCAGGCGGTCCTGATTATAAAGAAGCGGTTCATGACCGCAGCGATCCGCTGTTCCCCGGCAAGTTTGCTCTCGCCGTAGGCGCCGATGGGGTTCGTCGCGTCGTCCTCGCGGTAGGCGCCGGGCTTTTCACCGTCAAACACGTAATCGGTCGAGACATGGATGAGGGCGGCACCCTTCTCTTCCGCCAGCCTGGCGATATTCATAACGCCGTCGGCGTTTATCAGGAAGGCCTTATCCCGCTCGTCTTCGGCGGCATCCACCGCGGTATAGGCGGAACAGTTGATGATCCATTCGATCTGCCGTCCGCCGGCAAAGGCGCGGAGGGCGGCGGGGTCGGTTATATCGACATCGATGTCGGACGTTATGAAGGGCAGGGCGCGCTGTTCAAGCAGCTTCTCGACATCCGACCCGAGCATGCCCCTGTTGCCGATGAGCCAGATCATACGTCCGCCAGCTCTCGCAGATACGGAAGCACCCTGTCCTTGTCGGATACGACCGGGTCCTTCACCGGCCACGCGACGCCGATATCCGGGTCGTCCCACCTGATGCCGCCGTCAAGGGCCGCATCATATTCCTCGGTGCATTTGTAGAGGAGGTGGACTTCGTCCGTCAGTGCCAGGAAGCCGTGGGCAAAGCCGGGCGGGATAAAGAGCATACGATTGTTTTCATCGGAAAGTTCCAGGCTCAGCCAGCGCCGGTACGTGGGCGAGTCTTTCCTGATATCCACCGCCACGTCCCAGACCGCGCCCCGGATGACGCGCACCAGCTTCCCCTGGGCGCGGGGCGGACGCTGGAAATGAAGGCCGCGGATGACATTGCGGATTGACCGGGAATGGTTGTCCTGGACAAAGCGGAAGGGGATCCCGGCCCGCGTGAATTCGGATTCCTTGTATGATTCAAGGAAAAAACCGCGGTCGTCGGGAAACACCCGGGGCTCCACGAGGACAAGGCCGTTTATTTCAAGGTTTGTGAATGCAAACGGCATCAGAACATTTCCTGCTCGAGTATTTTCAGAAGATAATCGCCGTACCCGGATTTCCTGAGGGGCTCAGCTATCTCGCGCAGCTGCGCATCATTGATATATCCCTTCGCAAAGGCAATCTCCTCGATGCAGGATATCTTCAGCCCCTGGCGGTCTTCAATCGCCTTAACGAACTGCGCCGCCTCTATCATCGATTCATGGGTGCCGGTATCGAGCCAGGCGAAGCCGCGGCCCATGATCTTGACCTTGAGCTTTCCCTTCCTCAGGTACTGGTTGTTGACCTCGGTTATTTCAAGTTCGCCCCGGGCCGAGGGCTTGATCGACTTGGCAATGGAGACAACCTCGTTATCATAAAAGTAGAGACCCACCACCGCGTAATTCGACTTCGGCTGTTTCGGTTTTTCTTCGATGGAAAGGACGTTGCGTTTTTCGTCGAATTCTACGACGCCGTACCGCTCCGGATCGTTCACGTAGTAACCGAACACGGTCGCCCCTGACTCCGATGCCGCCGCGTCAACCAGCATCTCGGTTATGCCGTGGCCGTAAAAAATATTGTCCCCCAGGACCAGGCAGACCCGGTCCCTGCCGATGAATTCCTCCCCCACGATAAAGGCGTCTGCCAGGCCGCGCGGGGAATCCTGCACCTTGTACGACAGCCTGATCCCGAGCCTGCTGCCGTCTCCGAGGAGCTGCTTGAAATGAGGGACGTCATTGGGCGTGGATATGATAAGAATATCCCTGATTCCCGCCAGCATGAGGGTGGAAAGGGGGTAGTAGATCATCGGTTTGTCATAGACCGGGAGAAGCTGCTTGCACATGATGTGCGTTATTGGATAGAGCCTCGTTCCGGAACCGCCAGCTAAAATTATGCCTTTCATAATGCCTCGATAAGATGTATATTATAACTATTTTTTTCAATTCCCCCTGCGCCGGAAACTGCAGGGAAAAACCATCATTCATGGTATTACAGCATATCCTGTAATACTGAATAACTCAATTCAGCATGAAACATTGTTAAAATATGAATTATACACACCCGGATTGCAGAGTGTACAGCTTAATTTTGAAGGGATATCCGTCAACGGGAAATTAATTTTTTTTATAATCCAATTTTTTTGCATAAACCGGCCAGGTGATAGACCACTATGCCGTAGGCAACGGTGACATTGAGGGACTGTTTCAGGCCATGCATCGGTATATCAACCGCCATGTCGCACAGGGACAGCAGCTCATCGGTAATGCCCTTCACCTCGTTGCCCAGGACCAGACAAAGGGGGAATTCATACCGGGCCTCGTCATAGGGAATACTCCGGCCGGTGTGCTCCAGGGCCACGATCCGGGACCCCTGGCCCCTGAGGCCGCGGATCACCTCAAACTGGTTCGGCCGGTATTCCCAGGGGACGCTTTCCACGCTCCCGAGGGCGGTCTTGTCGATCTCCGGCCGCGGAGGATGGCCCGTATAGCCGCACAGGTAGAGCTTTTCTATGCCGGCGCCGTCCGAGGTGCGGAAAATGGAACCCACATTGTACAGACTGCGAATGTCCTCGCACACCACGGTTACGGGTAACCGCTTCGCCTTCCTCAGCTGATCAAGGGAGGGGCGGGCCGATTTCAGCTCCTGGTGCGATAATTTTCTGATTGTGTCATCAGTCATGGCAGGGTCATCTCCCGCGCAACAAGCCGTTGAAACGGGCGATGGGCCATTCCTTTTCCCTGGCCCGAGCCTCCAGGAGGCGGTCCGGGTTTACCGCGCAGGGGAATCCCACCATCTCCAGAAAGGGCGCGTCATAAATGCTGTCCCCGAAAAAGGCGCAGCGGACGAGGGGAACGCCGGCTTCGGCGGCGTAGCGCTTTCCCAGCTCCACCTTGCCCTCCCCGAAGCTGTAGGGCCTGACCGGTTCGGTGAAGCGGACGCCATCGTCATGGAAGCGATTGGCGATCATATGGTCCATCTCGAGGTAATGCGCATAGGGCCCGGCAATGCATTCGTTCTGTGCCGTCAGGAGAACGACCCGGCACCCGCGTTGTTTCAGCTTCCTGATCAGGTCCGCCGCTTCCCGGTATACATGGTTCCTCCCTGCGTCATCGAAGAATTTCTTCCCCATCGCCCGGAATTCTTCCGTCCCAAGGCTGCCGACGCGGAACTTCTGGTAGCGCATGTATTCTTCAATGTGCATCCCGCCCCGGCGGAAGTCCCGGTAAAGCTTCGAAAGCCACGCGCGCTCGACCCACCCCTTCAGGTTACGGCGGGAGCGCCACGAGGCCCAGAGGGAATCCGTGTCCGCGTCGGTGATTGTCTCGTCCAGATCGAAAAAGGCGATCGACGCATCCTGCAGGTCATCGCTGATGAATTGGGTAGTCATAGCCGCACCAGGTCCTGAATGTGATATAGGGAAAAGTACATCTCGCGGAGGGAGTTAATTAATTCAAGAATTTTATGAGGCGTGCGGGAAATATTCTCTGGCCGCGCACCGGAACCTTTATCCATGAAGTTACGGGATGCGAAAATTAATCATCGATGATCAGGGCCATGTTGTGGAGATCCTGCACCATGCAGTCCAGGTCCCGGGAACTCTCCGAAAGCCTCCGGGCCCCCTCGGAGTAGACCTGGGTGATTTCATTCAGGCTGGTGATGGACTTCACGATCTCGCTCATGGACGCCTTCTGATCAGCCATCGACTTCTTGATCTCGTCGGACATGTTCATGACCGCCCCGGCCTCGTCGATGACCCTGCGGTTGATCTCCTTCTGGTTTTCCATCTGCTGGGAGATCTCCCGTATCTCGGTGCTGATGGCGCTTACGCCGGAGATGATCTTCATGATGGTGGCCACCGTTGCCTCGACGTTGGCCATGCCGCGGCCGATCTCCTCGACGTTCGCCTTGATGAGCCCGTCGATCTCCTTGATGCTCGCCGCGGTCTGGTCGGCCAGCTTGGATATCTCGTCGGCGACTACGGCGAAGCCGCGCCCGGCCTCGCCGGCCCGGGCCGCCTCGATGGCGGCGTTCAGGCTGAGGAGGTTCGTCTTGTCGGATATATCGCCGATCATGCCCACGATGCCGGTCATCTGCCCCGAGCTCTCGTTGACCTTCGTGAAGCTCGCGCTCATGGCGCTGAGGACGTCGCCGCCGCGGTTGGCGACGCCGGACACCTCGTCCGTCAGGGCAAAGGCCTTCTGGATCCGCGCGGCGATCTCCCGGACCGTGCCGGAGAGGGTCTCGATGTTCCCCGTGAGGGACACCATGCTGGTGTACTGGTTCACCACGCTGTCGGACACCATGTCGACGCCGCTGGAGATCTCCTCGGAGGTGGCGGTAATCTGTTCGATGGCCGAGGCCTGGCTCTGGGACTGCATGGAAAAGGAATCCGACTCCTTCGATAGCCGGCCGGAATTGTCCGTCAGCTTTGCCGATACATCCTTAATGGAGTCATAGAGGCCCTTGATGACCCGGTACTGGTCCTCGTTTTTCTTCGCCTGTTCTTCCGTGCGGTCAAGGGCCGTTTTATTAATCTTGAATATCTGGTATGATATGAGACCGATAAAAACAATCGCGATGCCGCTGTCCACCAGGTAATCTATGGATGAGGTTTCATCCAGCTTGAACCTGTCAGACATCAACAGGAAGAAAAGAATGAATATCAGTAAATTGACCCCCGCATAGAGAAGGATGACCCATTTTTTCTTGGACACTACCAGGGGCGTCAGCACCAGGATGCCCGGAATGTACACGATCGTGTCCAGGACGACTATGGAGCTTTTACTTTCATCAAGAAAGAGCGTGGCCCATACGGCAAGAAGGGTGATAATCATGAGCATATGCGCGGCAACGACATATTTCCCTTTTTTAAGGAAATAAATGGCGATCACCACCATGACCATGACCATGACCAGGGGGGCATTGAGTTCAATAGCCACCTGCCCCGTCACGATGTTCATGATGATGACGATAGGCACGATGCTGAAGATGATCAGCGAAATCGTGAGGATAATCCGTGATTTCTGCTTCAGGATATAGCTTGAATCACGATAGACGCCGAGAAAATAGTCAATGATTTTTGAAAACATAGTCGCCCCGTTTGCACCCTCTGAAACAGTAACAGTTTCATCCCCTCGCCCTGGTGCCGATTGTCATACCATAAACTGAACAGTGGTCAACCATTTTATTTTTTTAGAGAAAAGAAGGCGCATTTAAACCAATCTTCTTATAACGATAACGGTGCAGTCATCTCCCGGCGGCTTCAGTCCGAGAAACCGGTAGAATTCATCCATGATATGGTCCAGGATAGCCCGGGCGGGACCGGCAGGCCCCCCTTCCAGGGATTCAATGATACGCTTCTGGCCGTATTGTTCCGCGGATTCATTGACGCTTTCATCAAGACCGTCGGTATACAGGAGCAGGACGTCATCCTTGGCCATGCGGAACCGGACAACGTCAAAATCGCCGCTGATGTCATCCATGCCGAGGATGGTCCCCCGCTGGTCCCTGTCCTGCGGCTTGACCATGCCGGCCCTTCCGGTGCCGGCCCTCCTCATCAGCAGGGCGTGATGGCCGGCATTGACGTATTCCACGCGGTCATCCCTGAACCTGAGCACGATGCCGCTCAGGTAGTTGTCGACGCTGCTGATGTCCGATTTCAGGTCAGCGTTCACATTCTCAATGACCTTGCCGAGACCGGCATCCTTCATCTGGGTGAAATTCCTCCCGATGATCGATTTCGCCAGGAGGGTGAAGATCCCCGCCGATATGCCATGGCCCGAAACGTCAAAGAGGGAAAGGCCTGCCAGCCTGTTGTCATGGACGTAAAAGTCATACAGGTCGCCTGAAACCCCCGCCTTGGGAAGATAGTCGAAGGCCACATCCCACTCGTCCGACGCCGGGGCCTCCCTGGGGAACAGGCTCTCCTGCACCCCGGCCGCCATGGCCATGTCCAGGGACGCGACGCGCTGGGCGTCCTCCAGCTCGGCGTTGGTATGGACCAGGCGGTCGTTGATAGCTTCGAGCTCCTCCATGGCGGCGTGGAGCTCCTCGGTGCGCTCCTCCACCTTCTTCTCCAGGTTCCTGTTCAGCTCCTCGACCTCGATCTGGAGCCGGACATAGCGGTTCATCAGAATCTGCGCCATGGAAAGTATTATGATGATATAGGCGTATTCAATGAGGTATATGAAGGGGTAAACCGCCGCCCCCACCAGGACATCATTGGCCGCGGCGATGAAAAATATCACGAAGGCGACAAGGAGGGGGAGAATCTTCCTGTTCCCCGATTTCAGGTCTTTCACGATCAGGTAGAGTATCCACACATACCCCGCCATCATGGAGACATACTGCACCAGATAGATGAGGCCCGGATCCACTTCCTGGTAGGTGATGTTGATGTAATTTCCAAGCCTTACCGGTTTCAGCATCGGGCGGTCCAGCGACAACGTGAGTTCGTTCCTGACCGCCAGGCCGAGTATGAAAAGAACGAAAAAGTATCCGGCGATAACATAAAACAGCTTGCCGATCCGGTAATGCGAGAAATCAAAGAGGAACCAGAGCACCGCGATGCAGAGAAGGGCCAGACTGGCAAACTGGAACCGCTGCCAGAACATGCCCTCGGCCAGGGTCTGCGCGTTGTAGAGGCCCCCGCAGAAGAGGTCGTAGGCGGAAACGATAAAGCAGGTCACGGCGAAGGAAAGCTGTTCTCTCTCCGACCTTCTCCTGAAATACATCCAGAGGTAATAGAATCCCACGTAGAACGAAACGGACGCGGACATAAAAACAGGCACTGATAACCAGTTCACGGATGCGATCCCTCCTGTACAGCTCTGGTTCATGACCGGCCCCTCAGCCGCGGCCTTTATCCGCCCGCGCCGCAGGACAAGGCGGAATCGCCTGCCATGAATCCCTGCTGGTATATAAATCGGTTCCCCCGCCGATCAAATTCAGCATTACAGCGGGGTTTTTGCCCCATATAACTACGGCTTCCCTGCCGCCGGGCCGGCGCTGCCGGCAAAGGTGTCCCTGAACTTCTCGATCGTAATCCTGAACCGGCCTGAAAGCCTTCCCTCGCGGGCAGCGAGGCGGATGCCCAGGGCCATGTAGGCCGTGCGCATCGATATCTTGTAGGCGCGCGAAAGCCTGATGGTCTCCGTCGTGGCCCACCGGAGTATGAATTTAAAGGCGTAATCGTACACCGTTTCGTCAACATGCCTCAGCTCGCCGTTCCAGGCGTCAGGGTGGAACCTGCAGACCAGGTTGTGCACGATGGGATGGACGAACCCTTCCCGGTGCATGCGGCCGTAGCCGAAGACCTGGATCAGGCCGTTCAGCCATTCCAGATACGAGGCCAGGACCCCGCCGGAATTGGCCAGGATATCGGGGAAGGAGATCCTTCCCATCTCGGTTAGGACGTCCTCCGCGTCGGCGGTCACCGGCCCGTTGGCGCCCTGGAGGACGTACTCCCCTTCCAGGACCCTCACGTTCACGGTCGTGCCGCGGCCGTCGCCGCGGTTGACGATGACGTCCTCGAGGGCGGAGGGGACCACGACGTTCACGACCGCCGAAAGCGGCCGGATCGTGTCCGCCGGGATGAACTCGCCGCGGTCAAGGATTTCCCGGGGAGCGTCGGCGAGCCTGCATGTCCCGCTCCTGCAGAAGGCGTGAAGGCCGGCGATTCCCTCTATGCCCCGGTCGTTCGCCAGGGTGCCGCTGATGTCGGATATCATCTTTATCTTTCCCCCGATGCCGTCGATGATCCCGGCAAAGGAGGCGCCCACCTTGCCGAAGCCCTGGACCGCGAAGGTGAGCATCCTGATGCGGCGGTGCGCCAGGCGGTAAAACTCTTCGTCGGAGGATAGTGCGTCGCCCACCCTGGCCGGATCGGCCCAGAGGGACGGGTCGCCGTAATCGCCGAAATTCTGCTGCGCCGCCAGTACCTCGACCAGGCCCCTGCCGGTGGCGCCGGTGCGGATCCGCAGCCCCCGCGCCCCGGGCTTCCCGGTTATGGAGGCGGCGGTATATCCTTCAAGCCTGTCGCGGTCGGAGGCGAGGGTTTTCACCAGCTCGCCGGAACCGGTGCTGATGCCGAAATTCTCTTTCAGGATGCGCGCCTCCGGGGAATCCGGGGCGAGGGAGCCGGCCATGATGGCCTTCAGATCCCGGGAAGCGTTATCCGTTATGCGGTTGAACAGGATGCCGATCTCGTCCGCGCCGATGCCCACGTCCCCGGCGGGAACGTCGGAGAAGGGCCCCACGCCCGCCCGGTAATAAAGAAAATCGGCGTAGGCGTTGAGGACGTTTTCACGGGCCTCCTTCCCCTCCTCCGCCGGAAGGGAGCTGAAGCGCAGGTCTCCCAGGATGCCCCCCTTGCCGGCGGCGTAGAGGGGAATTCCCAGGCCGAGGGTCTTGAAGAGCATGTTGGTGGACAGGGCCCCCTCGCCGGAAAAGGAAACATGGTCCGCGTGGGCCCTGATCCCGCCCTTGCCGATCCCGATCCCGCTGATCCGGATAAAAAGGTACTGCCTGCCGGTCCGGGGCTCCCGGTAATCTTCATAATAAATGTCGCGGAAGGATATAAGGCGGATGATCTCCTCGTCCGTGAGGGAGCGCGCCGGGCGGTCCGCCTCGCGCTCCAGGGGCACCGTCGACGCAGTCACGATGTTCTTCAGGGTGGACCAGTAGTAATCGTTCTTCATCTCCGCCGTCGGGTTCAGGAGATAGTGCTTGATCAGGCCGAAGGTCTTTTCCCGTATGTCACGGTTCCCGTCGTTCAGCAGAAAGACCAGGGGTATCAGGTATTCCTTGCGCTTGTTCTTCTGCATCGCCTCGATCAGGTCAAGCTTCTCGTAATCCTTTGCGGTCCTGATGCGGTCCAGGAGCTCCCGTATCTCGCCCACCGAAACGGGGGCCGACTGGAGCAGCACCAGCCGGTTATAGAGCTCCCCTCTCAGGAAATCCTCAACCTCGGGCGAGAGCATCGCGGCCTCGACGCAGGTGGTGAGGGCAATGAAGGCGCGCCCGCCGATAAGGAACGTTTCGAAGTACTGGCGGTTGATGGAAATGCCGCGGCGCTCGAAGATCCTGTTGATGGTGCTGAAGTTTTCCTGGAACTTCTCCAGGGGCAGCCAGACCCGGACCATCTTTTCGTCCGACCCGTCCTCCCGGTCGGGCATGACATCGATATACAGGTCTTCATCGTTGCGGATAAGGGAGCGGACCGACAGCCAGGGAAACAAATAGTTCTGGATATTGCGCTTTTTTGCATTATGGAGCGCCCTGGTCAAAAATCCGCTCCCGCAGGAGGCGATAAAGTCGCGGATGTCACCGGCGGCGACCGGCGGCGTTTGGCCGCGAAGCGCCTCCGCCATGAAGGCCGCGGCCCCATCACCTTTGCCGGCTTCGGCGGGCCGCGCCTCCTCCCTCTCGAGGATATAGAGCCTCCGGATGTCCCTGTTCTCCGGGTGAAAGCGCACCAGGTACGAATAGAGGCGGAAGCGGCAGGGGCCGCCATCGCTCATGATGCGCTCAATGGCCGCCGTGGTCTTGCGGACAAGATCGGTCGTATCGGATATGAGGAAGAGGTGCTTGTCGGGAAAATCGCCGCGGACATCTATGTTCCGGTAACAGCCGTCGGCATCGCAGCGCTCCTTTTCCTGGTAACGGTTGTGCTCCAGGAGAAAAGAAACCTCCTCGATGCTGAGGGACAGCTCTTCCAGGTCACGGTAAAGATAGGGATAGTCCCATGAATTGATTTTTGCGGCTATGCTCTCGAGCTCATGGATGATGGATTCGGGCGAAAGATCCGAATGGCTCACCAGGTGGTCATAGAGCCTCTTGACATCCTTGTCCGATATCAGCCGTGACTTGATCCGGTTCAATCTCTCAGCATAGGGATCCGCTCCGCTTTGTGCCAGCATGATGACCGTTCCTCCTGACCGGGCGCACGAACACGCGCTATGCTATTCTTTCTGTCCCGAAAGGATCATGGGGGACTCCCTGAGCATGGCCGCCAGGGCGATATTGAGAACCGCCAGGACGATGAAAACCATCATGAATGGTATCATGCCTGCCGTGTTCATGCCGACCACGAAAAGGATGCCGGAAATCTGGCCGGCCAGGAGTATTATCCCCTGGGAAAGGGACTCCGGCGCGGGATAGCTCACTTCCGCCGCGTACTGGAACCCGATGGGGCCGGCCCCGCCCAGCAGGAAGAAACCCATGACCGCGGCGGACGCCAGCATGAGGCCGTAGCTCTCGGCGAAGGCCAGGCCGGCCAGGCCCGGCGTCATGAGGGCCATGCCCAGCAGCATGAAGACCTTCCGCTTCCGGAGCTTGTCAGACAGGGCCGGCAGCACCACGGCGCCGATGATACCGGAGATGAACATCACCCCCATGATCATGCCTGTCTGCGTTGTGCCGAGCTTCTTGATCTCGCAGATCTGGTCGATGCACGTGGTGATCGCGTTGAACATGCCGAGTCCTATGAAGAAGAGCGCCAGGGCGATCCGCATGTCCCTGTGGCTCATGATGTGCCTGAAGCCTTCGCGCGACAGGAGGCGCTCCTCCGCGCCCTGCTCTGACGGCGGCGTGGGAGGCTCCTCCCTGACCAGGGCCAGGAAGAGCACCGCGATAACCGCCGAGATGACGCCCCAGGTCATGAGCATCCCGGAGAGGTCGTAGGTATCACCGCTCTTCACCACCAGGTACGGCGTCACCATGCTCACCACTATAAAACCAACGTATTGCGCGAGGGTCCCGAGGCCCACGGCCGTGGCGCGCTCGTTCAGCGGGAACCAGTTGACCGCGACCCTGGTCACGGCGTTAAGGATGAAGGGCTGGGCGATCCCGAGCCCGACCTGGCAGACTACCATCATGGGATAGCTCGCGGCGAATATCCCCTTCATCAGGCCGAAGATACCGGTCAGGGCGGCGCCGATGCCGATTCCCTTCCTGATCCCGTACCGGTCGATGACAAACGACGCGGGAATGCACATGACAATGAACAGTATGAGAAAGATCAGGGCAAGAAGGTCTATGTAGATCCCGTCATTACTGCCAAAACCGTACGCCGCCCGGGCCTCCCGCGCGATGGGGGCAAACGACAGCCACTGGATCTCTATGGCGACTGTAATCAGGAAAAAAACCGCCAGCACGACCCACCGGTATCCGTATACCTTAAATTTTTCTTCAGCCTTCATGTATCCTCCCTATGGTATATATTATAACCTCACCCCGCCTCCGGCGCGCCCTCTCCAACAGGCGAGGGCTCCGAGTTAAGGATTCTTCTTCAACTTCCCCCTCTCCCTGCGGGAGAGGGGGACCGAGGGGGTGAGGTATCCCTAGTCCTTCTTCACCTCAATATGTTTGAAAATGCGGTCGAAGCGCTCGAGGGCATCGTCGATTACTTCATCGGTGTCAGCCATGCTCGTATAGAGACGGCTTCCGGCCAGGGTGATGATTCCCTCGGCGGTCATGGCGGCTCCCATTTCCTCCATGACCTTTTTCCGGGTCCCCACTTCCTTGAAGATATTGGGGTTCTTGATGTCCATGAGCATCGCCGCGCCGGTCTCCATGTGGCAGATGGAGGCGTGGTTGAAGGCCACGAAGGGGAGCTTGTTCCGCTCGAATATGTCAGACAGGCCCTTGGCAAGGCGGTCTCCCGCGGCGCCGGCCTTGATGTGGGCGCCGGTCTCCTCGATGGCCTTGATGGCATAATATCCGGCAGCGCAGCTCATCGGGTTTGCCGACAGGGTGCCCCCCACCATGGCGCGCTTCCCGCCGGGACCGCCGATGCCGGCGGCATAGCAGAGCATGACGTCTTTCCGTCCGCCGACGCCGCCGGCGCCGGGATAGCCGCCGGCCACGCATTTGCCGAACACGGTCAGGTCGGGCTTGATGTTGAAATAGCCCTGGGCGCCGCCCAGGCCCACGCGGAACCCGGTGACGACCTCATCGAAAATCAGGAGCGCTCCGAAACGGTCGCAGAGCTCCCGCACCTTCTGGTTATAGTCCCGGAGCACCGGCCTGGTGCCGCTCTCGGGTCCCAGGGGCTCAAGGTATACCGCCGCCGTGCCGCCGTCCTTCTCGTTATCCTCCATGCGCTTCTGCAGCGCGTCGATGTCGTTGGGGAACACTTCCTGGGTAAACTGGTAGGCTCCGGCGGGGATGCCGTGGGCGTCGAGGGGACCGACCCCGGGGACCCTCATCCCGAACACGAACTGGTCGCTCCAGCCGTGGTAGGCGCCGCCGACCTTAATGACGTATTTCTTGCCGTTGAAGCACCGGGCGGCGCGCACCGCGGCCATGCATGCCTCGGTGCCGCTCATCAGCATGCGGAACATCTCTATCGAGGGCATGTGGGCATGGATCAGCTCGGCCAGCTTCAGTTCGAACTCATGGAAAAGTCCGGTCACCGGGCCGCTTTCCCTGATAACCTCGATGACCTTTTCCTGTACCGGTTTGTAGTTGCTGCCGAGGAGCGTGGGCCCGCCCGCCTGGAGGAAGTCGATGTACCGGTTGCCGTCAACGTCCCAGAGATAGGCGCCGTCCGCCCTGGTGATGGCCAGGGGGAAGGGATAATTGAAGGCCAGGTTGTGCTGCACGCCGCCGGGGATCAATTCCTTGGCGCGATCGGTCATTGCCTTTGACTTCGCGCATTTCTTGTCGAAATAAGCCAGGTACTCCTGCATCTTTTCACGAGTGACCTGGTGGATCGGCAGCTCGTTGGCCAGGTGGTACAGCCGCTTCTGCAGCTCTTCCGTATCAGGCCAGTGGGATATTCCGTATTGTTGCGTGTTTGCCTTGTTCATGATGATTCTCCTTTTTAACATAACATTCTACCCCCTCCCCCTCGATGGGGGAGGCCGGGTGGGGGTGAATGATCTCATCACCCTTCCCTATACCGCGTTCCCAGGATGGGGTTGATGCCAACGCAGGCACAGGATGTGCCGAATGCGTTGGCCTCCCATCAAGGGAGGGGGATATTATCAAACCTTCGCCTTCAATTCCTCTTTGCGCTTTATCTCCGCGTCCTGCTTGCCCGCCACGATTTTCCCCATCATCTCCTGTATATTCTGCGGCAGGATGGTGACCTCTTTCCCGGTGGAGAGGGCCAGGCAGTAGACCTTTGCCTCCTTTTCCAGCAGCTCAGCGCAGCGCTTCGCCTTCGCCAGGTCCGGGCCAAGGGCCAGGGCCCCGTGGTTCTGGAGAAGGTAGCAGTTGCTCCGGTTGCCCAGCTTCGATTTCACGTTTTCAATGAGCTGGGGGCTGCCGGAAAGCGCATAGGGCACGACCTCGACAAGGGCGCCGATGGTCATGGAGACCTCGTCGAAGAGGGCCGGGATCGGCTGGTTGAGGAGGGCGAAGACGCTGGCGTAGATCTGGTGCGTGTGGACCACGGCGCCAACATCGGCCCGGCTTTTATACACCGCAACGTGCATGCCGGTTTCCATCGACGGCTTCAGGCCGTTGTCCACGACGGGCTTGAGGTCAAAGTCAACGACGCATATTTCATCAACGGTCATGCCGCGGTATTCACGCTGCGACGGCGTCACCGCGACCACGTCCTCGCCCTCGACGCGGAGGGAAACGTTGCCGCCGGTCCCCTGCACGTACCCTTCGCGGACCAGTTCCATGATGCAGTCGAACACCTGTTTTTTATAGATATCGTATTTTCCCATGATGTTGTATCCTCTGACTTGTTTTTTAAATTTCGATAGCGGAGCGCCCCCTAAATCCCCCGGAGGGGGACTTCTGTGATCAGAGCAAGTCCGGAAAAGCCCCCCTCCGGGGGGATGGGGGGGTGCTCTGAGACAGACCCAGCGCTATGCATCCCCTACTTGTTCAAGCTCGCGAACAGCTTCTTGTTCCTTTCGTAGAGCTTCTTGAATACCTCAAAATGCGCGTCATACATCCCCTTGTACTCCTTCCGCGGCTCGTAGGTCTTCACGGCCGGTATGAGCTTCTTGGCTTCCTGGAAGGTTTTATACAGCCCCAGGCCGACCGCGCATACCACCGTGGCGCCGATGGTCCCCACGTTCTGCGTGTTCGCCACGGTCTCTATGCGCCGGCCGGTGATGTCGGCCATGATCTGGCACCCCACTTCCGACTTCGCGCCGCCGCCCACGAAGCGTATGCTTTCCCGGCGGGGTATCTTTTTCTCAAGGGCCTCGAGGATCCACCGCTTGTGGAATGCCATGCCCTCCAGGACCGACCGGATCATCTGCCGCTTGCCTGTGGCGAGGGAAAGGTTGAAGAACATACCCCGCGCGTACGGGTCTTCCCTCGGCGACCGGTTCCCGTGAAGCCAGGGAGTGAAGATAACATTCCCCGATCCCGGGGGGGTCTGGCTTATGATCTCGTTCAGGAAATCGAAGAGGCTGTCGTACTCCTGCGTCTTGTCGACGATATGCTTGGCATTGAGGTACATGCCGATCTCATCCAGGGCCATATGATCGCGGACCCACTTCAGGCATGCTCCGGAGGTCTCCTGCTCGCCGGTGTAATTGTAAATGCCCGGCATTGCCCCGAGGATCGACGCGCAGAAATTCGTTACGTCCACCATGCGCTTGTCCACGTTGGCGCTGACCCACCCCGATGTGCCGACGTAGATGTGGGTGTCATGGAGATCAAGGCACCCCGAGCCGACGCCGGTAAGGGTGACATCGCCGCATCCGGCTAACACGGGGATACCCTCGGTGAGCCCCATCTGGGCCGCCGGGCCGGGAAGGAGATGGCCCACGACATCGGTTGAGTCCCTGACCGGAGGCAGGTGGTCAATGTTGACGTCAAATTTTTTGCACAGACCCCTGTGCCATCCCAGCTTTCCCGGCCGCGTATCATACAGGAACGTGAGATGGGCCGAATCCTTCGACATGCTGTACTCGCCGGTGCAGCGGAGGATAAGGTAATCCTTCACATCGAGCCACTTGTGCGCCCGTTTAAAAATCTCCGGCTCGTTGTCTTTCACCCAGTGGTATTTCCAGAGGGGGTCCTTGGAGGTGGCGGCAAGGCCGCCGGTTATGCGGAGCCAGTTGAGGGTCGTCATGGCGTTCCACTTTCCCTCAATTTTGATAAGCCCGGTATTTAGATACCGGTCCAACTGCTCGACGGAGCGGCCGTCCATGTAGTTCATCGGATTCCTGAGCACCCTTCCCTTCTCGTCCACAAGGACCAGGCTCTGCATCTGGGCGCTGAAGGTCATGGCCTTGATCTGCTTCGGCTTGATCCTGGTACGCTTCATAACGGTCTTCGTGGCGGAGCATATGGCGGCCCACCATTCATCCGCCTTCTGCTCCGCACCGCCGTCCGGAGTGGTATAAAGAGGATATTCCGACAGGCTCGAATCCACCAGCTCTATTGTTTTGCCGATGCGATAAATGCAGGACTTGTTACCGGTTGTGCCGACATCATGGGTTACTACATAGGTTTCAGTCATACGGTGCCTTTTTTGTTTTTCAGATTTTTATATGAAAAATATATTCCAAATGAAGGCTTGTGTAGAGATCATGATCATCTATATCTGCCACAATGCTTCGTAACAACATATACATAGCACTAAAAAACGTTCATGTCTTATCAAAAACAGACCAATCAGAAAATGAAATAATAGAAGTTTTTCCTGAGATTACTATGAACCATGATTTATACAAATATCAACACATAATGGAATAATTCATTAAAAATGTAGCATTGAATGATTTTTTATTGACAAAATAAATTTTTATGTCACAATCCAGATAGAATTACCGGGTAACATCATAAAATATAAATATTCCCCTCCGTCGTAAAAGGAACATTAAGGATAGCTTTTGAAGATTGAAAACATACCAATGTTTTTCTTGTCCCGGTATACCGATGCGCCGGTGGAAATCCGGGAAAAGGCGAAGCTGTTCCTGTACCTCATAACTTCAACGCTGGCATTCTGCACGGTTTTTTTCATCGTGCTCAATTTCACGATGGACCTGCGGGTCACCAACTATATTCTTTTCGGATTATGCTTTGTCCAGATCGCGAGCCTGTTCCTTCTCAGGTGGGGCCGCTACCATGCGGCGGTGAATATTTTCTCGTTCTGTTTTGCCGCAGCGGTGATCTTCCTCGGGTTCTACGGCCAGGTCTGGCGAGGCAGGATGGACTACATCACCAATTTTTATTTTTTCCCGTTAATAATCATTTTCACCGCCCTCTTCTGCCGGCCGTCATGGATCATCTTCCTCACATCGCTGCTGGTGGCAAGCGGCATACTATCATTTGTCGTGTATCTGCACAATCCCATAAGTAACGATTTCTTCCCGGTTGTCCAGGGCGCCCTGGTCGACTATACCGCTTCGGCCATCATGACCGTAATATTGTGCTTCACCATTCTCATGATCAACAGGAGGATTACCGAGGCGGCGCGCCGAGAAGAGCATTCCCGGGAACTGCATGCCGAGCTCGAGATCGCCCGGCTCATCCAGTCCAACCTGATGCCCGATGCTCCGAAGGACGATCCCCGCATCACCGTGTACGCCAGCTACCTTCCCATGGAGGAGATCGGCGGCGACTTCTACGACTTCTTCACCTACGGCGACGAGCTCCATATATTCATAGCCGACGTGTCCGGCCACGGCATCCCCGGCGCCTTCATGGCCCTCATTTCCAAGGTTGCCCTTCTCCATTCCATATCGGACACGGCACCAACCACGCAGGTGCTGAGCCGCATCAACGAGGTGCTCTGCGACTGCACGGTGCTGGGAAATTTCGTATCCGGCTTTTACTGCCGCATCGACAAGGCATCGAAGAAAATCCGCTACACCTCGGCGGGGCACATACCGCAGATCCTCTACCGGAAGCGCGACAACACGTTTCACGAGCTCTATTCAAAGGGAATGGCCCTGGGGTGGGAGAACAACATCCAGCTGTCGGAGGAGACCATTGACCTTGAACCGGGGGACCGCCTGGTGTTCTTCACCGACGGCGTGACCGAGTGCATGAATTCCCGCCGCGAGATGTTCTCGGACGGGCAGCTGCGAGATTACATCATAAACAACAGCCACCTGCCGGTGGAGTCTTTCTCGAAAAATCTTATCATGAATCTTGTCAATTTCTCGAAGGACGAGAAATTCCACGACGATCTGACATTGATAGCCCTCGATATCAACTGAGGCGGCCTACGCCTTCTCCCCGCGATACTGGGTCGGCGTGACGTTCATCACCTTCATGAAGGCCCGGTTGAAGGTGGGGAGGCTCTCAAAGCCCACCGAAAAAGCTATTTCAATGATATTCGCGCTGGATTCGCGGAGCTTTCGCGCAGCCTCCATGACGCGGAGCTCGTTGATGAACTCGCTTATCTTCTTGTTGGTATAGATTTTGAAAAACCTGCCAAATGAGTCGGGGTGCATGTTGAGGGACGCCGCGAGCCCCTCCCGTGAAATGTCGGAGCGGTAATTCTCCCGTATGAAGGCTATGGCCTTTTTCATCTTGTCCTCGATGTTGGGAGTGACGGACTGCTGCCTGACCGCGGCGTTACGGTCGATCATCCGCTGGTAGAGGTAGGCGTTCTCGATCGCAGAGGCGGCCTGGGACACGTAGACCCCGGCGATCCGTATGTCGCGGTCGGTAAAGGCGTCCAGGGCCGCCGGACGCTGCATGCAGCAGACGCCGATGGCCTTCCCCCGCAGGTTCACCGGCACCAGCAGCGAATGCCGGACGTCAGGCCCCCCGTCATTGCCGGATGGGTTCCCCCCGGGGTCATGCCTGTTCATGATCAGGTGCTGGTTTTCCCACAGCACCCGCTCGGCCGCGCCGGCAATCCATTCCTGGCTTTCGCCTTCGCCAATCGCAGCCGCCCGGTCGAGGCGGCCAGTCTCATCGATCATGAAGAGGTATGCCCGCTCGGCGCCGACGATCTCCGCCCCCTTCTCAAGAGAGCGGTTCAGCAGCTTGTCTATGTTGGTAATGATGCTGATGTCCTGGCTCAGGCTGCTCCCCGGGGCCGGCATGTCCTCGGGCCCCCCGCCCCTGTCCGGCGCCCGCATCGACGACTCGCCCGCGATCTCGGCGTAGAGCCGGTGGGTAATCTCGCTCAGGAAAAGCTCCATGGTGCGGTCATTGACCTTCTCCTCAAGCTGATGGGTCAGCTCCTCGACCTCGCGGTGCAGGTCGATGAATCGGCTCTGGAGAACGTGGGCCATTGAAAAAATGATAAACATGTAGGCATATTCGGTCAGGTAGATGAAGGGGTACATGCCGGCGCCCACCATCACGTCATTCATGGAAGCGGCCAGGAAGGGGACCATCGAGACCAGGATGGGGCGGACACGGGGCTCCTCGTCGTTGCGGTAGTGGTACAGGAGCACGTAAAAAAGGAACAATCCTATGAGCACCATGGATGCGTACTGTACGGCATAGATGATGCCGGGGTCCACCTCGTTGTAAACGATGGAGATGCCGCCCAGGGCGATGTACTTGACATAGGGCCGAGACGCCGACAGCGTCAGCTCATTCCTGATCACGATTCCCAGAAGGAATAGGACGGAGAGCCACGCGGTGATGACGAGAAAGGGGAGACGCGACCTGAACCTGGTGAAATAATAGAGAAACCAGGCCACTGAAACGGTGAAGACGCAGAGCGAGGCAAACTGACAGCGCTGCCAGAACATCCCCTGCTCCGGCGAAGAGGCGTTGTACAGCCCCGCGCAGAATACGTCATAGAGGGCGATGGAGAGACAGGTCGCGGCAAAGGCAAGGTTCTCCATTTCAAGGCGGCGCCGGAAATACATCCAGAAATAGTAGAATCCCACATACAGTGAAACGGCAGCCATGATGACCGCCGGAATTGAAACCCAGTTCATCAAGCACCTCGTATCATAATGCGGCACTCCCGGTTCGAACGGCCGATTGAAAGCCTTGAAAGGAGACGGTTATATAGTACACCGGATAAAAAAATTGAAAGATTATTTTTTCACACAAACAAAAAAAAAGCCGCCGGTGACGGCGGCTTCGGTCTTTTGGAGGTGCGATTGTGAAACCGTTTACTGCATGCGGCTGAATAACCGCGCTTACAGCACCTTGAAGGCATTGGTCACTCCCTCATAGGAGCTTATTTTACCGGTCCAGCCCGACTTCCAGTTCCCCTTGTGTCGGATCCGATACGTTCCCGGCTCCGCGTTTTTCGTGTGCCACGTTATGGTTATCTTCGAGTATGATATCCCGTCTCTCTGCCAGCGGTATGTTGTCTCCGGGTCCCAGTCGCGGGCCACGGGGACGTAACTCCCGTTCACCAGCTTCTCGACGACCAGGAACGTGTCCTGCGTACGGAGATTGTTGTTGGGGTGGCCGCCCCAGAACTGCGCGCTTACCGTGTCGCCCCGGCTGTAGCTCGCGCCGGGCTGGGTTATGACATCGCCGAAATTCTTGAAGAGCGGCTTGTCGTCCAGCACCACCTTGGCGGTAAAATCCACGGTGAGCCCCGTCACGTCCTGGGGAGACGGGCCGGCGGGGACATCGCTGCCGTCAACGATGGCCCTGCAGAGCTTCGCGTATTCCTGGCGGAACGCAGCCAGTTCGTTGGGACCGAACTGCGTGCAGGCGCCCTCGTACCACTGCATCGCGTATTCCTCCCTGGTGGCAAGATAGGATGCATAGGAGTTGGCGAGGCTCGATACAACCGCCATGTCCACGCCGAGTCCGGACAGGCCGGTCACCAGCGTGTCCTTGATGCGGCGTCCCGACATGGTGGTGACCTCGGCGGGAACGGCCGCTATGGCCAGGTTCCCTATCTTGAGCACCTGGAGCGGCATGACCTGCGGCGTCATGGTCGGCCCGTTGATATTGATATGGGCGATGCCGGTCGGGATGAGCACCGGTTTCTCGGCCTGGCATTTCTTGTATGCCGCGTCATTGGTGGCGGGCCACGCGAAGGCGAAGACGCCGCCGAGGAACGTGCTCAGGAACGTGCTGGCGGCATTGTCGCTCCAGTTAAGGCTGGCAACGGTGGTCCCGTTCGGGAACAACGGCGACGGGCTCGGGTTGTCCGACGGGCTCCCGGCGGAGAAGGAAGCGCCCATGCCGGCAGCGCACGTGGTGCATTTCGTCTCTTCCACGTACAGCGTCCGCATGTCCACCCATTCATGGCGGTAATCGATCGAGCCTGAAAGCTCCCTCGTTGCGCCGTTATACAGTTCTTTCGCCTTATTGTACTGCTTGAGGACCGCATTCTCAAGGCTTTTATTCTTTTCAAAGGTGACGTCAGCCGGGGCCTGGCCGAAGCCGATGTTGGGCGTCACGTCGCCAGCGCTGGCCTGGGCGAAGGCGGCGACGAAGGTCCTGGCGGCAAGGTAATCGGTTCCCTTGTCCTTTTCGAAAAGGTATGATGCCCACCCCTTGTTATCGCCGCTGATCAGTCTGTTTTCAGGCCCGATACTGTCGGGATGAACCGCGTACCAGTTCACCATGCCGATCTCCTCGCCGTCAAGGGTGACGAACTTCAGGAGGGTCATGGTTGTATCGGTAATGCTGCTGTACCGCGCCCGCTCCGCGGCGGGATTGTTGTTATAGGCGGTCTCGGCGCGGTTTCCGCCGCAGCCCTCGATGGCGCCCTGGGCCACGAGTATCCTCCCCCGCTTCAGGTTGTTATGGGCCCTGAGTATCGACTGGTAAATGCCGTCAACGATGGCGTTGAAGTTCTGCTTCACGAAGCCGTTGATGGTCACATCGTAGAGGAAATATCCCGAGTAACCCCCGGGGCCGTTGTGGGTGTGCGTGGCGGAAAGGAGAACGTTCTTCTCATTGTAATATTTCGCCAGATCCGCGTTCCCCGCGATTTTCTCGCAGACCTTGACTTTGACCATCTGGAAGAGCATCCCCAGGTCCGCGCTCACGAAAACGACCCGCTTGTCAGCGTCACCGATTATGTAGGCGCGCGAGCGGAGCCGCAGGTGAATGCCGGATGTCTTCTGCTCTGACACGGCGTATCCCATCATGCCGATTTCAGCCGCTGGTCCGGTTATATCGTAGATCCCGGCGCCGATAAGGTACACGCTTCCGCCGGACCCGGTTGTTTCATTGGGTTGTATGGCGGTTCCGCCATTACTGTCTGTCTGGCCTGAATCCGATCCTAGAAGGGGAAAGGGATTGTTGTCTGAATCACTATCACAGCCTGGATACACCAGACATAGCATCGAAAAAAGAAAAACAGCCATGAAAAATTTTTTCTTACCATTGCCCATTCCGGACCCCCTTCAGGTATTACTATGATACCAGGTTTTTTAAATTATATTAAAAAAATAAACCAAACAGCCGGTTTGATATTTAATTTATATTATATTATCATTAAAAAGTCATATCAAAATCTGACCGATCAGTATTTGAATAGTAGTCAAATCGAATGCGGGGTCAGAGTAAATTTGACAATTGGTGTGCATTTTGTTATATTTTGTCCATAAATGAAAGTAAAAAAAACAAGTATCTACACATCCCTTCAGGACTTAATAATAAAAAACTTTCACCTGAGCCCTGAAGCGATGATGGCTCAATTCTGTCAGGGGATCATGGATCTCTACCCTCTCCAGGGTGCGGCCATTGCCGCAAGAAGCGGGACAGGCTTTGCACTGCGCTATAGCCGAAACATCTTTAATGATAACCCCGACATGGAATTCGACTATACCGATGCCGATATCATTGTATTCTCAAAGGAAGATAAGCACTCCAAAAACGAGCTCTTCTTTATTCCCGATGGGGAGCGGACCATACTCCTGATACTGGCACCATCCAAGAGAAACCGCATCAACGTCCCGGAGATACAGGACGCGGCCAATCTCCTTGCCAGGGTCCTGGTGCAGCAGAAGATGAAGGCCGATCTGCTCCTCAAGTACAGCAACTACAAGACCATATTCAAGAAAACCTCGAACCTCACGGCAATACTCAACACCCGCGGGGAAGTGGTGGAATGGAACGAGGCGGCGGAGGAGCTCTTCGGCCGGGACCTTGCCGGCACCCCCGTCAGCTACGTTGATTTCGTCCATGATGACGAACTGACGCGAACCAGGGAGCTGTTCTCCTCGATGTACCGCGGCATCATGAAATACCGCAAAACCCTTGACCCGGAGCGGCTGGGGAATGATCCGGCCTACCTGAAAACGGCGCGGGAAACCATCATGGAGATGGGAACGAGCCAGGGCTTCACCAGGCTGACAAACCGGAGCGGCAGCAAGACCCTTGACGTTGATTACACCATCAGTCTCATCATCCCCCCTGGTTCGCTGGACATACTGGGCTGCATCGTCACCACCACCGATGTCACCAAGCGGAAGGTCATGCGGGAGCGGCTTGAGGAGTCGGAGCGGAAATACCGCGAGCTCTTCAACCTGGTGCCGCTCTTCTCGATGCTCATCGACACCTCGGGAAAAACCGTTGATTACAACTATGTTTCAATGGAAGACTACGGCCTTGACCCCGGACAGGAGGCCCTGTCATACATGGATTTCATCCACGAGGAAGACCGCAACCGGGCCGCGTCGCTGTTCATCAACCTCTACACCAGCGCGATCGAGATTAAGAACCGCTGGATCAAGGACAAGGCCATCACCATGGATGAATGCGCCAGGGAACTGCGTTCGCTCCGCATCAGGAACGAGCCGCTCCGTCTGCTGAGCCGGGGGAAAGACAAGTATTTCGAGACCCAGTTCAGCGCCAGCCTCTGGATCGGCGAATCAGACCTCGAGATAAAGGGCGCCCTCCTCTCCGCCATTGACGTGACGGAACGGAACAATTACCGGCGGAAACTGGAGGAATCGGAAAAGAAATACCGGGAGCTTGTCGAGGAGAAGACCAGGGACATCATCTTCTCCCTCGACAACAGGGCCCAGTTCATCATGGTCAACAGCAACATCAGGGAAAAGCTCGGCTACCCGGAGGATTCAGTCATCGGGAAGCACATCATCGACATCCTCTACAAGGACCCCATCGACAAGAACCAGATAAACCGGGAAACCTTCCTGGAGAACATCCACCGCGTCCTCGATGACCGCGTCCCCGACGTTCGCTTCAAGGCGGTCTGCGACCACAAGTTCCTCGGTGAACCGGTGACCCTCCAGTTCAAGCTGGATCCCATCATCGAGAACGACGCCGTCATCGGCATCATGGGCTTCGCGTCGGAGATATCGGACGATCCCCTGCGGGAATATCTGGAAAAGGAAACCCTGTCCTACACCATCGACAACCGTCTTACCATAGCGGACGAGGTGAGCTTCCGGATAACGCGCAATCTGCAGAAGTACCTGCCCATCGGCAAGATAAGCCTGCTGCGCCTCGGCATCAGGGAGATGATCATCAATGCCATCGAACACGGGAACCTGGGCATAACCTACGAGGAGAAGACCCTGGCCCAGAAGAACCAGAGCTACCATGATTTACTCCGGGAGCGGCAGATGAGCACCGAGAACCGCCACAAGAAGGTACGCATCGATTACCAGTTGAATGAAGAAGCCATAACCTACACCATCAGGGACGAGGGCAAAGGCTTCGACTACCGGAAATTCATCAAGCTCAAGGTCAAAGCACTGAACGACCAGATGCTGCAGCACGGCCGCGGCATCCTCATCACCCGGTCCGTTTTTGACCAGATACAATATAACGAAAAGGGAAACGAAGTTCACCTGGTGGCTTTTTTAAAGAAGAATACCGATTAAGTTGCCCTTTTTTCTTTTTTAACAAGAATTGAATAAACCAATAACTGCAATATACTGGAGTGTTGAGGTCGAATCAGGACTATGACACCCTTGAAATCCGACAAAAATACTCCTTATGTCACATAAACCGTAAAAAAACCCTCTTTATCATTTGAATATCCATTAATTACGCATCGCATCAAAATTCCATTCAGTTTATTACATCTCCTTTCGATATATTAATAGGCCAAACAACGAAACGGGTTAATTAAACATGCTCCATTTAGGCGATATTAAAATTGCTCAGAACAATAATCTTGCCGTTTCCTCACTCCCCCAGAGCGCGAAAACCGGCCACGACTATTCGACTGACGCGAGTTTCTTCTCCCTCTTGCAGGGCCAGGTCAGGGCGGGCGAGCAGGTGCCGTCCATCCCCGCGGACAGGCCGGAGCCGTTGAAAAACAGCAGCGCCACCGCGGTCAACGACCGGGCGCCCCGGGAAGAATCATCCATGAACGCCCGCAGGGAAGAGACATCGCCGGCCGTCGGCAGGGCCGAGGAACAGGGACAAAAAGCCGCCGCCCAGGTACAGGGAAAAGACATTAAAAATGCCGACGTGAAAAACACCGCGGAGAAAAAGGGCCCTGCCGACCCGCAGGGAAACCAGATCGAGAAAGGGACCGATGCCGGGGCGCGGACGCGTCAGAAGCAGAAGGAAAAGAAAACCGGTGACGCCGACATGCACGACCTCCAGGAAGGACTGCACCGGATGATCGATATATTAAAAGGAAAAGAACAGCCGGAGATGAGGGCCATCAAGGCCTCGGCCCAGGAGGTCCATGACCTGCTCCGCGATTCAAAGATGAACCCCGACCGGGGGCTGCTGAAAAAATCCCTGGATAAGCTGGCATCGCTGATCGACGCCTTCGCCGGCAGGACGCAGGCGGGAAAGAGCGAACACCTCGCCGGCGCCATGGCGGGGATAAAAGGCCTTGTGAAAAAAATGAAACCGGGCGAGGAAAAAAACCAGGCCCGCAGGCAGGGCGAGGCGGCCGAAACCGCGGCCCCTGCCGTGAAGGATATCATGGCTAAAATGGAATCGCTCCTTGACGGCGTCAGGGGCGACGGCACCAACCAAAAGTCCGGCTCCCATGACCAGGGGAACAGCACGACATTCAACTTCGGCGCCGCGAAAGTCGACATGACCGCCAGGCAGGCGGACCTCTCGGAGGCATCCCCAAGGAACAGCGTCTTCAGGGAAAACCTTGAGAGCATCATCCAGAACGCCCGGGTCGTCGTGAAAGACGGACGCAACGGCTCCTTCTCGGTGAGGCTGCACCCGGAAGAGCTCGGCACGGTCAGCATAAACCTGAAACTTCGCGAGGGTGTCGTCCAGGGCAGCTTCCTGGTCGAGACGCGTGAGGCCAGGGACCTCATCGCGGGCAGCCTTGACTATATCAGGCAGCAGCTCCATGACGCCGGCATCATGGTGGGCGAATTCCACGTCAACGTGAACGACCAGCGCGGGAGGATGCTCTACGACCGCAGCGACGACCGCAGCGCCGTTATCGCGCCTTCGGAACAGTCTGTTGAGATAGAAAGCGAATACATGGCCAACACGATACCGTATCACAACGGCCAGATCAATCTGGTCATATAGGAGAACCGTATGAACGTACCACGAATGACAGGTCAGGAACTTGCGGCTGCGCGCCTCGAAGCCGACATGGTGAACAAGAAGGTCAACCACGGCAAGGAAGGCATCAAGGGAGTCGCCGACAAGGACATGTTCATGAAGCTCCTGGTGACCCAGCTGAAGTACCAGGACCCGACCAGGCCGATGGAAGACCGTGAGTTCATCGCGCAGATGGCCCAGTTCTCCACCCTGGAGCAGATGTCAAACATGAACAAGGAAATGGGCAATCTGCTGAAAAGCTCCCGCTCCAACGAGGCCTTTTCCCTCCTGGGGAAACAGATTGACGCTCTGAACCCGCTGACGAACCGCCGCGTTTCCGGCGTCGTTTCGTCGATCCAGTACAATGGCGACGAGCAGGTCCTGATGGTAAACGGCGAACAGGTCAGGATGAACGATATCAGCGCGGTCCGCAACGCCGAGGTCCCGGCGGCCGCCGCCGCGGCATATTCGAACGCGGCCGCCGTAACGACGACCATTAATGGGGCCGCCGAGCAGAAAACGATGAGCAATCAGGCGAACGGAAGGGATGCCGTTCCGGGTAACCAATAATTCGAAGAGAGGAGAATTGCCAGTATGATGCGTGCACTCTATTCCGGCGTTTCCGGTCTGAAGAACCATCAGACCAGGATGGATGTTGTGAGCAACAACATCTCGAACGTTAACACCTACGGTTTCAAAACAAGCCGGGTCACGTTCCAGGACATGATTTCCCAGACCCTGTCCGGGGCGGCGCGGCCCGAGGAGAACCGGGGCGGCGTCAATCCCAAGCAGGTGGGTCTCGGCATGACCATCGCGTCCATCGACAGGATATTCACCCAGGGAAGCCTCCAGACCACCGGCAACCAGACCGACCTGGCCATATCCGGCGACGGGTTCTTCGTCGTGTCCGACGGGGACCGCAAATTCTACACCCGCGCCGGCACCTTCGGTATAGACAAGAACGGCACGCTGGTTAACCCGGGCAACGGCCTCAAGGTGCAGGGGTGGCAGGCGACCCGGAACCAGGCCGGGGAAATGGTAGTCAATCCGAGCGGATCGCTGGAGGACATCGTGATCCCCATTTACGGAAAAGTTGACGCAAAGGAAACAACAAACATCAAGTATAAATGCAACCTTGATTCCCGCTACGCGGTCGTCCCGCCCAACGCCACGGGACGCATGCGGTCATCGGCGGGAGTGACGACCAATATCGACGCCTACGACAACCAGGGGAACACGCACCGACTCACCATGGTGTTCTGGAAGACCGGCCCGAACCAGTGGACCGCGTCCGCCGCGATCACCGATTCGACGGTTCCCCTGACCCTCGACGTGCCGGCCGGCGCCGGGATGCAGAACAACGCGAACCCGTCGTCCCGCATCAACCTCCGCTTCAGCCCGGACGGGAAGCTCGTGTCCGTGGCGGACGAGGGGTCGCCGGACGAATCGAACCAGGGAAGCCTCATCGTCAACGCCAACTGGCGCGTCGCCGGGGACCCGAACATGCGCACGATCCAGCTCGACATGGGCAAGTCGGGACTCCTCGAAGGGATAACCCAGTTCGCCTCCCCCGCCACCACCAAGGCGGTCGAGCAGGACGGCTACAACATGGGATACATGGAATCCTTCAATGTTGACAACTCCGGCATCATTACCGGCGTCTATTCCAACGGCACGAAGCACATTGTCGGCCAGGTGGGCATGGCGGTCTTCACCAACCCGCAGGGCCTCACCGCCACCGGGGAAAACCTCTTCGAGGTGTCGAACAACTCCGGCGCGGCCAATGAGGGAGCCGCCAACACCCAGGGCCGCGGCAAAGTTGTCGCCGGCACCCTGGAAATGTCCAACGTGGACCTGTCGGACCAGTTCACCGACATGATCGTGACCCAGCGGGGCTTCCAGGCCAATTCCCGGTCCATAACCACGGCGGACCAGATGCTGCAGGAGCTGCTCACCCTGAAGCGTTAATGATGGGGCCGGGTTTTAACCCGACCTGATATGACATGAAAACAGAAAGGGCACGGTATTCCGTGCCCTTTTTTTTGTTATGGATGATTTCCTTATGCTCAGTGGGATGCCTTGGGCTGTTCGGCCGGCGGCGTCACCTTCTTCTCGTAGGTATTGATATCCAGCAGGTCATAGATGAAGCAGTACTGGGTATAGGCGGTATTCAGTATCAGCAGACCGATAGCCAGCAGGACAAACATGCCGAACCGGGTCGGTTCCAGGGAAAAAATATTCAGGATAAAGGCAAGGCCGATGAGGGTCCTGACAAAGCGGTCAGATGAGCCAACGTTTTTCTTCATTTCCATGGTGGTCCTCTCGTAAAGTATGGATTTGCTCCCGCGCTGCCTGCCGCGGGGGTTATCGCATGAGCAATAATGACTGGTTATAGTTATTAAGGAGGGGCTTTAATGCGCAAGAATAATTTTATTATTGACTATTTTTTTTACCATTCGATTTCTTTACCCAACAGACTCCGAACCGAGGAACACAATGGCACGAATACTATCCGGCATACAGCCGTCGGGAACCCTTCACATAGCCAATTATTTCGCCATGATGAAGCCGATGATCGAATACCAGCATGATAATGACCTGTTCTGCTTTATCGTCAATTACCATGCCATGACCAGCAACCAGGAGGGAGAGCGCCTCAGGAACTTCACCCTGGAGGCCGCCCTCGACTTTCTGGCCCTGGGCCTCGACCCCGATAAAAGCCACTTCTGGGTCCAGTCGGACGTGCCGGAGGTGACGGAGCTGACCTGGATCCTGTCCTGCCACACATCGCTGGGTCTCCTCGAACGGAGCCACAGCTACAAGGACAAGGTGGCCCACGGCATCGTCCCGAACACGGGCCTGTTCACCTACCCGGTCCTCATGGCCGCTGACATCCTCCTCTACCAGGCCCAGATCATCCCGGTGGGGAAAGACCAGAAGCAGCACGTGGAGATCACCCGGGACATCGCCATCCGCTTCAACAACATGTACGGCGAGATCTTCACCCTGCCGGAGCCGCGCATATCCGACGATGCCGCCGTTATCCCCGGCATCGACGGGCAGAAGATGTCCAAGAGCTATGGCAACACCATCGAGATCTTCGAGGACGAGAAGTCCCTCAAGAAGAAAGTGATGCGGATCGTGACCGATTCCACGCCGGTGGAGGAGCCCAAGAACCCGGAGACCTGCAGCCTCTTCGCCCTGTACAGGCTCTTCGCGGAACCGTCGAAGGTCGAGAACATGAAGGACCGCTACCTGAAGGGCGGCCTCGGCTACGGGGAAGTCAAGAAAGAGCTCCTGGGCCTCATCTGGGAATACTTTGCCCCCTTCAGGAAAAAACGTGAGGAATACAGCAAGGACAAGGGCGAGGTGATCCGGATTTTAAAGAAAGGGGCCGATAAGACACGCGCTGTTGCCGCACCGACCATGGAGCGCGTCAAGGAAGTGACCGGGCTCAGCTACAGCATGTAGCAGCCATAAAAGGATAACGCCCGCGCTCCCGTCCGCTTTGACCGGGATAAACCGCGTTCAATCCCCCCTATTAGCCGCGGTCCGGGAACATGCAGGATACAATAAAAAAGCACTGCCCTGATGACGGGCAGTGCCCGGATGCCGCATAAAACAAGTTATGCGTCCTCGCGAACAATCATGCTACTTGATGGCCGCGCATTTGTCGCCGCACGCCTTTGCGTTCTTTTCGCATTCAGCTTTCTTTTTAGCGTCGACTTTCTTGGTCTTCGCATCGGTCGCCTTGCTGATGCAGGCCGTCTTCTCGGCCGCGCACTTGTCGTTGCAATCCTTCCGTTTCTTCTCAACGCTCGCGCAGGAGACCAGGCCCGCCATAAAAACGGCAGCCATCATGACAATTATTGTTCTTTTCATCAATTCCTCCGGTTTGGGTAATTTTGTTGCTATTTCGTATCAGCCGGCGATTTTATTCAAGAATTTTTTACCATCCACTTCCCGGACACACGGATTATTTTACTACCATCGTACGCGGCATCAGGGTCCTGCGGAACCGCACAACACCTGTCCGAAACAGCATGGCGCGACAACTTCCAATTTCGGCACAAAAATGTCCGGGAAAAGATCCAGTAATTGAATTACCTCCATCACTGTGTGCTCTTTCAATCTATTCTGCTCTCCTTTCAATCAGGTTTTGCCTTGACTCTAGCGCGGGTGGTTTGCTAGCCTGCATGGAGAGGTTTCAAGAGTTTTATAAAGAATCTCTGTCCTGTTTAAACATAAAAAATCAAAGGGGTAGGCAAATGGAAATCAAGAAAATTTGTGTGCTGGGCGCCGGCCTGATGGGCAACGGAATCGCGCAGGTCTGCGCCCAGGCCGGGTACGAAGTGGCCATGCGCGATATCGAACAGCGTTTTGTCGACGGCGGGATGAACACCATCAAAAAGAACCTGGGCCGCGACATGGAAAAGGGCAAAATCACCAAGGAGCAGATGGACGCGGTCCTGGGACGCATCAAGCCCACGGTGGACCTGAAGGAAGCGGCGGCCGGTGCTGATGTGGTGGTCGAGGTCGTCATTGAAGTCATGGATGTGAAGAAAAAGGTCTACGAGGAGCTCGAAAGCATTGTCCCGGCCCATTGCCTCTTCTTTACCAACACATCGGGCCTGAGCATCACAGAGATGGCCGCCGCGACCAAAAGGCCCGACAAGGTCATCGGCACCCATTTCTTCAACCCGGTGCCGGTCATGAAGCTCCTGGAACTGATCTGCTGCCACCAGACATCCGAGGAGACCCTGGCCGTGGCAAAGGAATGGGGAAGGAAAATCGGCAAGGAGGCCATTATCGTAAAGGAAGCGCCGGCCTTCGTCGTCAACCGCATACTCTGCACTATGATCAATGAAGCCTTCTTCACCCTGGATGAAGGCCTGGCCACGGCAGAGGACATCGACAAGGGCATGATGCTGGGATGCAACCACCCCATCGGGCCCCTGGCGCTGGGCGACCTGATCGGCCTGGACACCCTGCTCCGCATCATGGAGGGCCTGCACCGGGAGCTGGGAGACAAGTACCGCCCCGCACCGCTCCTGAGAAAACTTGTCCGTGCGGGAAACTACGGCCGCAAGACCGGCCGCGGAGTATACGACTACAGCAAAAAATAATATAGCCGATCCCGCTGTGAAGGCACGGCAGCAAGCTCGTGCCTTCACCTTCATAGTCTGATTCGGGGATATCCTCCGCGCTCCATCATCCCCCCTTCAGCTTTTTAAGTTTCTCGCGACCTTTCTCTGTCGTCCTGAGCTCGAATGGAAACGTATCCGAGAATACCTTCATTTCAACCCATTTATCCGGATTCCTGATGAACCCATTCAGCTCCTCTTTCGAGACTTCTCTGCTCACGACCGGAACGTAAAAGTCCTCGTCTTTCATTACATACTCTGTTTTAATTACCGTGATCAATCCTTCTTCAACGAGAGATCCGATAACCGCGCAGGCGAACCTGCATGCATCACCGTGGCCGAGCTTCTTGTCCCGAAATTGTATCTCGGTGACCAGGTTACCCACGTTCAGGCCGAAGTCATCGGCCTCGATCAATACAGCTCCCTCGATTTCCATAATATCAATCATGCTCATTCTCCATAAAAAGGGTATTTACTATTGATACGGATTGAGGGGCTAAAAATTAAAAATATTTTGAAGCTAACTGCTTGTTAGGAGAGTCATGTATTGAATATCTCACGCATGATGGAAAACGGCAGATGTGAAAGATCGAAAAAGCGCGGCCCCGGGGCCGCGCTTTTAAGCGTAGAGTCTAGCGGAATCCTCTTCCGCCCCCGCCGCCGCCTCTCTTGTCTCCTTTCGGGCGGGCCTCATCCACCCGGAGGTTGCGCCCCTCAAGGTTAAAGCCGTCAAGGGCATTCTTCACGTTCTCCGCTTCCGACTGGCTGGACATCTCGACAAAGCCGAAGCCCTTGTCGCCGATGATCCGGATATCGACCACTGTGCCGTGCTGCGCGAAAAGTTCCTTTAACTGCTGTTCGCTCGCGGAATAACTGATGTTTCCGACGAAGAGTTTGCTCCCGTGCATACCATCCTCCTTTTTAATAACTATCGTGCTTAACAATGTCCGAAAAAGGAGATAGTTACATGGGGTCGAAGACCTACATCCTTAGTGAGGAACTATCAAGCGTGTTTTGCTGCAATGATACATAGCCGCATAAAATAAGCAACCAATTTATCTGTTCATGGAATTACCGGGGCCGTGTTGATTGTCATTTGCTCTATTATATTGTTGACAATAATTCATCAGCAAGAATGATTCGATGCTATAAAAATTTTCGGATTTACCTGGGCCACAGCGACCTTAATGCCCTGGGCCTGGTCAACAGCTACTATGTCAATATGACCGACGAAACACTGGTCTATAACCACACCATGACGGTGCCGGCCGGGCTCAAGGCGGGAGACTGGGTCGATATCCCCCTTGACATCGCCTTCGATTATGATCCCGGAAGCAATGTGGGAATTTACATTCTTCACGATGCCGGGTCGGGAGGGATTGAAAACTTTGTGCATGCGGAGCAGGATGCGTACGAATATCCGTCACGCCTGCTGGGGATGGAAAACCAGTCTTCCAGCCTTCCCGGATGGAAAGCGGATATATCGTACTCGATCCGATTGGGCATGGAATAAAACGCTTATCAGTAAACATGAAACGCCGGCGCTGGCTCCGCCGGCGTTTTACACCCGCCATTTATATCGCGATCAATACGCCCCGTCACTCAAAGGGTATACAGCATTGCCCGTCAGCGCCCTGGGGACAATCCATGAATACCGTTCCGCCGGTTTTGCCTGGGCAGGATTCGGTCTTCAGTCTGCAAACGCCTCCTATGGCGGCGCACGACGTAACCGGCAGGCAGCATACGGCGCTGTCAGGCTCGTCCGGCAGGTCAGGGCATCCCCATCCGACCCATCCGACATGACTCTCACCGCAGCTGTTATACAGGTCATTGCAGAACCCGCCAACCCGCTCGCAATGGGTGCCCGATAATACGGCCATCAGGGCTGTCGCAGTGTTTTTCGACGTATCGGATTTCTTTTCGCACTGTAAAGCCATGAGGGACAGGCTTCCCGCCAGTATCGAGACAACAGCAGTCATGCGGATAAATTTCCTCATAAATCCTCCCCGGTCAATATCCGGAAAGAGAAACCGTTATCGTGCGAACGCAGGTTTCGTTTTTCCCGGTGTTAATTAAAGCCATTGTACGCAATAAGGTAGTAATCCGGACATCCGCAGACATCGTGGAAAACCCCGAGACGGGACTATTTTTCCCGGTTTCTTCATATATCGCGCCAAAGTATTATCATTGACAATGATGAAATTATACACATAAATCAATCGGCGGAAAAAATCGGACCTGGCCCGGGATTACATGGGGCTCAGAGGGGAAATGCAGATGAACGCGACCTTGTGCACCGGGCTGGCGGCGGTCCTCGCCGGTATGTGTTCAATATCGTTTATTTATTTCGGGTTTTATCTCATCCCGGCGGCAAACAGAGACGAACGCTTCAGGCCCCTCGTGTACCTATGCTTTTTTTCATCCGCCTGGAGCTTCTGCTATGTGTTGTATTTCCTGAGCAGGGACGCGTCCGCGCAGGAATTCTGGCAGAGGTTCACCTTCGCGGGACAGTTCGCTTTTGCGTTTCTCTTGTGGTTCGTGATACGGTACTCCGATCCAATCCGGAGCAGGATCGCACAAATAATCCCGGCCTCAATCCTGTGGATTCCCCCCTTCATCGGCTCATACATTGGAATTACCGAGAACGCGGTGGTGAGGGATTTCCCTTCGGGATTCTGGTTCTTATATGCCCAGATTCAAACTTCAATATACAATCTGGCCTCGATGATACTGCTGATTGTCTACCATTCCAGGCAGAAGACCAACAAGGGCAGGATGCAGGTCTATATCCTCACGTCGTCCGGGTTTGTGCTGGCCATCCTCTCATGGATGGCCGACTATTTGTTCGGCTACCGGGGCACCAGCAACATCATACCTTTCTGGCTGCTGGTCTGGATCGGCATACTTCTCTACATCATAAAAAAAAATACCGCCTTATCACCATCATGCCGGACTTCATCAGCAGGGACATCACCGAAAATATCGAGGAAGGGATCATCCTCCTTGATACGTCCTTTAAGGTGATATTCAGCAACCGCGCGGCGCACGCACTGGTGAACGCGCGTCAGGGGGAGGAGGTCCGCTGGTTGGACATCGTTGTGGAGAAGCATGCGGTCCGGAGGGAATTCTCCGGACTGTTGAATTCAGACACGGCATCGGCCCGCATCCGTGTCAATATCCGGCAGCGCGGCGACGGAAGCGCAAAGATCCCCGTTGACCTGAAGGTGAAAAAGGTCATAGACTCCTTCAAGGACCTTTCTGGATTTCTCATCATCATGTCACTGGTGAAGGAGCCGGGACATCTCAGAACCCTGCACGGCATAACGTCACGGGAGCTCGATGTGATCAGGCAGCTGGCCACCGGCAAGACGAACCGGGAGATAGGGGTCATTCTCGGCATGACGGTACGTACCGTTGAAACACATATCACGAGCATCTTCGCCAAGATCGGGATCAAGAACAGGACCGAGCTCATGAGCGTGCTCTCCGGCTACGAGGGTTTCAAGGGGCAGGAATGACTGTATAGGGCCCGGATGACCCGCCGCATTCCGGGCGGCCATCGCCATCTATTATTTTGCCGTCACCAATTCGGCCAGGCACGCCTTTGCCGAATCTTGCAGCCTGGAAATATTGTCTTTCACGTCACGCCGCTGCCCTTCATAGGTCCCGGCGCTGTATTGCCTGTTCACCGTAAAAAAATAAAACATGGTGCCGCCTTTGTCTGGAAGCGGGGCCCTGAGGGTCTTCACGGTCATCAGGATCGCCTTCTCCGCCTCTTTAAAGTACGCGGAACATTTCTCCATCTGTTTTCCCTTTCGGCCCGGAGCCGAGGCGGCTCTCCCGGCGCTGTCAACCATCCGCGCGCTCCCGTCTTTTTTCACGACCAGCAGCACCAGCGCATCGCCATCCCATGTCTCCATCAGAACATGCACCAGGTCGTTGTCCTCGATATTATCGCTGAGGATGACGGAAGCCTCCGAGAAAATTTTCTCCCGCGCCTGCATATAAGCCTCGGGCAGACGGGAGGGATTCTCACCCTCTTCGATGGAGTGCGCGGTTATGGCCGCGGCCATCAGGCAGACAAGAACGATTGCAATCTTCAATTTTTCCCCTGTCCGTTTATGTCTTACAGTGACAATGCCCCGTCCATTATCACACATGGAGCCGCTCTGCCTTATCGATGAATTCCCGCATGTGCTCAGGGATGTCCGCCGAAAACGACATGGTCCCCCCCGTGGCAGGATGGGTGAACTCGAGCCTCACCGAGGCGAGGAGGAGATACGGCACCCGGTACTTCTCCCATTTCTTGGAATAGATGGGGTCCCCCACGATGGGGATGCTTGCGGAGGAGAGGTGCACCCGGATCTGGTGGGTCCTGCCGGTATGGAGGTCGATGTCAAGGAGCGTGAACACGCCAAGGCGGGAGTTGATCACCCTGCTCACCGTGAACTCCGTCAGGGCCTCACGGCCGCTCTCGTCGATTGTCATCTTGTGGCGGTACTTCCGGTGCCTGCCGATGGGAAGGTCGATAAGGCCGTGGGCCTCCTTCGGCTTTCCCACGACCAGGGCGGCGTACTTCTTCCGCACCCTGCGCCCGCTGAACTCGGCGGTGAGGAACTGGTGCGCGGCGTCGTCCTTGGCGACCACCATCAGGCCGGCCGTGTCCTTGTCAAGGCGGTGCACGATGCCGGGCCGGGCAATGCCGCCGATGGAGGAAAGGTCTTTGATGTGATACAGGAGGCCGTTCACCATGGTGCGGTTCCAGTTTCCCGGCCCGGGATGCACCACCAGGCCCGCCTGCTTGTTGACCACGACTATCGACCTGTCCTGGTAAACGATATCCAGGGGGATGTCTTCCGGCTCAAGCTCCAGCGGTTCCGGCTCGGGGATGACCACCACGATCCGGTCGTCGGTCTTGACCTTGTAGTTCGGCTTTATCGTCTTTTCGTTGACGGTAATGCTGCCGCCGTGGATCAGCTTCTGGATGTAGCTCCGCGACAGGTCCTGCTCGAGGGCAAGGGGCAGGAACTTGTCAACACGCTCCAGGTTGTTTTCTTCCGGCACAATCAGTTCTATGGGTTCAGCGCTCATGTATGAAGGTCAATCACTCCCTGTTCTATCGGCCCAGGCCGGTGTTTTGTATACTATTTCGTCATGGCGGTAAATTGCAATCACGTTTCATCCATAGTGCGATAATATTTTTCATGGCAAAAAGAGTATTGCTTCGCTGCGCCCGTGCTAACACGCTGATGGAGGTATATCAAAAAGCATCAAATGGCCCCCATCCATGGGCAGGGTGAGGACTGGATACATCAACCACTTCTTCAGCATTGAAATAAAAAACCCGCCCCGGCCGGATTGATCCCGTTGAAAACTGTTTTTCATTTTGATACTTCTCTCTTTTTTGTTTTGACATTCAACCCGCGGTCCTGTAATGGTGCTATCTAAAATACAGAAACACATTCACCCCATTTGCACTTGTCGAACCGCCGGCACCGCCGCAGGCGGAGCAAATACTATTTGTTATTCGGAATTGGATATGAAACGGCATACTCGAACCATTTTACCGGTCCTGTTTTTCCTTCTCGTCATGACCGGGACCGGCGCCATGGCCGACACCGTCAGGCTTTACGATGGCACGGTCCTGGTGGGCAAAATCATCAGGGAAGACACGTCGGCCATAACCTTCGCGAACTCCTACGGCACCTTCAAGATAAAACGGATCAGGATTGACGATATCTACAAAACCGAATCATACGATGAAGACATCGAAATCCACAGGAAGATGAAGTTTCCGGTAAACCTGTATAAAATCAGGGTCAATTACATTGCCGGGCTGAACAGGAAAGAGGGAAAGAAACGCGCGCTCATCCTTTTAAAAAAGGACAGGGAAAAGCGGGAAGCCAGACTGAAGGCCGAGAAAGAAAAAGCCGACAAGGAAAAAGCCAAGAAACAGGCAAAGGCCCGCGACAGGAAGAAACGCCGAGGAGAAAGGCGCGGGCCCGTGACCGGGGACCACTGGACCAGCGGCCGCCTCTCCTTCTCCGGTGCTTTTCACTACAACCTGGGCAGCTCCCACAGCGCCCTTCCCCACGGGTATGCCGGCTATTTCGCCCTTGACCAGGGGCTGGACTTCGCCTCCGGCAGCCGCCATCCCATGATCCCGGGCCTCAGGTTCGAAGGCGGGTACATCTATTTCAAGAGATCATCGTACATGCTGTCGGGGTATCTCTTCGGCGGTGGGCTCATGTGGGCCTTTCCGTCCATGAAAAACAGCTGGGGCTGCTTTGTCCTGGCCCTCATACCCGGAGCCTCCTACCTGGAGGCGAAAATCAGCAGCTCCTTTCCCGGGATCGACGGCGGAACTTCCCGGGGCTTCAACTTTTCCGCCCAGGCGATTTTCGGATACCAGAAATCCTTCGGCGTGTTCTCGATGTTCATCCAGGCACGGTACATGTACATCAAGGGGATGCGCTCGTACTTTCATTCAGTCGCGGGAGAATGCGGATTCGGCTTCAATGCCTGGTAGGGTTATCCCGTCCGGCAGGCTATTGTTCCTCCTCCACCTTCTCGATGAGGCCCCTGCGCTCCATGTCCTGCAGGGTGTTGAGCTCGCTCTCTATGGCCTTTCTGGCTTCCGGGTCTTCAACAGTTTCCACATCGATCACCTGGTCTTTGCCGTTCCCGATCGACCCGGCCGGCGCCGCCTCCTCCCCGGTTTTCCGCGGTGTTTCGGTCTTTTCACCCCGGGCTTTTTCAGCCGATGAACCGTCCTCAAGACTTTCCGGTTTTGATATGGAGAGCCCTTTTTTCCCTTCCTTCTCTTTCGGGACCGTTGAATAGGGCTCCGGTTCCTTGCGCTTCACGGCCACGGGCCGCTTTTTCTGCTCCGGCTTCTTTTTAAGTGCAACCGGTTTTTTCGGCCCACCCTTACCGGGCGCGACCTCTTTCTCTTCACCGGGCCCGTTCATGGCCTCCCCGGCCTCTGTTCCGGTGTAATCGACGCTTGACATCACCTCGTTGAAAACGTCCGTGTATCGCGAGAAGGAGCCGATGGGGGCCCTGCACTCGATGACCAGGGTGTTGCTGCCATACCGCGAGAACATGGTGCGCTGGAGCATCCTCACGCCCCGGGAATAATAATCGAAAACAACGACCTTGACCGTCACGTTGCCGCCTGCGGCCAGCTCCTTCGTCTCGATGATCTTCCTGAAGCCCTGCCCGGTTCCCGGGCCCAGCAGTTTCCTCCAGACGCTCAGTTCCTGAGCGCCCTCCCCGCCGGCGGGCAAAGCCGTGACGGCTATCTCGGTTCCGGCCGCGCGGGCGCGCCTGAAGATCACGTGATGCCGGTCCCCGTCTTCCCGGTAATTCTTTTTCCAGTCCGCCGGGGCGCAGATGCTGTAGTGGAAACCGGTGTCGCTGTACCTCCTGCACTCGGAGGCACGGGCCATTGATGGCAACAGCGCAACAATTACGAAGGGAAGAAGGGCAACGTTTTTCATAGGGGTCAAACATCCATGTCTACTAGCATTAAGGACTACCGCCATCCCGGGGATCGTATTTATGAAAGCAAAAACATTGGTGCGAGTCAATAACATTTTCCCCCCGCCCCGCCGGGACATAAAAAATAGGTTGATTATTCCCTGCCGGTGTGGGACATTTTTCCAGGGACGGCGGACCCGTCCCCGTTTCCCGGCAACACACCCAGGGAGGTGGCATCATGAAGATCACGGTCCTCAACGGAAGCCCCAAGGGGGACACGAGCGTCACCATGCAGTATATCCGGTATACGCAAAAACAGCACCCGGACCACACGTACTACATCCATGACATTTCCCGGGGGATAAAGGTCATCGAAAAGGATCCGAAGGCCTTCCGCGCCGTCCTGGAGGATGTCAGGGCATCAGAGCTCGTCATCTGGGCATTCCCCCTCTACTACTTCCTTGTCCCGTCGCAGTACAAACGATTCATAGAGCTGGTGTTCGAGGGGAAAGCTGCCCCGGCCTTCAGATCAAAATTCGCAGCGGTCATCACGACCTCCATCCATTTCTTCGACCACACGGCGCACAACTACATGCGCGCCATCTGCGATGACCTTGCTATGAAATTCGCCGGTTCCTACTCCGCCTCCATGTACGACCTGGTGAGGAGCCGTGAGCGGAAGCGCTTTGACGCCTTCACAACATGCATGTTCGACGCCGTGCGGGACAACACGCCTGCGGCGCGGGCCTATTACCCAGTCAGCGCCAGGATGTCGCCGTACCGGCCCTCCCCGCCGAAAATCAGGATCAATCCCGCCGGGAAAAACATCGTCATCATCACCGACGCAGCCTCCCCCTCATCCAACCTTGGGAAGATGGCCGAGCGCCTCAGCCGGTCCTTTACCGAGGCGCCGCCGGTATACAACCTCCACGACCTCAAGATCAAGGGGGGATGCCTGGGGTGCCTCCAGTGCGCCTACGACAACCGGTGCGTGTACGGGGACAGCGACGACTTTCACCTCTTCTTTGAAAGCAGGATCAAGGCGGCGGACATCATCTTTTACTGCATGGAGACGCGGGACCGGTACCTTTCGTCCCTGTGGAAGCGGTTCATCGACAGGAGCTTCTACAACAATCACACCCCCGTCCTCGAAGGAAAGCAGATAGGGTGCCTCGTGTCGGGCCCGCTGGGGAAACTTTCGTCCTTCAATGAATTTCTCCGCTGCTTTCCGGAATTCCAGCATGCAAACCTTGTTGATATCGTCACAGACGAAGGCGGGAACTCGAAGGTTCTGGACCTGCAGATCCAGAACCTGGCCTCCAACGCCGTTGCCCGGGCCGAGAAGAATTACATAGGACCCCAGACCTTCCAGAGCGTCGGCGGCTGGAAGATTTTCAGGGACGAGATCTGGAGCTGGCTGCGTTTTCCCTTCCTGGCCGACCACCGCTACTACAAGAAGCACGGCATGTACGACTTCCCGAAGCGGCGCTTCACGCAGAGCCTGGTCAACGGGGCCCTTTCGCAGATGGTCAGGTTCCCCGGCTTCAGGGAGGTCGTGTACAAGCAGCGCATGAAGGATGAGATGCTGCGGCCCTTCAAGACCATCCTGAAGCAGTAGGCAATAAGTAGCACTGCATCCAAAACCGCAATCGGGCATTTACCCCAGTAAAAACAGGCCCGGTCCTTTCCTGTTTTAGGATTTTATCTTGACAATTTAGCTGAACACTGTTAAATTAACATTGTTCATATTATTAATGACAATTATTCAGGAAGGACGGCAATGCCCAAAACCAGCAGAAGCGCCGAAGAAGTGGCGCAGGTCCGGGAGCATATTCTTAGCGCGGCCATCGGGATCATAGCCGACAAGGGATTCAGCCGCCTGAGCATGCGCAGCCTGGCGTCGGCCATCGGCATGACCGCCGCCAACATCTATAATTATTACAGCAGCAAGGACGAGCTGTACCTTGACATCCAGACCGCCGGATTCCAGGAACTCTACGCCCGCTTTGCCGGTGCGCGGGACCGTGAAAAAACGCCGCTGAAAAAAATCGCGGCGATCATGAAGGAATATATATCATACGGAACATCCAACCCGGACAGCTACAATATCATCTTCAGCATGGATACGCCCAAGTACGCCGATTACCGCGACACGCAGATCGAGCCGGTTGCCTACGCTGAAAAGAAAGCGGGGCTGGACCTCATAGAGATAACCCGCCCCGTCGTGGCGGAGCTTCTGAAAAAGCGCGGGAAGCCAGCCGCCGGGGCATGGAAAAAAACCGTGCAGGCGTGGATCATGCTCCATGGCATCGTAAGCCTCATGAACAGCCGCGTCCTCCAGGAGGTGGCGGATGACAGCTCCCGATTCATAGACGAAAGCGTGAAAGACGTTGTCAATTACCTGCTCTCATAAAACCTGACGCTACCGGGAGACCGCCCATGAACATCATAACCTACATTCTCCTCCGCCTCATGGCCCTGCTCTTCAACCTGCGGCCCTCGCTGCGGAACTACCTCGCCGGCGCGGACGGCTTCATCAACTTCGTCGTGGGGTTCGCCACGGAAGACGGCAGCGTCAACCGCGCCATTTCCTTCCGCGACGGAAAGGTCAGGGCGCTGCGCCGCATACCCGCCGATGCGGACGTGACCCTGCGGTTCCGGAGCGGCAGGACCCTCATGGAGATGCTCAGGATTACCCCCAACGAAATGCTCATCCTTATCCTGAACAACAAGATGATCCTCGAGGGAAACATCGCCTATCTCCAGCTCTTCAACTTTTACATATCGCTGCTCCTGTGGAAAACCCACCGGCGAATGCTGGACAGAAAACAGAAGAAGGACATCAGGGAGCGGAAGCGGCAGTACGGCTCCGATAGGGCCGCTCCCGGCGACGATCTTCCCGCCCGCCGCAGGGGAATGCTCCGCGCCCCCTCGGTCGACCGGAACGTGAAGCATCTCGCGGACCCCTACCTGGCCGATTACAGTCTCGACGATTTCCCGCGCCTGCGGTGGATGCTGGACCGCCATTTCGACCGCATGCCGCAGCTCTGCGTGGAGCGGCCGAAGCTCCTCACCGACTGGTACCGGGCCAACGGCTTCGAGACCGACGCATCCGGAAAGCCCTGGGTGCCGGTACTGCGGCAGGCACTGGCCTTCAAGCATCTCATGGAACACAAAAAGCCGATAATCGCCGAGAGGGAGCTGATCGCGGGCACCAGCACCGCGAAGGAGCCCACCGGCGTCATCATATATCCCGACGCCCAGGGCACCATGCTCTGGGGCGAACTCAGGTCGATCGGCGACCGCGTTCTCAATCCCTACACGATCAGTCCGGAAGACGCCGACATCCTCCACCACGAGATCTTCCCCTTCTGGGCAACGCGGAACTTCAGGGAGTATGTGCGCACGAAATACAACCATCCCCTCTGCCTCAAGATCGACGAGCGCTGGGTCTACTACTTCGTATGGAAATCGGTGGGCGTGTCCCATACCGTGCCGGACTACCCGGCGCTGCTGTCCCGGGGAACCCGGGGCCTGGCCTCCGATATCGATGCCGCCCTTTCGAGACTCGGCGATACAGACGCCGATCGCCGCGCCAATCTCGAGGCGATGAAACTGTGCCTGGAAGCCCTCGATATCTACGGGAGGAACCTTTCCCTTGAAGCGGCGCGCCTCGCAGCGGCGGAACCGGACCCGTCCCGCCGCGCCGAACTGGAGAGGATCGCGCAGATCTGCGGCCGGGTGCCGCGGGAACCGGCCCGCACCCTCGACGAGGCGGTGAACGCGGTCTGGATCGCGTGGGTGGCCCTCCACATGGAAAACACCAACACGGGCCTCTCCCTGGGCCGCCTGGACCAGTGGCTCCAGCCCTATTTCGCCGCGGACATGGAGGCCATCGCCGACGACGCCGGCCGCGACGCGTACCTGAAACGCGCCATCGAGCTCGTCGGCTGCCTCTACATGCGCGGCACCGACCACCTTCCCCTCGTGCCCGACATCGGCAACTACCTCTTCGGCGGGAGCTCGTCGGACCAGGCGATAACCCTCGGCGGGGTAACCCCGGACGGTAGCGACGGCGTGTGCGACATGACCTACATCATGCTCAAGGTCACCGAGATGCTCTCCATCAGGGACCCCAACGTGAATGCCCGCTTCAACCCGGACCGGAACAGCGAGGCCTACCTGGATCGCCTCTGCGAGGTCAACTACGTGACCGCGGCAACGCCGTCGATGCACAACGACCGCTCCGTGTCCGCGTCCCTGGAGGACAAGGGCTACGACCCCCGTCACGTGCGCGACTGGTCTGCCACCGGCTGCGTCGAGCCGACCCTGTCCGGCCGCCACATGGGTCACACGGGCTCGATACTGATGAACATGGTTTCGGCCCTCGAGATGGCCCTCAACAACGGGAACCACCCCCACGTGAACTGGCAGCTTGGACCCCGGACCGGATCCGTCGAGGGCGGTGACTTCGTCTCCTTCGAGGACTTCTTCAACGCCTGGGCGGCGCAGCAGCGTTTTCTCATCGACCAGGCGGTGGAGCTCAATAACCTCTATGCCGAGGCCCATGCCCGGTACCGTCCGTCGCCCCTCCTGAGCGCCCTCATCGACGGGTGCATAGCAAACGGCCTGGACGTGACCGCCGGCGGCGCCCGCTACAACAGCTCCGGGAGCTCTAATATCGGCCTGGCGGACGTGACCGATTCCCTCATGGCGGTCAAGACACTGGTCTTCGACGAAAAGAAGGTCTCCTTCGCGGACCTCAAAAAAGCCATCGATACCGATTTCCGCGACGCTCCGGCCCTGCGCGCCCTGGTGCAGCGGAAGGTTCCCCTCTTCGGGTCCGGAGACCAGGCCGCCCTTGACATGGCCCGGCGGGTGGCCCGGGTCGTCCATGACGCCTACGCGGCCCACCGCAACTACCGGGGCGGGCCCTACACCTCGGGCTTCTGGTCCATGTCGCAGCACGTGGCCTACGGCACCCTCTCGGGCACGCTCCCGTCGGGGCGCCTCTCGGGCAAGGCCTTCACCCCGGGGCTCACGCCGCAGCCCTCCGCGTCGCCGAGCTTCCTCGACAACATACGCGACGTGGCGCGCCTCGACCCGGCCTGCATGGACAACAACATCGCCTTCAACGTGAAGCTGGTCCCCGCGGCCGGCGAAAGCCGCGGGGACATCGTGAAAGCCATGAGGAATTACGTGAAGACCTATTTCGACCTGGGCGGCATGCAGATGCAGTTCAACGTGGTGAACTCCGCCACGCTGAAAGACGCCATGGCCAACCCCGAAAAATACCGCAACCTGCTGGTGCGGATATCGGGCTACAACGCCTATTTCGTGACGCTGAATCGCGAGATGCAGATAGAGCTGATAGAGCGGGCGGAATACGGCATGTGACTCATGCCGTGGGGCAAAACAAAGGATCAAGTATTGCCGGCAATTGTACGATAATACGGTATGCATGCCGCCGACGGCGGCACCGGGAATTGATCATTACGTTTTCCAGGCAGATTGACACTATTCCGGAGAAACCGCGATGAATGAAAAAGCATACATCCAGTCCATAGTGCTGGCCGTGCGCAACGACCTTTCAAAGGGCATGAAGAAAGACGAGGTTCTGAAGAACCTTTCCCGCGTCATCAGCAGTGACCTCTTCAGCAAGGTAAAAGCCCAGCTGTAGCATCAGCAAGTTACCAACACACGCATCTGTCCGGAATACCCTCCCGCTCACCGGAAAACCCGCCACACCTTCGCGCAGCGCCATCCGCCAGCGCACCGGACCGGGTTTTTCAGGAAACTGTTAGACTTTTTACATAACCCGTTATACTATTGAATTAATCCCCGGGCTCCATGCGGCGGCCGGGGATTGCATTGATAACGCCGCATTTCCCGGCAGGCTTTTTATATCCTGCAATAATCCGAACAAACCATTACAAGGAGAAATGCCATGGGTGAATTCTTCAGCGGATACTGGCTGCTTATTACAATTTTAACGATCGTGTTCCTGGCGATCTTCTTTTCAGGGATACGGATAGTCCGCCCGACACACCGCGGCCTGATCGAACGCCTCGGCAAATACACCCGCTTTGCCCAGCCGGGCTTTCACTGGATCATCCCCGTCATCGAGCGGATGTTCCGGGTCAACGTCACGGAACAGATGGTCGACGCCAAGCCCCAGGAAATCATAACCAACGACAACCTGAACGCCCGGGTGGACGCCCAGGTCTACTTCAAGGTGAAGGCCGACGAGGAGAGCGTCAAGAATTCCCAGTACAACGTCAACAACTACGAACTGCAGATAGTGAATCTGGCGCGGACCACCCTGCGGAACATCATCGGCACCATGACGCTGAAATCGGCGAACAGCGAGCGGAGCAAGATCAACTCCGACCTGCTGCTGACCCTCTGCAAGGAAACGGAAAAATGGGGGCTGGAGGTCGTCAGGACCGAACTGAAGGAGATCGACCCGCCCAAGGACGTACAGGAGACGATGAACAAGGTGGTGAAGGCGGAGAACGAGAAGATCGCCGCCATCGATTTCGCCACCGCGACCGAGACCGCCGCCGACGGCCAGAAGCGCGCCGACATCAAGAAGGCGGAAGGGGTGCGGCAGGCGCGGATACTGGCGGCCGACGGCGAGGCCCAGGCGATCAAGCTGGTGAACGAGGCGGCCAACCAGTATTTCATTGGAAACGCGCAGCTGCTGCGGAGGATCCAGATGCTCGAAGAGGCCCTGAAAAACAACGCGAAGATCGTGGTCCCCGCCGGGACCGACCTGGTCAACGTCCTGGGCGAAATGGCGGGCATCGTGCCGCTGAAGCGCGGGAACTAGCGGGAAGAACCCCGCCAGTTCCCTGCCGCGTAAAAACCGGGACGATTTAACCGGCCATCACCGCGCAGGTCCGCCATCGTCCGCGCTGAAGAACCGGTCTCCGCGCCGTCAGAAGGCGTAGAGGCGCTGGCCCGCTATGACCATGACGCCCTGCCTGAAATCAATGTTCTTGCCCCTGCCGGCGACACCGCACCCGCCCATTTCCACGAAGAAGGTCCAGTGCTTCATCACGTAGATTTCTATGGCGCCGAAAAAACGCGAGGCGAAGAAGGGGCCGCGCCTGCGGGTTACATCGTACACGATGCCTCCCGTGACGCCGACATAGAGCCTGCTCTGCAGGTAGATGGGGGTCTTCCACAGGAGCCCCACGGACGGCATGACCGCAGTGCTCCAGTGCCGCGAGGTCGTAAGGCCCGTCATGGATTGGCGGAAGTAGTACTGGTTGGTAATGACCGGCGCGTCTATGCGGACGGCAAAGCCCTTGTCCAGGAAGACATGGAAATCAAGGCCATACATCGGGTCCTCATTGTAGAGGCCCACCGGGATACCGATGCCAAATCGCTGGTTATAGCGCGGCTCCTCCCCCGGCTTGATCGGCTGGGCCGCCGCAAATGAAACGGCCGCCATGACGAGTAACAAAGTCGGCACACATGCCCGAAAAACCATGCTGTCACCTCCACTTTGATGTTTAATGCACCACCCGGTTTCACACCGCAACAATCTCACCGGTGAAATAGTTTCCCCGTCCGGAAACGATTTGCCTCTATTTGCCCCTCGCCAGGAGCGCCTCGATGCGCGACAGGAGGTCCTGGCCGTTAAAGGGCTTGGTGATGTAATCGTCGGCTATGTTTACCTGGCCGTCATCGATATCGCTCGATTCCACCCGCGCGGTGAGCATGATGACCGGTATATGCTTCAGCGCATCATCCTCCCTCAGCCGCTTGGTCATCTCATACCCGTTCATCACCGGCATCATCACGTCGGTGATGACAAGATCCGGTTTCTTTGCTGCTGCCGCGACCAGGCCTTCCCGGCCGTTCTCGGCGCAGCGCACCAGGTACCGGCGCTCGAGGAGCGTGGTGAGATACTTCCGCATATCCGTATTGTCCTCCACCACCAGGAGCGACGCTTCGGGCCTGGCCGGCGCCGCCGCGGGTCCCGGGGGGGTCTCCCTGGCCTCGCTCATGAACCTCATCTCCACCGCCCGCTGCTGAAACAGCTGACCGCCCTTCTCCCCCGGCTGCAGGTACTGGATCCCGGGAAAGTATTTCCACTGCGCCGTCCCCTTGGGGAGCATGATGGTGAACACGGTGCCGTGGTCATCGGGATTGTCGCCGGCATAGACGCTCTCCACCGATACCGTGCCGCCGTGCAGCTGGACCAGTTCCCTGACCAGGGAGAGGCCGATGCCGGAGCCTTCGCCCCGGCGGTGCGCGCCGGCATGGGCCTGGCCGAAGCGGTCAAAGATGATGTCAAGGTTGTCCCGGGGGATGCCCGCCCCGGTGTCCTCGAACTCGATGTAGCAGGCCCGGTCATCGTCGATGACCCTGACCGTTATGGAGCCGCCGGGCTCCGTGTACTTGAAGGCGTTGGAGAACAGGTTCATGAATACCTTGTCCATCTTTTCGGGATCGAAATAGACCATGATGGAGTCCCTGGACGATATCACTTTAAGTTCCAGCCGCCGCGTTTCAAAGGCGGAGCGGACCGTGTCGATATAAGACCGCACGAAGGCGACCATGTCCTGCTCGGCCACGACCATGGGCATGCGGCCCGCGTCGAGCCGTGCGAGGTCCAGCAGGTTGTTGACGAGGTTCAGGAGCCGCGAGGCGTTGCGCTCGACCGTCAGGAGGAGATTGCGGTCAAGGGGGACTCCCTGGTCTTCCTGGAGGGCCGATTCGACCGGTGCCAGGATCATGGTCAGCGGCGTCCTGATTTCATGGGATATGTTGGCGAAGAAGTTGGACTTGATGCGGTCCATTTCCTTCAGCTTCTCATTCGCCTCCTGGAGCTCCTCGGTCCGGTCGTGGACCATCTCCTCGAGGTGCTGGGCCAGGTCCCGGTTCTTCTCCATTTCCTCCTCGGCAAGGCGCAGGGCCCGGTCGTTGATCCTGAATATCTGATAGGACATGAAGCCGATGAAAATGAAGGCTATGATGTTGTCGATGAGATAATCGGTCAGGGCGAACACTGAAAGATTGAACAGGTCCTTTGCCCGCATGCTGAAAACAATAAAAACGGCGATATTAACGGCGCAGTAGACAGCGATGCTGACCTTGCGCCGCGACACCACGATCGGCGTCAGGACCAGGAGGCCGATGGCATAGACGATCGTGTCCAGGACTATGACGCTTTCGGTATTGATATCGAAAAACAGCGCCCCCCAGACTGCAGCCAGGCATATGCAGAGAACCATGTGGGCGGACAGGCTGAACCTTCCCGTTCTCAGCAGATACAGGGCAATGAACATTAATATCAGCCCCGTGACCAGGGGCGACAGGACTTCCACTGACGCATTATTGCGGGCTATATTGGTGACAATGAGGACAATAAAAACAGCCAGGATGACGAAGGTTACGGCAAGGATAAGCTTTGATTTCTGCTGGAGGACATAATCAGCGTTTTTGTATTTTCTCAGAAATAAATCGGCCAGTTTCTTACCCATCAATTTCTTCCTCGACCGGAGAAAGCAGAAATCGGGATTCAAGGGAAGATGGCATCAGCATGAGGTAACAATCGGACATGTATATCCTCCAATAATAAAATACTATTATAGCAACAAATGTCAATCAGAAATAGCGATCTTATGATCGCAGGTTTACCGTCAGCCTGAAACTGGAAAGCTAAAAATATACTGGACAGAGGGGTAATACCCTTTAGTATTTAACGAGGGAAAGGACCATGGAAAAAGTTCGAGGAGTAATCAAAGGCGTCAGGACCCGGATCCACCAGATCAGCGCCTATATAGCGACGCTATACTACCTGGAGATCGTGTTCCTTATGTTCGGGCTGCTGTTCCTGTACGGCAAGGCCGTATCGATCATCGCGGGAATCCTGCTGACCCTGGCCCTTACCTATCACGTCATACAGCTTTTCTTAAAGAACAGGCTCCACCGGAAGCTGCAGCTCTGGCTGATGGACTTCCATGCGGCCTTTTCAGCGGGGTTTCTCTTCTTCAACGCGGTCCAGGGCGTCGATATGGCGCCGGGGGCTCTTATCGTTCTCATCACCCGGACCCTGCACCTGGCCTGCGAACTTCCCCTCATCTTTTACCTTTCCGGCGACGGGGGAATCTCCGCTTTCCGCTAGTGCGGCGTCTTACTTCGCCGGCTTCGGCTCCTGCACCTGGGCAAACACGGCCCTGGCATATTTCTCCCGCTTGATCAGCTCCCGGAGACGCATGAGAGTGTTATAGGGCAGGTCTACAGAGGCCATGTTGGCGATGCCCGGCGGGACCGATCCTCCCGGCTCGTTATGCATCTGGTACACCACCATGACATCTCCCGATCCGGCCGGGATAAAGGACCAGGCGCCGGTCATCTTCGGAATCCGCACCGTCTTGGGGATCGGGGGGATATAATCGGGCTTCCCGGTAAGGGTTATCGTAATCGCCAGGGTCTTCGGGTCCTGCCTGCAGATGGAATATGACACGAGGTCGCGGTTCCATACCGGCCAGGGCGCGTGGGTGACGATGTGATGAATCCGCTCATGGAAATTGAACTGTTTCAGGAGCTTCGCGTCAATGCACTCGTACATCCAGGCAGTATAGGACGACGTGTCATCAAAGGCGGCCATCAGGCTGGAGAGCCGGGTCTTCTCGAGGTACATGGTCCCCTTGAACTCCTGCAGCTTGGATCCGGGCACGTCCCTGACGTAGACCTCGATGCCGTTGCCCTTCTTTTTCAGCTTCCATTCGCTCTGGGCTGAAGCATCAACAATAATTGATCCGGCCGCGATGAGCAGCGCAGCAGCACAGGCAATTTTTTTAATCATGGCAGTCGCCTCTCCATAAGTCATTGTCGAAAATCATCAGGAACGTCCGGGCTGCATCATCTTTAATGATATCCGGGCCCTCCGGCCGCCATCGGTGCCTATGCCGCAGGCCATGGATCCGGGGCTAGTTGACCATGGGCTCCGATATCACCGGATACATTGCCGCCGCGTACCGGTCCTCCCTGACCACGTTCCTGAATTTCTGCATGGTGAGGAACGGCAGGTCCACCACGGACAGGTTCAGCAGGGACAGCGGGAGCGGCCCGCCCGGATCGGTGACCGTCTGGTACACGACCATGACGTCGCCGGTTTTCAGCGGCCTGAAGGTCCAGGAGGCCTTCATCATCGGGATACGCAGCCGGCCCTTCTGCGGCGGTATGTAGTCCGGTTTGCCGGTGATTGCGATGGTCACGGACAGGTCGTCCGGATTCTGGGTCATGAGGGAATACACGATCACGTCCCGGTCGCTGGCGGGCCAGGGCGCGTGGGTGACGGTGTAGGTGATGCGCTCCTGCACGTTCATGTACTTCAGCAGTTTTGATTCGGTGCAGTTGTGCATCCACCGGGGATAGGAGGCGGTATCGTCGAAAGTGGCGACCATGCTCGACAACCGCACGCCCTTGACATACATGACCCCCCTGAACTCCTTCAATCCGGATCCGGGGTAGTCCCGCAGGAAGGCGTAGATCCCGTCCTGCCTTTTCTTCAGCTTCCAGCCGTCATCCGCCGCTGCGGCATTATCAGCCTGCTGGAACACCGCGATTAAAATGAGTGCAGTAATGACTTTCAGTATTCTCTTCATCGTACCGGGTAATACTCCTCTTTAAATTGACGCCGCGGCATGCAGCGCGGACGTTTTGTATTTATTAATAGACAGTTAAGCCTTGTTTTTGGTTCCAACTTTTTTACATATTGTCCGCGACGGCCTTTCCGAACTCCGAGCACTTCAGCAGGGTGGCGCCCTGCATCTGGCGCTCCAGGTCGTAGGTCACCTTTTTCTGCTGGATGGTCTTCTCCAGGGCCAGTATCAGCCTGTCCGCGGCCTCCTTCCATCCCAGGAAGCGGAGCATCATCTCGCCCGAGAGTATCAGCGAGCCGGGGTTGACCTTGTCCAGGTTCGCGTACTTCGGCGCCGTGCCGTGGGTCGCCTCGAACACCGCCTCGCTGTCGCCGATGTTAGCGCCGGGGGCCATGCCCAGGCCGCCGACCTGGGCCGCCAGCGCGTCGGAGATGTAATCTCCGTTCAGGTTGGGCGTGGCCAGGACGTCGTATTCGTCGGGGCGCAGGATCACCTGCTGGAACATCGCGTCGGCGATCCGGTCCTTGATGACTATCTTTCCCGCCGGGACCTTCCCGTTGTGGTTCTTCCACAGGTCTTCCTCGGTGATGGTGCGGTCGCCGAACTCCTCGCGGGCGACCTCGTACCCCCAGTCGCGGAACGACCCCTCGGTGAATTTCATGATGTTTCCCTTGTGCACCAGGGTGACGGTGGCGCGGTTGTTGTCAATGGCGTATTCAATGGCCCTCCGGACCAGGTTCTTGGTGTTGACGATACTGATCGGCTTGATCCCGATCCCCGCGTCGGCCGGTATGTCCGCCCCCATCTCTTCGGTCAGGAAACCGATCACCCTGAGGGCCTCCCTGCTCCCCTCCTTCCACTCGATGCCGGCGTACACGTCCTCCATGTTCTCGCGGAAGATGACCATGTTCACCTTTTCCGGCTCCTTCACCGGGCTGGGCACGCCCTTGAGATAACGGACCGGCCGCACGCAGGCATAGAGCTTCAGTTTCTGGCGGAGGGAGACGTTGATGCTGCGGATGCCGCCCCCGACGGGCGTGGTGAGGGGCCCCTTGATGGCCACCTTGTAGGCGCGGATCTTGTCCAGGGTGGCGTCGGGAAGCCAGTTCCCCGTTTCCTTGAAGGCCTTTTCGCCGGCGAGCACCTCCATCCAGTCGATCTTTTTCTTCCCGGCATAGGTCTTTTCAACGGCCGCATCCAGGGCTATTTTCGTGGCGCGCCAGATGTCGGGGCCGGTCCCGTCGCCTTCTATAAAGAGTATCACCGGGTTATCAGGGACGGTGATCTTTCCATTTTCATAGTTGATTATTTGACCGCTCATGGCTTTCCTTCGATGTTTATTGGTAAAAAACAGGAACCAACAGTAAATTAGGGAACGATTTTGTCAAATCTCTATTTTTTAATACTGGACAATGATCAATTAATCTTAATCCTTGACAAATCTTTTTTTTTATCCGAGAATTACATTTCTCGCCCGGGGAAATCCCGTGGCTTGGAGCAGCCAAAATACAGTCAGGAGGCCGTGCCATGACGATAACCTATGACAACCAGGAGTCCCGGGAATATTTCGACAATGTCCAGGGCTACTACCAGGGCGAGGAAAAGAGGGAGGACGTGGCCCCCATCGGCAGGCGCCTGGCGGAGATCCGGAAGATGCAGAACATCTCCCTGGAGCAGTTTGCAAAAATATCCGGGATACCCCAGGCCAAGCTCAAGGAGATAGAGGAGCAGAAAATCCTCCCCGACCTGGGGACCATCGTCAAGCTCTCCAAGGCCCTGCGGATCGGCACGAGCTTTCTCCTGGGAGAGGAATCGGGGTACAGCTATTCCGTGGTGCGGAAAAAGGAGCGGCAGAAGATCAGCCGCGTCTCCACCGGCAGCGCCGAGCGCCCCAACTACCAGTACCAGTCTCTTTCCCACGGGGTAAAGGACAAGCACATGGAGACCTTCCTGATAACCCTTTCGCCCGGCGCCGGCAGCACCGAGCTGTCGAGTCACGACGGCGAGGAGTTCCTGGTGGTAATGGAAGGGTCCATCAGGGTGATCCTGGGCGGCAAGGAGGAGATCCTGAACGAGGGCGACAGCATCTACTATCACGCCACCCTCCCCCACAACGTTCTGAACGCCGGCAAGGATAACGCCGTCATCATGGCGGTGATCTATGCAGGGTAGCGGGCGAGCCATGGGAATGGGGCGCCCTGCCTCGGCTGCATGCTGGCACAGATGGGGAAGACCCCGGGCACGGCAGCAGTGAGCACCCCAGACCGGGCCTCCATCCTTAAATCCCTGTAAACCGGTTGGTCGGCTAACAAAAATCAATAGCCCCCGTTAATGAAATTGGTCATTCCCCCTGACCGATACTGTCATGCCAGAATCACTGATTCCTGTCCAATGAACCACAACTCCTGGTTATTTACTTTTAATAACCGACAAAGTACCTTATAATTGAATATGAAATTTGATATATAATCATGGGTCCTTTTTTCATGCTCATATATCACCGGGAGGACGTTAAGCAAAATCGTTCAACAAGGAATTCAAGCCATGAGTTGTATTCCAGGGAGAGACATCATGTACCGTTATTATCCGGATTCGACCATTCCAGGGATTTTCAGAAACAGGGCCTCATACTACCGTGATGATACCTTCATGAGACACAGGGTATCCGATTTCTGGATCGATATATGCTGGGAAGAGACCTATATCAAATCCAATGCCATCTCTTCATACCTGATAAACTGCGGGGTCAATCCGGGAGACAGGATCGCCATTTACTCAGGGAACAGGCCGGAATGGGTATTCGCGGACCTGGGGATCCTTTCCACCGGTGCCGCGGACGTTACGATACCGGTAACCCTGCAGGCGCCGGAAGCGGCCTATATCCTCAGTGACTCTGACGCGACAATCTGCTTCTGCTCCGGCAGACGCGAGGCGGACAATATTCTCTCGTCGAGGAATGAGCTCCCCGGCCTTGAACGGATAATCGTCTTTGACCACGGGGATTACGGCAATGAAATGATTACGACACTCGACATGGTGATCCAGGATGGACTGCTTAACGACCTCAGCGAAGAGATTGAAAGCCGCGTCAGGGCGATCGACCCTGACGAGGTCATGACCGTTATGTACATGCCGGATATCGCCGGGTATCCGAAAGGGATCAGGCTTTCCGCCAGTGACGTCCTCGGAGAACTGCCTGACTTGAGAATGCTGGATATCCACCCCGCCCGGAATGCCGTCCTTTCCGTCCTCCCCCTCTCTGACGCCCTGGAACGAAGCTCGGACTATTACCGGACAATGTACCGGGGAGGATCGATCGCCTTCTCTTCCGGCGCCGACAGGCTCCACGAGGAAATCCGGGAGGACCTCAGCGGCAGATCGGCCGGAGAGTTCCGTTACGCGACGGTACCGGACCCTGCTACGCGGCCCCACGACCGCAGGAGTTAACGGCGCCTGTCCTCCAGCCTCCTGCGCTCGCGCTCAATTTCGCGGCGCTCCTCGTCGAGCCTCTGCCGCTCGTTTTCGAGCCTGCGCCACTCCTCGTCGAATTTCTTCTGCCGTTCGGCTTCGATCCTCTTCCGGCGCTCCTCGTTTATTTTTCTCTGGCGGGCTTCCCGGTAGCTTTTCCAGTCCCATTCGTCTGACGCCTTCTTGCAGTCGTCGGGGCAGGTCGCCCATTCCATCCCCACGGGGTCGGAGCACGTCTTGAGGCAGTCCTGGTACCGGCGCCGGCGTTCCTCGTCGTAATTTTTCCGTTCCCGTTCCTCGTCCATCTCCCAGAGCTGTTCATCAAGCCTGAGACGCTCCTCTTCCAGCCTGCGGCGCTCCTCCTCCAGTTTTCTGCGCTCCTCTTCGATCTTCCTCTGCCGCTCCTGGTCGATCCTGCGCAGTCTCTCCTGCTCGAGCCTCCAGCGCCGCTCCTCCTCCATCCTTTCCCGCTTCATTCTCGCGCGGGCGTCTTCGTACCTCCGCTGGTCGCCCCTGCGGTTCCCGTAGCCGCGGTCTTCATCGGCAGCGGCTTTCAGGGCGGGGCACAAACCGGCCAGAAATAAAAAAAGGACAGCGATACATGTTAATCTCATACGATACCTCCCGGATTGCAGTTATTGTTTATTAAGGATGATATTCATGAAAGAGATTGGTTTATTGGATTCTGGTTTCGAATGATACTTGGCTGAAATATCCTACCTATAGGAATTTCCATACAACAGACCGTTTGTCAATAATAAATACGGCATTCGCGGCAGACTCGGCTTTCCCATGTATAGCACCGGCAGCAGGATTCAGCGGCCGGTGCGCGCGATGCATCACCGGCCCGGCATCGACGGCGGTGATCCTTACGCACCCTCCCGGGAAAAACATTGACACCGGGGCCCGATATTCCGGGCCTTCCGCATGGCATCTGACAATAACCATCCTGGTCAGTGCTGAACCGCGGCAGCAGAACCACAGGCGGGTATATCATCACTTGAAATAGTATGTCCAAAGCCTGTGCTCGGCACCGTCATATCCCCTGAAAAATAGCGTGTCGTTATATATGGTCATTAAAAACGGCTCCGAGCCCATGCCCGTGCCGTTGATGCGGTCGTAGTAGAACGGATTGACGTTGTCAGATACCGCCATGGACTCATCATACACCCACAATTGATAATAGCCTTTTATGAAAAAATAATCAACTGTTTTTCTATGATAATTCATGCATGACAGTTCGGTTAGTTCAGTACGAGGTTAAAATAAGCGGTGGTGCAGATAGAATAAAAAGGGATGAACAGTTTCAGAACTCCAGGAGCAGCAGGGTCACGTCGTCCTCGATGGCCCTCTTCGAGGCAAAGGACTTCATGTCTTCGTAGATCTTGTTGACGATATCGCCCTCGCCGCGGAGCACCAGGTCGCGGAAAATGTTCCTGAGGCGGCCCTCGGTGTACATCTGGCCCCGGGGATTCTTCTGCTCGATGATGCCGTCGGTGTAGAAGAGTATCCTGTCGCCGCGCTCCAGGGGATAGCTTACCCTGCCGAAGCGCGCCTTCTTCACCAGGCCCAGGCCGGTGCCCTGGCACTGGATATCGACAAAGTCGTTCCGCCGCTTTTTCCAGAACAGGGGATGGGGATGGCCCGCCTTGGTAAGCTGGATTCTCTTGTTCCTCATGTCGATGATGGCGTAATAGCAGGTCGCGTACAGGTGCGGTATGACGCCGAGGAAATGCCGGTTGAGGAATTTCATGAGCGGTATCGGCTTGAAGCCGAGCTCCTTCGCGGCCATGGAATAGGCGCTCTTCAGCACCCCGGTGCCCAGGGCGGAGGTGATCCCGTGGCCCATGATGTCCGCGATGATGATGCTGGCCACGCCGGGCCGCAGCTCCGTCACGTTCAGGAAGTCGCCGCCGATGGCGATGCAGGGCCGGTACACGTAGGTGTGCCGTACGTTTCGCAAAAAAGAGTGCTCGTGGTCGAGGAGCTCCCGGTTGATGAAATAGCTCTGGATCTGGCTGGCCTGGGACAGGTCGCGGTCCAGTTCCTCCAGCTCCGTCGACTTCTGGCGGAGGCTGTGCTCCGAAAAGGCGAAGTTGGCTATGGTGTTCCTGAAGCGGGAAAAGGTCTCCTCCAGGCAGTTCTTGTAAAAGGCGGTCGATATGGCGCCGTTCCTGGCCAGAAGAGCGTCGAAATCCTTTTTTTCGAGTCGGAACAGCTCGGTCTCATCAACGCAGACGGCGTTGGCCGAGCGGGGCATGTTGTCGACCAGGGAAAATTCCCCAAAGTATGAACCGGGATAGAAGGTATCGAGCAGTATTTCCTCCCCGGCCTCGCCGGTCTTGGTTATCTTGACCGCGCCCTTGATGATAACGCACATGGAGTCGCCGTGGGTCCCCTCCTTGATGATCATGTCGCCGGGGATATATTTCTCAAGCTTCAGGAGCGGGGTGATCTCTGTATAATCCGCCTCGGCCAGTCCCTGGAATACGGGGATATTCCCGAGGATCGTGATGATGTCCTTTTCTTTATAGGTGGTCATGGGGCCGCGGGGGTCTGCCGGACCTACTTGTTGAGGTTCGTCAGCTCCTTCTTCATGGCATTGAACTTGTCGAGGTAGAGGTTGTATATCTCCGGCGTCGTGAGGAACTTCTGCTTCCCGTTGACGCTTACGAGGCGCCGCTGGGATTTTTTCTTCTTAAGTATCAGGTACGTCGCCTCCAGTATGCCCAGGCACTGGCAGATGAGCACGGCGATGTCGGTGTAGGTGTAATTGATCTGCCCGAACTTGTTGAGACCGCCCGCCTCAAGGGCCACGGCTTCGCTCGAGTCGAGGCCGGTGCTCATCTTTTTCTCGTAATAGAAGTCGAGCAGGAAGAAATAGCTCGGCTTCATGGCGTTGAGGATCTCGAAAGCGGCCTGGTAAAACCGCTCCAGCTTCCGGATGGGGCTCTCCTCCGAGTCGGAATCGCTGACGAAGTCGTCCTTGACGAGGTTCACGTTGTCTATCTGGCTGACGAAGTTCCCGCCGGCGGGATAATACTTGCGCATCTTGATCCGGTATTCATCGATGCCGGGAAACAACTCCTGGTAGGCCTTGTTGCGCTTGAGGAAATTCTTCCACACGCTCCCGAGCCATTTCATGACGTCCTCGGACAGGACCAGCTGTCCGCGCTGCTTCAGGTTATAAAGAATGTTCGAGAGAAAGAAGAGGACGTAGCTGCTTCCCGACGATTTCAGGTGGTTCTCGCACCCTTTCCGGTTTGCCGGGTTCAGCATCAGGTCGTCTATGGCAGACATCACGCGCTCAAGATGGTCAAGGGGATAGCGCCGGTAGGCAAGGGCCGCCATGACCGCGTCGCCGATCTCCTCAAGCGTTCTGTGTATGTTTATGGTAATTGCGTCGCTCACGTGCGTGTAATCCGGACCGTTTTTCCTGATTGGCTCAACAGACAGATTTGCCGCTGAAGTTAATACGTCTACAAAAAAATTTTTTATGTCAAGTATTATTCGACGCAGCGCGGCATCGCGTCTCTTCTTGGTCATCACGACATAATCTTGCGCGGATCGCGCCGCGAAAACAATCAGCCCGGCGAGGCGGATTTTGTTCATGAAAAATAATCATTGACGCATTGTGAAAAATGTATGATCATGCAGGAACATCACAGGTCACTCATGCATGGATTTTCTTCAGGTACGAAATAAGAGCATCGTTCTGATTTCGAAAAGGGCGCGCCCGTTCCTTTCCATTCCCGGCGAGCACGACCATACGATCCTGGAGTCGTCGGACATCCGGAGGGACCTCCAGGACCTCATCGACGGCGAGAAGGACACGCACATCCTCGCGGTCATCTTCCTTCACTACGACGAATACGTGGACCTGAACAGGCTCCTGAGCATCCTCCCCTTCACCGAGATCACCTACCAGTTCATCATCTTCGGCCCGGAAGAATCGCTGCAGGAGCTGGATTTCGAAAACCTGCGGGAGATTTCCGAATTCCGCCACGGTCCCGTCTCGGCCCCGGAATTCTCCTTCATGGTGCGCCGGACCTTCTCCGTGCTGAACGAGCTCTACATCAACCGCTCCCTCCAGGAGACCTACCTGGCCCGGCTGATCGACACCAAGAAGGACCAGGAGGACCTGATCAACATGGGACGCGCCCTGTCGACGGAAAAGGACCAGGACAAGCTGCTCAGGCTGTTCCTCTTCCTCAGCAAGCGCATCACCGGCGCCGACGCGGGGAGCATCTTTCTGGTGGAGCAGGACGAGGATGGGAAAAAGCGCCTCCGCTTCAAGTACTCCCACACCTTTTCCCGCGACATCCCCCTCGAGGAGCGCGTCCTCCCCATGGACAAGAAATCCATATCCGGCTATGTCGCGGTCACCGGCGAGGTCCTTAACATTTCCGACGCGTACAACCTGCCTCCGGACGCGCCCTACTCCTTCAACCCCTCCTTTGACCAGAAGCACAACTACCGGAGCCGCTCGATGCTGGTGGTGCCGATGAAGAACCACGTGGACGAGATCATCGGCGTGATACAGCTCCTGAACTGCAAGGAAAATCCCGCCCTGGTCAATGACGGCGAATACGAGGCCTTCACCATCAAGCTTGAAACCCCCGAGGACTTCGACCGCAACGTGGTCGTGTTCAATAAAAAGTATGACAGCCTCCTGGAGGCGGTGGCGGGGCAGGCCGCCATCGCCATAGAGAACAACCGCATGATCATGCAGATCCAGCACCAGTTCGAGGAGTTCGTCAAGGCGTCCGTCTCGGCCATAGAGTCCCGCGACCCGGCCACGTCGGGCCATTCCTTCCGCGTCGCCGCGATCTGCACGGCCCTGGCCCGCGCGGTGAACGAGGTGAACGAGGGTTACCTCAAGGACCACCATTTCACTGAGACGCAGATCAAGGAGCTTGAGCTGGCGTCGCTGCTTCACGATTTCGGCAAGGTTTACATCGACCTCTCGGTCTTCAGGAAGGAGAAGAAGCTCTATCCCAAGGACTTCGACAACCTCATCCTCCGCCTCAATTATCTCTACCGGTTCCTGGAGCTGCAGTATTCCTCCCGCGAGGCGGAGCTGCTCAGGACGATGGACAAGGACGATAACACCGCGGCCGTCTTCGATGAGCTGATTAAGGAAAAAAAATACAGGCTCGGACGGATCGTTGAGATAAAGGAGAAGCTCTGCCAGATGAACGAGCCCGCCGTGGTCGAGGAAAACCCGCGGGACATCCTTGACCGCATATCCCGCGAAATCGACGAGATCGAGTGCATCAACGTCGGCGGCGGCAGGCTGCTGGTCATTTCACCCTTTGACATCCTGAACCTTTCCATACGGAAGGGAAGCCTGAACCCGGAGGAGCGCAAGGAGATAGAAAGCCACGTCATCCACACCCACGCCTTCGTGAGCAAGATCCCCTGGCCGCCGGAGTACCGGAACATCCCCGAGATCGCCCTGCGGCACCATGAAAAGCTCGACGGCACCGGCTATCCCGACGGCCTGTCCGGACGCGAGAGCACCCCGATCCAGTCGCGGATCATGACCATTGCCGACATCTATGACGCCCTCGTCGCCAGCGACCGGCCCTACAAGAAGGCGCTCCCCCGCGAGAAGGTCCTGGCGATACTCAGGGAAGAGGCGGAAAAGTGGGCCCTCGACCGGGACCTGGTCAACCTGTTTATTGAAAAAAAGATCTACGAAAAAGTGGACAAGGACTCTTTTAAAGGATCCATGGAGGACCATGGCTCCTAGCACAAAACGCATAACACGGCGCCTGGTGCGCGAAATGTTCGTCATCCTGGCCGCGGCCGGCGCCGCCGGCATAGCCGTCAACCTGTTCCATCCGCGCGGCTATGTCCTGGTGAGCAGGGCGGACCTCGAGGCCCGGAAGACCGTGTTCCTGTCCGCCGGCGAGGCGCGGATCAAGCATGACGCCGGCGCCGTCTTTGTCGACGCCCGGGAGAAGGCCGAATTTGAACAGGCCCGTGTCCCGGGGGCCATCAACGTCCCGGCCCTGGACGCGGCGGCGGGAAAGCCCGCCATGGACTTCGGCTTTCTCGGCAGGCAGGCGGAGATCGTCATCTACTGCGACGGCCCCTCCTGCGGCGCCTCGGCCATGGTGGCGGAAGCGATCCGGAAGCGCGGATACGGCCGGATTCTTTACATACTCACGGGAGGCCTCCCCGGTTGGGAAGCGGAGGGTTATCCGGTGGAACGGGGGTCTGGCGATGGGAAATGAAAGCGGCATCAGGAAAGCGGTAACCAGCACCCTCTACGGCAACAGGTTCACGGTGCTGATCCGGGTGGCCCTCGGCGCCATGCTGGCCTTCACCGGGGCGGTCAAGATGACCGACCCCGCCTCCTTCGGGCAGATCGTGGCGCGGTACGGGATCCTGCCGGCGGAGCTGGTGCCCTACGCGGCGTCCTTTATCCCGCCCCTGGAGCTGATCCTGGGCCTGGCCCTGCTCATCGGCATCAAGGTGCGCGCCGCGGCGGCCCTCTCGGTGCTCCTCATGACCGCCTTCATCGCGTTCCTGGCGGTCAACATGTTCCGCGGCCGGAGCTTCGATTGCGGCTGTTTCCCGGTCCACCTCCTGGGCATCGGCCTCGGGGAGAAGGTGGGCCCCTGGCTCCTCCTGCGCAACTGCGTTTTTCTCGCCTGTTTCGCCCTTGTCTACCGCGCGGACCGGCACCTTTTCTCCCTGGAGAACTTCATAGAGAAGGTGCGGTTGAACAACCTGGAGAAGACGAAGTACGAATAAACTTCACCATCGATAGATGCACCCCCCCCGACCCCCGGAGGGGGCGCGTAAGAATTATGCATCTCTTGCCCCCTCAGGGGGACAGGGGGGTCTTAAACAAAAAGCGGGAGGAAATCCTCCCGCTTATGAATTGACATACTTTTTTAATCAGGGCACAAAGGGACAATCGGTGCAGACCTTGTCGTCCGCAATAGGCAGTTCGTCATTCACGAAGGCAGTGACCCAGTCAAAAAAGTAAACACCATCCGCTGTTTCGGTGTAGAATCTCGGCGTGAGCACGATGGTATGGTCCTTGCCGGGACCGATGTAGTACCAGTAGTTGTCGCCGGCAATATCAATGGCGGCGAGCATTTTATCTTTCCACTCCGTGGAAATACCCACATTAGGATCGGCGGCATCCTCCGCTCCCCATATTTCCGGGTGATGGATATTGTTATCTTTTTGAATATCATAGAACCAGACCTGGGTCTTGTCCCACATGGTGGTGTACTGGGCGAATCTATCAGATGAATAATGGGCGACAATGGCCTCGACCAGGTTTTTGTATTCATAATTATAATATGATAATTCCGGGTGTGCATTGAAGACCGATCCCGGTACATCCGCCAGGGGAAGCTCAAGATTCCAGATCGGTTCAACCAGCTGCATGAAGGGGACGGGATCGACTCCGGAGCTTTCACCATCGGGATCATATTCCCCGGCCACACCCTCTCCCGCGTCACCCAGCACGTACGCCTTGGGTGTTGTACTTAAGACATTCCTGATCAGGGGATAGCTCAGGTACGTGGCATAGGACCCGGCGCTGGAGCCGGTGATGAAAAGCTTGTCCGGGGCGGTTGTTATGTTCGCCTGGAGCCACTGGAGGACCAGCTCCAGGTTCACCCTGCCGCGGTGGCGGATGGTCACGCCACCGGGGTACGCCGCGCCAAAATCTTCAGGATACAAATAATCCTTTTGGCCGGCCCCCAGGTCCGCCGTGCAGTAGGGGACCCACACCATGGCCCAGTCCCTGAAGGGATTGTTCGGGTCCGTGGTGTCCATGATGCCGGAGAGGCCTCTGCCCTCCAGACCGCCCGTGCTGGCCAGGCCCAGGAGGATGTTCGACTCGATGAGCTCTCCGCTGTAGGTGTGGTTGTAGGCGCAGTTGGTGATGTCCCAGCAGGCGCCGCCCCCCATGAAGAATATTAAAAGATTGTTGGTCTTTCCCGGCTTGTAGAAGAAGGCGAACTCCGGGTTGTACTCGGTCGTCTTGCCCGTGGTGGCCTCCAGGGACGGCGGGCAGGCGCAGCTTGGCGTCATCGGGTCGCCGTCCTTATTTGTAAAGGAAAAACCCGGGACGTCCGCCACGGTGACCTTCTGCCAGATGGAGTTCAGGTACACGACGCCGAAGCCGAGAAGCTGGCCGGAATCATTATTTTTCGAAGCCGCATTTTTACAGGCGGGCTGCAATAGCAGGGAACAGAGGATAAACGCCACGAGAAATCTCTTCATTTCCACCCCCCGGATAGTTAATGGTCAACCCGAACTAAAAATGGAAAACCCGGAACGGCATTCTCATCACGGTATCCATAATATAATCAAAACCGGCCCCGGGGGACAGGCCGCGGCGGAAAAAATGCAGGATTTATTGCGGGGTGTCGGAATTATTCATCCCCCCTACAAGGGCGGGGTCCTCCAGGGTTATCCGCCTGAATATTATCCTTTCATCCGGGCCCGGCATATCCTTCGGGCCCGGGATGCTCCTCAGAACTCTTCAAAGCCCTCGCTGGCGAGTATATCTTTTATTTTATCGTCATCCCCGGCCGCGGCCGCCGCAGTGGAGGCTTTTTTCCCGCCATCCCCGTTCTTTCCCTTTCCGTTGCCGGGCCGCGGCGCTTCCTTCTTCACCATGCCCTCGGCGGCGGACAGGTGGATGTCCCGGTGCTTTTTGCTGTAAACCTCGCTCTCCATGGCATCGCTGATCTTGAAGCGCTGCACCATGTTCAGGAGCTCCTGCGCCTGGTTGGCCATCTCCTCGCTGGCGGACGCGGTCTCCTCCACGAGAGACGCGTTCTGCTGGGTGGTGTTGTCCATCTCCATGATGGCGTTGTTGATCTGGTTGATGCCCTGTTTCTGCTCCTGGCTGGCCGCCGCGATCTCGGTGATGATCTGGGCCGTGGTCTTGCTGGCCTCGGCGATCTTGCCCAGGGCGTCGCCGGTCTTTCTCACCAGTTCGGTGCTCTTCTCGACCTTGTTCACGGTGTCCTTGATGAGGACCTCTATCTCCTTGGCCGCGTTGCCGGAGCGCTGCGCCAGGTTGCGCACCTCGCCGGCGACCACGGCGAAACCCCTGCCCTGCTCGCCGGCCCGCGCGGCTTCCACGGCGGCGTTCAGGGCAAGCAGGTTTGTCTGGAAGGCTATCTCGTTGATGACGGCAATGATCTCGCCAACCTTCTTGCTCGAATTGTTCATGTCAACGATGGAGTCCACCGCCTCGACGGCCACACGGTTCCCGTCGATGGACTGGGACACACCCGTGTTGGTGAGGTCCCGCGCCCTGCCCGCGTTCTCGGCGTTCTGGTTGATGGTCGCCGTGGCTTCCTCGATGGTGGAAGCGATCTCCTCGAGGGCCGACGCCTGTTCGCTGGTGCGCTGCGACAGGTTCTGGTTGCCGCTCGCGATCTGTTCGACCGCCTGCGCCAGGTTCTGGGAGGACACGATGATCTCGGATACGACCTTTTCGAACTGGTCCATGGCGTTGTTCATGGCGCCGGATATGTCGCCGATCTCGTCACCGCGGTTAACGCCCCGGTAGCGCACGGTCAGGTCGCCCCGGGCCATCGACGACATGACCGCCTTGCACTCGTCCAGGGGGGCCAGGCGCCGGGTGATGAACAGGTAGAGGAACACGGCGCTGGCGATAATGGCGGCGATGCCGAAAATGATCATAATGATGGCCATGGAGCGGGCATTTTCATTGATATCGGAAAGATACATGGTGGTGGCCACGTAGAACTTGTATTTTTCATTCTTCACGAAGGTGAGGAACTTGTCCTTCCCCTCCCAGTTATAAAAGATGATTGAGCCGCTCGGCTCCTTCATCATCTTCTGTCCCCAGTCGTACTTCTTTATATCGAGCTTGTGGATGTATTTCTGGTCCGGGTGGGCGATGGTCATCCCGTCGAAGTTCACGATAAAGGGATAGCCGGTCTTGCCGATTTTGACCCCCTTCACCAGTTTCGAGGAGAAGGGGCCCACGTCCACCGGCAGTCCGAGGATGCCGACGACCCGTCCCTCGGCCATGATCGGCACCGTTATGAGGATGACCGTGAGTCCCGTGGCCGGAGACTTGCCGATATCGCTGAGATGGATCTGGCCCTTCAGGGCTGCCTTGGCGTTATCGGCATAGACCGGGATCTCCCCCCACCTGATGCCGTCGGCTTTCCCGTCTGCCGATACCATGATGCGGGAATTCAGCTCCGGTGTTGAGACGAATATCTGCTCATATATCCCCTTTTCCTTGAAAAACAGGGCAAGGAGGGGCCGGATGTCATTATACCTCCCAGACCGCGCGGCATCGATCACCGGCGGATATTTAGCGAAGAATGAAGCGTTTTTTATCTCCGTGTCATAGAAATCGAGCATGTTCCGTTCAATTTCGTTGTTGAAATTGGTGACCTGGTTCATATAGGCCTTTTCCAGGGCATTATACGCCACATTATATGAAGTGACGACAAGCAGGACCGTCAGAATGGTTATCACCACGACAACAATGAGGGATATTATCACTTTAAGGCTCTTGATTGATATTTTTTGCATGGTCGACCTCCCGATCAGAGTATATCCCGTCATCATGAACGCATCATGACCGATTTCTCCCAATATGTATAGTAGTAATATATAGTAGACTGATGATTTTCACACAATTTATCCGCAAAAAACCTGTAGTTAAAATAATGATTTAAGTGAAAGTGATTTCCCCTACACTGATTTTACGCCTCACTATCCGTTGACCCACCGGATATGTATCGACAACTCCGGCCTCCCGGCCGGGCGGTTCCCCCTTTATTAAAGAAGGCTCCCGGTATGAAAATTTTTTCAGAAAACTATAACCGGATGTTGACGATGAAATTTTTTTTTATTAGCTTCATAAGGTTTTATTAAAATTACAGACAGGCAGTTCCATCGGGTTTGCCCCATGAAAAGGCATTATAACGGATTCATCCCTCCCGCCCATACAAGGGCGGCACCGCCGCTCCACTGCTGTTTCCTGCTTCTCCTTCTGGCGTGCGATGTGACGTCATGCGGCCTGAGCAAGAACGCCGGGGAAAGCCGCTGGAAAAAGATGTCAGCTGCATGGTGCTTCAGCGACAGGCTCCAGGCGAGCCCGGCCCCCCGTGATGCCGGAAATGCCTGTGCCAGTATCACCGGCTACCGCGGCGCCGGCGTCGATGCGGACGACCTGGTCCCGTCGGGCGGCATCGAGGTCCTCCACGCCGACACCGTGATCGAGGGAATGGACATCACCGGCAGCATCGAGATCAAGGCGCCCCGGGCGACGGTCAGAAACTGCCGGGTCCGCAGCGCCGACCGGTTCCCGGTCCGGGTGTTCCCGGCCGGCTCCCTCGTGATAGAGTATACCGAGATCATCGGCGCCTTCTCCTGCGAGGCCGCGGTCGCCGCCGGCAACTGCACGGCGCGGCGCCTCGACATCCACGGCGCCAGGGACGGCTTCCGGGCCGGATCCCATGTCATCATCGAGGGCTGTTACATCCATGACCTTGCCGCCCATGGCGGTCCCCGCAACAACGGCATCAGGCTGGATTCCGGGAGGAATGTCCTTATCAGGAACAACACCATTGAAATGCCCCCCGGGTCGTCATCGGCCATCATGATCGCCACTGACAGCGGGCCCATTGACAATGTTCTGATAGACGGCAACATCATGAACGGCGGGAAATTCATCATCCGCTCCCGCGCCGGAAGCTACGTGCCACCGGTGGCGCCCACCAACGTCAGGATCAACAATAACCGCATGGGGAGGGACTTCAGGGAGGGACTCTTTTCCACCAGCGGGACGATAACCTTCAGCGGCAATGTTTGGCTTGACAGCGGCCTCGCGGTGCCGGTTCCTTAGTAGCCATCCGCTGTTTTCCAGGAAACCAATGAATCATACCTTTCCGGGGGGATACATCATGACCTTTGAAACGATCATATACCAGAAGCAGGGGGGCGTGGGCAGGATAACGCTGAACAGGCCCGAGGCGATGAACGCCATCACTTCTTACATGCTATCCGAGCTGACCATCGCAGTGGGAGAAGCGGGTAAGGACGCCGATGTCCGTGTCGTGGCCATTACCGGCGCCGGCAGGGCCTTCTGCGCCGGCGTCGACCTGAAGTCCCTCGGCGCCAGGAAGCTGGAGCGCGGCAAGGTCGGCGACATCCTCGACATCCCGGCCCGTGACCTGATACAGGCCATCCGCTCCGCGCCGAAGCCGGTGGTTGCCCTGGTCAACGGCTTCTGCTTCACCGGCGCCATGGAGATCATGCTGGCCTGCGATATCGTCCTGGCGGCGGAGGACGCGAAGATCGGCGACACCCACGCGAAGTGGGGCCTGCGGCCGACCTGGGGCATGACCGCGCGTTTGCCGCGGCGGGTCGGGTTCCTCAAGGCCAAGGAGATGTCCTTCACGGCGGAAGCGGTGACCGGCCGGGAGGCGGAGCGTATCGGCCTGGTCAACAGGGCGGTGCCGGCGGACAGGCTTGAGGAGACCTTCCAGGATCTGGCGCGCAATATCATGGCCAACAGCCGGGAGTCGGTGGCGGCGTACAAGACCCTCTACAACACCAATGAGCGCATGTCGCTGGACATGAGCCTGGAGCTGGAATTCGACAGCGAATTCGATATCAGCGACACCGGGGAGCGGCTGGGCCAGTTCCGGAAATAGCGGCGGCACGGGGAGCGCCAAACTATCTTCTGGATCCGCCGAACTTCTTGTAATTTTTCGGGCGGGCCTCATCAACCTTCAGTTTGAGTCCGGCCAGATCGTGCCCGTTCAATGCTTTTTTCGCGCTTTCAGCTTCATCGGCGCTGGACATCTCAATGAAACCGAAGGCGTTGTCACCGACTATTTTCACATCGAGGACGCTGCCGTATCCTGAAAACAATTCCTGTAAATTTTCCTTGCGAAGCGAGAGGCTGAGATTTCCGACATAAAGAGTTCTTCCCTGCATCCAATTCTCCATGCTGTTTATTTTGTTAACGATATACGTAATTTAGAGATAGATGACAAGGAAGTATCTACTTCAAAACTTCATTAATTATTAACAATTAATGACACCAATAAGCATGCCCCGATTTTAATCAAGTTAATAAATAAAAAAAAATTATCCCCCCTCATGGCTCTGTTCAGGGGCCCGGAATGGGCGGCGGCCGCCCTGTTTACGGCATCGGTGTCAAAACAGGTTTAAACAACCAGGGCAGGGACGGAGACCGTCATGCCTGCCAGACATAATGAACTTACCATGGTACCGCGGTCCTTTTCAAAATAATGATGAATGTGCGTGACTGGCATTGTTTCCCCAGTTCATTCCGTCAAAATATGCTGTTCCTCAGATGACAGGACCTCGACAGGCCCGGGATGCCCGTGACAATAAAAATGCTTGACGTTTTAGTAAAACCGTCCTGTTGTTAATTATAAATGATGCGAGGATATCATTTTCAATCATCCGGATTTTCGATTTATGCAGGACCCGGAAAGGATAGCGGAAAATAAATCGGGCATTCCATGATTGACTAAAAATAACAACATAACAAGAAGGAGAGATGATGGCCACTAAAACAAACAAAACCGCGAAGAAAGCAGCGCCCAAGGAAGCCGCAAAAACCAAAGTAAGCTATCCGGCAAAATACACTGCCCAGGCAATAGTAAAATATATCGCAGAAAAACACGCGGTGCCGCGGGCCAAGGCGCAGGAGATCATTGATGACGTATTCGATGTCATCAACGCCGGCGTCATCAAAGGCCAGAGGGTCCCGGTAGGAAAATTCGGCAAGCTCTTCATCAAGGTCAAGCCGGCCACGAAAGAGCGGCTCGGCAGGAACCCGCTGACCGGCGAAGAGATCACCATCCCGGCCAAAAAAGCTACCAAGGTGCCGAAGTTCACCTTCAGCAAGAACTACAAGGAACTCGCCCTCAAGGCAACGATAAAGTAGCGAGCCGGCCCGTCGGGGTCACATCCCGGCAGGCCATGGAAGCGGAAATGAAAAGCCTCTACCCGGAAACCGGGAGAGGCTTTTTTTGTGACGCGGCCGTCTTACCGCGACTCCCTGGGCGGTCTGATGAAAATGAGCGCAAGGACTATGCCCGCCGCCGAAAGGATCGCCGTCGGATAAAAGGCGAACAGGTACGAACCGAACACATCCTTCGCCTGGCCGGATATGATGTTGGCCAGAATGGCGCCCAGACCGTAGGCGAGAAGCATCACGCCGTAATTGCGGGAATAGTAGTGCGCCCCGAAATGAATCGCCGTGGTGGTCGGCGCTATGGCCAGCCATCCCCCCAGGCAGAGCCAGAAGCCGATGAAGCAGGCGACATAGAGGGCCGCGCTTCCCGGCGCCGCGAACATCATTCCCACCGACATCGCCAGGATCACCGAAAGATTGATGACCGCGGCGTAGCGCGGCGTGAGCCTGTCGGTAAGGATGCCAAAGAGCGGCCGGCCCAGGCCGTTGAACAGGGCAAAGACGCCGACCAGTGAGGCGGCCAAGGTCGTATCCATCCTGATTATTTCCGTCGCGACCGGGCTGGAAATCCCTATGGCCATGAGGCCGGCCAGGGACCCGATACAGAAACAGATGAAGAGCCCGATGAAGGACGAAGTCTTCGCCATCTCGCCGGTATTGTAATCCCGGGAGACCGCCACGGGGCCGGCGGCAACCGGGGCCCACCCCGCCGGCTTCCATCCGGCTGCCGGGAACCTCAGGGGAATCGAGAGCACCACCAGGAGAGCCAGGAAGACCACCCCGAGGTAAAAGAATGTCGATAGCGGGCCATACTCGCCGATAAGCTTGCTGGCGATATAGGCTGTCACAAAGGGAGAGCCCCCGAAACCGGCCACGGTGAGACCCACGGCAAGGCCCTTCTTGTCCGGGAACCACTTGACCGCCGTGGAAATAGGCCCGCCGTAGGCCAGTCCGACGCCGGCCCCGGCGATAACGCCGTAGGTGATATTGAGGAAGACAATCCCGGTTGCCAGGCTGGAAAGGAGCCACCCGATCCCGACAATGGATCCGCCGATAATGCCGACCTTTCTGGGCCCCATTTTTTCCAGCATCCGGCCGCCGAAGGGAAAGAGACCGGCGAAAAAGGCAAGGAATATCATGTAGGGCATCCCCCCCTGGAACGCGCCTATGGAAAACAGCTTCTGCACGGGGACCTTGAAGACGCTGTACGCGTACACGCTCCCGAGGCAGATATTGATCAAAAAACCGATCGCCACAAATACCCAGCGGCCCTTTTCCGCCGGCAGCCCGAAAATTTTCAGATCATCCGTCATAAATCCTCCAATTGTTTAATTGTATGAACATTAATACAAATTAGACCGACCATTAGCAGGGAAGGGGGATTTAATTCAATCAATTAATCGTGGTAATAAAATTATTTTCACGGCGGACGCTGAAAATTCTCTTCCAATTTCCAGATCCGTCCCTATACTGTTGTCAGTCATTCACTATGGGGGGTTGCAACGCGTTATGGCATTAACGGTCCTGCCTCTGGCAAAGCTCAAGGAAGCCGTCGGGGAAGTGAGGACGAGCGACTGGCTCGAAATCACCCAGGAGATGATCAACAGTTTCGCCGACTGCACCAATGACCACAACTTCATCCACGTCGATCCCGAACGGGCCAGGACCGGTCCCTTCGGCAGGACCATTGCCCACGGGTTCCTCACCCTGTCCCTGGTATCACGGCTTGCGGCAACATGTATATGGCTCCCGGAGGGCGTGAAGGACGTTCTCAATTACGGCCTGAACAGGGTCCGCTTCATCAGGCCGGTGCCGTCGGGGTCGCGGATCCGGAGCGTCATGAAGCTGGCCGGCGCCGAGGAAAAGGGAAACGGCAGAGTGCTCATCACCATACACCACACGGTCCTCGTTGAAGGCTCAGACGAACCGGCGCTCACCGCCGAGTGGCTCGGCCTCTGCCTGACGTAGCAGCGCATCAGATTATGTTCTTCCGGCCTACGCTGTAGAGGTGGATCTCCTGTTTCTTCCCCCGCAGGGCTATGGACCCGAGGCTCTCAAAGACATAGTCCCGGTCCGATTCCGGCGAAAGCTCTTTTTTAAGCTCGCCCGATATGATCAGGTTCCGGGACCGTGCCTTGCACTCGGTCTGAATGCGGGACGCGGTGTTGACCACGTCGCCGAGGAAAGCAACCTCACGCTTGTAGTCGCCCATCTCGCCGATCACGACGTTCCCGCTGTGGATGCCGGCGGAGAAGCCCGGCGCCACGCCGTACTTCTTATTATAATCATCGCGCCGCTGTTGTATCCTTTCCGCGATCTGGAAATAGCAGCCGATGCAGTTGTTGCCGCTGATTCCCCTCTTCATGGTCCAGGAAACAATGATCTCGTCGCCCACGTACTTGTATATCTCGCCCTTGCTTTCCACGATGGGCGGCGTCGCGTCGAAGAAAAAGTCGTTTAAAAACGAATGGAAACGGATATCCCCGATCTCCTCCGCGATGGCGGTGGACGACGCGAGGTCGATGAACATGAAAATGCGTTTCTCCATCACCGGTTTGTGATAGAGGCCGATGAGCAGCCTCCCCAGGGCCTTCTGGCCCAGGAGCCTGTTGATGTTTATCAGCAGCATCACGCCGAAGATGGAGATGATGGCGGTGCCGAAGCTCGGGAGCAGATATGTTTTCACGTCGTAGATGATGGTGCCGGCGCCGAAAACGAGAAGATCCGATATCACGTATGCCAGGATAATGACGGTCGAGAAGATTATCGAACGGAGGACGGCGCTCACGATGACCGTCACCCTCCTGATGCGGTCAAAGACAAAATACTCCAGGTAGAAGGCGGTGAAGCCAATCAGGAAGCCGCAGATGACCCCCTGGATGACCGTGCGCACCGTGGGCGCGGGAGATATAAGCGAAGAAAATGCCGCGCCGAAGGCCACCCCCGCCAGGGAGGGACCTATCAGGAGGCCGAGCTTTACGCCGTGGTAGCGTGATACCTTCATGAACACCTCTCTCCGCATCGAATTGGTGTCATGACTATGCCACGGGAAACGTGCGGTGTCAATACTTATTGAAAAGCAACCGCCTATTTTACCCCCCCCCGACCCCCGCAGGGGGGCGAAAGTAATGACAACACCTGCATGAAATGACAATGCTAATATAGTTCTCGCTTCGTTCAAAATTGAAAGCAATAACACTCCTGATTCATGCCCCCTCAGGGGGACAGGGGGGTCATAAAAGATCACCCTCCCCATCCCCCCATCAAGGGAGGGGAAAAGTGCGACAATGATTTCCTGCTAATTGCCTACTTGAAGAAATTCTGGATGAACGGCAGCATCGATATGTCATTGAAGATGGCGAAGCCCATGATCAGGGCGAGGATAACGATGCCCACGGTCTGGATCCGCTCCATCACCTTCTGGCTCATCGGCTTTCTCCTGATCATCTCGATGGTAAAGAAGATGAGATGGCTGCCGTCCACCACCGGGATGGGAAGGAGGTTCATCACCATCAGAATGATGGATATCTTCGCCATGAGGAGGATGAAATCGGACATCCCCTTGTAGTACGCCACCTGCCCGGCGATCTGGACGATCCTGATGGGGCCGGAGAGGTTTTCCCGCACGTTCATCCTGCCCGTGAAGAGCATGCCGAGTCCCTTCAGGTTCAGAACGATCCACTTGTAGGGTTCGACGAAGGACTGCACCACGGCGCTCCCGAAGCCGTATTTGACCTGCACCTGGTCCGGCGCAACGGCCTGGAATATGCCGATGAGGCCGACCTTGTCGATCTCGGCGGTACCCCGGTACTGTTCCTTGTCGATCTGGAATGATATGGTTTTCCCCTGGTTTTCCTTCACGGTGCCGATCAGGCCGTCATAGCTTATGATCTTCCGGCCGTTGATCAGGATGGAGCCCTTGTCCAGGTATTTCTGCAGATTCTTCGACTTCATGATCGGGATGGTTTCGCCGGCAACGCCCTTGCTGTCGACCGATTTGAAGCGAACGACCTCGTTGAGGCGCGGGGTGATTTCCCTGTCGAAGACCTTTCCCTTCCGCGAGATCCTGAAGCTCACCTTTTTGTCCGCGTGGCTGTTGACGTAATTCGAGAACTCGGCCTCGCTGGTAACCGGCTTCCCGTCCATGGAAATGATCTCGTCCATTTCCCGGAGCCCCGCGTCCCTGGCGGCGCCGCCGTCTACCAGCTCCACCACCAGGATTCGCGACCCGTGCGGCATCACGCCTATTTCGTAACGGCCGCTTGCCTCGTTCTTCTTCGGCGTCACCGGCAGGTTCAGCTCTTTCCCGTCGCGCTTCACCGTGACATCAAGTTTATTTCCCTCGCTGAACATGACCGCCGCGGAAATGTCCGCGAAGCTGTGGATTTCTTCCCTGCCGATCTTCACGATCCAGTCCCCGCTCCGTATGCCCGAAGCATAGGCCGCCGACACGTTCTTTCCCGACTGCATCTGTTCCGGTATATAAACCTGGTTGGTGTCCTTCGAGTATCCCACCATGTTCATGATGAAAAAAATGATAATGCCGAAAATGAGATTGAAAAGGGGCCCCATGGCCACGGTCACGATTCTTCTCATGGGATGGGCCGACAGGAACTCGTATCCCTGACCGGTCCGCTCCTCGGAAGGGTCCTCGCCGTAGAACTGGCAGAATCCGCCGAAGGGTATCGGCGCTATCTGGTAGGTGGTGTCGCCGATGGTTTTCTTTATGATGCCCTTGCCCATGCCGATGGAAAAGGTCTTTGCCTTGATGCCGACCATTTTTCCGCCCAGGAGATGCCCGAGCTCGTGGACAAAAATGCAGAGGCCCAGGAGGACGATCCCGGCCGCGACGTAGATTACATATTGCATTACAGAACTCCCTCTTTTGCTATAATATTAACTGAAGCATTTCAGCGATTTTCGTTACATTTTTCACCGATAAAACCTGACGCCGCGTCACGGGCCGCCCGGTCTGCGTCAACAATCTCCGCCAGCCCCGGATTGTCCAGAACATTCTGCTTCCCCATGGTTTTCTCAACAATCTTCACGATATCCGTGAAGGGGATCCTGCCGGCGAGAAAGGCCGCTACGGCAACCTCATTGGCGGCATTCAGTATCGACGGCATGGTGCCACCCCGCCTTCCCGCCTCGTAGCAGAGGGAGAGGGCCGGGTAGCGCTTCCGGTCGCAGGCGGCGAAGGTGAGACTGCCGACCTCCTCGAGTTTGAGCCTCCCGAAGGGATTGCCGCGCTTCTCCGGCCAGGTCAGGGCGTTGAGCACCGGGAACACCATGTCGGTCACGCCCAGGTGGCCGTATATGGCGCCGTCCACGGTCTCCACCATGGAATGGACGACGCTTTCGGGATGCACCAGCACGTCGATCTTCTCGTAGGGGAGATCGAAGAGGTGGTGCGCCTCGATCACCTCGAGCCCCTTGTTCATGAGCGTCGCCGAGTCGATGGTGATCTTGTTCCCCATGTCCCAGGTGGGGTGCGCCAGGGCCTGTTGCGGCGTCACCCGCTCCAGCTCTTCGACCGGGGTGTTGCGCAGGCTCCCCCCCGAGGCGGTGAGGATTACCCGCTCGATCTCAGCGGGAGCGAGGCCCCTGGTGAGGCAGAACACGGCGCTGTGCTCGCTGTCCACGGGAATCATCTCTCCGCCGGAGGAGGCCAGGCCCCTTTTTACGATATCCCCTGCCATGACCAGGGTCTCCTTGTTCGCCAGGGCGAGGCGCTTCGCCTTTCCCAGCGACGCCAGGGTGGGCTTCAGGCCCGCGGCGCCGACAATGGCCGAGACCAGCACGTCAACGCTCCTGCCCGCCAGCTCCACCGTGCCCTGCTCCCCTTCCAGGAATTCCACGTCCGGAAACTTTTTCACGAGGTCCCGGTACTCCGCGGAGGCCGCGGCATCCGGCGATCCGACGGCCACCACGGCCGGGCCGAATTCCCGGATCTGTTTCTCCAGCAGGGCGATGTTTCCGCCGCAGGCAAGGCCGTAAACGCGGAACTCCTCCTTCAGGAAGCGCACGACACGGAGCGTCGATTCGCCGATCGAGCCGGTGGACCCGAGTATGGATATCGTCCTGCTCATACGCCTCAATTAAATCAGGCGACTCCTTTCAGGATCAGGTAGTAGTAGAACAGCGGATACGAGAATATCAGGGCGTCGAAAACGTCCCACATGCCGCCATGACCGGGGATGATGGAGCCCGAATCCTTGGTGGAGCCGTCGCGCTTGATGGCCGATTCCACCAGGTCCCCCAGGTTTCCCGTGACAGACAGGACGATCCCCAGGATGACCGCCTCGACTATGGTGAAGAGTGTCTTGTCGAAAAATGATATGTAGATCTGGTTCGTGATGACCATGGCGAGGACGCTGAAGAGAAGGCCGGAGAAATATCCTTCCCACGACTTGTTGGGCGATACCGGGAACCCGGTCTTGTGCTTGCCGAACAGGACGCCGCCGAAGAGCGCGAAGGTATCATTGAGCATCACCACCACGTTGAGGATGATGATGTAGTACACGCCGTTGACCAGGGCCTTCATTAAGATTATATGCGAAAATGAAAACACGATGTAGACCAGGCCGAACAGGGTGACCCCGAGGGAATAGGCGGCGCCCTTCAGCGGCCTGGTAAAAAGCTGCAGCGCCAGTATGGCCGACAGGAAGGCCGTCATCACGGCCATGACGACCCGGGCGTCAAAGACGGGGATGTACCTGCTGTACCCGTAGAGCTTGCCGAAGGCGAAAAGGTACATGACGATATTGATGATGACGGCAAAGGCCATGCCGGTCTTGACGTAGGGGCTCCCCTCCTCACCCCGCTCCGTGATGGAGAAATATTCATAGAGGCACGCGAGGCTGACGATGAGCGAGCAGATCAGGATGGGGATCGCCTGCGCCAGGTCAGTCACGATCGTAAAAACGTACACGGGAAGCGCCACCACGGCGCTCCCGACGCGGATAAGGGTGTTTTTCTTCACATCGCTCATAAGCCGCCAAATCTCCTTTCTCGTTGCTGGAATTCGTATATCGCCTTGTAGAGGTGCGAGGGCCTGAAGTCGGGCCACAGCACTTCCATGAACATGAGCTCCGCGTAGGCCAGCTGCCAGATCAAAAAGTTGCTGATGCGGGACTCGCCGCCGGTGCGGATCATCAGGTCCACCGGCGGCATGCCGGCCGTGAAAAGGCGCTTCTCGATGCCCCCCGCGGTCAACCGTTCCTGCGGTTTCCGTTCATCGAGCCAGCCGTTGACCGCCTGGACGATGTCCTGCTGGCCGCCGTAATTGAGGCAGAAATTCAGGATCAGTTGCTTGTTCCCCTTCGTTTCCCTGATGGCGTTCTGAATCGTCTTTATAGAGGACGAGGGCAGGCGGTCATGAAGGCCGGAGTGCCTCACCTGTATCCCCTTTTCCTTGAGGATCCCGATCTTCTGCTTGAAAAAGTAATCCAGGAGCTTCCAGAGGCTCAGCACCTCTGTCCGGGGCCGCCGCCAGTTTTCCGTGGAAAAAGCGTAGAGGGAAACGGCCTTGATGCCGAGGTCGATGGCCGCGTCCATGAGGGGCTCGATGATCTCAGCGCCGCGCTTGTGGCCTTCAGACCGGGGAAGGGACTTTTTTTTCGCCCACCTCCCGTTGCCGTCCATGATGATGGCCACGTGTGAAGGTACCTTCTTCCTGTTTATGAGGGACTTGTAGTCTTTCATGCAATTGTCGGAGCCGTATCTTATGATCCCCCTACCCCCCTGGGGGGCATGATACCGGCGCCCCCTCGGGGGGCCGGGGGGGGCTTCAGGGAAAGTCCTAATTATATATTCAGTATCTCTTTTTCCTTATTATCCGTCAGCTTCTGAATTTCGTCAATGTATTTATCGGTGGTCTTCTGAATTCGCGCAAGGGCGTTCTTGGAATCGTCTTCGGATATCTCTTTTTCCTTCTCAAGCTCCTTTATCATGTCGTTGCCGTCGCGGCGGACATTGCGGATCGCGACGCGGCACTCCTCGGCCTTCTGCTTGGCGAGTTTGACGTATTCCTTGCGCCGCTCCTCGGTCAGGTCAGGGATCTGGATCCTGATCAGGTTGCCGTCGTTGGACGGGTTCACGGACAGATCCGACTTGAGGATGGCCTTTTCCACTTCAGCCAGATTTCCCCTGTCCCACGGCTGTATGACCACCAGTTTCGGTTCCGGGCATGAAACCGTCGCCACCTGGTTCAGGGGCATTTCCGTGCCGTACACGCTCACCCTGATCCCGTCGAACATGGCGGGGTTGGCCCTGCCGGTCCGGATGGCGCCGAAATCCTTCTGCAGCGCCGCGATGCTTTTTTTCATGCGCTCTTCCACATCGGTGATGACATCTTCTACCATGGTTTCCTCCTCGTCAGGAAATAAGAGTTCCGACCGTTTCGCCGGAAACGATTTTCTTCAATGAACCGCGGTTGAACAGGTTGAACACTATGATCGGCAGCTTGTTCTCCATGCAGAGGGTTACGGCCGTGAAGTCCATTACCCGCAGCTCCCCCTTGAGCACGTCTATGTATGAAATAAAATCTATCTTCTTCGCGTCCCTGTCCTTTTCCGGGTCGCTGGTGTACACGCCGTCGACCCTGGTCGCCTTTAAGAGCACCGACGCCTCCAGCTCCACCGCCCTCAGGCTTGCCGCGGTATCGGTGGTGAAGAAGGGCTGGCCGGTCCCGCCGGCCGCTATGACCGTGCGCCCGTTGTCCAGGTGCGACAGCGCCGCCCGTATGATATACGGCTCGGCGATCTCCATCATGGAGAAGGGGCACATCACCACCGACTCCACGCCCAGACGTTCCAGGGCATTCTGCAGGGCCAGGGAATTCATCACGGTGGCGAGCATGCCCATGTGGTCGCCGGTCACCCGCTTCAGGCCCAGGCTGTCGGCCATCTTTCCCCTGAAGATGTTGCCGGCGCCGATGACAACCGCCACCTGGACGCCGAACTGCTGCACCTCCCGTATCTCGCCGGCTATGCCGGCGAGGATCACGGGATCAATGCCGCTCTTGGCTTCGCCGGCGAGGGCCTCGCCGGAAAGTTTCAGGAGCACCCGGCGGTACCGGGGCTCCTTTGTCGGGTTGGCTGATCCCATGCTACATGCCTATCTGGTAGCGGGTGAACTTCCCAACCTCTATGTTCTCGCCGAAGACGGCGATCTTCTGCTTTATCAGGTCCTTGATCTTGACGGCCGGATCCTTGATGAATTCCTGCTCGAGAAGGCACACGTCGGAGTAGAACTTGTTCAGCTTGCCGTCTATGATCTTCTCGACGACGTTGGCCGGTTTGCCGGAATCTTTCATCTGTTCGCGGTAGATCTCGCGCTCCTTGTCGATCACTTCCTTGGGCACGTCCTCTATCTTGACATAGAGGGGGTTGGCCGCCGCTATCTGCATGCATATGTCCTTGGCAAGCTCCCCGAAACCCTCGTTGCGGGCAACGAAATCGGTCACGGTCAGGAGTTCCAGCAGCACGCCGATCTTGTTGTTGCTGTGCACATAGGCACTGATGATCCCCTGGGTCACCTCGCGGCCCATCTTCTTGTCCGCCGACGCAAGGCCCTTCTTCCTCAGCATCTCGACTGCCTTGTCCATGTCCCCGCCCGTCTCGACGAGGGCCTTCTTGCAATCAAGCATGCCGGCCTGGGTCTTTTCCCTCAGCTCTTTTATCATGTCGCCAGTTATCTCAGCCACGATACTTCTCCTTCAAAAAAATTTCATGTCTCATTATCAGAACAGCCGGCGCGCCCGATTCCGGCGCGCCGTCGGGCCTACTTGCGCGGCTCGTACATTTCATCGTCCTCGTCGTATTCGTACGACGACGAACCCGCCGCGGCACCTTCCGATCCTTCCGCCGCGGCAGCCGCTTCTTCGCCGGCTTCTTCCGCGCCGCCCTCTTCCACGAGGGCCTCCTCGGAAATGCCGCCGGACTGGCCTTCCAGCACCGCGCGGGCCATGACATCCAGGAAGAGCGCGATGGCCCTGATGGCGTCGTCATTCCCCGGGATCGGGAAGTCGATCTCGTCCGGGTTGCAGTTGGTGTCGACCACGGCGAAAATCTTGATGCCCATCTTCTTGGCTTCCTGCACGGCGATCGATTCACGCTTCGGATCTATGATGAAGAGGGCGTCGGGCATCCTGGTCATGTCCTTGATGCCGGAGAGGACCTTGTCCTTTTTCTCAAGCTCGCGGTTCAGCTCGAGGATTTCCTTCTTCGTTTCCGCGTCCCAGTTGTCCGTTTCCTTCATCTTCTCCAGCTCTTTGAGGCGCCGGATCGAGTTGCTGACGGTCTTGAAGTTGGTGAGCAGCCCGCCCAGCCACCGCTCGGACACGTAGAACTGGCCGCACTTCTTCGCGTATTCGACTATCGCGGCCTGGGCCTGTTTCTTCGTTCCCACGAAAAGGACCCTGCCGCCCTTTTCCGCGACTTCCTTCATCGCGGCATAGGCGATCTTGATGCGCTGCATGGTCTTCTGCAGGTCAATGATATGGATTCCGTTCCTCGCAGTGAAAATGAACTGCGACATCTTGGGGTTCCAGCGCCTGGTCTGGTGGCCGAAATGAACTCCCGATTCCAACAATGCTTTCATCGATACTACTGACAATGATAGTACCCCCTCTCATTCATAAGATAGTTTCAGGAACTTCCTGACGCCCCCCCTACATCCCCCTGAGGGGGACTTGCCCGCTTTATGAACAATCGCACCATCCGGTAAAGCCCCCCTCCGGGGGGTTTGGGGGGCATAAGGACTGCCCCGATTCATTGCTTTCCTCAAGCGGCCAGCGCACGCGCAAAGGCCGGTTGGAAAATATATACGCTGCGCCTGCCCGAGGGGCATGCGCTTTGTGTGCCGTTATTGACTATTGCCTTTTCACCGTTGAAGGAGGCAACCGGCCAACGCCGATTTATTCTTCGCGTCCCCCGGTCCCGGGGAATGCTGCCTGATAGCCGCGGGTGCGGCCTAAACCTTCCTGAAGATAATCACCCCGATGACGAGGCCTATGATCGAGGAAAGGTTTATCTTGATGTTGAAGCTGATGATTTCAAGGTTAAACCCGATCGGGCCGGTCAGGCTTTTCTGTATGACCGACAGGGCGGGCACAAACCCAGCCACCAGCGTCCCCAGCGCCGATCCCAGAATAGCGCCCACCAGCATGAAGGTGAGCAGATATCCGAAGTTGTGCTTTTCGAACGTCATAGGGCGTCTAAGGAACTTCTGTACATACATTTCCATACCCGGAATTTGTCAAGATTTTTTTAAACTTCCCACTTTGCCCATCACCATAACCGGCCACATCCCGCCGTGACTCATTCCAGGCATTAGCCTGCCGGGCAGAGCATAAAAAAAGCCCCTATGGTTCCATAAGGGCTTTCCTATATGCAAAAATATATGAATATTATTGGCGATTCTTTTTCATGGCCTGATAATAAGCCTGTTCGATCTCATGTCTCTCCAGTGTAAAATCGAAATACTGGAAATCATCGATGCCTCCGTTCCAGCGGTAACGTTCATCGAACTGGCCGAGATATACATCTCCTTTTTTCGGAGTGATAGGGGCGGTAACAACGTACTCGGCCGTGATGATGCCATCCACATAAAAGGTGATGGTTTTCTTTTTCCTTCTTTGTTCCTTGAGATTGACAACTATGACAAAGTTGTGCCACTGATCTTCGGTGAAGGTGTATCCGGAATCAAAAAAAATCCAATCATATCCATAGGGGGCCTCAAAAACCATGTCCCATTTTCCGTCCCAGATCCTCATGTGCCAGCTTTCAAAAACCCTGATGAAGGCGCAGTTATTGTTGCCGGGATTGCTTTTCAGCCATATTGACACCGAGAATTCGTTCGTGCAGAAGTCATCGGAAGCAGGGATGACAACATAGTCATCGATTCCGTCTAAGCCAAGGCCGTTTGACCCCATAATGCCGGTTATCCATTCCGGTTGGCCTTCACTCAAGGTTCCGTCATGTCCATTGCCGGAAACGTCATGAGCCACGCTGCCGGAACCTTCGTCCATGGGCAGATGCACTACCGGGGATAAATCACGGCAACCCACTGAAACCAATAAAATTGATATAGCTATAGCGCCGCAATAAAATAAATGCTTCATTTTAACCTCATGAATAATTAGGCTGTGGATGATAACTTGATAACCATTAATAAAAGTCTATCAGTTATGTCAATATTTATTAAAACAAAATATTAAAAAAATCAATCCGGGCGGGCTTATTAATACTTTTTCTACAAGAAACAGTGGCTTTCTATGCTGATTATTCAGGATTATTATCTAGGATTTTCTTCCTCATCGGATCCGGCCGAAGGGACACAATGGCGTTTATGTGAAGCAAAAAGGCATCTGTCAAAAGGAAAAGTTACGGACAGGGGCCTTAAAAATTTTTTGGTCGAAGTGACCGAAATAACACATAAGAGCTTATGCGCTTTGAGCCCACGGATGGGCGAAAAGCGGGATACATATTAAATAATCTGCTGGTTTGATTCTATTGTTTTAATAGTATTAATTTCTTTAAACTTATGGCTTATTTCCTCACGAAGATCATATTCAATTTGCAAACCAAGCCAAAAATCAGGTGTTGTTCCAAAATATTTTGAAAATCTCAAAGCTGTGTCAGCTGTTATGCTTCTTCGTCCTTTTAATATTTGTGATACTCTTGTTGGAGGAATTTTTGTCTCTTTGGCCAATTTATATGCTGAAATATGAAAAGGTATTAAAAATTCTTCTTTTAATATTTCACCAGGATGAATGTTTGGTATTTTTTTCATTTTTAATTAATCCTCGATTAATGATAATCTACTATTTCAACTTCTGAAACATTAGAGTCTTCCCAGATAAAACAGATTCGATACTGGTCATTTATACGAATACTATACTGATCCTTTCGATCTCCTTTTAGTTTTTCAAGTCGATTTGCTGGAGTGACGGTTAAATCTTTTAATTCCTTTGCTCTCTGCAGCATAAAAAGTTTGCGTAATGCTATTCTTTGAATAGAAACAGGAAACTTTTTTGAATAAATCTGGTTCCATATTTTTTCAGTTTCTTTGCACTTGAAAGATCGAATCATATATTATTATTAACGTTTCACGTTAATAACGTCAAGCATTAAATGCAAATAATATTGATAATTATTAGACTTGTTGCATAACTAAAAAAAGTGCTATTAATTTTTTCGATTAATTTG
>ERZ795061.36-NODE-36-length-119334-cov-10.453064_pt1 | contig 119334 bp, 76 predicted proteins | sample MGYA00375145_ERZ795061 | MGnify/ENA primary metagenome ERZ795061 (study PRJEB30190, sample SAMN05720144) | anaerobic digester metagenome | isolation source: active sludge of municipal wastewater-treating anaerobic digesters | place: USA | collected 2014-12-22 ... | reverse complement strand
AATTAAATCATTTTCCATTGATTTATGCACAAGTACATGTGCATAACTTTCAGGCTGGGCTTTGCTTTTAAGCTCAAAAAACACTACTTTTGCAAAAATTTTTACAAAAATGTCTTTCGAATACGGTGAAGATCAAATACGCACGCTCGACTGGAAGGAGCATATTCAAACCCGGCCCGGAATGTATATCGGCAAGCTGGGCGATGGCTCCTCGCAGGACGACGGTATTTATGTGTTAATCAAAGAGATAATTGACAACTCTATTGACGAGTTTGTCATGGGAAATGGCAGGAGAATAGACATTGATATAAGCGACAAGACCGTTACCATCCGCGATTATGGACGCGGGATTCCATTAGGAAAAGTTGTAGAATGCGTATCAAAAATCAATACCGGAGCAAAATACGACTCTACTGCCTTTAAGAAATCCGTTGGCCTGAACGGCGTAGGATCGAAGGTGGTAAATGCGCTTTCGTCATATTTTAAAGTACAATCGGTAAGAGACGGGAAGTTGAAAATAGCAGAGTTCAGTAAAGGAGAAATTATAAACGATTATGCTGAAGGCCCTACTGATGAGAAAAATGGAACTCTGGTAACTTTCACCCCTGATATCAGCTTTTTTGGCAATTTTCATTTTATCCCCGAGTATGTTGAAAAGCTGCTATGGAATTATGTTTTCCTCAATAATGGCCTCTCTATCTATTACAATGGCGAACGTTTTTTTGCTAAAAACGGCCTTCACGACCTTTTAGAGCGTTACACCAACGGCGAGGCCCTCTATCCTATTATTCACATTACCGAAGGAGATCTTGAATTTGCCTTTACCCACATCTCCAACCAGTGGGGCGAAGAGTATCACTCTTTTGTAAACGGACAGAACACCACCCAAGGGGGTACCCATTTAGCCGCATTTCGCGAAGCAATAGTAAAGACGATAAGGGAGTTCTTTAAAAAAGATTTTGAGCCGGTAGATGTACGAACTTCAATTGCTGCAGCCCTTAGCATAAAAATACAAGAACCGGTTTTCGAATCGCAAACCAAAACAAAACTCGGATCACAATATATTGAACCAGGCGGTCAGACAGTGCGTAACTATGTGATAGACATTGTAAAGCGTAATCTTGACAACACACTACACATAAACCCACAAACTGCTGAAATTATTTACCAAAAAATATTAAGCTCCGAAAAGGAACGCAAAGAGATAGCAGGTATCAAACGGCTGGCAAAAGAGAGTGTAAAAAAAGTAAGTCTTCACAATAAAAAATTACGCGACTGCCGTATTCACTATAACCAAAATCATGAACAACGGCTTGAAACTACACTATTTATTACCGAGGGCGACTCAGCCAGCGGGAGCATTACTAAGTCGAGAGACGTAAACACACAAGCAGTCTTTTCGCTTAAAGGAAAACCTTTGAACAGCTACGGAATGAGCAAGAAGTTCGTTTACCAAAACGAAGAATTCAACTTGCTGCAATCGGCGCTAAATATTGACGAAGATTTGGAAAACCTACGCTACAACAACATTGTCATTGCTACGGATGCCGATGTAGATGGCATGCATATAAGGCTCTTGCTGCTTACCTTTTTCCTGCAGTTTTATCCCGATCTTGTAAAATCAGGACACCTCTACATACTGCAAACACCGCTTTTCAGAGTAAGAAACAAGAAAGAGACAATATACTGCTACGACGTTGATGAACGTAAAGCAGCAATTAAAAAACTTGGACCCAACCCGGAAATAACAAGGTTTAAAGGCTTAGGAGAGATATCGCCCGATGAATTTAAACACTTTATCGGAGCATCTATGCGCCTCGACCCTGTACTGCTGCGAAAAGGACAATCCATAAAAGAGATGCTGGAGTTTTATATGGGCAAAAACACCCTCGAACGTCAGAAGTTTATCATAAAAAACCTCAGACCCAGCGAAATAATGCTCGAGAGTACAGTGTAAAGAATGCTCCCTTAGTTAAATACAACTTGATCAAACCCGCTTTTTTTTTCCCAATTTGCTTTACATGAAGCCCCTTTATGTTGAACTGTTGGTTTTATAAAGTTAATTTCAATACAGTTTCACTTTCAGGAGATAAAGAGTTCGGCTGCTATTCCGTCAGCAAATAATTTACCTTGATCGAAGAAAATAAATTTTTGATTTTTTTGGAGGATCAACCCACGCTCTAATGATTTTTTAAAGAGTAGCAAAAAGAGTAAAACTATTCTGAAGAAATTCTTGCCAAAGGTTTAAAAAAAGGATTATGTTTGCGCTGAATTACTAAATCGGTTTTGCTTCAATGAGTAAGGTGTTTTTACGTTACCTATTTGCTTGTAAGCGGTACCGATTTAAGGTATATTCAAGAGTTATGATCAAGTTAAAAACAAATATGGTCTGCGAAAGCCAACGGGCTGGCCACCCATAGTGACAAAAAAAATGTATTATTGAACTTTAAAAGTGGAGTCCAGAAACCACTTAAAAACGGGGCGTAATCCGAAAAGCCTTACGAGTAGGATAAATTAAAATTTATTTTTTATGAAAAATGTCATTAAACTTTTGATTTTTGTTTTAGTCGTATCAATGACCACAGGGGCTTTTGCTCAAAATTTTGGATTAAAAGGCGGTTTGAACTTATCAAATATCCTTGCCAAAGATGACAACACCACTTACAGCGATGATTTTAAAATGAATCCGGGGTTTCATATTGGAGCCACAGCTGAATTTCCATTTAGTGATATGTTTTCTTTTGAAACAGGCTTGTTATTATCAACAAAAGGATACAAGATCAGTGAAGAAGAAACATTTATGGGTAAAAAAATAGAGATGAAAATTAAAACGAACCTCTTTTATCTTGATATTCCTTTAACAGCCAAAGCTTCGTTTGATTTAGGTGACGCAAAAGTATTTGGTTTGTTTGGTCCGTATATAGGTATGGGACTAACCGGTCAATCTAAAACTGTAACAACAATTGATGGCAAAACTGAAAAAGAGAAAGAAGATGTTGAATGGGGCTCTGAAAAAGGTAAATCTGATTTAAAGAGATTAGATTTTGGTTTAACAATAGGCGCTGGTGTTGAAATTGATTTGTTTCAAATTGGATTGGGCTATAATTTGGGCTTAGCAAATATTTCACCTTATAATGATGGCGGAATGAAGATTAATAACCGGGTTATAGGATTATCAGTCGGTTATAAATTCGGCGGAAAATAAAAACCAGCCCATAACATTATCTAAGTGATAATTGCGGGGTTTTGTAGCAAATTGTACGTTCTGCAGGTAATAAACCTTTTTGCAAACTTGAAACAATGATGCCTTAAAACCCCGCAATTTGGTATAAACTTGTAATTAACAATTCTATTAAGATTGCCAAGCCCTAAAAATAGGTTAACATTAAAATTTAGATTTCAGATTTAGTTTTTTGTAATTTTTTATTCAATAAATGGTACACATTCGCGTCTCATTTAATTGGTTTATTTGATTAATGTATAGAGTTTTATAAAAATAACATTAATTAAAATTGAAAATGATTACGAATGTTTCAACTTTATTTCGTAAAGCATACGTTACAAGCAAGCCAAAAAAAGAAACCGATTCAATAACAATGAAATTTTTGCTGCATAAGAACAAAAAAAATAGAAATGCCAACGCACAAAACAGCACATCCTGCAAAACCCACAGGCCGTCACACGGAACCATTTTTGCAGCAAGAGCTTTTTTCTTGCACACACATGTGAGTAGCACCAAATACAGATTAAAACCAAAATTATTTAATCATGGATTATAGTAACCAAAGAAACAAGACAATAATTATGAAAGAAAAAGGAAAATTACATAAGATTGCGATTGAAGATATTGTGTATGTTGAATGCCAAAGCTATGTATCAACAGTTCACACTTTTGCCAAGGGAAAAAAGGTATCTTGTTCTATCTTACTCAAAGATATTGAAGAAAAAGTGAACGGATATGGCTTTTTCAGGATTAATAGAAACACATTGGTAAATTTAAAATATTTTGACAGCTTTGTGTCTGGTAAAGAGAGATGTTTCAAAACTATAACAGGAATGGAGATGAGTGTTTCTAAAAGAAAATGGAGCATTTTAAAAGAAAATATTGAAGTATAACATGCCGCTTATTTGAAAAATGATACCGCTTATTAGATAAACTGACCATATTTGGTTTTGTGTTCAACTATATTGTATTTTTTCATGAAAATTTGATTTGCAAAATTTTAGCAAGACATAATGAAAACCAAAGCTCTACATATAATAATCATTTTAATTCATTGTCTGCTAAATCATAGTATTGCCCAAACTGTTATTCAAGGCAAGATCATCAATAAATCCAACCAACCAATATCGGATGCCTCTGTGATGTTGATGAATACTGCCGATAGTTCGGTAGTTGCCTTTAGTTTTAGTGACGGCAATGGTAAATACACCATCTATACTAACAAGAAAGAAAAAGAATTATTATTAATGGTGTACGGCTTCAACATTAAAAAACAAATCAAAAAAATCGATAATCAAAGCCAAACAGTTGATTTCGTTGTAGGCGAAGAAGCTATTGAGTTGAAAGAGTTTTCGGTAAAATCAGAAAAAATATGGGGTACACGTGATACTGTTAATTATGTGGTAGATGCATTCCGGGATTCCACCGATATTGTAATTGGTGATGTGTTGAAAAAAATGCCAGGGATTGTGGTGAAGGAGAGCGGCCAGATTGAGTACCGCGGAAAACCCATCAGTAAGTTTTACATTGAAAACATGGATATGCTACAAGGAAGGTATGGAATTGCCACCAACAATATTTCGGCTTCAGATGTTGCAACAGTGCAGGTTTTTGAAAACCATCAACCAATCAAAGCGCTCGAAGATATTGCCTTTACCGATGATGCAGCTATAAACCTTAAACTTAAACCAGGCGCAAAAGGCATTTTTACGGGCATGGCGGACGTAGGTTCTGGAATAGATAATCAATTCCTTTGGAATAGCACGCTAACCGGCATGTATTTCAGCAAAAAACGCCAACACTTGACCGCTTTAAAATCAAACAATACCGGAAATGATCTGGGTCAGGAATTTCAGTCATTTAGTAATGACGGACTCATGTCGGCCAGGTCAATATCCTCTGTTTTACTGCCATCACCACCCCAGATTAACAAAAGCAGGTATTTTTTCAACCAGGCTTTTGGCGGCACCATTAACAATTTGATCAAAACTAAAAATGAAGCAGAGTTTACATTCAACTTAAACCCATTTCGTGATATCGACGACAGGGAAAGTTATGACCAGACACGTTATATCCTGCCCGGTGAAGATACAGTTACAATAAAAGAGCAAATGCATGCACACACCAGCCGGTTTACCGTTGAAGGGGGCATTGGCTACAAAAGCAACAACCCTCAAAACTATTTGAATACACGTTTGTTGTTTTCGGGCAATTTCACAGAAAGCACCGGCAGTATTATTAGTGATGAACATATTGGGCAAAATGGCGAAAGCTTCCCATTAAAAATGGCCTCCACCATCCACTGGATCAGGCGTGGTAAAAAAAACAATCAAAGCCTCGGCACTGAATTGTACTCCCAATCGTCTTACCACGCAATGCCATACATGCTGGATGTTTCGCCGGGCATGTTTAAAGATCTTTTTAATGATAGTGTACCGTTTAAATCCATTAGGCAAAATGTGGCCTTTAATTCCTTCGAAACACGGAACAGCCTGATGTTTCTTAACTCTGCAGGCTGGAAATCATTTCGGATCCATCCGATTATGCTTTTTTCGTTAGAACATCAGTCGCTCAATTCCAAATTGTCAAAATCATTTCAGGGAGATACGTATTCAGAACTTTCTGGCGATTCCCTGGGCAACGACCTAACATGGATGCGGGTAAAAGCCGGGCTTTCATTACGGCTTACTTACCGCAAACGCGATTTCAATTTTGAACTATCAACGCCTATACAGTATCAGTCCATTTTGGTTTCTGATAAAACAAAACCAGGAGATTCACAACAAAACCGAATCATTTTTCAGACACAAACAGATTTGAGGTATAATATTAATACACGTTGGGATATTTCGGGTTCGTGGTTCTGGTACAACCATAACCCAAACCTGCGCAATCTTTATTCAGGGTACATTATGCAGAACTACCGCACCCTGAGCCGCTACGAAAGCAGGCTTTCAGATTCGTATGGCCAACAAGGGGCAGTTAAACTATCCTATAAAGATATTATGCGGTTTCTGTTCACAAACATTGAGATCAGATACAACCGGTATCGGAATGAAATAATGTATGCCCAGGAATTTGATGGCTACTTGATGAAAATTTCAGCGGTTGAAATGGAAAACTCAGGAAATTATTTGGCAGTTACAGCACGGGCAGGTAAAGCATTCAACTGGAAGAAGCTCTCTTTTAATGCAGAAGCCTCATATGGTAAAGGCATTACGCCCCAACTTAGACAGAGTAGCCTTATTGAATTCATAAACCAGGGAATTAATGCCAATATGACATTTTCGCTTGCACTAATCGAAAAATTGCAGTTTGCCAACAAAAGTAGCTGGAGCAATGTAAGCGGACATGCTGCTACCGGGGATAAACTTGAAACTATTGTCAGTTTTATTGATGCGGCAACACTTGATTACGTTTTCCATAATGACTTGATATTCAGCTTTGGGGCAGAATATTACGATACATATATTGGAAGCGGCAGGCATAACTTAATTCTTTTAGATGCCGGTATTGCCTATAAATGGAAAAGGCTAAGGTTTACATTGGACTATAACAATATTTTGAACACGACAGATTATGTGTATGCTTACTATGGAACACTCAGCAGTTTTAATTCGGCATACAGGATACGCCCGGCATCTGTGGTGCTAAGTGCCCATTTTAAAATCTTTTGATCATGGATAGCAAATACACAAATATCTGATTTTTATGCAAAAAAAACTAAACCGAAAAGCCTTTGCCGGTTTTGGTAATGTGGCCGGCAAAGGCTAAAGATGGCAATGCACGCCTGATGGTTTCTCGAACATTACCATTTGCAAATTTATCCATTTTTAAATTAAAACTTTACAGATATGAAATCACTTAAATTAAACAAACTGAATATGAACCAACTTTCAAAAGAACAGTTGATTACGATCAGAGGAGGTTCCGCACCTAGCTGCACCTGTGGTTGCTGTTATGCTAATAGTGGCGGGTCCAATACTACTGATAATGGAATCGCTAATTATGAAGGAGGTCTTAAGACAATGTGTAAAGAAATAACCATGGTAATTAGCGGATAACAACACAGCATTTTAAGTCATACAGCCTCACATGAGGCTGTATGACTATATAAATGAACACGAACTCACTCATTCTTCTTTTTTTCAACTTAAAAATCTCAATAATAAATATGAAGACATTTCTTGATAATTTTGGTTTATGCATGTTTGTTAATCTAGTTTTTTTCAGTTTAAGCCTCTTTGGACAAATTGAACGTCTGCATTACATTGATGATTTCATATTACTTGACTCAGCCAGATATGAAATTACCTATAAGCTGGAGAAGGTTGTGAATATTGAAAAAACCGATGATAAGGAAACAGATATACAAAAACTTTTGATTGGGCGCAATCTCTCAAAATACTTTAGTTATCTGCTTTTTCAGAATGACTCTGTTTGCACTATCATAGAAAAACAGGGACGAGATATGCCGTCAGAACCGAGAGGTGCTGAAAATTATGAAGTGTTTAAGAACTACCAAACTGGCAAGCAGTCTATTTTGGAGAGGGTTGATGGAACATTTTTTCGCTATGAAGAGGATAAGCTGTTCTTTAATTGGGTTATACAAAGTGATCGGAAAATGATTATGACTTATCTCTGCCAAAAAGTTTCAACCGAATTCAGAGGTCGGAAATACGAGGCTTGGTTTACAACATCCATTCCAATACCTGAGGGGCCTTACAAATTTGGCGGCTTGCCCGGCCTAATACTGGAGCTAATGGATGATCAACAACACTTTGTGTTTACCTGTATTGGCATTAAAACACACACCCCTCCACTACCAATTAAAAATCGTAATTGGCCTTACACGAAAACCACCAGGAAAAAATTTCATGAATTCCTTGAAAGTAAGCATAGAAATCCTACAGCATACTACAAATCCAGAGGAGTAACATTTGCTACCAAAATAGACGGTAAAATTGTTTTTAATCCAAATAATTATTATCTGCCATACAACCCAATCGAACTGGAATAATGAAAGATTACATAAATATAAATATGATTAAAAACAGTCTGGCGAATACACCACAAATTACTTTTGAGGTTACAGATTTGTGCAATCTTGATTGTGTTTATTGTGGTTATGGAAAGTTATATTCAGACCATGATGAAAGAACAAACAAAAAACTGGAGTTTACTAAAGCTAAATTATTCCTGGATTACTTATCAGTATTATGGAACTCGCCATTAAATAAATCTTTCAACAATGTTATTCATTTGAGTTTTTATGGTGGAGAACCTCTGTTGAACGTCCCGTTTATTGAAAAAGTGATTGGCTATACTAAAGGATTAAAAAATCAGGTAAGAAAATTTGCTTATAGCATGACAACGAACGGTATGTTGTTAGATAAAAATATGGATTTTCTAGTTTCAAATGATTTTAGTTTATTGATCAGTTTGGATGGTGATGAATTTAATAATTCGTATAGAGTTAATAAGTCAGGCCAAAATAGCTACAGCCATATTATTGAAAACATTGATAAGCTCAAATCAATGTACCCCGAATATTTCAATAAAAGGGTAAACTTCAATGCAGTTACGCTTTCAGGAGATAAAGAGTTCGGCTGCTATTCCGTCAGCAAATAATTTACCTTGATCGGAGAGAATAAATTTTTGATTTTTTTGGAGGATCAACCTACGCTCTAATGACTTTTTAAAGGGCAGCAAGAAGAGTAAAAATATTCTGAAAAACCGCTTGCGAAAGTTTTAAAAAAAGCGTTATGTTTGTACGGAATTATAAAATCAGTAACGCTTTAATGGTTAAGACATTATTACGTTAACCATTTGCTTGTAAGCGGAACTGGTTTGCGGTATTCAAGAGTTATTAGTTCATAAAAGTACGAAAACAACAAAAAAATATGCTCATGTACCACAAAAAAAGAATTTAACAAATCAGGGCGCCCTTTGATGACCATTGAAACAGATAAACTTACCAGCCTCTTGAGCAAAAAGGTGCAGTTATCCAACCAGAACCGGAGCGTTAACCGTACTTTTAAAACGAAGGCGCTTTATAAACCTATTAACGAAAATAGCATTACAGACTTTTAATATAAAAAACAGCAATAGAGTTGAACATTAATAAAAACAGATCATGAAAAGAAATCTAACTATTATTTTGATCGCTATTATGTTTCCATTAAGTATCTTTTCTCAGATTAGTAATGAGATAGCAACATATGTTGATAGTACTGAACTCTTAGTTCATAATGGCAGGAAGATGATTCTTAAAGAGCTAGCGGATAACAATTTGGTTAAAACAAAAGAAATCTATGATTTTTTAACGGAGAAAACAAAAGATAAGCCCTTTTCTGCATTCTATTTTATTGAGGATTTTTATATTAATATGCTTGTAGGCGATTGGGAAACGGTAAATAACCTGATGCTTGAATATGAAAAACACAAAAAGAGAATTGTTTATCCAAATTCCCATACAATAGTTTATAAATTATCCGAACTGACCTTGAGTAACAGACAATCTATTTTGGTAAGTTGCAACATGTCGCAGATTGATGAACAAGCAAAGCTGCTTATTACCGGTTTTTTAAAATATATTGAAAAGCAACCACCAGATAAAGAATACAATGAAATACTTGTTGCATATAAAAAGAAGTATGACAATAAGAAATATGACAGCTTTGTAAATGGATTTATGCCGCACATGATAATTAAAGCCTCCTGGAATTTATTTTTTGGTTCGGGTATGGTTTTTACAACAGGTGATTTAGCCACTAAATTTTCAAATAATGCCCTATTCAATTTTGGGATGGATATTAATGTTCATAGAGTTTTTGCCTCACTTTACTTAAAAGGAACAAGTTTAAAATTGAAAGACCCCTTTATGGTAACTTCAGATACTGATACATTAAATTTTGAGTTAAATGAAAAATTTTCATATTTAGATGCAGGTTTAAAAGGCGGATATTTCATTGTTAGGAGCAATCGTTTTCATTTAGCTCCTTATGCTTCTATATCAGGCAGTCATCTGGAAAGCACAAAATATGACGACCCAAAGGATAAGGATTTAGAATATGAGATTTTCAATTCATTTACTTACGGAATTGGCTTACATACCGAAGTTAAGATTTATGAATTTGAAAGTAAAAACTACTATTATTATGGAGGTACGGCAAATGGGCATATTAGTATCAAATTTGATACGGGATACAATGAAATATTAAAGTTTAAAGATTTAAATTCTACCGGAAATACTCCATATTTTCTATGCTCATTAGTAATAGGATTTGGGCAGTTTTAATAACCACTTTTGCTAACACGCAATAATATAACAAGCAACAAAGAGATAAGCAAAAAGGGGAATATCCAATTTGCTGTTAAGAAAGCCCTATTATGTTGAGATGTTGATTTTATAAGGCTAACTTCAATGCAGTTACGCTTTCAGGAGATAAAGAGTTCGGCTGCTATTCCGTCAGCAAATAATTTACCTTGATCGGAGAGAATAAATTTTTGATTTTTTTGGAGGATCAGCCCAAGTTCCAATGGTTTTTTAAGCTGATTATTTAGATGGGTTGCAAAATCGTTACCAAAGAGTTTTTTAACAAATTCGGTATCAACACCCCACATGGTGCGTAAGGCAGTCATAATGTATTCATTAAATTGTTGGTTTTTTGTCAGTTCTTCAAGTTCGTAATATGTCGTGCCTTCCCTAACAGCTTTCAAGTAGTTAGAAATATTTGAAACATTCCATCTCCTTATAAAACCGTTGTACGAATGAGCCGACGGCCCGCAGCCGAGATAACTTTCGCCCGACCAGTAACTTTTATTATGACGTGAATATCTATCCGGTAAAGCAAAATTGGAAATTTCGTAATGCTCATACCCTGATTTTGCCATACTTGTCATTATAATTTGAAATTGCTCTGCCACTTTCTCCTCTTCCACCTGCTTATATTTCCCTTTTTTTATGAAAAGGTCAAGCGCTGTCCCAGGCTCAACGGTAAGCGCATAGGCCGAAATATGAGGGATATTATAGCTCAGCGCACGATTGATATTTTCAATCCATTGCTCGTTGTCGAGTGTTGGTATTGCATAGATGAGGTCAATACTGATATTTTTAAAACCATACTTCAGCGCATTTTGAATCGCACTTTCGGCTTGATTTGCTGAATGAACACGGTTAAGGTAAGTCAAATCCTCGTTTCTAAACGACTGAACACCGATGCTCAATCTGTTTACAACAGTTTGCGAGAGCGCTTGGAGCCAACTATTTATAAGGTCGTCAGGGTTTGCCTCTACGGTTATTTCAGCGTTGGGATCTATTCCAAATGTAGCGATCGCCGTATCTATTATCTCGTTAATCTGGTTTATGCTAAGCAGCGAGGGCGTTCCTCCGCCGAAATAGATGGTATTTAATGGACTACCGTTAAAAAACCCGGAATTTGATCTTACCTCAGTTTGAATTGCCTGAACTATCTCGTTAATATATTTTTTTGATGCTATCGAAAAGAAATTACAGTAGTGGCATTTTTGCCTGCAAAACGGGATGTGGATATAAAGCCCTGGCATATTATGTTACAGCTTTACTTTTTTGCGCAAGATAATCCTGAAAGTGGTGCCTTTGTCAATTGTGGATGATTTTACAAATATTTTGCCGCGGTGATAGTCGCGAATAATGCGTTGCGCCAGCGAGAGGCCAAGCCCCCAGCCACGTTTTTTACCGCTATACCCGGGGTTAAAAATGCTTTTAAACTTCGATTTTGGGATCCCTTTCCCGGTATCGGTAAGGTCAATAATGATATGACCATTATTCTCTTCGATATTTACTGAGAAGGTACCCTTTGATTCCATTGCATCTACGGCATTTTTTGTCAGGTTTTCGATCACCCATTCAAAAAGGTGCAGGTTAATTGGAGCAATGATTTCAGTATCGGGGCCGGGGGTGATCTCGTATGTGATCTTACGTGAGGTACGTGTCTTCAGATATTCGATTGAGTTGTGTATAACCTTCACTATGTTTGTGTCAGTAAGTTTTGGCAGCGCTCCTATCTTAGAGAACCGGTCGGTAACTTTTTCGAGCCGTTCAACATCTTTCCTTAGCTCGCTTACAATCTCCGGATTTGGGTTTTCCTCTTTTAATAGCTCCATCCATGCCATCATTGACGAAAGCGGCGTTCCAAGCTGGTGAGCCGTCTCTTTAGCCAACCCTACCCATACCTGGTTTTGTTCCGATCGCCTTGCAGTATTGAACATCATATATCCGATAAATAGGAACAGACCCATGATCAGGATTTGGACTATAGGGAAATAGCGCAGTTGTGTAAGAAGAGATGAGCCTTTATAAAAAATGTAACTTTTGCCTAAGTTGGTAAGTTCGATTTCTATAGGAGGATTGCTGGCTGCCATCTCTGCAATGGTCTTTTCAACAAAGAGCGGCTCCATGATTTTGTTTGGCTCTATATTTCCAAAATCAATCACTTTCTGTTTTGTGCTATCAGTGATGATCACCGGCACACTGGCGGCATTGATAACCACTTCGGAAAAGAAATCACTGACAAGGTCGTTGAGCACTTGATGCAGCTCGCTATGCAGCTTTGAATCCTTATAATAGAGATAGTTCTTTTTATTTTGAAAATAGCGGGCAGGAATTGGAGGATAAACGGAAAATTCATCTAAGAGCTTACCTGACAAAAAGGTAACGGTATCTTCGTTAAAATCAACATTTTTGGTGTTTATTATCCGCCCGTCTTCATCGGTGAGGATTATTGGGATTGTGCTGTTGTACCGTATTATATCCACGTAAAAGGTGAGGTCAACATTAGGATCGTCGGTACGGATCAGTTGTTTGTATGCTTCAGCTAACAGTACAACACTCTTACGGTCTTCTTCGCGTATTTGCTGGAAAAACTGTTCGATATACTTTACAAGTTCGGTTTTACGGTAGATAGCGTCAGCCCAGATCTTTACATTGGTCTGCTCCTGCTCCGCCACTTTGCGTACAATAATACTGGTATAGTACATTGATCCGCTTACTATTGCAACCGCAAGAGCAAAGAGGAACAATTTCCATTGTTTTTTGCGCGCGTAAATGTTGAACTTTACCATTGTAACAGATATGGAATCAAACGTTAAAACCAATACCTTATTATTTTAGATTTCTTAGTTGATTATGTACCTTTGTGCATTAAATAAAAAGAACTTTACTATGAAAATACCTCAGAACAAGATTTTCAAGTTGATGAAAACGAAGGCCGGAGCGCCTCCCGGCACGCTGATCAATACATTTGCACAGACCTCTGTACACGAATCCACAAGGCTAATTTCGGTAAGCGATGATAGCAATCAGGACATCATAATAGAGGATTTTGAGAAGCTCCCTTCACGGCTCTGGCCAGAAGCAACAAACTGGCTTATTTTCACTGGATTAGGAGATATAGATAAACTCGAACATCTTGGCAGTGTATTTCAAATAAATCCTTTGATCATCGAAGATATTTTAAATGCCGAGCATTTGCCAAAGGCAGAAGAGACAGATGAGTTTTTGTTTTTTGTGATAAAAATATTAACAAGAAATACTGAGACAGACTCTTTTGAGACTAATCACGTCTGTTTTCTGCTTGGTAAGAGATTTATAATTACTTTCCTCCAGCGCAACACTTCGCTTTTCGATAATTTTATCAAAAGAATTAAAACAGTAAAGGAGAGCCCTCATCATTATACCCACGATTATATATTGTATCAGCTTATTGATATCATTGTTGATCATTATTATCTGCTTTTTAATCAAACCGACGAAAAGTTAGAAGAGATAGAGGAAATCCTGATGAGTGATCAAAGTGCGGATATGACAAGTATGATACAACAGCAGAAAAGAGAGCTGAATTTTATCAGACGTAATATATTGCCTGTTGCTGAGGCTGTAAGGATTTTATTAAAAATCGAAAGCGCTTTTATCAAAAAGCATAATCGCACTTTTTTTAACGATATCGCTGACCATTTGCAGCATTTGTTAAGCGCCACCGACAATTATCGTGAAACCATTACCAGCCTGTATGAGCTTCAGATGATGAACTACTCAAACCGGATGAATAACGTAATGAAGTCGCTTACCATCATTGCAACTATTTTCATCCCGCTAACGCTGATCACCGGTATCTATGGGATGAATTTTACCTATATGCCAGAACTTTCTTTACGATGGAGTTATCCTGCAGTACTGATATTTATAGTTGCCGGCGGCATAGCCATGTATCTGTATATGCGGCAAAAAAAATGGTTTTGATCCAATGAAGCGAAAATTAATAAGGAGAAATCCTTTTAGTGAAAACTTAGAACAACCTATATTTGCACACTTAATCAAAAATCATTTTTTATGAAAAAGTCAGACTGTTGCTCCTTTTTAGAAACATTTTTTTTAGTTTCTTTGTTTTATCTTCTTTCAACCCAAAGTGTAATGGCACAAAATCAAATTCCTCTTGAGGATTTTTTCCGAAACCCTGAAAAGACCGGTTATCAAATCTCGCCTGATGGAAAGTTTTATTCTTACCTGGCACCTTACGAAAACCGTCTTAATATTTTTGTTCAACAGATTGGCAAAGAGAAGTCTATTCGCTTGACTAACGAGACCGATCGGGATATTGCCGGTTACTACTGGGCAAACAAGAATAGGATTCTTTACTTAAAAGATAAAGGGGGTGATGAGAATTTCGCGCTTTACGGCGTTGACAGGGATGGAAAAAACTTAAAATGTCTTACCTGCTTTGAGGGTGTTCGAACAATGATCGTTGACGACTTAAAGGATTTCCCTGACGAAGTGATTATCAGTTTGAACAAACGTACTCCGGTGGTATTTGATCCATACCGGTTGAATATCAAAACCGGTGAGATGACCATGCTTGCCGAAAATCCTGGAAATATCCAGGGGTGGATGACAGATCATGAAGGGAAGTTACGTATTGCAATAGCTATTGTTGATGGTGTAAACACACAAATTCTTTATCGCGACAGTGAAGATCAGGAGTTTAGACCTGTGCTCACTACCAACTTTAAGGAATCGGTGTCGCCATATTTTTTTGATTTCGACAATAAAAATGTCTATGCTACTTCCAATCTTGGAAGGGATAAATCGGTTGTCGTGCTCTTTGATATTGCCAATGGTAAAGAGATAGAGGCGCTTTACGAGCATCCGGATTATGATATTTCATCGGTTTCATTTTCCAGAAAAAGGAAAGTGGTAACCTCTGCCTCCTTTGTTTCGTGGAAGCGTGAGCGTCATTTCTTCGACCAGCAGACTAAAACGTTATTTGAGAATCTTCAAAAACAGCTTCCTAACTACGAAATCGGCATCTCTTCTTTGGACGACAATGAAAATATGTATATCATCCGTTCGTATTCTGATCGTTCACTCGGCGCTTATTACCTTTACGATTTTGCGAAAAACAAACTCACAAAGATCCATGATATAAGCCCTTGGTTAGATGAAAGTAAGATGGCGCAGGTGTTTCCTATTGAATACGAAGCCCGCGATGGATTGGTTATACCGGGTTATCTTACCCTACCTAATGGGTTAACAATGGAAACGGCTCATAATTTACCTGTAGTTATCAACCCGCACGGCGGCCCATGGGCACGCGATAGCTGGGGTTTTAATCCTGAAGTTCAGTTTCTTGCTAACCGCGGTTATGCCGTCTTACAGATGAACTTCAGAGGATCAACAGGCTATGGCAGGGACTTTTGGGAAAGGTCATTCAAACAATGGGGTCTCACTATGCAAAACGATATAACCGACGGGGTTTACTGGCTGATCAACAAAGGCATTGCCGATAAAGATCGGATAGCTATCTATGGCGGTAGCTACGGCGGTTACGCCACACTGCAAGGCGTTACGGTAACCCCCACTCTTTATGCTGCAGCGGTGAATTATGTTGGCGTATCCAATCTTTTCACATTTCTGAAAACCATACCTCCATATTGGCAGCCATTGCTCGACATGATGTACGAAATGGTTGGAAATCCCGAAATTGACACGGTACAATTTAGAGCTACCTCGCCCGCTTTAAATGCACACAAAATAATAACTCCACTCTTTGTTGCACAGGGCGCTAACGACCCGCGCGTCAACAAGGCCGAATCGGATCAGATTGTGGAAGCATTAAACAAAAGAGGCATTGAGGTGGAATATATGGTAAAAGATAATGAAGGACACGGCTTTGCAAATGAAGAGAATCGTTTCGATTTCTATAGAGCGATGGAAAAGTTTCTGGCAAAGCACATTAAAAAATAGTAAGTTTTAGATAGCGGAACGCCGTGTTATAACAAATAGCGCTTAAAGAGCGCTGAGATTTATATTATTGTTGAAGACACAAAGTCAAATACTTAACAACAACAGAGTGTTGTAACGGAGGCATGTCCGTTTTGTTAGCCTTTTAAAGGCTTGTTCTTAACTGCGATTTCTCTTTATCCGATTACCTTATCAGTTTTGCTGTTCTTAATTCATCATTAACAATGATGGAAACAATGTATATCCCTTTTTTGAGGGTGTTAACATTTAGATTAATCATATTATCGGCACGCTCAGGAAAATGTTCTATTAAAACCTCCTGCCCATGCAGGTTAGTGATAATAACCTGAACGGGGTTTCCGGTTATCCGCTCATCCCGAATGTAAATGGCCTCTTCTGCGGGGTTTGGATATAGATACAAGGCCGACGATCGCCTAATTGGTTCGTTTATGCTTACTATTCCGTCTATTTCAGTTATTCCGGTATCATCAGGGTCAAGCCATGGCTTGAGCATGGTGGAGTCTGCTGTTGGCACTCCATCCCATGAGTAGGAGAATTTCCCGTAATAATCCGGTTTATATACATATTTACAGCTTGCTTCGCCGCCGGTGAGCTGTCCTATTATCCTTCCATTGTTGTCGAACAGGGGGCTTCCCGATGATCCGCCTTCAGTAACGCCCCAGTTTGTTTCGGTTTGCGCCCAAATAACCCGCCAGTGGGTATTGGGAATTGTCCCCCAGTTTGATGACTTGAGTGTGTCGGTATAGGTGCTGATTTTCTTAATATCGCCATCGGGATGATGTATGGAAGTACCACTTGGGCTTGGTTCATTGGCAATGCTCCATCCATTGTAAAAAGGATTGTAAGTTGCAGGAATGTTTTCGTTGAGCTTCAGCAGCTTAAAATCTGATGCTTTACCTGCTGCACCGCCGTTACCTGCTAACTTTTTAGCTCCTACTATTGTATAACTTTTAAATGTGGAATCGCTCTCCGGGTCATCGCAATCATCGCCTTCGTAACGGAAATAGAAAACCCATTGGTCATAGTTTTCTTCCGAGGCATGTGGCCCACAATGATCGGCGGTAAGCAGGAAAGGTGTACAATCGTTTCGTGCATTGTTCACAATTGACCCTGAACACCAAAATGATGAGAAGCCAGATTTGACGATAATCCTAACCACGCCGTTCTTCTGGTATTGCCACTCCTCTCCTTCAGGGCAGTTTACATTTACTTCGCAGGTGTCGGAAGTTCCAAACCCACGCATATTAAAAAAACGGTCGGCAGTGCGATAAACGTAACCTACCTCATTGATCACTATTTGAGGCTTAACTGATAGTGCAAATGGCTCTGAATACTCGAGAATAACCTCCTCACCTTTGATCATTTCCGTTGCAAAGGATTTGTCGGCAGAGTTTGTATTAGAAGAAAAGGCGCCAATAATCTGCTTTTTGTCGGCGCTGTATAAGAAAAGATTTCCACCAGCTGGAATTTTAAAGCGGCTGTAATATAATATTAGAGCCTGAGCGCCAGGAGATTTAATACTTAATCTGCAAATCCTTCTACCATCAGGCAATGATTCCCACAGCCCCTCCTTGGCAAAATCTATTTTAACAGGTATTGATTCAGCAAAACGGTAAGCAACAGCATTCTTCTGATAAAATCCATCCTCACTTTTTAGAAGCTCTATATCAGGCGGAGGTACAGTTACAACAGGATGATGAGATAATGAACCAGAATATTCCATACTGGGTGGAGTACCCTGTTCACTAATTTGTGCAACTGCCGAAAAGTGTATAAAAACCGCAAAAATGCTATAAAACAACAGTAAATAACTCTTTTTCAAAATAATAAAATTAATAGGTTATTCCTGACAAAAATATAGTTTTTCGGTAATCTCTTTAAAGTCGTCTATCTATCCTTGAGATACTGAAATAAAAAAACAATATTGTTGTTTTATCTTAAACCTTTATTGTTCGGATAGCAATCATGTAACAGTAATGGATTGGCTAAACATTCATTTGGAATGAAAAAAATATATTTTTGTCTAAATCAGATTAAAATAAAGGGCTATGATCGAGTATTTTTCAGGAAAGCTTGTTGAAAAAAATCCTGCTTACGTCATTCTTGAGCAGAATGGTACGGGTTATCTAATTAATATTTCACTCAATACTTTTTCGTCAATTAAAGACTTGGATGAGGCGAAACTATACGTTCATCTGACATTTAAGATCGAAGCCACAACACCCACCGGTATTGTTGTTTATGGATTCTTTGATCAAGCTGAACGATCGTTGTTCCGTATGTTAATTTCAGTATCGGGAGTAGGTAGCAGCACTGCCATGCGGATGCTATCTTCGCTGTCGTATCAAAAAATTACAGAAACCATCAGGGCAGGCGAACTTGCAACATTGAAAGGGATAAAAGGGATTGGCAACAAGACTGCACAACGGATCATTGTAGAGCTTCAAGATAAGATAGGAAAAGAGGCTCTCGCGCCTGAATTTTTAGGCTGGACGCACAATACACAAAAAGAAGAGGCGTTAATTGGGCTAACTACGCTGGGTTTTGGAAAACATGCATCAGAAAAAGCATTAAATTCTATTCTGAAAAAGAATCCGAATCTAAGCGTTGAAGAACTAATTAAGGAGGCTTTAAAAATCCTGTAAATAGTAAGAAATTGAGAAGGTTATCTTTTATTTAGCTAAAAACCAATTAATTAAATGACTTTCGCTGCGTTACCTTTAATCAAAGCTTACTGATTTTTTTTGATTGCTTATCAACTAGCAACTGATAATACTTTTTGATACGTAGATTAACATATATACTACTTTTCGCATTGCTGGCTCTCTTTTCGTTGGCCGCAATCAATCGGTCAACTGTTAAAGAGACCAATAAGCATGTTTTAAACCCTGATCCTTTTCGGTTTTTACGCCCTGATACGATAGAATTAATCTATCCTTTTGCAAATCCAACGTCAGTAACTGAATCAAAACCTGAATCTCCTCTTTTCCTTAAAGAGCCTTCCAACGTTCAACAGCAAGTTGAGTACGACCCTGAAACAAATGAGTACACGATCAAGGAAAAAATAGGTAAGCTCAATTACCGTACTCCCTATTCTATGACAGCTACGGATTACATGAAGTGGGATCAAGAGAGGGCTTTACAACAATATTGGCGAGAACGTGCAATTTCTGCCGGTCAAGGAGCCTCCGGCACCGGCCTGATACCACAGATTTATATCGGCGGCGAAATTTTTGAGAAGATCTTTGGATCAGGAACGATAGATATCCGCCCACAAGGCTCGGCTGAACTTACCTTCGGCGTATTGGCCAACAAACGCGAAGACCCTACATTGAGTGTAAGGCAACAGAACATAGTAAATTTTGATTTCCAGCAACGTATTCAGATGAGCGTATTGGCCAAGATTGGTGATAAGATAGAGTTTCAAACAAACTATAATACTGAGGCTTCATTTGAATTTGAGAATAAATTAAACCTAAAATATGAAGGAAAAGAGGATGAGATTATCCAACTCATTGAAGCCGGAAATGTTACGCTTCCTCTTAACAGCACGCTAATCACTGGAAGCCAGGCCCTTTTTGGTATTAAAACCAAACTGAAGTTTGGACGTGCAACTGTAACCACCGTGTATTCGGAACAAAAGAGTGAGACTCAAAGTATAACAGTTCAAGGTGGCGCGCAGACTAATGCTTTTTTACTCAATTCGGATCAATACGAAGAAAATAAACATTACCTACTTGCTCAATATTTTAGAGAGACGTATGATACTGCTCTCTCCGAACTACCTGTGATACGATCAAACGTTAACATTACAAAGATAGAGGTGTGGGTAACAAACATTGGCGCTGCCGTTACCGACAATCGTAACATCATAGCATTACAGGATCTGGGAGAAAAAAAACCATACAGCCCGAATGTTACCGGAAAGCCAAGCGTATTTCCTGATAACTATCGTTCCAATAACCTGATGGAGATGCTTTTATCTTTTGAGCCGGATATCAGGGATATTAACAAGGTATCGCAGATAATCACAGACGCGCCATTTTATTTTGAAGCCGGGGTTGATGCAGTGAAGGTGGAAAGCGCCAGAAAGCTCAGCCCAAACGAATACACTTTTAACGGCAAACTTGGCTTTATCTCGCTAAATACCACCCTAAATCCTGATCAGGTTCTTGCTGTGGCCTTTCAGTACAATGTTATTGGCGACACGACACTTTATCAGGTAGGCGAATTTTCTGACGGCGGTATAAACTCACCGAAAAACCTTATCGTCAAGTTGTTGAAAAGCAACTCCCTTAGCACAAGGGTTCCTATTTGGAATCTGATGATGAAAAACGTTTACCCCATCGGAGCTTATCAAATTCAAAGCAAGGATTTCATTTTAAATATCCTCTATTCAGGAAATCAAAATGCTGTACCGACAAGCTATCTGACCGACGCCGGCAATGCAAGTGGTATCCCGCTTATCAGGGTGCTCAACTTCGACAACCTTGACCCTCAGTTAAATCCACCCTATGATGGTATCTTCGACTTTATTGATAATGCAGCCACACAAGGCGGCACCATTCAATCTACAAACGGTAAAGTCTATTTTACTGTATTAGAGCCATTTGGAAGCTATTTACGCGCTAAAATAGGAGATGATGATATTGCCGATCGTTTTGTTTATGATTCGCTATACACATTGACAAAAACGGGAGCTCAGCAGTATCCTGAGAAAAACAAATTCATGTTGGAAGGATTTTATAAATCCTCATCAGGATCGGAAATCTCGTTGAACGCTATCAACGTGCCGCAAGGTTCGGTAAAAGTAACAGCGGGAGGAGCCCCATTGATGGAAAATGTAGATTATACGGTGGACTATACATTAGGACGTGTGAGGATCATCAATGAAGGTGTGCTCAATTCGGGAACTCCAATAAATATTTCGCTCGAAAGCCAGTCATTTTTTAGTGTACAGACTAAAAGGATGATGGGAACACATATTGATTATCGGATAAACGAAAATTTTAATATCGGAGGCACCCTTCTCAACCTTACCGAAAGACCGTTAACTCAAAAGGTAAGCTACGGCAACGACCCTATTTCAAATACAATCTGGGGTATGGATGTCGCCTATCAGACACAATCGAGGCTGATAACAAAAATTGTGGATAAACTGCCTTTTATTGCAGCCAAAGATGAATCCAGAATAAACATAGATGGTGAATTTGCACATTTTGTCCCTGGTCATGCTAAAGTTATCGGATCCACAGGGACCTCCTACATTGACGATTTTGAGGCTGCTAAATCTACCATTGATCTGAAAAATATGGCCTATTGGCAACTCTCCAGTACACCTCAAAAACAGACAACAGCCGATATGTTTCCAGAAGCGGCGCCCTCCACTGGACTGGCATACGGTTTTAATCGTGCAAAACTTGCCTTTTATGTTATAGACCCACTTTTTTACGATGAGACAGGTAGCCTTAGACCTTCAAATATCAACCTTAACGAACTTTCGGATCATCAGGTTAGGCAGGTGCTCGAGACTGAGGTTTTCCCAAATAAAGATGTCCCAAACGGCGTACCTACTAACATTCCAATTCTTAATCTGGCCTATTATCCTTCGGAGCGAGGACCTTATAACTATGACGTTGAAGGGGAGCCAGGAATATCTGCAGGTGTCAATGCCGACGGGTTACTAAATTTACCAGAAACACGTTGGGGAGGCATCATGCGTAAGATCGAGTCAACAAACTTCGATGCCACAAACGTAGAATACATTGAGTTCTGGTTGATGGATCCCTTTGTAAAAGGCGCCGATAACTCCGGCGAGCTTTATTTTAATCTTGGTGATATTTCCGAAGATATCTTACGCGATGGAAGAAAAAGTTTTGAGCATGGACTTCCGCCAACAGAAGAGGTAGAGAATGTAGATACAACGATATGGGGAAGGGTGCCTTCATTTCAGGCTTTAGTGGATAACTTCAGCAATGTACCTGGATCAAGGGCTTTCCAGGATGTGGGATTGGATGGACTACGTACTGAAGATGAACGGTCATTTTTTCAAACGCAATTTCTCGAACCTCTTGCAGCTTTGTATGGTTCCGAATCGGAAGCTTACAAACAGGCTATATTAGACCCTTCTTCTGATAATTATCACTATTTCAGAGGTTCTGATTATGATAAAGACGAGAAATACTCCAGTATCCTGGAACGTTATAAAAACTTTAACGGCCCTGATGGGAACTCGCCCACAGAGGACATTAACCCCGAATCATATCCTACCGCTGCTACTACTCGGCCTGATGCTGAAGATATAAACCGCGACAACACACTTAGCGATGATGAACGCTATTTTCAGTACAAGGTACTTATTGACCCCAACAAGATGAATGTTGGTGAAAATTATATTACTGACATATACAATGCGCAAGGTATCCGACTTCCAAATGGTCAGATCGGCGAGGTAAAATGGTATCAGTTCAAAATTCCGGTAAGAGACCCTGAGAAGATCATCGGAGGGATTCAGGATTTTCAGTCAATACGCTTTTTGAGGATGTTTTTGAAAGGGTTCGAAAACCCGATCGTCCTACGTTTTGCTACCCTTGATCTTGTTAGAGGAGAGTGGAGAAGATACCGATATGATCTGTTAGCTCCTGGCGAGTACATACCAAATGATATTCAGAGCGAGACCTCATTCGATATTCTTTCCGTTAACATTGAAGAAAACGGCAAAAGGCAGCCTATCCCTTACGCCATCCCGCCGGGAATTGAACGTGAAGTGAACTTAGGCACCACAAACCTGCAACAACTCAATGAGCAATCAATGGTGTTGAGGGTATGTAACCTCATTGACGGCGATGCGAGAGGGGCTTATAAAACTACCGACTTCGATTTCAGAGATTATGGCTTTATCGAAATGTTTGTACATGCCGAAAAACTTATAGACAATCAGGAGCTTAACCATGGCGACCTCACCGTCTTTATGCGTTTTGGCGCCGACCTCACCGAAAATTATTATGAATATGAGATACCATTACATTTCACACCTTGGCATACATCATATAATGAGCCTGATCTGATATGGCCTGAAGAGAATAAGTTTAAAATTGACTTGAAACGTCTTGTTCAGTTTAAAATCGAACGTAATGAGCAGATGCGAAATGCCGGAGCCACCGGTATCAGCCTGACAATGCCTTTTTATGCTTTCGATGGTAATAACAGGGTAACAATACTCGGCAGCCCAAATCTGAGTAGTGTAAAAGCCATAATGATTGGGGTTAGAAATCCTAAACAAACCTCATTTTCGATAAATGATGACGGAGAGCCTAAATGTGCGGAAATTTGGGTTAACGAATTGCGCCTTACCGACTTCAATAACCAAGGAGGATTTGCTGCAACAGCAAGACTAAGAAGCGACCTCTCCGACTTTGGAAATATCACCCTTACAGGATTATTCAGCACACCCGGGTTTGGAACAATTGAAAAGAAAACCAGCGAGAGATCAAAAGAGTTTATAAAGAATTGGGACTTCTCCTCCAACCTCGAATTAGGTAAGTTTTTCCCTGAAAATGCCGGTATTAAGATACCAATGCACTTCGACTATTCGGAATCGAGGACAGACCCTAAATATAACCTGCTCGATCCGGATGTTTTACTCAGAGAGGATGTCAAAACATTCGATACGAAACAAGATAGAGATTCAATAATCAGAATCAATCAGGATTATGTTCAGCGCAAGAACATAAACTTTATTAATATGAGGAAAACAAAAATGGGCGCCTCACAGAAAACCAATTTTTATGATATCGAAAACTGGGGATTCACCTATTCATATTCCGAAATATATGCCCGTAATGTTGATTATCAATACGATATACAGAAGAAATATCTGGGAGGAATCGGTTACAACTTCAATACCGTCCCAAAAAACTATCGTCCTTTTTCCTCTATTAAATTTTTCAGCCCTAAACCGTTAACTTTCATAAAAGACTTTAATTTTTACCTACTCCCTAAGCTCTTCTCCTTCCGTACCGATATGATACGCGAATACAACAAACGTCTTTTGCGTAATAAGAGTCAATATGCGGTGTTGATAGAGCCTACTTATTTAAAAAAATGGGACTGGACACGTAATTACAGCTTGAACTGGGATTTAACAAGTTCTCTCAGAATAGACTATAAAGCCGATGTGGGCTCATATATTGACGAGCTGCCCGGAAGCATTGAAAAGGATGATCCTGATTACAAAATAAAAAAGGAGAGGATTAAAACGGAGATTAAAAACTGGGGTAGCAAGACATTATATAATCAGATGACAGGGATCAACTATACCCTTCCCATCAGCAAGCTGCCATTACTTGATTGGGTAACTGCCAACGCGCGCTATCAGGTGAATTATCGCTGGCAGGCTTCGCCTAAGTCGCTACAAGCACGTTTCGGTAATCAGATTGAAAACTCTAGCAACATTCAATTAAATGGAAGCTTATCCTTTGATAGAATTTATGATAAGATACCCGGACTAAAAAAGATAAATCAGCCACGAAGCCCGCAGCGGGCAGGTGGGATGACACGCCCGGGAATGCAACAACAGCAACAAAAAAAATCGGAACAGGATACCGCTAAAAAAGAGAGACCTGATTATTTCAGAATAGCGGGAAACACTTTTCTTAGACTATTAACCGGCTTTAAACGTGCTTCGCTGGCTTATTCACAAGGTAATGGCATTTTATTACCCGGCTTTGTACCCGAAGCGGGTTATGTAGGCAACGACTGGGGGCAAAATGCACCAGGAATGGGATTTATTTTTGGCAGCCAAAAAGATATACGCCCCAAAGCGGTAGCAAACAACTGGCTTACGATGGATACTTTGTTAAATTCAGCATATATCACGAAATTTAATGAACAGATAAACTTTAGAGGTAATTTTGAACCATTTGCTGATTTTAAAATTGAGCTCAATGCCGATCGAAACTACTCGCTCAACCATCAGGAATATTTCAAAGCAGATGCCAATGGAACATTTGCTTCCTATTCGCCACAGGAACAGGGTAATTTCAGTGTATCGGTACTTACATGGGGTACGGCATGGGCAAAGGATAACGACAAAGATCAAAATGAAAATTTTGAGAGATTAAAAGAAAACCGCAAAGAGATAGCTTTTAGGCTGGCTAACGCGAATCCCAACTGGTCAAAAACAAAAGTTGATTCTACCGGATTCCCCGAAGGATATAGCTCATCGCAACAAGAGGTGCTTCTATATAGCTTTTTGGCAGCTTATACAGGCAAAGAGGCCGCTAATATCAAACTAAACACAATGCCTGCCATACCAATGCTGAATTGGCGTTTAACGTATAATGGACTTGCAAGGCTCGAACCATTCAAAAAATTCCTCCGAACGTTAACCATAACACATGGTTATCGGAGCAATTACAGCGTTGGCTCGTTTCAAACAAACCTCCTCTACCGTGAGTTTAATGGGGGCGCTTCAGCGTTCGATGACAATCATAATTTTATTCATGAACATTTAATAGCGCAGGTGAGCATAACAGAGCAGTTTATGCCACTCATATCATTCGATATGAACTGGATTAACAGTTTGATGTCCAAGTTTGAAATTAAAAAGACAAGAAGCCTATCGTTAGGATTTGTCAACAATCAACTTACCGAGATTAACTCAAACGAGTATGTAATAGGGTTGGGATATCGTTTTAAAGAGGTGCAGTTTAGTATAAGAAGCACTACCGGCGGCAGCCAGGGAAGCAGAAAAACTGTAAAAAGCGATTTGAATGTTAGAGCCGATTTCTCCTTAAAAACCGATAAGACAGTGCTTCGAAGGATAGATGAAGATCTTAATCAAGTGTCGGCAGGTCAAAAGGTTACCTCACTCAACCTTTCAGCCGATTATACCGTAAATCAACGACTTAACCTCCGAATCTTCTTCGATAAAGTTACCAACAATCCATTTGTATCTTCACAATATCGCACTTCAACTACTAAAGCAGGTATAACGCTAAGATTTACCCTCGCTCAGTAAATTTGTTGAATGAGCTATTGTTACTTCTCTCGGCTCCATGGCCATGCCATGATACCCCCTTCGAGGACTTTTACATTTTTGTAGCCGTTGGCTTTTATCACCAATGATGCTTCGTAGCCCCTAAGCGATATTTTACACCAAACAACGATTTCGGTGTTCTTATCTTCCGGCAGCTCATTAATACGACTACGTAGCTGTCCGAGCGGAATAAGTTTTTCGCCAATGCCAAGGCGCATTTGTTCGAACTCGTTCGGATTACGTACATCTATCAGATGGATTGGCTCTTTGTTGTTCAATTTATTTTTCAGTTCTTCAGAAGATATGCCTTTGAACAATCCTCTCAGTTTGTTTTGCATAATATGAGCCGTGGCGATGCTATGATCAATGGCGAGGGAAAATGGCGGAGCGTAAGGCAGGTCGGCATTTACCATATCTTCAACAGTGAATTTACCCTTAATTGCTATTGCCCAGATAGCCAACTGCTTGCTTACATCGCCAGGGCCAATTACTTGTGCTCCTAGTATTAATCCGCTTGATTTATCAACTACCAATTTGGTTATCAGTAATTGTCCTTTCATGAATCCGGGTTTATCAAGGCTGGTGTTTACAACTGTTTCGATGTTATTAAATCCTAATTTAATGGCATTTTGTTCAGATAAGCCAGTTGATCCGACACCATAGTCGAACACCTTACAAACACCTGTTTGTATGGTTCCGGGATATTTGGCCACATTTCCCAAGATCACGTTCTCGCCCGCAACCCGTCCTTGTAGGTTGGCCAAATCGCCAAAGGGAGCATGAACGGGTTTTTGTGTTATCAAGTTTGGTATCTCTACGCAATCGCCGACAGCGTAAATATCCGGATCGGAGGTCTGCATATAACCATTTACAACAATTCCGCCGGTTGGGCTTATTTCCAAGCCGGCATCTTTAGCAAGTTTGCTATTTGGAATTACTCCTATTGCAACTACAGCTAAATCGCACGGAATCTCAGTGCCATCATTTAGTTTTACAGCTTTTAGCTTCCCGTTTTCTCCCAAAAATGAAGCGACGCCATTTCTTAAAATGACATTTGCCTTGGTCTGTATGTATTTCTCAATCAGGCGGGCTAAATGTTTGTCAAGGAAAGTTAAAAGCTGTGGCAAAAGCTCAATTAATGTTATTTCAATCCCCGCCAGATTCAACGCTTCCATTGTTTCTATCCCAATCAGTCCTCCACCAATAACAACGGCCTTTTTTATCTTACCCTCCTCGCCTACTTTTCGCAAATAATCGGCATCGGATAATGATTGCAAAGTGGTTATTCCGTCAAGATCGGCGCCAGGGATTTGAGGTTTGCGTGGAACAGCCCCGGTAGCTATAATAAGCTTATCGTACTCTAACGTGCCCTTTTCTCCTGTAAGAAGATTTTCGTATTCAACTTTTTTTGCTTTACGATTTATTGATGTAACCTCCGTATTAACATGAGTAACGATTTTCTTGGCATTCCAGAAAAATTTCGAATCTCGGATAACCCCGGCAGGTGAACAAAGTAATTGATCGCGATCATCAAAAAAGCCTCCTACATAATAGGGATAACCACAAGATGCCATTGACATATCGGATGCCTTTTGAATCATAATGATCTCGGCGTTTTCATCGAGCCGGCGAGCCCTAGAAGCTGCTTTAGGACCAGCAGCAGAGCCTCCAATAACTATTATACGTTTATTTTTCATGATGTTTTTTTATTAAATCAGTTATAAAATAATATGATAAATAGGCGGCAAAATTAATATTTCATTTGCACCTTGGCTAAATTAAGATTAAAGGCTATTGAAGATCAAACTCTACACTTTCTGAAAGAAGATTGAGATATCAGAATTATTTTTTTTGCTCAATTATTTTTAAATAAATTTGACGTTCAACATATTAAATCAGAAAGGTATTTGCAAAAGCTTCCGATACAATCAATTAAAAACGTTTGCTAAAATACAATCCATTTATGTTTTATTGTATTCATTACTAAATGAGCAGTATTGCGCGAATTGGTTTTGAAAAGAATATTGGCGCGATGTTTATCAACAGTTCTTTTACTTAAAAAGAGTTTTTCACTGATCTCTTTATTTGAAAGGCCAAGGCAAATCAATTGAAGAATTTCGGTTTCCCTTTCTGACAGATTAATTCCTGTGTCTTCTTCCAAGCTTTTTTTATTCAAATTTTTGACGATACTTAGGAGCAATTCGTTCGAAAAGTAATGATCGCCGGCCATAACCGATTCAATAGCTTCTCGCACTTCAGCTATTTCCGAGTTTTTCAACAAAAACCCCTTCACACCGGCATCAATCATTTTGTAATAATAGGCTTCGTCGCCAAACATTGACAGGGCTATAATTCTGATATCGGGATATAACTCGGTGGCACGGCGTGTGGCTTCAATACCATCAATTATTGGCATGCTTATATCCATCAACGTTACATCGGGAAGGTGAGTTGCAAGTGATTGCAGGTATTCATTGCCATCGTTGGCTTCGGTAATCTCAATATTCGGATAACTATTGACGAGTAAAAGACGAAGCCCGTTGCGAAATAACTTATGATCATCAACTATTGAGAGTGTAAATTTCCTACTTTTCATTTTAAACTTGGCATTTTTAACTAAAAGAGTTCATTTAAACATTATGTTTTAGAGTAAATTATTGTTTCTTAATCCATTGGCATCCGAACACAGAAAAATAAACGAATAACTGTTTGGCTAATTTAATCTATTTTCTTACGAGCTTTATAACGGCGCTAAATTGGTATTTTATTTTCATCTTGAATTTTCAACTCTACTGTAACAATGATACCTTCATCGGGCCAACTTTCAATTTCGAACTTACCGCCAAGTGAGCTGATTCTCGAGCGGATATTGCCAATTCCCATTCCTTTATTATCGGCCATCAGCAGCTTTTCCTGATCAAAGCCAATCCCATCGTCTTGATATAGTAATTTCAGTTGATCATTTTCTTCATCTAAACTTATCAAAACTTTGTTAGCATCTGCATGTTTCACCGTGTTGTGTATCAGTTCGCATACCGTTCTGAACAACACTATTTCCATGTTACCACCATATCTCTGATCAATGATATTTGTTCTGAATTCAAAACGCAGCTTACTGGTTTGCTCCAAATTGTCAATAAACGATTGTATTGCAGTGGGAAGTCCGAAGTTTTCAAGCATGTGAGGACTCAGATTGTTAGAAATCTCTTTAAGAGTATATATTGACTCATCTATTGTGGAGATCATCCTTTTAAGTATTTCGTGTCCGCCGGTCTGGCTTTCATTTAATGCCGATGTTAGCAGTTTTGCTGACGAGAGCAAGGGGCCAAGTCCATCGTGCAGCTCTTTGGCCAACCGGTGCCGTTCGCTTTCCTCGGTGCGGATAATAGTGTTAAGCAGACGTTTGTCGGCAGCCGAACGCACCTCCTCAAGCTTAAAAAGATAATTAAGCACCTTTTTTACATAAAACATCCCCACCAACATTAGTAACGATATTATTACCCCAAGCCAGCTATTGAGCATCAGTATGTTATCGGAGATAGCCTTATCCATGTACGAAAAGTATTCAATCACACGCCTTACAGCCATTACAAAAAGAGCTATCGAAAGCAAAATCCAGCTCGAATTATACTTTGTGGCTCTAATCAGGCTAATAACAATAATTGCAGCGCCAAAATGGAGAGCAATGGAAAAAATAAGAGCATATTGTGTAAGCATAGCAGTAATTTTTGATGTAAAGATACAAAAATGCCAGACACATAAGTTTGACAAGTTCATTAATATTGTTTGAAAGCAATATTTTTAAAAAAATGCCCTGAAACATTTATACTATTGGAGAGACGATTTCTGATATTATCTTTCAAGATGGAGATTATTAACAAGTCAACATAATAAGTTTATTTTGCGGCATGAATGATTTTAGAAAAAATGCAATCGTAACAGGCGCTACCGGCGCTATCGGTACAGCTATTGCCAGACAGTTAGCTGTCAAGGGTTTTGATGTAACAATAATTGCCAGAAACGAGCAAAAGGCATTAAAAACCGTGAATGAGATTCAAACAAGCAGTAAAAACCCCAATGTAGGCTTTTTACTTGCCGATCTATCAGTAAAGTCCTCTATACAACAGTTGGCTAATAACTGGGAGCGACCGCTTCATGTGCTTATCAACAATGCTGCCGTTACACCCCGCACACGCGAAGAAACCAATGAGGGCATCGAGTTACAATGGGCTACAAATGTTTTGGGCTATTTCTGGATGATCAACTGTTTTACGTCATTTCTTAAAATGGCAGCGCCGGCAAGGGTAGTAAACGTAGCCAGTTATTGGGCCGGCGACCTTGACATTTCCGATTTGGAGTGTAAAAGACGACGATATGACAACGATATGATCTATCGTCAAAGCAAACAGGCAAACAGGATGCTCACTATTGTTTTTGCTGAAAAACTAAAGCCTTTTGGTATTACTGTAAATGCTGTTCATCCCGGTGATGTAAACTCGACCTTGAGCAACAACCTTGGATATGGAGGCTTCCAAACGCCGGATCAAGGCGCCGACACCCCCGTATGGGCTGCCACACAACCAGAACTGACAGACATAACAGGGAAGTATTTTGAACGAAGAGAAGAGACTACTTGTCAGTTTGCATCCAACAAACCTTTGGCATACAAGCTTTTTGAGATTTGCGAAAGATATTAAAACGATTAGTTATCAAATCTTTTTAACTCAAAAGTATTTCCGTCAAAAACACCATAAGAGAAGTTTGTGAGCCAATCGCCCAGGTGGATGTAGTAGCTGTTATCACCGATCTTTTCCATATTTACCACATGCCAATGTCCGAAAACGAAATAATCAATCTGCCGGCCTTGTGAGAGTATATCCCTGCAATACACAGCAATCCTTGCATTTTGAAAATCATATTCCTCCCCCCTTTCGGCCTCTTTTATCAGATTCGCATATCGGCTTTTTGCCGACCAATAGAGGCCCAACCACACTCCTATATCAGGGTGTAGCCACCTGAACAAAAATTGATTTATCTTTAATTCAAAAACATTTTTTAAAAATTTGTATCCCCTATCGCCGGGGCCTAATCCATCGCCATGTGCCAAAAAAAAACGCTTCCCGCCAATCACCCTCTCTATTGGCTGGCGATACATTGTCATACCTATTTCCTTTTCCAGATAATCGAATGCCCACATATCATGATTGCCTTTAAAAAAATGGATTGGAATACCGGAGTCGGTTATTTCGGCAAGCTTACCCAGAAGCCTGACATACCCTTTTGGTACAACAGTTTTGTATTCGAACCAAAAATCAAAAAGATCGCCCATTAAAAAAATCTCGACAGCATCATTTTTTATCAAATCAAGCCAACGGATAAACTTCTCTTCCCGTTGTGCGCTACTTTTCCTGTCGGGGATTCCAAAATGTAAATCAGAAGCAAAATATATCATTTTTATAAGAAGTTAACAACCCTGTTTTCAAAACTTTCGGTAAAAATAAGCATATACAGAAATACTGAACTTTACCACCCTCTTTTTCGGAAATCTTCGGTTTATTATCAATGTTTAAAGTACTCAGCAATAGCTTTTTTTATTTCTCCGAATTTTTTACCCTTAGCCACAATCGCGCCCTCTTCGTTACAAAAATAGTAATATGGCAAATCTTGGGGGATGTTGAAAAGAGTTACAACCGGCGAGCTGATTCCATTGAGATCAGAAACGTTGATCCATGTTAATCCATCCAACCTGACAGCATCTTTCCAGTAACGCGCCTGATGATCGAGGGAGACGGCATAGATCTCAAAACCCGAATCCCTATAATCATTGTAAATATCTTTAAGCTGGTGATTTGCTGCCCGGCAGAGCGGCGACCACGATACCCAAAAATATACTAATACTGCCCTGCCTTTCAAATCAGAGAGCCTAAACGAAACCCCATCAGCATCATTTAAAATAATATCCGGAACAGGCCGGCCAGCGCTTAAGCTTTCTTCAATAACCCGCTGATCTGTAAGGCGTTCTTTTATTTCCGATACTCTATTGTGATGCTCCAAAACATGACTGTTGTCAGGATATTTCTTCATCAAAACACTATCAATAAAACAATAAATATCAAAATCCTGCTCGCGGTCGAAAATAGGCTGATTTGCAAAGCGATGGTTTATCAGCAAAAGGGATGCAAACGAGCCTGAATTATTAAGGATAAAATTTTTTGTAAAAGAGTACTGATCTTCAACCAGTTGCCTCAAAACGCTATCAACATTCAGTTTGACGGCATAAAAGTTCTCGAGATGTGTACTGTTAAAAAAAACCTCACGTAATGAATCGAAAACAGTTTCTCTCTCAGCAGTTTTTACAAAATAATTCTGAAGCAGTTGGGAATCCTCATTTCCCGAAATCTGATATTGCATTGAACCAGGAGCAGCATCCGAGGTTATTTCAAGTTTGTCGTCAGGATTGATAATAAGTGTAATAAACGATCCATCAGTAAAGTGCAACATATAAAAACCCGTTTCTTCGGCCTGAAAATCAAAACTAAAACTGCCATCCGTTGAAGCGATTACAGAATCTACTTTGATCATATTGTTAATAGTCAACTGTTGAAGGACGATCTTTTGTCCCGCCATTGCGCCAAATCTCCCTTTGATAGTTGACTGCCGCCGATCGTCATTTGAGGTACAGCTAATCAACGCAAACCCTATGATCAGCATTAGAGAACAGACTGCTAAAATCTTTTTTTTCATAAAAAAACTGAAATTAATGCTTTATTGCAAACGAACGAAATTATTAGGATAATTGATACCTTTTAAAAAAAAATCTAAGAGGCAATTTTTGAGTTCGTTTCACAAAAAAATTAGAATAAAAAGGTAGTTCTATACTTTAAAAATATCAGCTTTTTAATATTCATTATTTTAGCCATTTAAATAATTAACCATTAAAGCTGAATAAAAGAATCTAACATATGGATTATCAGCACAATACAAAAGAATTGTATTAACTATAAAACTTCACCTCATGAAACATTTTCTTCTCACTTTGCTCATTTCGTTGTTCTGTATTTCAATTTTCGGCCAGGGTTGGCGAAAAGATGAAATGGAGATAAAAGTAAACATTGATACTGAAGAACAGGCTAGTATGCTTTACCGGTTGAAACTTAACGGAGATATTTATCCGGGCTATGCGAGGCTATTTGTAACGCCGGTTGAGGTCGAAAGGATTAAAAGTCTGAATTTCGACTATGAAGTTCTCATCCCCGACCTTAACAAACATTATGAGAACTTTTGGGAAACACGTGATGCCTATCACTCCTACGATGAAATCATCGAGCTTGCCGACAGCTTGGTAGAACACTTTCCGGATATATGTAAAAAAATCATTTACGGCACCTCATTGGGCGGTCGTCAATTGGCTTGCCTTAAAATCAGCAGTAATGTAAATATGAATGAGATAAAGCCACAAGTCGGTTTTGATGGAGGTATTCATGGCGACGAGATAGGCTGCTCAGAAAATGTCATTCGTTTTGCTCGTGATCTTTGCTTGAATTATGGAAACGATCCTACAATAACAAACCTTATTAATACCCGTGAGATTTGGCTTTACCTGATGGTTAATCCCGATGGGCGCGTCAATATGGTTCGATATAACAATAATGGCGTTGACCTTAATCGCGACTGGGGCTATATGTGGGAAAATGAGGGCGGTAGTACAGGAGCCTTTTCACAAATTGAATCGAAAGTTCTGAGAGATTTTGTTTTTGAAAATAACTTTGTCGTACACACCTCCTATCACAGTGGCACCGAATACATCTCGTGCCCATGGAGCTACAGAGCATCTCAACCCCCTGACTATAACCACATTTTACAGCTTGCCGGTGTTTATGCCAATGTTTCGGGGTACAGCAATATGCCTTACGGTCAGGGCTATTCGGGAATGTACCCGATCAATGGCAGTACTAAAGACTCAAACTATGGACTTAAAGGGTCTGTTAGCTGGTCATTGGAGATCTCGATGAGCAAGCAGCCGCCCGCATCACAAATAATGATGTATTACAACTACAACCGCCCGGGAATGATTGCCATGATTGAGTATGCCGGATACGGTATAAGAGGGATAGTAACCGATGCAGTAACAGGCGAACCAGTAGCAGCTTCAGTGTTTGTAAATAACTTTCTTCCCTGCTTTACTGATCCGGAAAATGGTGATTTTCATAAATATCTGACTCCAGGCACATATAGCGTTAAGGTGAAAGCCAATGGTTATGCAACAACTACTGTAAATAATGTTGTAGTAACGGCAAATAATGCCACAGAGGTCAATATTACGCTTCAACCCGAAGACCATAAAAGTATTTACAGAGTGATAAGCTGCCATATCCCTAATAATAATCCTGCCGACCCTGGCGCTGCTTGGAATGTTATTGGTCCGCCAGACAATCAATACTATTCGTTAGGAAAAAACGGATGGATCGTAGTGGATATGCAAGAGATGATTTATGATGGGGCAGGTCCGGATATTATTGTTTTTGAGGGGGATAACACACCCGAGGGTTATACTCTTTATGCCGGCTCCACAATGGATGGCCCGTGGCATTCAATGGGTACAGGGAGCGGTACAACGGAGTTCGATTTTGCAAATTGCACCTTGTCGGAAGCTCGTTATTTCAGAGTGTTGGATGATGGCGATGGATCAGCTAATGTTAACGGAGCCGGTTTTGACCTTGATGCAATACAAGTTTTAAGCTCTATTACAGGGCCTTATATAATTATGAGTGATTATGTTGTTGATGATTCGGCAGGTAATAATAACGGTCAACTCGATCCGGGCGAAACGGCAACGTTCGTAATTACCCTGAAAAATGTAGGAACTGAAACTGCACTTGACATCATCGGTTCATTGACCAGTTCGGATGAATACATCACTGTTCTGACCACTTCACCACAAGTTTTCGGTAATATTGAAATCAACAATACGGCCACGGCTCAATATACCGTGAGTGCAAGCAGTTCAGCGCCAGCCGGCCACACTACAAACCTTAATTTGGAATATGCGGGCACCAATTTAAACTCACAGGTAAAGACAATACCTGTCCTATTCCCTGATTATTGTTATCCTACGGCAAGTTGCTCATTTGGCGATGGATTTACGGGATTCTCTTTAGAGCAGATCAACAATATGAATAGCGGCTGTTCGAATGATAACGGCATTAGTGGATATGGTGATTTTACCTCGATGACTACAGAACTTCAACCGGGAAATACTTATACGGTATCGTGGAAGAGCGGATACAGCAACCAGAAGGCAAGCTTATGGATAGACTTGGACAACGATATGAGTTTCAGTGATAATGAACGCCTGATCACTGACTTCAGCTTATCGCAATCCAACACCCTTTATACTACAAATTTCACCTTGCCGGAATCTGTTCTACCGGGCGAAAAGCGTTTGAGAATACGGGCTAATTGGCAAAGCTCCTCCTCCAATCCATGCTCAAACTTCACTTATGGCGAAACAGAGGACTATACCGTGATCATCCCCGGCAACACTCTAAATGCTGCTTTTATCCCAAGTGTTACGGAGATCTGCCATGGCGATCAGGTTCAGTTTACGGATCAATCAACCGGAAATATTACAGGTTGGCAATGGACTTTTGAGGGAGGGACACCCTCTACTTCCAATTTGCAAAACCCGTTAGTTACATATCAAACACCGGGAGACTTTGACGTTAGCCTTACCGTTACCGACGGTTCGAATAGCAACACTTACAGCCAGTTGAACTTAATACATGTTTTTGACGACTCTCCAGTTCCTTCAATGCCATCAGGTCCTTCGAACCTGTGTCAGGCTAATGAGCCAACTTCATACACCTCATCAGCTCCAAATGCCACATCCTGGTTATGGAAACTGGAACCTGCACAAGCCGGCACGATAAGCTTTCAAGGCGCAGCCGCCACAGTAAACTGGAATGAAAGCTTTTCAGGCTCAGCTCTACTTTCTGCAGCAACTAGCAATTTGTGTGGAGAGAGTCAATATTCAAATCCCTTAGTTATAGAGATAATGCCATTTCCGGCTGATGCCTCAACAATTGAAGGCGAAGATAAGGTTTGTCAGGGGGGTATAGATTCTTATGAAACAAACGAAATAGAAGCAGCTACGAGTTACGAATGGATCCTTACGCCTGCACAAGCCGGCAATCTAACTTCAACTGAGAATCAATGCCAAATAGAATGGAGCAAAACCTACGAAGGGACAGCATCGCTTAAAGTAAGAGGATCAAACGAATGTGGCTTTGGCAACTGGTCGCCATTATTTGATATCCTTGTCGAAAATTGCTCTGGAATTAACAAAGTTGTTTCCAATAAAATTATCATTTATCCTAATCCCGCAAATGGCTTATTTTATGTAAAAACAGGTTTTCCTGACAACATTAAAGTAAGAATAACCATAACAAATATTTCTGGTATCAAGATTTATGAACATGAAGGGATGGATAATGACTTTACCATTGATCTTAAAAATGTATCCAATGGAATTTATTACATAAAATTTGAAACCGAAGAACATACCTTGGTTAAAAAGATTATGATTAATCAGTAAACCGTTAATCCGAATGACTATCTGATTTTAAATGGCCTCTTTTGTGTTTCAAAATAGTATTTTAAAACTAAATCTTATTTATCTCACATTTTATCTTTTATCATGAAACAGTTTTTTATTCTATTAGTGTTGTTAACTAACTCGTTAACTCTCTTTTCTCAGGAACGATTGATCATCCGTTTTACCAATCCCGATCCGGTTATTGTAAAGCATTTTGCTAGTAATAATTATGATATCGCAGCCTTCCATCCCGGCGTTTTTCTTGATCTCGTAGTAACTGAAGATCACTATAAGGAGTTGTTATCGCAAGGTTTTGAAGCCGAAATATTTCAAACCGAATCTGAGATGCGTGCAAACCTCACATCAAAGGCGGACAACATTCCAGGATACAGGGGTTATGTGCAGGCGCTTGCCGACTTACAACTCTTGGAAGCTACCTATCCGGATATTTGTAAGCTATATGATATCGGCGATAGCCGAGGAAAGGTATATTATAATGAAGGGAAGCAAAATTATGTAAACTATCAGCACGACATCTGGGCTTTAAAAGTATCGGATAATGTGGAGCTTGATGAAGATGAACCTGCTATATACTACATGGGCGCACATCATGCCCGCGAGCCGCTTAGCACCGAAGTAGCATTTTACGTTTTAGATCATATTATTGAAAACTATGGCGTAGATCCGGTAATTACTGAAAATGTAAATTCAAAAGAGATATGGTTTATACCAATTGTAAATCCCGACGGCCAGAAAATTGTTTTGGATCAAACAGACACCAATTGGCGTAAAAATATACGCGACAACGATAATAACAATCAGATTACCTTTTCTAATAACGGATGGAGTTATCCTGATGGCGTTGATATAAATCGTAACTATGGATGGCAGTTTGGCACCGAAGGCACCTCTTTCGATCCGACAGATGTTACCTATTGTGGGCCGTCAAAATTTTCCGAACCTGAAACCTCTGCAATTCGCGATCTTATGGCATCACGACATTTTGTTGCAGGTATTTCTTATCATACTTACAGCGAGCTTGTATTATGGCCTTACGGCTATACTACCAACGCTATAGGCCCTGATAATGCTGCTATCTCAGCGCTTGGAACAGCCATGGGCAACTCAATCCCAAAGTTAGGCTCCGGAACATATACCCCTCAACCGTCATGGGCGCTATATCCTTCCTCAGGTGTTACCGACGACTACGCCTACGGAGAACATGGGATATTCAGCTATACCATCGAGCTGGGCACACAGTTTATACCACCTGCAAGTCAGATATTACAAATTTGCCAAGCCAACATTCAGGCAGCAATGATACTTCTCAACAGAGTTAACACTTCAACTCTTACCGGACATATTACCAACTCAAACACCGGCGAGCCGGTAGTAGCAGAAATATATGTTGATGGAATTGATAATACCGGACTTTATAGAAAACCCTACAAAAGCAATGAAAATTTTGGAAGATATTATCGGTTTCTCCCAAATGGGAACTATAACGTTACCATTTCAGCTTTTGGATATATAACCCAGACCTTTCAAAACATAAATATTAATAATGTCGGACAGACGATTTTGGATGTTCAGCTTGTACCATGTCAATCTTTTACAGTAACCGGAACAGTTACCGATATTGATACCGGAGAACCGATTGCTAACGCCTCCATTGTAGTTATTGACACTCCGTTACCAACTTTTTATACGGATGAGAATGGTAATTATACTATTCCTTCAATTTTTGAAAACACTTACTCATTTAAGATATGGGCGCTGAATTATGCCACCCTAATACAAGAAATCACCATTAACGCCCAAAATCTTCAATTTGATTTTGAACTAACCGAAACGAATGCCGTCAGTTTTGAAACGGGTGTGTTTCCCGAAGGATGGACCTTTGGCGGTAATGCAAATTGGACTATTGTAAACACTGCAGCGTGGGATGGCGAGTATTCTGCCAGATCGGGCGCCATAGGTAACAACCAGAAATCAGAGATGAAGTTTACCGTTATAGCAGCTAATGCGGGAGTTATTTCTTTTTATGTAAAAGTATCATCAGAAGCCAACTACGATTTCCTTAGGTTTTATGTTAACGAGCAACAAAAGGGAGCATGGTCAGGCGAGTTAAACTGGACAGAGGTATCAATACCTGTAAATGCCGGTACAAACAATTTTAAATGGGTATATCAAAAAGATATATATGTCTCCTCCGGCTCCGATTGCGCATGGGTAGATTATATCATTTTCCCGCCCTCAGCCACAGTAAATGCAAATGCCGGTCCAGATACGGAAATCTGTGCTGATGAGACACACCAATGTCAGGGAACGGCATCTTTTTACAATTCGGTAACATGGTCAACATCAGGGGATGGTCAGTTTTCCAACGCCTCCAGCCTGACTCCCATTTACACGCCAGGCACAACAGACATTAGCAACGGTGGTGTTACACTTTCATTAACAGCCTATGGCGATGGAGGAACATCAAAAACCGATCAGATGATCTTAACAATAAAACCGCTACCCGGCACAGGAACACAAATCACTGGAATAGATGAAGTTTGCGCCGGAAATAGTGAAACATATTTTTGCGAAATAATTGATGACGCTGATGAGTACGAGTGGAATATTCAACCTTCAAATGCCGGCCAAATAACAATTCAAAACGATAATGAAATAATGGTAGAATGGAATATTAACTATGAAGGCGAAGCAATTTTAACTGTTAGAGGAACGAATGAATGTGGTTATGGCGACTATTCTGATGATTTTATGGTTACAATTCTTGATTGCTCCTATATTGATGAAATAGATAATCAAAATGCAACAATTTATCCTAATCCGGCAAAAGATCAAATCATCATTTATCCTAATCCGAACATGGAAGGAGTATTATCCTTAAAAATATTCAATAATCTTGGGGTGGTTATCCACAAAGCTAATTATCAATATAAAGCAACGGAAAACATAGTAGTTGATCTTAAAAATACTATTTCAGGTGTCTATTATGTTCAGATAAATACCGAACGACACAGTTTCATCAAAAAACTCATTATCAATAAGGATATGTAAAAGGCTTGTGGGTTAACTTGTTTTATGGAACTTTTAATAAAGATATATTTTTATTTTTGCAGAATTGTTTTAAACAATATCACTATAACGTATTAACAAACATTAAATTAAGCTATGAAAAAAAATAACTTGTTATTGCTATTAGTTCTCTTAATCGCTTTAATACCCTTCAATATTAAAGCCCAGCGTAAATTATCATTAGATGATGGCGAATACAGAAATGATGTACAAGTAAAAATGGGTGAGCTAAACCCTTACGAAGTACTTGATACCCGTATTGATAATATGAGATATTGGCGCAAAGCCGCTGCCTTAGGTTTAACTCCGATCGAGCCTTATCATGAGGTTGGGTTAGGGCAATATAAGGGCAACCGGATCAATGCAAAAAGCGTTGTCAGAGATGACTCTCCCGATGTGCCTGTTACTAAGGTTAACTCAACACAAAGTGAAAACTCCATTTTTATCAATCCTAATGACACTGAACACGTTCTTCAGTCAAACAACTCTACACAAAATCCGGTCGGTCAGCTTTATGGCGCAAACTATTTCTATTCATTTGACTTCGGGCAAACCTGGGGAGGCTCAATTCAGGGAGCGGGTGGTACCAACTCCGGCGATCCTACAACAGCGATCAACCTGAATGGAAGACAGTTTGTAGGGTATATTCATTCCAACGGCGGGCAAGGGGTATCATACTCCGACAATGGTACTACATGGACTCCGGTAATATGTGCCTATGCCGGTGGCGGCGGCTTGCTCGATAAAAATCATCTGTGGGTTGACAACAGCGCTACAAGCCCCTTTGTTGGCAATTTGTATAACGCATGGACTGACTTTTACGGGCCAAACAACAACAATATTGAAATAATCAGATCAACCAATGCTGGGGTAAGTTGGACAAATAAACAAAATATCAGCTCGGCAGTGAACGCCGGAAGTCATAATCAGGGAGTAAATATTCAAACAGGCCCCAATGGAGAAGTATATGCAATTTGGTCAATTTATGATAGCTGGCCATCCGATGAAAAAGCCATCGGCTTTGCAAAGTCAATGGACGGTGGAGTAACTTTCTCTACAGCCACACGAATCATCAATAATATCAAAGGAATACGAACTACCGAGGTGGGAAAAAATCATAGAGTAAACTCATTTCCATCTATGGCTACGGATATCAGCGGCGGCGCTTACGATGGAAATATATACATTGTCTGGGCTAATATTGGTGTACCAGGTGTTAATTCCGGTACTTCAACCGATATTTACATGATCCGTTCCACCAATCAGGGGCAGACGTGGTCAACGCCTATAAAGGTGAATCAAGACCCAACGGGATTGGGTAAAAAACACTATTTCCCATGGATCACCTGCGATCCTGAAACAGGTGCGCTAAGTGTCATATTTTATGACGATAGAAACGTAACTTCCAACAAATGTGAGGTATGGTGCGCCAACTCATTTGATGGTGGCGATACATGGGAAGATTTCCGTGTTAGCGATGTTGATTTCACACCAGCCCCTATTTCCGGCCTCGCCGGAGGATATATGGGCGACTATCTCGGCATTGCAGCACGAGGAGCAAAGGTTTATCCCGTTTGGACCGACAACCGTACAGGAACAGCAATGACCTATGTTTCGCCGTATGAAACCAACAACCTACCACGACCATTCGATTTGTTGGCTACAATTATATTCGAAACAGGTGAAGCACAATTGACATGGCAATTCGAAAATGTTCCGTCATTCCAATATTTTATCATATATCGGGATAATGTTCAAATAGCAACGACAACAAACTTGCAATTCTCCGATTATCTGCCAACATACGGAGTGTTTAAATACGTCGTAACGGCAATGCACGACGAAGGCGAGTCCAGCGGAACAAGCACAATTGTGCAGTGGGGTGATGCACATATTAGCGTTGACCCGGAAGAAATCATCGAAAATATTGTGTTGGATACCACTTCAACACGATATATAACTGTTGAAAATACCGGACAATTAGATCTGATTTATGAGGTGTCAGGCTCAACACAGCCAATCCGTGAGATTACGGATTATTGCATTCCTTCAGGGAATTGCTCTTGGGGCGATGGCATAACAGGCTTTTCAATGGGCGATATAGTAAACATGAACAATGGCTGCAGCCCAGGAGCTTACGGCAATTTTACCAACATGAGCACCGAAATACAGCCCGGGCAAGTTTATTCAGTAAGCATGTCAACAGGATATAGCAATAATTTCGCTACCATTTGGATTGACTTCAACAAAAATGAAACGTTTGAGTCCTCGGAAATAGTGCTCAGTGGTTTCGCTCTTCAAAATTCAAATCAGGTTTACACTACAAATATTACCATACCTGATGGTGTAGAAAGTGGTGAAACACGGCTAAGGATAAAGGCACAATGGTCAAGCACTCCCAACGACCCTTGCGCCTCAATGAATTATGGAGAAACCGAAGATTATACAGTAAATGTGTGTGGCTGGATGTCGGTACAAAGGGTAACCGACACGATAGCGCCAGGCAACACTAAAATCATTGCCGTCAATTTCGATTCAAGCGATCTGGAAGAGGGTACCTACTACGGTAATGTAAAATTGGAGACCAACGATCCTGATAAACCGGAAGTAAATGTTCCCGTTACACTTAATGTTGGCACATCTTATCCGCTTGCCCTAACCGTTGTTGCTGATCCGCCAACAATATGCGCGGGAGAAAGCTCGCAGCTCAACGCTATTGCTTCAGGCGGAACCGGCAGCTATACTTATCTGTGGACTTCCGATCCTCAGGGATTTACTTCAACAGAGCCTAACCCGGTTGTATCGCCTCAGGTTTCTACAACCTACAATGTTGAGGTGAGCGATGGAGTAAACTCTTTGAGTGGGCAAACAACGATAATCGTTAATACGGCGCCTGATCAGCCAGCAACACCACAAGGGATCGCTTCCATTTGTGCAGGAACGTACCAGTCGTCATTTAATACTGACGGTGCGGCAAATGCCTTCTTTTATAATTGGTTTATTGAACCGGCAGAAGCCGGAACCATTTATGGAAATGGTCTGGCCGGAACCGTTACATGGAATCCTGAATTTATTGGAACAGCAGATATAACCGTATTGGGAGTAAATGACTGTGGTAACGGAGAACTCTCACTGCCGCTCACAGTTACAATGAACCCACTTCCGGTGGTTGATCTTGGCGAGGATCAGACAATTTGCGCCCACACTTCTATTACCCTTGATGCCGGTAATCCAGGAGCTACTTATCTGTGGTCAACGGGAGCTACAACCCAAACTATAGTGGTTGATTCTACCGGAATAGGAATAGGCGCTGCTAACTTCTGGGTGCAGGTTACCGATAACAACGGATGTACCGGCACAGATGAGATAACCATTGATTTTAAAGACTGCACTGGAATCTACGATATGTCAAGCACATGGTCGTTTGATGTTCATCCCAACCCTTCAAGCGGAGAAATAAAACTTCAACTCGAAACGCAAAACAGAAATCCGGTTACAATAAGCATTGTTAACTCATTAGGAAAAAAAGTTGCAGTTTTGAATAATGTCATCGTGGCGCCCACCTATTCCGTAGAACTAAACCTTGCCAAATACGGCAGTGGAATCTATTTTTTACGCATAGATGGTAACGATGTAAACCTGAGCAAAAAGATAATTATCCAATAATCATTAATAAGATTTTTTCTTTTTTTTACCAAACGGTTACAATGACTTTTGCTTTGTAACCGTTTTTTTTATCCTAACACGCCATATTTTATTTTAATTAGTTTTGCTCAAAATATTAATCATACTAAAAAGAATCTTCTTCATTAATTGTTACTTTTTGACATCATAACATAAAACCCATGAAGACCTATACGAAACTCATCGCCATATTTTTTTTACTAATATCCACTTCGGCTTTCGGATCGGAAAGTGTGAATAAAAAATTATCATCTCCAATATCTTCGTTACCGGAAAAGGCTCTTGTGGCTGATATATCAGATGTTTTTTGGAGTATCAACGGATATGTTTACCTTAGTGAAGAATCTGCAACCCCTTTCCCCGGTGTAACGATTACTTTTAGTGGATTAGGGTCAACGTTAACCAATGAAAACGGATATTACATATTTGATGTTCCTCATAACTGGAGTGGAACAGTAACCCCTACCTTTTGCGGCCCATCATATGGATTTCAACCTGAGCAACGGGTTTATCCTCCCGTCAAAAAAAATTATACACAGCAAAATTATTATGCTGTTCAATTAAATACTTTCACCATTTCGGGGGCTTTTCTTCATTTTAAGTCTGGCGAGCCGCTTGCAAATACATCTATCAGTTTCACTAATGAGATGAGTGTTACCACCAATGAAAACGGATATTATTCTTTAACGGTTGACCCGTGCTGGAGCGATACGCTTAAACCGATATCATCTGATTGGAACTTTATTCCCGATTTTAAATATTATTCAAGTGTAACCACAGACTTTGAAAATCAGGATTTTGAATATAGGCCTAAATCTTTTGGATTACCGCCAGGGTGGGTTTTTCAAAACACCGGAACAGTACATATTGTTTCAGTTTTTTCTACTTCAAATCCAAATATCTGTGGAGTTCCTCTCAACCAAGGTGATTATATTGGAGTTTTTTACAAAGGAACCGACGATGAGTTACATTGTGCCGGAGCAGGCGAGTGGACAGGAACTTCAAACACAGGAGTATTCATTTATGGAGATGATGCCTACACACCTGAAAAGGATGGGTTTTTATATGGCGAGGTAATGAACTGGAAAATATTTACATGGACCACCGATGAAAAAGAGTATGAGGTTTACCCAAGTTATCAAAAAGGAGGTTACCTCGTGTCCGACAACAAATGGTATAGTGGAGGGCTCTCGATAGTAAACGGCCTAAATGTATATCTAAATCAACAAATAGTTATACCGGAAGGATGGAGTGGGATATCAGGATATGTTAACCCGTCGCCAAAGCCAGATTACGTGTCAGGAAACCAAATACAGTTTTTATTAGCCCCAATCTCGGATGATCTGATAATAATTCAGAGTCTTGTTGCAATGTACTATCCTTCACAAAATATTAAAACCCTGATTAACTGGAATGTAAATTCGGGTTACAAGATTAAGGTTAACAAAGATGTAACATTTGAGCTACCCGGCTGCCCTATTACCGACCGAACACTTTCATTAACTGCAAACTGGAGTATTATGCCGGTGAAAAGCGAGTGCAACGTCTCGGTACAAGCACTCTTTTCCGGTATTATGAACAGAGTTAAGGTTGTTAAAGAGATAGCCGGCCCTAACGTCTTTTGGCCGGCAATGGGGATTAGTACACTTCAAGTATTAGAACCGGGAAAAGCATACATGGTTACATTAACCCTAAATTCATCAGTTACCTTCCCCGAGTGTACCAATCAGAAATCAGATGCCCAAGGAGCTAACGCCATTCATATTAACAAAACAAATTGGACCGACCCGATCGTTTCACCATCAAATCATATAATAGCCATAGAGAGCGAAGCGGTTAAAGGATTTGGAAAAGGTGATTATCTGGGGGCTTTCACTCAAGATGGAACCTGTGCAGGGCTTGCTGAGATAAAGTCGTTAGACGAAAACATGTCAATCGCACTTTTCGGAAACGACAATACGGAAACCTACAAAACCGGCTTTTTTGAAAACGAACTGATAACTTTAAAATGGTATAGAACCTCCACAGATGAAATTTTTGACCTTATAGCCGAGTTTGATCCATCAACAGGCTCTGAAAATGGAAGATTTACGGATAACGGCCTCTCCATCATTACGAAACTGAACATCGTTTCGGGAACAGGAGAAACAAACCGCCATATAACCCCTCATATATTTCCCAATCCGGCCACCGGATACATTAATTTGATAGCGCCGGAACCAACCTATACAATGAAGATAACTGACGTGCTTGGAAACATAATCCACGAAAATGAATATACCGGTAGCAATAATGTTGACCTAAGCCATGTGCGGAGAGGCCTTTATATAGTGAGCCTTCAAGGCGCCGATTTCATCAAAACCGAAAAACTTCTACTCAGGTAGTCATCATTCGGCGTCAATCCAATCTCCATTCTCTTTTATCAATTCAATAAGCCTATCCATCGCTTCGGATTCGGGCACACCTTTTACAATAGCCGTTTTTCCTTTAAAAAGTGCCGCCTTGCCCAATCCCATTCCTATGTAACCATAATCTGCATCAGCCATTTCGCCAGGCCCGTTTACAATACAACCCATCACAGCGATCTTCAAACCTTTCAAATGCGAAGTCTTCCGTTTAATAGCATCAAACACAGTTTGAATATCATATAATGTTCGCCCGCACGAGGGGCAGGCAATATACTCAGTCTTGAAAATCCTGGCGCTGCAAGCCTGTAAAATGTTGAAAGAGAGCTCAACCAACTCAGCCGAAGAATAAGAGTTACCTGTAATCCAAATACCATCGGCTAAGTTATCAAGAAATATCGGCCCAAAGTCAATTGCAGCTTCAATCAGAATATCTTTTTGCGAATAACTCTTTTTCAAGATAACAGGTAATTTAGAGCTTAGTTCTCTTTTCATTTTCAGAAAATCACGAAACTCAATGATACTTGCCTGTTTTGTGGATTCAAAAACTATCGGCCGCTGTGGAATGAAAAGCCCCTTATCAACGCTATCAGAGCTTTTGATATATGTAAAATCAACAGAAGTTTTATCACCATCTATCTGCAAATCCGGCTTGAGAGAACCATAATCTCCACGCACATTAATTACCAATGGCTTCTTCTCCTCGCTCTTTAGCAAATTGCGATCATTAATCTCTGGCTGATATGAATGCGGCAAGTTGAGATAGTAATCTCTATCAAAAGGTCTATCAGTCGCAAGATCATCGAAATAGCCAATTATCTCTTTCGCTGCCGGAATTTCATTTTCCGGCTTTTCGGTAAGCGACACACGAATGGTGTTGCCGATCCCATCGGCTAATAATGCACCTAAGCCTATTGCAGACTTCAACCTGCCTTCTGCGCCGTTGCCCGCTTCAGTTACTCCAAGATGAATGGGATAGCTCATCCCTTCTGCGATCATCCGTTTCACTAACAGCCTGTTGGCATAAACCATCATCCTTACGCTGCTGGCTTTCATCGAGAGAACAATATCATGAAAATCATTGCGGCGACAAATACGTACAAATTCAAAAGCAGCCTCCACCATACCTTCGGGCGTATTGCCATATCGCGAAACGATCCTTTCGGATAAAGAGCCATAGTTGGAACCGATCCTTAAAACGGTTTTGTTCTTTTTACATATCTCAATTAGCGGCAAAATCTTTTCGGAGATCCTTTCTTGCGATTCCTTAAAATCGGCATCGGTAAAAGAGACCTTGCCAACTTTTCTGTCGGTATAATTGCCCGGGTTGATCCTCACCTTTTCCACTAACTCTGCCGAAATCAATGCAGCTTCAGGGGTGAAATGGACATCGGCAATTAGGGGGATATCATATCCTGCACGGTGTAATTCATCTTTTATTACACTAAGATGCCTTGCTTCCCGTATGCCGGGAACTGCCAACCTGACTATCTCGCAACCCGTATCGGATAAGCGTTTGATCTGATCTAAAGTAGCGATAGTGTCGAGTGTATCAGTATTGGTCATTGACTGGATTCGTACCGGATTATTTCCGCCAATCCCAATTTTGCCAACCATTACCTCCGATGTGGGAAAACAAGTGATCATTGTCGTATTTTTTAGCAAAATAAACCTAAATTAATATTTGACGATACTTATTCTGAGTTTACCAATAATGATTTTGATGCTAAAATTATTATTTTAAGCGGATACAACTAACAAACGCCAAAGAATAAATGGTTACTCCTAAAACTAATAATTTGTCGAATAATGGCTCCCTATTGCATAATTCGGGATTAATTAGCCTCGTAAGATCAATAATTCGGCGGAAAAAGGTTTTTATGGTTTTGTTCGGGGGATGGCTAACTAAATCCTACAACAATAGCTGCCCAATTATTCAAGGTTTTCTTTTTCAGAAAATGCAGGTTGTACTCCTCCGACTTGTTCAAGAGCGTATTGATATCCTCTTCCAGAAAGCCGCTAAGGAAAAGCTTGCCTCCCTTTTTTAATGCTTTTGCGTAAAAGGGTATATGCTGCAGTAAGATATTACGATTTATGTTGGCGAAGATAGAATCAAACTTTTTGTCTTCAATCAATGTTTCGTTACCATGCTTACAGGTAATTTCCGGCACTTTGTTGCGCGCAATATTTTCCTGTGCATTTTCGAATGCCCAGATGTCGTTATCTATTGCCAATCCGCTTTTCGCTCCCATTTTTACGGCTAAAATTGCTAATACTCCCGTACCGCAGCCCATGTCGAGGATCTCTTTTTGTCGCCAATCCTCTTCCAAAATAAACTCTATCATCATCTGTGTCGTTTCATGGTGCGCTGTTCCGAACGACATCTTTGGCATAATCACAATGTCGAATTCGGCAGAGGTATCAACAGTATGAAATGGCGCTCTGACAAAACAACGATCGTCAATCATCACCGGCTGGAAATTATTTTCCCATTCCCGATTCCAGTTTCGATCCTTTATCAGTTCACTCCTCCATACGATAGGTATTCGCTTATTGACCCAAACCAACAGCTTTTCAATCTCTTTCGGTTTATGCAGATCTTCCGAAACATATGCCTTTATACTCTTTCCCTCTTCGGTGAAGCTATCGAAACCGGCTTCTGCAAGCCATGCCGGTACAATCTCAAAAAAATCTAAGTCGGGCTGGGCTTTAAAGGAAATTGTATAACAATAATAATTCATCCTACTGATATTTAATCCATTTCCATAACTCCTGGTAATTCACCTTTTTACCATACATCAATATGCCGGTTCTATAAATTTTTGCCGCTAACCAAGTGGTCATTAAAAAGCCTGCGATCAGCAAAATAGCTGATAATGCCACTTCCCATAATGGTACGCCAAAAGGAATACGTATCATCATAACAACCGGCGAGGTGAGTGGAATGATAGAAAACCAAAATGCAATAGGGCCTGAGGGGTTATTTACGATCATACCTAACATTACCATAGAAAGGATAAGAGGTAAAGTAACCGGCAGCATAAATTGCTGAGAATCTGTTTCGCTATCAACGGCTGAGCCGATAGCAGCAAAAAGAGAGGCATACAATAAATATCCTCCTATGAAAAAGAATAAAAAAGCAACGATCATCACACCATAATTGATTGAGTTGACCGCTTCAACTATCATGTTAAGCTTTATTGTATCACCTTCATCCATCTGCTCCGATATATCTATTAACTGTTCTTTATTAAGCGCTTTCCCCTGTCCGATAAACATTTGTTCTGACTTTGTCAGTTTACTCATATCCAAAACGGTAGTCTGCACAACGGTAACTATTCCCAACGTCAATATTATCCAAAGGGCAAACTGTGTGAGGCCTACCATTGCTACGCCAATTATTTTACCCATCATCAGTTCGAAGGGTTTTACCGACGAGATGATTACCTCGACAATACGGTTAGTTTTCTCCTCCATTATACCGCGCATGACCTGGGTGCCAAAAAGGAAGATAAAAATGTATATCAGGATCCCGGCAAAAATCCCAACGCCCATTTGTAACTCCGTAAAGCTTTTCTCCTCATCTCCGCTTTCGGATATTTTGATGGTATTAACAACGATATTGGTTTTGATAGAGCGAATCACCTCCGGATCAATACCTGAGGCTTCAAGCTTAAGACTCTCAACCTCGTTTTTCATAATGCTTTTGATGTATGATGTTACTTCGAGCGAAGCCTGCCCCGAAGAGTAAAATATTGCCGTGCTTGGTACGCTGAGTTCGGTTTTCGGAATCCAAACCAAACCGTAATCGCCGCTTTTCAACAGATTGGCCTTAGCCACTTCTACATCTATCGAAAGCTTTGTAAATTTCATGGTTTTAGTGTCAACAAAACGATCCTCAAACAATCCCGTATCATCCAGAATCTGTATTCTTTTTTCATCGGTATTCATAGTGGCAAGTATAAAAGGAAGAACCCAGATGCCTGCCATAAGAATAGGACCAAGAAAAGTCATCACGATAAACGACTTTTTCTTAACTCGGGTCAGATACTCGCGAAGTATGATAATTTTGATCTTGCCCATGCCGGTTTATTTTTTAAATTCATTTACTGTTGAAATGAAAATATCGTTCATCGAAGGCAGAATCTCGGAAAAACCATGCACTTCGACATTTTTAATTGCGTAATTCAGCAATATATTCGGTGAATCCTCTACAGGTATTTTGATCCTGGCTATAGTCATGCCGTTTTGTGATATCTCTTCCACCAACTGATAACCGTCAGGAAGCATCTCGGAAAAGGATATCGCCGATGTTGGAAAGGTGATTTCGAAAATCTTTTGTTTAAATGATCGCCGTATTTCATCAACGTTCCCGTCAAGGATTTTCTCCGACTGATTTATCAGCGCTATATAGTCGCAAAGCTCTTCCACCGAGGCCATGTTATGAGTCGAAAAGATAATGGTAGCTCCCTCATCCCGAAGTTTAAGGATTTCATCTTTCAACAGGTTGACGTTTATAGGGTCAAATCCGGTAAAGGGTTCGTCGAAAATCAAAAGATCGGGTTTATGTAAAACAGTTACCATAAACTGAACCTTTTGTTGCATCCCTTTCGATAGCTCTTCCACCTTTTTGTCCCACCATGTTGTTATTTCGAACTTTTTAAACCATACTTTAAGCCTCTCTATTGCCTCGTGTTTGCTCAACCCTTTTAGCTGTGCAAGATATATAGCCTGTTCACCGACTTTCATCTTTTTGTACAGGCCCCGCTCTTCGGGCAGATATCCGATTTTCATCACCTCGTCACTGCCGAGAGAGCGCCCGTTAAGTAAAATTTCACCTTCATCGGGAGCGGTAATGCGATTGATGATCCTGATCAGCGTGGTTTTGCCTGCCCCATTAGGGCCGAGCAGCCCGAAGATGCTACCTCTCGGAACGCTGATGCTCACATTATGAAGCGCCCTGTGGCCGGTAAACTGCTTGCTGACGTTGTTTACCCTAAGTGTCTCCATGTAGAGTAGGTTTTTATTAAAATTCCACGCAAAAATAGAAACTTTTCGCCGGCACGAAAGATGTTTCCCAATTCATCACGTGAATCATACCAAACTCCACCTCCAAACCTCAAATTGCAATCTATTTTGCAAACAATTAACGGGATAAATGCAGAGGATAACTAACATTTAAATGCGCCTGCTCAATATTTATTTTTTTTACAGATACAAAGGCCAAAAAAGGAAAGTTTTCCTGACATTATGCAAACAGCGACTACGGCAACGACGCACCCCCCGGCATCTATATAATCGCAATCCAAATTGACGGACAACAAGCAGGCAGCGTAAAGGTGGAGAGAAGGTGAAAATCTATCCTTTCAAGATGATAATATGATTTTGCACTAACAATAAAAGAGTTTTGAAAAAAAAATTTTTTATTGTTATTGTAAAGTTGATAAAATTTAGTATTTTTGCTTAATTAAAGTTTATTATTAATACTTAAAAATAAAATGTTATGAAAAGAAAAATTACAACACTATTAACGTTGGTCCTAATGACCGGGGGGGCACTAATAGGACAGAACCAACAAATGCTTAAGGAACTTGACACTTTACAAAACGGACAATTTTTTCTCACGTTAAGATTGCCCGACAGTACTTTTATTAAAAGGTATATGGTGTTTAATCCCATTGATACGAGTAAATCATTTCAATACATCAATACATCATTTCCGCAGTCTGATAGTAGTAATGCCGATTATGAAACTACGAGCATTGATCTATTTGGTACAAACACATCAGCTTTACCGTGGGATGTAGCATGGAATCCGAACCTTGATAAATATTACATTTACAACTACAGGAAAGTGATGGTTTACAATAATACAGGTTTCGGATTTTTTGAAAAGCCAATAATTATTTCTGAATTTGATGAAATTTACTCGGATATGGTTGAGGTAAATTTCGGAAAGAGAATATTGTACCACAACGGATACATTTATTGTACAAGCAATAAAGGAATACTGATGGTTATTGACTGTAGCATAAATAAAGTTGTAAATAGTTTCGAATGTCCTGCTTGGTCGTCAGTTTACAGATCGGATTTGCGACTAATTGGCACAAATATTTACTGGTATTACAGTGCGATAGTAAATGATAATAGTGATAATAACCATAATAGTTATATAAGGAAAATTAACGGAACAACCTTAAGTGACTCGCTTGATCTACCGGAGATAATAATTAACGACTGGTGTTTTGGCAAAAACGACAGTCTGTACCTTGCTACAAATGAAGGATTATTCAGATATACCTCCGACTTGATTTGTTCGGATACGAATACCAATTTTAAAAATATTGTAAAAATTGAATACTTTAACAACAATAATGTTCAGCGATTGGTTGCTAAGAATGATGATGGTATTAATCAATTGTTGTCTTTTTCGACAACGCTTGATCAACCCAGTTTTTTTTATATAAATAGTAATGATATATTAAATCTGAAATTCAATTCTTATGACAAAAAAATTTATTACACTGGTATTAATAATGGCCATGAAGGTAAATATGGAAAAATCATCTATAATTCATCATTAAATAACTTTGTAGAGGATATTAGTATTACGTTGGAATCTGTACCTCTGACAATAGAACTAAACAACATGGATGCATGGGTCGGATGCGGAGATAATATTATTAAGTTTAACCAAAATGACAGCACAACATACTATCCCATTCAAGGTGTATGTAATCGTATTGTTTTAGAAAATAATCAATATTTTAAACTATTGGGAACGCTTCCGTTATCTGGCGATATTGTTTGCTTTGATAGTACCATGAACAAAACTGAAATTGAAACGGGAGGAATAATAAAAGGTGTAAGTCAAAAGATTGACAAGCAATATTATATTGTGAGTAAAGGAAATGGAAATGGTTATATTTTTTGTAAAAAAAATAATATCAATTTTAAAATATTCCCTGATACAATTGAGGGTGATTATTTTAATCCGGTGGCAATATTTAGTTTCAAGGAGATTAGCCAAACTGATGTTTTTGTGGCTTTTGAGGGACGTAATTTAAACAATGAGAAAAAATTAAAATTTGGAAAAATTGATAATAATGATAATAAATTCAGTATTTTAAGTGAGTTGGAATTTACATATGACTTTGGTATCGAAAAATTTATTATTAAGAATTACGATCAGCGTATGTATTTTACCTATTTAAAGAACGGGTGCAGTATGTTACCTCTTATTCTTTTCAAATTCAACATATCTGATACTTTATCTTTAAACTACACGGATATCCCTAACTGTTCAGATATTGAATATGACTCAGTGTCAAATCTGTTATATACATTAGGAAAATGCAATTACAAAGTATTCACATACGATGGTGATGATCTTGGGGACATGAGGTCCTATAATTTAAGTTTTATTCCATACAGCCTATGTTTTAATTACAGTGGACAGTATTTGTTAATTAGTGGAAAGGATAATAATGATAACATTAAATTATTTGTGTGCAAACCAAATAATAATCAATTTATATATTATACTTATTTATTCAATACATCGGGAAAAATTGTTACTGATTTGACATTAAGCACAAATGATAATGTATATGGTTTTAGTAAAAATTCATGTTATAAAATTGATACAACCTTTAATATAACAGAATACCTTTACCCCGATAATGATACCGTTTTTACTTACGATGTGCATTATGAACCTGGTAATAATATTTTCTATATTCACAGTTTTCGAAACTTACAAAATGAAATCGTTACATTTGTTTTTGATGCAAACTCCAACACATTTTTGCAATCTGTGAAACCGGGGTTGAAATATATTGAAAACACCTCTTCATATCATGACCTGTCCTTTTACAACGCTGATCAGGCCATAATTTTAGCAGGAAATTCAAACTATTCCAATTCATTACAGATTACCTGCCCCTACACCCGCCCCATTACCACCCCCTGGCACTGGTTGTCGTTCCCAAGGCTGAAGCGTGAAGCAAATAACCCTGTTTTGGCTATACCGGTTTTAGAGAATCTTGATCCAATACCTGACAATTTATATTTTCACAGCAATGAAGAAGGTTACCCACAGTTTATATCCAGGAAATATGGTACTTGGGATGAAATATATTTTAATAATATTTTCAGTACCAAAGGATACAAGTTAAATATACTGGATGTGGGTTCATTTACCCACACCATGTATGGTACCGATCTCAATCCCAACACACCGATTCAGCTTTATGCAATGCAGAACAACAACCCGGAGAACTGGATCGGTTACTTCCTTCACCGGCCACTGATGCCGGAGGATGCTTTTCAGGGAGTGTGGGAGTACCTTACTGAGATTAAAACACAGTATTGGACAATGGCCAAGATAATTATCAACGGCCGCCCTACTTGGTTAAGAACTTCCAACGTTACGCCTATAAAATACGGAGATGCTTTGGTGGTTAAGGTGTCGGAGGATTGCACATTGTATTGGAACCAAACATGTGAACCCGCCGGAGAAAGCCTGAGAGTAGCTCCGGAGTACTTCGACTACATTGAATATGCCGACTATCAGCCATGGTTTATCCAGACCGATTCACTCGGCGACGTGAAGGAAATAGGGCTGATGGCCGGAGATGTTTGCATTGGAGCCTCAACGGTGAAAACAGGCGATACCCTTGTAGGAGTGAACGCATATACGCAGGCTGTTCCGCCGGGAACGCCGATTACAATAGCCACATGGGATGGGTTAAAATCTACAGCCGCCATAACCGGAAAGTACTTTGTAATCAGGCCCGAAACGGGCAGAAAGGAATATCGCACGGTGCATACCGGAGAGGGACAACCCTTTTATTACATTTCGTTCACCGGCCAACAAAATGAACTTCAACAAAACAGAGAGCAAACGGCATTTCTCTCGGGCATCAGCCCTAACCCCTGCAAAGAGACTGCTTTTATACGTTTTAATGTTTTGAAAGAGGCCGATGTTGCCATTGAAATTTCAGATATAAACGGAAGACGGATCTCAACAGTTGCAAAGGGTGTGTATCCGGAAGGCAGTTTTGAGGTGGTATGGAAAACCACAGATGCATATGGCAAACCGGTGGAAAACGGAATTTATATCGTATCGTTAGCGGTTGACGACAGATTTATCGAAAACCAAAAGGTAGTGGTAATCAGATAACCCCAAAGCCATGAAAAACCTTATCATCGCCACCATACTGTTGGCAAGCACGATTTCACACGCGGCTGTGGTTACGGTGAAGCAGGACGGAACGGGCGACTTCACTCATATTCAGCAGGCAATCAATGCTGCCGCTGTAAACGATACTGTATTGGTATGGCCGGGAACCTACTACGAAAACCTAAGCTTTTACGGTAAAGACCTTACACTTGCCAGCCTATACCTTACTACGGGCAAAAGGGAATATATCGCACAAACCATTATTGACGGCAATAAAAACGGCAATGTGATTACCCTGCAGGATGGAGAAACATTAGCTACAATGATCTGTGGATTTACTATTCAAAACGGAAAAAAGGATTTTAGTAACTTTTCATGGATGAAAGAAGGGAGTGGAATATTAATACGTCAAGGAAGTGCAAACATTTCAAATAATATTATAAAAGGAAATAGAGCATTTGCAGGTGCCGGACTATCAGTTGTGAATGGAACTGCAAGGTTATTTGGAAATCACATAACCGATAATGCGGCATATTACAGGGGAGGTGGAATTTTTTACAATAATCAGGAGCACCCAGTTTATTTTGACACAATTGAATTGAATACTGTATATCTTAATTATGCCTATACTGGCAGTGATTTACTTATAATTTCTACCGGACAACCGCAAGTGATCGAGTTAGATACCATGACTGTATTTAATCCTGATATCTATTTTGCTCTTTGTATTGATGGTTTTTCAAATCCGGTCAATGACCTTACGTTGAATATCCGGCATCAGAAAATCGAACCGGTTGCTGCCGATCTCTATGTAAGCCCACAGGGGAATAATAACAATTCGGGTCTTGATCCTGAACATCCATTGTTATCAATCAATTTTGCCATGACCAAAATCCAGCCCGACAGCCTTGTGCAGCGAACAATTCATATTTTGCCCGGCACATATTCTCCTCAAACAACAGGCGAAAGATTTCCAATAGGTGGACGTTCAAACATAAAGCTATCTGGAGAAAATATGTATTCTACCATCATTGATTGTAATTATGATGGCTACTTTTTCTCAAGCTTTCATATGGATATTATTGAAATAGAGAACTTAACTTTTATACGTGGTGTAGGACCATCACAGTCTCCTATCGCAGTTTACAGTGGCTGTATTAGTCCTTTTCATGCAAGAAAAATCATCATTTCAAATATCAAAATTGAAAATATCTTATATGCCTTTTCCCAATGTGTAAGCTGCTATCAACCCGATAGTGTTTATATCAAGAATTTTGATTGTATGAATAGTATTGGTGTACAGGCAAATCATTTTAGTAGACACATGGATGATTTTCCTATGTATGTGAGGATAGAAAATGCCAAAATACATGGCAATACCTATTACGATGAAGGCACATTTCTATATGGCGGTTATAAAAATCTTATTGTATCAGGCGGTGATTTAAACAATGAGATATGTACCGGAAAACTTATAAATGTAGAAATTACCGACAATATCTCTTGGGATACCTGGTACTCGATCACTTGCGGCCCCGGTTGGGCAACCTCCAAAAAAGTAAAGTTGTATATTGTAAATGCCACAATAGGAGGCAACAGGGACAGGATGAACCTTCCAGGAACCAACAGCACCGTAAAAGGCAGCCAAGTAAACATCTACAACTCGATCTTTTACGATAACAACTCCCCCGATATATCCATCTACTGGTCAAATGAAACAAAGCCTGCGGAGATCAACTTTCACTATACACTCTTCGAGAACGGTGCAGCGGGCATTATGGATAACGCCGGCAACACCATTGTAAATTGGGGGGAGGGCATATTGGATCAAGACCCGCAATGGCAAGGCTATGGAGCCAATCCATATGCACTGACGATCAATTCGCCATGCATTAACGCCGGCACGCCGATGTACGAACCCGGCATGTCGCCTCCCTACATAAAAGAAGAAAACGAAAGATACATCCTCTATACGCCAAATATGGATACCATCCACCTTCCGGCAACCGACCTGATAGGCAACCCGCGTATCGCATACGGCAGAATAGATATGGGAGCTTACGAGTTTGCCGATATTACAATAAACATCCCTTCGCCGGCAAAACTGATCGGCGGAGAGATTAAGGTATTTCCAAATCCATTCCAAAGCAGCACAAATCTTCAGTTTACACTGCTCAAAGGGGGCCAATGCGAAGCGTTGATCTATGACCTGAACGGACGGAAGGTAAAAACACTGATGAACGCCTTTACCCCGCCCGGAAACTACCGGATGCGCTGGCACGGCGACAGCGACTACGGCAACGACGCACCCCCCGGCATCTATATAATCGCAATCCAAATTGACGGACAACAAGCAGGCAGCGTAAAGGTGGAGAGAAGGTGAAAATCTATCCTTTCAAGATGATAATATGATTTTGCACTAACAATAAAAGAGTTTTGAAAACGTCTGTTTTTTTTAATTGAAATTTAGCAGTTAAATTTCAATTAAATGATTTGTACCCGATATTGTTCTTAACAAACACAAAACCGGAGTTGGCTTCACAAAGTCAATAATTCGGCTTAGAAATGTTTTCTATTGCCTAACTTGGGTTTATCGTGATAAAGATTTATTCTGGCATTTATCTTCCTCGTCTAATAATGCGTTTGGTTATTCAAGGTCAACCTCAATGGTTGAACCGTTAAAAGCGGCAAAAACCCCTAATCCGCCTTCGATATTTGAATAAACCGGCGATGGTTCGGAAAAGGGATTCTCTCCATCGAAATTAAAAACAGAGCGATGATAATTATAATAATGAATGTCGGTCAGAGCTAAAAAAAGAGTAACAGGATTAGGTTCTTCATCTAAATAAATCCAATTGGTTTTATAAATAAAATATTCTCCATCCTTGTTAATGTCAGTAACGAACTCTTCACCCTTATCCATGTATATTGAATACAGATGAAAGGATTCTGGTTCAGGTGCGTAGAAATATTTATAAACGCCACAAATTCTATAGTAATGTCCTTGTCCATTTAAATCGCGAAAACGAAAGTTGATGATTTTTCCGCCATAGGTATCGCTTTGTATGCTTAAAATCTCAATGTCAGGCGGATTTTCACCGGGCACAGTACAACTTGCAAATAGTTCTTCTCCCTCTGAGGCTTTAACGTATAAATTATAAGTCTCGCCTTTTTTGATCTCAAGCTCCGTGCTGATATACTGCTTAATAGAATCATTGTAGGTCAATGGATACTCTATGTTCTTATTGCGTATGACTATTTGTGCATCATCCACCTCATTATTTGATGGCCCTTGGCATAACTCCGTTGACGAATAAAGAAGCAAGCTTGAAGTGAGCATTACTTTAACGGTGTCCATACCTGGATATAGGTATGAATGAACTACTAACTTTTTACGGCCAGGGTCAATATCAACATCGGTTATCATGCGTTCGCAAGCCGACAAGACGAGAATGTTTATAATTAAAAATACTTTTACTATACTTTTCATGGTATTAAAATTTAAAATTATATGTAACCGAAGGAATGATAGGGAATATACTCACCTGTTTTAGTTTGCTTGTTTCGGTATTTGTTTCCCAATCATATTCTCTACTGATAAAATAGAAGAATGGGTTAAGCCGGTTATATGCGTTGTAAAGTCCAAGCTCCCAGATACGTTCATGTTTTTTCATTTTTTTATGAAATTGAACTGCAATATCTAAGCGATGATACGGTTTCATCCGGAAGCTATTAATTTCGCCATAATCATAAATCTCCGACCAACTGTAGTAATGATAAAAAGGTGAATCTCTCATACTTTCAAATGGATCGTGTGATTGAGAATAATAGGAGCCTAATGGTAGCGTTACTGCATTTCCGGTTCCATATACCCAACTTCCTGAGAGCGTAATACGTTTGTTCAACTCATGGATCACTACTATACCAATATCATGTCGCCGGTCGTAACGCGCCCAGTATTTTTTTCCAAAATTGATTTCGTCAAACTGAAGTTGTGTCCACGACAAAGTATAACCTATCCAGCCGCTTGTCCGCCCCTCCTTTTTATGCAACAACAATTCTGCTCCGTACGACTCTCCTCTTCCTGCCGTAACATTATCTTGCCATGTATAACTCTGAACTTCCGTAGGGTCATCAATAAGTAAAAAACTTGAGCCGGGTTTATATCCAAGGATGTTTTTGCTTTTTTTAAAATACCCCTCCAACGAAACTTGTATTCCTTTTTCCACCAATTCTTTAGCTATACCTGCCGATATCTGTGACGAATGTTGCGGTGCGATTCTGTCAGTGGAAGGCACCCAAAGGTCAGTTGGCAAGCCTATACCTGTATTGCTTAAAAGATGAATATACTGATTCATAACCGAATAAGCCGCTTTGAAGGAGATGTTTTTTCCAAATAAATAATTGACCGAAAGGCGAGGTTCGGGAGAAAAGTAATGGTTTTTATCAGCTATAAAATGAGCCATTCGAAAGCCTGCATTTACTTGAATAATATTTTTGAAATTGAAATGATTTTCAACATAAACGGCGCTTTCAAATGAGGTATAATCTGTTTTACTCTTAAATTCGTGGCTTACATTATCGTCAATTTCTACTATCGCGCTGGGTAAAAAATAGTGATGCGTACTTTGCATCCCTGTCCTCAGGCTGTATTCGGGAGAGTGATGATATTCCAAATCGTATTTAAGCCCAACATCATAAATTCCACTCGTGTATTTAAGCTCATATTTATCATTCGAACTTCGATATTCTTCATAAATGTTCAGATTGTACTCGCTATAGATGAGCGAGGTATTACTAAAAACCCTGTTGTTAAAGAGATGGTTCCAACGAATCGTTCCGGTTTTATTTTGCCAGTAAAGGGCGCCTTTATCTTTACTGTTGCTATATTTGCTTACAAAATAGAATTTATCACGTCCAAAGTATCCGCTTAAATAGAGTTTGTTTTTTGGGCCAAAATCGTAGTTGAGTTTTGTGTTTAGATCATAAAAATAATAACCGCCCCTTTCGTCTTGTGGCATATAAGGTGCAATAAGCAAGTCAATATAGGTTCTCCTGCCCGAAACCAAAAATGATGATTTTCCTTTAACCAAAGGTCCTTCTAATGTCAGCCGTGAGGATATTAATCCAATCCCTCCCTGCCCGCTGATTTTTTCTTTGTTACCATCTTTCATTGTCATTTCGATAACCGATGATAGCCTGCCGCCATGCCGTGCCGAAAAGCCTCCTTTAGTGAGTTCAATACTTTTAATTGCATCGCCGTTAAATACTGAAAAGAACCCAAAAAGATGTGAGACATTATATACAGGGGCATCATCCAAGATTATCAGATTTTGATCGGGGCAGCCACCTCGCACATAAAGCCCGCTGCTACCCTCCGAGCCTTTTTGTACGCCAGGCATCAGTTGCAAAACCTTGAAAACATCCTTCTCGCCTAAAAGCGCCGGAATATTTTTTATCTGAATCACAGGAAGCGATATCATACTCATCTGATCGCTTTCGGTCAATCGTCTATACTTTTCGGCAGAAACAACTACCTCCGAAAGTGTAAGATTCGCCTCCAATTCTACATCTATTTCAATGTGTTTATGTAGATTTACCTGTTCTTCAACAAGCTGATAACCGACATACGAATACTGAATTCTGTATGAGCCGGCCGGCAGGCTTAAAGAGTAAAAACCATAATTGTTGGTAGTCGTTCCGGCACGCTGTTCGGGAAGATAAATATTTACACCCGGCAATAACTCCTGACTGCCCCTCTCCCGTACAAATCCACTGATCGTGAAACGACTTTGCGCCGCCGAAAAAATTGAGAATAGCAAAAAAAACAAAATCAAACAAACAGATGTCTTTCTCATAAAAAAAACTTTGGCAATTAAACCAAAATTAAGAGCGCTTATTTTGCCGCTTGGAAGTTTAATTTAAGACGGATCAAACTTTTGAGATTGCATAAGTGATTAAGCGCTTATAATCAATGCATTAAAAACTGTGCTGAACAATCAACAAATCGGGATTGGCCTATTAATGCCGAAACCTTTGCACGATAAAGGGTTTGAATTTGATAATCAATTGGAAATCGGGAGAAACAGTTATTAATCGTTACTACAGTATAGCTTACGATCTTTGTGTCGAAAAAAACCTATAGCGGGTTAGTCCTCTTCAAAATGCTACTTGTAGGGATATGGAACTGACTTTCGGTTGAGCGTTTTATTATAAGTAAGTAATAAGAATAAAAGTGGATGCTGTTGTGGGTAAGTTGGGTAAAAAGAAGAAATCTTCGCTTAAGGAGTCAACAACATTCGGTAAAAAGCGGGCTGAAAAAGTAATTAGTGTGTTTCATCAGCGCTTCCGTTTAAATTTTTGTTAGTAACATACTGACAGCAAATGTAATAAAAAAATTAAAATGTATGTTACTCATTTTTAGTTTGTTTTATTAATTTTTTATTTTTCTATTGGGTTTTATCTTCTTCTAACCATAAAAAAGATATTTTTGCTTTTTTTCATTTGTTATTGAACTCACACTAAATTTTAATTTTTAATATTTATGAAAAACATTCTTGTTATTGGATCAGTAGGCCAGATTGGGTCGGAGTTGACTCTTGAACTTCGCAAGAGGTATGGAAATAACAATGTAGTAGCTGGTTATCGTAAGACTCAGCCTTCGGTGGAGCTTGCCGAGAGCGGTCCGCTTGAAGTTGTTGACGCTACCGATATCGTCCGTTTGGCAGATGTTGTTAAGAAATATAAGATTGACACCATTTACAATCTTGCAGCGCTGCTATCGGCAGTTGCTGAGAAGAACCCACAGGCCGCGTGGAATGTAGGCGTTAATGGAGCTTACAACGTTTTGGAAGTTGCCCGTGAATATAAATGTGCTGTCTTTTTCCCAAGTTCGATTGGCGCCTTTGGGTTGAGCACCCCACTTGATAACACGCCTCAGGATACAATTCAGCGTCCTGGCACAATGTACGGCGTTACAAAAGTGGCTGCCGAGCTGCTTAGCGATTACTACTTCAAACGATTTGGAGTAGATACACGCGGAGTTCGTTTTCCGGGAATAATCTCAAATGTTACGCTTCCCGGCGGAGGAACGACAGACTATGCCGTGGAAATCTACTATGCTGCAATTAAAGACGGTAAATATACATGCCCGCTCCGCAAAGGTACCTTCCTCGATATGATGTATATGCCCGATGCGTTAGATGCTGCTATTGATCTGATGGAAGCTGACCCCTCTAAATTAAAACATCGGAACTGTTTCAACATTACTGCCATGAGCTTTGACCCCGATATAATTTATAACTCGATAAAAAAATATATCCCAAACTTTAAAATGGACTATGATGTTGATCCTGTGAAACAAGGGATAGCTGAATCGTGGCCAAATAAAATGGATGATAGCGCTGCCCGTGAAGAGTGGGGATGGAACCCAAAATGGGACCTCGACAAAATGACACAGGATATGCTAAAGGTAATTAAAGAAAAACATGACAAAGGGCTGATATAGTAAATAGCTAATAATTTTTTAAACCGGAAGTTAGGGCAAGATTAATTTCCGGTTTTTTTCGCTTGTTAAAGAGTGTTGTTGGAAAGTATTAGCTTGCAAATAGATAATCAGTTTGGGATAAATCCAAATTCAAAATAGAGCCTTATAAGCATTAACCAAAAAAAACCGCTAACTTTTTATTGCTTTTCTTCCCAATGTTTTGAGTCGCCCCACTCGTTGTAAGCTATTTCGTTTTTTGCTAATTTAATACGCTCTTCAAGACGTGCTAAGAAATCATCGGGGCTATCGGTGGTCATAGGTTTGTTTTCATAAAGCTTATACTGATCGCGGTAAGAGTAGGGGGTAATATTAGGCATTATCACGTTTGCCCCTATTTCTACTGCTTTTTCTCTGCCGGTTTTGTCTATTGCTTGTAGCGCAGTGGCTGCAGCGATATTTATATCTTTCATCAATATGCGTAGCAGCGCTATCATTTTCAATGATAATTCGAATCTTTTTCCGATTGGTAATAACAGATGACGCAGGTCATAAAGCGGTGTATCATGATGTTCGATATATGGTCCCATACCTACCATATCTACATCAATAGATTTCATCCAAAGCAGGTCGCCGGCAAGGTCGTCGTAAGTTTGATAAGGCAATCCGATCATTACCCCGGTACCAACCTGATAACCGACGTCTTTCAAATATTCAAGACATTTTAGGCGATTATCAAAATCATGTAATCTGTTATTTGGATGCAATTTGTAAAAAAGATCACGGTTTGAAGTCTCAATTCTTAAAAGATAACGAATAGCTCCAAGGTCAAACCATTTTTGATAGGTATCTTTTTCCTGTTCGCCACACGACAGGGTAATTCTAAGTTTTTGATTTGTGGCGCCGTGAATTTTGCTAAGCAGATTGCTAATCCTGTTTACAAAACGCTTGTTACTCAATTCGCCCGATTGTAGGACAATAGAGCCATATCCATTTTCGTAAGCAAAAATGGCGGCATCTACTATTTCATCATCACTAAGATTATAACGCTCTGTTTTACGGTTAGCGCTGCGAATCCCACAATAATAACAATTTTTTGAGCAGATATTGGAAAACTCAATCAGCCCTCTGAAATATACTTTATCTTGAACATAAAAACGCTTTACCTCCGTTGCTTTTCTGAAAAGATCTTGCATCGCCTCTCCTTCTGCCTGCAACAGAAGGATAATATCTTCGCGTGAGAGGCTGCTCTTATCAAGCAGATTTTTTAACGTTGACATGCTTCATTTACTAATTGTGGTACATTAAACGGATATTTCTCCTTTTATGTGTGGGTGGCTCTGATAATTTTTCAAAACGAAATCTTCAAATTTGAAATCAAAAATATTTTTAATCAACGGGTTGATCTCCATTTTGGGCAATTGGAACGGATTGCGTGTGAGTTGTAGTTTTACCTGTTCGATATGATTTAGATAAATATGGGCATCGCCAAAGGTGTGAATAAACTCTCCGGGCTTGTAACCGGTTACCTGAGCAAACATCATCAGCAACAAAGCATAAGAAGCAATATTGAAAGGTACTCCAAGAAAAATGTCGGCGCTGCGCTGATACATCTGACAAGAAAGTTTGTTGTTGGCAACATAAAAATGAAAAAGGATATGACAAGGTGGTAGCACCATCTTTTCTATTTCTCCAACATTCCAAGCATTTACAAGGTGTCGGCGCGAATGGGGGTTCTCTTTGATCGAGTGTATTACCTGGCTTATCTGATCAATATATCGTCCATCGGCTGTTGGCCATGATCGCCATTGAAAACCATAAATAGGGCCAAGGTTTCCTTCGCCGTCAGCCCACTCATCCCAGATGGTTACATTGTTGTCGTGCAAGTATTTTATGTTGGTATCGCCCTTTAAAAACCAAAGCAACTCATGTATGATGGAACGTAGATGTAGCTTTTTAGTGGTTAATAGAGGGAAACCTTCGTCAAGATCAAAACGCATCTGGTAACCAAAGATGCTCAGGGTACCCGTTCCGGTACGATCTTCCTTTTTAACCCCATTGTCCAAAACGTGTTCTAATAAATCTAAGTATTGTCTCATTTTGAAATGTAACTTTTATGGTTAAAACATAAATCATTTTTAATGGAAAATGTTCAACCTGCTTTATTCTGTATCTCCTCCATCACCCTTAAAAAGTTCCCTCCCCATATTTTTATAATATCCTCTTCCACATATCCTCTCCTTAGCAGCTCCATTGTTATTTTTGGGAATTCGCCGACATCAATACAATCTGCCAATCCTCCGCCACCGTCAAAATCACTTCCTATGCCAACATGGTCAATCCCGATGGTCTTCACAATATGATCAATATGATCCACATAATCCGACACGGTAGCAAGTTCGATAGGATACTTAAGATTCATTGCCTGCCATTCGGCGCTAGCCATAGCCGATTCTTCATCCGACAAGTCCTTGAAATATCTATATTTAATTAATAGCTCATTCATAACGCTATCACGCTGTAGATTGGGTGGGAACGTTTTTACATAATCGCTAAGGAGGCAAACCTGTATAACACCTCTGTTTTTTGCCAATGCTTTTAACATTTCGTCAGAGAAATTGCGGGGATTGTTACAAATTGCCCGTGCCGATGAGTGCGATGCAATAACAGGCGTTGTGGATAGTCTGACGACATCAAAAAAGGCGCTATCGGAAATGTGCGAAACGTCAATCATCATTCCGATGCGGTTCATCTCTTTAACCACTGCCTCTCCAAAAGCGCTCAACCCGTTAAATTCGACAGTGTCGGTTGAGGAATCGCAGATGTCATTGTTTTTGGAATGACAAAGAGTGATGTAACGAGCGCCTCGATCATAAAAATATTTAATCAGCGAAAGATCATTACCTATAGGATACCCATTTTCAATTCCTAAGAGAAAAGCACGTTTTCCGCTATATTTCAGTCTTTTAATATCTGAGGCATTAAAGGCTATTTCAGCCTTATCATTATTTCGTTTTAATACCGAAACGATAGAATCGAAAATAAGATCGGCACGCTCAAAGGCTCTCGCATTGCCTGTGGCCGAGCGCTCTCCCTGAACTATAAATACTGCAAGAAACAATGCATCAAGCCCGCCCTCTTCCATACGAGGAATATCTACCTTACTACCTTCTTTACGAGCATCATGGCGTTGCCCAAAATCAAACCCTGCATGAATAAAATACAATGGCGTATCTGTATGAGTATCAATAGTAATGGCTTTACTATGAATCCTTAATGCCTCTTCCAGCAATTTTTTATCAGCGCTTGTAGTAGTGCAGCCAACCAAAAGGAACGCAAAAAAAAAAGAGAAATATTTCATTTAACGTTAAGCTTAAAAAAACGAAAATGTTAGTGGCTTCAAAATTATGCTTTTTTAAGAAAATTATTCTAAAACTATTAAGCGCTTGATTGGGCTGTTAATAAAAGCTGGCCGGTATTTTAGAGAGCCTCATTGGCAATCTGCGATCAAGTTTATTAAATGCACTTTCCTTCAAATTAGCGCTTTCCGCCCGCTTGATTTTAGCTTTTGTTAGAAGTTTGTGGCTCTTCTTCCAATACTGTCAAGTTAAATGATATCTTTGTTTGTTTTAATAACGTTTCTATTCTTTTCTCTGCAAGGTCAATATATTCTTTGCTTATCTCATAGCCTACAAACTTTCTCTCCGTTTTCAAAGCAGAAACGGCAGTTGTACCGCTACCCATAAATGGGTCTAAGATAATATCGCCTTTAAAAGAATAAAGTTGAATTAATCTATATGGTAATTCTTCGGGAAATGGCGCTGGGTGTCCAATTCTTCTCGCACTTTCTGCATTCATTGTCCAAATTGATTTTGTCCATTCCATAAACTGCTCTTTTGAAATGGTATTTTCTTTTTTACCTTTTTCTCTTTTATAATCGCCTTTAGAAAAAACTAAAATATATTCGTGAATGTCTCTCAATATCGGATTGGCTGCACTTTGCCAACTACCCCAAGCTGTTGAAGGACTTGCACTTGCTGCTTTATTCCAAATGATTTCACCACGCATATTAAAACCAATATCTATCATCATTTTTGAAATGTAATCTGAAAGAGGTATATATGGTTTTCTGCCTAGATTAGCAACATTTATACAGGCACGTCCACCATTAACAAGAACTCTGTATGTTTCATTAAATGAATTTTCAAGAAACTGTAAATACTCTTTTAAAGACAAATCTTCGTCATATTCTTTTGACACATTATAGGGTGGCGAGGTTATCATTAAATGCACTGAATTGTCAGGTAATTCTTTCATGTTCTCGGCAGAACCAAAAATAAATTTATTCTCTAACTTATCTGGAAAATCATTTTCGTTTTTATCAAGAATTTTTTTGTTTCCAAGTTCAGTATATAATTTAGAATTGTAAAACTTCGAACTATCGTGATTGATTCTTCCGCTTGTTCCAAAAGCACTTGTCTCTGTACCATTTTGTCTTTTCATTTTAGTTTCGAATTAAAGTTAAAAACTTTTCTGCCTTAGAGATATCAGTCGCTTCTTGACTTGCAATTCGTATTATTTCTCCAAGTTTCAGTTTAGAAATCATTGAAGAAAAATAATTCATATCGTTCTCCAAAAGGTTTCTGCAATTGTGTAGTAGCTGTTCTCTCTCTAAAATAGTTTGAAAACCTAATTTGGGAGTGTTTTCTACATAGTCTGAATTAGTTGGTTTCGGATTTAATGACCAAAACCCTTGAATAACCCCCGAAGTTTTTAGAAAGTCAACCTTTTTAATGTAGCTGTTATTTATTGGGCTGTTGCCCAAAACAACAACGGGTATTTTTGTTGAAGCAATTCCAGAAACACGAATGTTTATAGATTTCCCAATTGCCTTTAACATTGAATCAGAACGTAGTAATGCAGGATTCCCTTTATGTTGCTTGTAATCTCCAATTAATTCCACCTTATCAGGTTCTGTAAACTTGTAGTTCGACAAAACGCTCATTTTAATTTCAAAAAGCATTTTAATATTTTCTGGTATTTGGTTTGTTTGATTAGTAGTACAAAAAGCAAGGTCTGCACTTGATTGTCTTGAAAGTCCTATATCTTCACAAACTACACTATTTACCGCATATAATCCTAATTCTTTTGCAATTGGTTCAAAAAGTGTTTTACACCATTTTTCAGTAAATTGTCCTATTAGGGAATTTCTGCTTTGCAAAGTTTTACCTTCAGCATCCAAACCTTTCGGGACATAAGCAAAGTATCCGTTTTGAAGATTATAAAATAGTTGTTCTGGCGAAGCAAAGTGTTTTAGCGCTTCTGTAAAAAATTGAATTTCAGTATCGTTATTCCATAGTGTCATAATATTTTTCTTTTTTACAAAAATAGTCTTTTTATCCGTCTTTTTTCAGCCAAAACCGCTAACGCAAGTATTTAATACGAAAACAAAATGTTTTTTTACAATCTCTTAACTAATTATCTCTTTTTAGCCAATTGGTAGGTTGGATAGTTAAAGTAAAAAGTGTACTTTTGAATATTCAAAACAAGAATTGGTCTTGTTTTCTACCTACAAAATAAACAATAATGTATTCGGAATCAACAAACAGGTTATTACCAGACTCAAAAATTTTTTCATCTATCGTTAATTTAATGACAGTGCACCCAGCGCTTCGACAAACAATAAACGACTCTGTAAGTTATTCCGATTTTCTTCAAAACTTGAAATCTATGGCTCTTTCATTTTTATCAATGAATTCGGCTATTGGAGCATTACTTTCGGCCGGTTGGCCAATAACTAACCAACAAATTTTTATCACTGCAGCAGCCCGTCGCGGCCAGTATGCAAAACTTTGAAAAGTAGTCAACGATATTGGTGTATTGCCCTATTATATTTTCTCAGTAAAAGGATTTAATGAAAATAAACATAATTTTGCCACAAATGCCCGATCAATGCAGAAGAGTGCAAAAGAAAAGATTATAGGACGCCTATCTGAAAATAAGAGCGTTTTTTTAGCCCAACAGCTTTCGGATGGTAAAGGTAGAGTTGACAAAATCCGCCGCTTCCGCCGTGAGAATGATGTCCCTTTTATCGCAACAGGCCGTAATGTGTTGAATCTGCCAGGCGTTGGTAAAAGCCTTACATTCAGAACTATTGGCATAACGTGTAATGGCCGGCGTGTACTTGAATTTGAACACGATTCAAACCGCCGCCATAGCCCGATTATTAAACAGATGGGAAAGGTGATTATCGTTGAATCGAAATCGGTAGCCGAATTTATTAGGCAAATGATGAAAATGGGCGAGGATGGACGGGGATATGAGACACTTTATGGCTATTCAATAGGCATAACGGAAAAGAGATTTCCGCTTTACAGATGTCCCAAATACGATTTTGAAATTACCGACATCCTGACAAACCTTAAACTTGAAAATATAAATCGCACTAACAGATGATAGATTTTGATAATTATAATTTTACCCTAAGTCAGCTTTCCGACAGAGCAAATAGAATAAAGAGTATTCCTTTAAACGACAGTTTAAAAATGGAATATTACCGAAAGATACTCAACCTTGTTGATCTGACGACACTTGAAGGCAGCGACACTCCCGAAAAAATTGAAACCTTATGCCGTTACGCTTTAAGGCTTCAATCCGATAACCCAAATAATGGCACTGTTGCGGCAGTATGTATCTATATGCCATTTGTCGAGCTTGCCGTCGGACTATTACAAAACAGCCCTCTTGAAGTGGCTACAGTAGCGGGAGGATTTCCATCAGGGCAGTTGCCTGTTCATCTTAAAAAGCAGGAAATTGAGTATGCCGTGCAACAGGGCGCCAACGAAGTGGATGTTGTAATATCCCGAAGCCTGGCATTAATGGAAAAATGGAATGAGCTTCAGGAGGAAATAATTCAGATGAAGGCTTCTTGCGGAGAGACAAAAATGAAAGTAATCTTAGAGACGGGCGAGCTGACAGAGGTTTCAAAAATTCGAAAAGCCTGTGAATGCGCCATTAATGGAGGGGCTGATTTTTTGAAAACATCTACCGGAAAGATAAAACCGGCTGCCACACCCGAAGCTTTTTTGATAATGTTGGATACAATTAACGAATACCGTCAAAAAACAGGCAAAATGATTGGTGTTAAGCCGGCGGGCGGAATAGCCACACCCGATGATGCACTGCACTACTATTTGATGGTGAAAGAGACTTTGGGTAACGAATGGCTCGATAAAAAATGGTTCAGAATAGGAGCAAGCAGATTAGTTGGAAATCTGCTTGAGAGGATGAAATAACAAATAAATGAGTAGCCGCCAGATTAAAATAATTCAATTCCAACTTTTAGTATCATCGTAAATTGTTGGAGCAAATTATTCGTTTTCGCTTTTTTAAAAAAAAATTGTTCCTGTAACTATTTGGCTTTTGATACCGTCTTAAAGTCGAAATTAAAATTTATAAATCATGAAAACTAAAATTCAAATTTTAACCGGAATTATTTTAGCGGTATTTTTCATTTTTAAAAATGAAGATGTTTTAGCACAAAAGATTAAAGGAAACATGGAGGTGGTTAGTCAGAAGCGTATAGTAGATGAATTTACCGGCATCGAAGCAGGCAGTTTCTTTGATATCTATCTGACGATGAAAGACGAACAATCGGTTTTGGTGGAGACTGATTCAAATCTTCAGGAAGAAGTAAAGACATTAGTTACAGACAACATATTGAAAATTAAAGCATCTAACCTTAAAAACACCTCTAAGGTAAAGGTTTATATTGCTGTGCCTGAAATCAACTATATTAATTTAAGTAACGCTGCGAGGGTGGAAGGAACAAATAAAATAGAGGCTTCAGCATTGGAAATCATTGCTACAGGAGCTTCACAGATCAAACTTGACATCAATGTATCCGAATTAATCCTTAATGTAAGCGGCGCTTCTGACGTAAAGCTGACCGGTAATGCAGGCAATAGTGAAATAACTACCAGTGGCGCTGCAAATTTGGTAGCTAAAGCGCTAAAAACAAATACGGCAAATATAAAAACAAGCGGCGCCTCTAACGTTATTATTTTTGTTAACGAAAATGCAAATACCAGCGCAAGTGGCGCCAGCGACATAAAAATTCTCGGAGAACCGAAAATTGAAATAAAAGATAATGATGAAGGTACATCACGCGCCAAAATATTTGCAGTAGAAGAGGATGAAGATTATACACGAATTACCGCTGCCGGAATAGACATCGAGGTAGTTGATGGCGATTCAACAATGGTAAAGGTTGGCAATAAATCTCTTGTCGTGGATAAAAAGGGAAACGTAAAATACACAGGCGACAAAAAAAGTAAAAAGAAGTTTAATGGGCATTGGGCAGGATTGGATATAGGAATTAACGGTTTTGTAGATAAAGACTTTAATACCGGGAAACCTAAGGGCTATGAATTTCTTAACCTTAATTATGAGAAATCAATTGATTTCAGTATCAACTTTTTCGAGCAGAATTTTAATTTGATAAAAAACAAGTTCGGCATAGTAACAGGAGCTGGTTTGCGGGTTAGCAATTTCCGTTTCGAAGATCAAAGATTAATATTGGTGAATGATTCTGCCCGGATATTTGGTTTTTCCGACCCATTGGTCAAATGGCAGAAAAGCAAGGTTGTAAATAATTATCTGACAGTTCCCCTAATGTTGGAATATCAGACTAACCCTAACTCAAATCGCAACAGTTTCCATCTTTCTGCCGGTATGATATTTGGCTGGAAATACCGCACTTACACCAAAATGATGGAAAAAGAAAACGGTAGGAATGTTGTTAAAAACAGAGAGACATTTCACATGAGCCCTTTTAGATACGACCTTAGCGGACGAATTGGATGGGGCGTACTCAATTTGTATGCAACTTACTCACTCAACACTTTATTCAAAAAAGACGAAGGCCCTAAACTGTATCCCTTTGCTATTGGGATTACCATTACAGGATGGTAAGTAAAATCCGGTCATTACATTTGAAACAAACTCGATTGGTTCATGAATGCGGCCGTATCATCAATAAAAAGTATTCTCTAATAATTAGTTAAAAACATAGTTCTTTTTTAACTCTTCCGACTGAATTTTTGCGAATGGTTAATCAGGGTTGATAATAAGTTTTTTTACATTTGCCACTCACTAAAACGATAATTAATTGTTAGTTCTATAAAAAACAATTAATGTGAATCAGTCGGAAAAATCGAAAATCCTTAGTAGTTTTTATTATCCAGCCCTGATTGTAGGTTTTATGTGGCTGGTTAAGGTCCTGGAAATGGCTTTTGGAGTTCAATTGTATAGGTTTGGGATTTTACCTTTGACATGTAAGGGGATTCCAGGAATACTAACCTCACCGTTTATCCATTCAAACCTTGCCCATATTACTTCAAACAGTCTTCCGTTATTGGTTTTAGGTTCGTTATTGTTTTACATTTATCGCACTATTGCCTGGCGGGTACTTATTTTTATCTGGATTATCACCGGCTTTTGGGTGTGGATATTGGGTAGGGACTCTTTTCATATAGGCGCCAGCGGTATTGTTTACGGGCTTGCATTTTTTTTGTTCTTCAGTGGTATTTTCCGTAAAGATAGCCGGCTACTTGCTATTACATTTTTAGTGGCGTTTCTGTATGGAAGTATGGTTTGGGGGATTTTCCCCGATCTTTTTCCTAAAAAAAATATCTCATGGGAATCGCACCTTATGGGAATGATTGCAGGAATCGTTCTCGCCTTTTTTTACCGGAATGAAGGCGGGCCTGCCCGAAAGATTTACAGTTGGGAAATAGAAGAAGAGACAGATTCTGACGATGACGACCCTGATGCCTATTGGAAAAAAGAATCTGTTGAAAAACATAAAGATAAGCCTGACTCACCCACAAAACCTTTACAGATAAACTACATTTATAAAAAATCATCAAAAGAAGAAAATAATAACAATACATAAATTTAAACTAATTACCATGCGCGAAGTATATATCGTTTCCGCTGTACGTACTCCTATCGGGAGTTTTGGAGGTAGTTTATCCTCGTTATCGGCAACTCAACTGGGAGCCATAGTTATTAAAGCGGCAATTGAAAAAGCGGGAGTCGCCCCTAACGATGTTGATGAAGTATTGATGGGAAATGTTTTGTCTGCCAATCTGGGGCAGGCTCCGGCACGCCAGGCGGCATTGTTTGCCGGATTACCTGATTCGGTACACTGTACTACATTAAACAAAGTCTGTTCGTCAGGGCTTAAGTCAGTTATGTTTGGCGCACAGTCAATATTGCTTGGCGATAATGATGTTGTGGTGGCAGGCGGTATGGAGAGCATGTCTAATGTTCCACATTATATAACGGCGGTACGCAGAGGCATGAAATTAGGGCATAGCCAACTCGTTGACGGAATGATTAAAGATGGCCTATGGGATGTATATAACGACTATCACATGGGAAATGCAGCCGACAATACTGCCAAAGTAAAAGGGATTACGAGAGATGAACAGGATAGGCTCGCAATAGAGTCATACAAAAGGGCAGCAAAGGCTGTTGCAGAAGGGAGGTTTACATCGGAAATCGTGCCGGTTGAGAGCCAAAGTAAAAAAGGAACCGTTTTAGTAAAAGAGGATGAGGAGTATCGAAATGTAAATTTTGATAAAATGCTTGAATTAAAGCCTGTTTTCAATAAAGAGGGCACAGTTACTGCCGCTAACGCTTCCACCATCAACGATGGCGCTGCAGCGCTTGTTTTGATGAGTAAAGAAAAAGCCGTTGCACTCGGAATAAAACCGTTAGCAAAAATTATCGGCTATTCCGATGCCGCAAATGCCCCTGAGTGGTTTACTACTGCTCCCGCTAAAGCAATTCCTAAAGCAGTTGCCAAATCTGGACTAAACCTTGAACAGATTGACTTTTTCGAAATCAACGAGGCCTTTGCTGTTGTGTCATTAGCTGTGATGAAGGAGCTAAATCTTGATCGTGAAAAAGTAAACATCTGGGGAAGCGGCATTTCTCTTGGCCACCCATTGGGCGCTACTGGAGCAAGAATTTTAGTAACCTTAGTAAATGTCCTTCAACAAAACAATGCACGTTATGGCGTTGCAGGCCTGTGTAACGGAGGCGGTGGAGCCTCAGCAGTTGTAATTGAAAATTTGAGAATTTCAAAATAAAGTAATAGCATAAATATTTTGAAAATAATCCTTATCCACTTTTTTCATCTTAAGAGATTAAAAACAAATTGGACAAGAAAAAAGTGCTTACGATTTAAACAGAATATGCGCTCGCACAGCGAGAAGTAGTGAGAGTTGGATCGCTTGCAAAATATTTATGATGAATTTTATTAAGTTTAATAAAATTTTTTGTTTTCTTTAGCTAAGTTGCTCATAAACAGGCTGTATAGGTTAATCTTTACGTCCTCAGTCAGTCAAAAAAAAATTAAATTTCATTACAATAAATCTTTACTCATTTATCAAATTTTAAGTTATATTTGCAGCTTCATTTTGATCTTTACTAGAAAAACTTGAATTACTAATTTAATTAATGGATATGAAAAAGAATTCTAAAAGCTATATCATTAATTGCCCCATTCATCAGAAGCAACGTAGTTTGGTAATCGAAGCAAAGAGAAAAATAAACCATTCAAACCGCCGGGTCGAAAAAACCATTTATGCTGAAGATGTTCAATTTTTGGCCAAACAACTCCTTGAATGTGATCAGTTTGAAGCAAATAAGGAAGATTGCAAACAATGTCATCAATTTGCAACAACCCAACATCAATCGGTTGAAGGTGTACTTAAAGTGATAACCATAGGATAGTCCTTAATCCCAAGCTATTTTTCAATTCTAATTCTTGCGTCAACAGCAGTGATCCTATCTGCACTACCGAGCAGAGGGTTGAGATCAAGTTCCATTATTTCGGGCGCCGCTGATACCAGAGCCGAGAGCCTCCGAAGTATTTCTACAAATTGATTTTCGTTAATGCCTTTCCTGCCGCGTATCCCCTGTATGATTTTGTAGCTCTTCAAACCACGGATCATCTGTAAAGCCTCATCGGTCGAAAGAGGGGCTAAACCTGTGCTGACATCTTTTAATACTTCAATGAATATGCCTCCCATACCACAAAGGATAAGATGGCCAAATTTTGGTTCAAACTTGGCGCCTGCAAAAAGCTCAATTCCAGAGATCATTGGCTGTATAAGAATAGCTGTAGTGTCGGGAATTTTAATCATCCTATCAAATTCAGCTTCTACCTGTTCGGCATCTTCGACATTCAGCACAACACCGTTGACGTCCGATTTATGAACCGGCCCAACTACCTTCATTACAACAGGAAAACCAAGCTTTTCAGCGCCTTCGACTGCCTCATGTTTATTTGCAAACACCCCTTCGCCAACTCGCGGAATTCCTGCACTATCAAGTAAAACTTGTACCTTCTCAGGGGCAAGATAGCCATCATCACTACTATTAACAATTCTTCTAATTGATTGATGGTCAACATCTGGCAAATCAACATGAACAGGCGCTGGAGCAGGATTGTGATATACCCTGCACAGAGCTTCTCCTAACAGCGCTTCGTCAGGAAAATTGACACGACCGAAAGATAGAAACTCGGCAACTTCATCACTCGCAGTAAGTACTGATGGCAAAACAGGAAAAATAGGCTTGCGGCAGCTCTTCATCTTTTCGTTCAATACGCGATATGCATCGAATACTTTTATCAAACCTGGAGTTCCAAAAATAACTACCATCGCATCAATTTCATCAAACGTTTTATCGCAATAATCAATGATGAGCCCGAATTGCTCCACTGTACCGGTAGCAAGGAAGTCAATTGGATTAGCTACTGACGATCCATAATACAGTTTGTCAAGTAGCTCTTTAGTAGCCGGATGATTGATATGCGGCACCTTCATTCCTCCATTTGAAAGCACGTCGGTAAGCATAACAGCAGGGCCTCCGGCATGAGTGATAATTCCAATATTCGGCCCCGGCAGTTGCTTATTCATAAAAACAGAGGCTGTATAGGTCAGGTCTTCGCGCCCATAGCAGCGTAATATTCCTGCCTTCTTAAATAGAGCATCCACAGCAACATCGGAACTGGCCAGCGCCCCCGTGTGAGAAGAGGCAGCGCGGCTTCCTGCTTCTGACGAACCAGCTTTTATAGCAGCAATCCTACATCCTTTACGAATTAAAGATGAAGCATGCTTGAGTAGCTTCTGCGGTTTAGTGATTGTTTCGATGTATAAAAGCTTCACCTTTGAACTTGTTTCTGAATCGAAAGAGACATCCATATATTCAAGAATCTCTTCGACACCCATCTGCGCACTATTACCTACCGAGAAGACATTGTTAAAAGTTAACCCTTTAGGAATTGCCGACTCCATGATAAATACGGCTGTAGAGCCTGATCCTGAAATGAAATCAACACCTTTAGGGTCAGGCTTAGGAATGGGCAGAGTGAAGATACTGGCATGTGCCGGAGTGATCACTCCAATACAATTAGGACCGATCAGCGAACCTTGTACCGAGTTGACAACTTCAACGATTTTTTCTTCCAATCGTCTCCCAGCATCACTCTCTTCGCCAAAGCCTGCAGAGATAATAATAAATGCTTTTGTGCCTTTATTATATGCTAAAGCCTCCACTACCGAGAGGGTATATTTAGCGGCAATGGCAATAATAGCAAGATCAACCTGAGGAAGATCATCAGTATTTTGAAATGAACGGATACCCTGAACTTCTGTCTCTTTGGGATTTGAAACGTAGAGCTTACCTTTAAAACCATTGTCTATAAGATTTTTCAGGATTTTACCTCCTGGCTTTGAAGTATCGTTTGAGCCTCCAACAACGACAATACTTTTAGGATTGATCAATTCTTTATTAACCATAAATTTAGAAAGATTAGGTTTAAAAATGTTGCGAAAATACTATTTTGCCATAAAAAAACAGGGTTTACAATTTAAATTTAAAGCTAATTTTGACTTTTTATAATAAATAATGCCTTGAAACGACTTTATAAATTAACAAGACAAATATTGCCAACATTACTTTTTTTGCTTTCGGCAGTAATTATTGCTCAGGAGGCAAATGTTGAAAACCGAGCAATCCAAAATTATCGGGTGATGTTTTATAATCTGGAGAACCTTTTTGATATCTATGATGATCCCGACACCCATGATGATGAATTTACTCCCACGGGCTCCAGAAGATGGACCAACAAAAAATTCTATGCTAAATTGAATAATATCTATAAAGTGGTGATGGCTGTAGGAGGATACGAACCACCTACAGTTGTAGGAATGTGCGAGGTTGAAAATGAATTTGTATTGCAACGTCTCCTCAACAATACACCACTTAAACAATTTGGGTATAAATTTATTCATTACGATTCGCCCGATAGCCGAGGTATTGACGTCGCAATGATTTACAGAGATGATAAATTTACCCCTTTCCATTCCGAGGCCATACCGGTAATATTCCCCGATGATCCTGATTCGAAAACACGAGATATCCTTTACGTAAAGGGACTAATTGGTGGTAGAGAAATGATTCATATTTTTATTAATCATTGGCCGTCAAGATACGGTGGATATATGGAAACTAAACCAAAACGCGGCAGAGCAGCCGAGATTTTAAAACACAAAACCGACTCCCTTTTTAATATTAATCCATCAGCAGTTATTGTTATTATGGGTGATTTTAATGACGGCCCGAATGATGAAAGTCTATTTAAAACGCTTGATGCCAAAAATCCTGAAAATGATATCCAAACGACGGCGCTTTACAATATGATGCTCGTTGATAGAAAAGGTTGGGAACATGGAACCCTCAAATATCGCGAATATTGGGATACATTTGATCAGATAATCATCTCTGGCTCATTACTTGACAAAACAGGTAATTTGTGGGTGGATCCAAATCAAGAAGTTATATTTCATAGCGACTTTTTACTTCAACCCGATGAAAGGTATTTGGGCAAAAAACTAATTAGAACGTATTTGGGATTCCGATACATTGGCGGTTATAGTGATCATTTACCCGTTTTTTTTGATTTAAAGATGAAAGTGGAATAAAATAGATATTAAAAAAATATTACGCTCTGTTAATCAATGTTTTAAAATTTCAAATTTCAAAATTTTAAATTGGTTAATAAAATTTAAATATTTTTAGCGGCAAATTCCATTGTCTATTTGGAAGCTATTTAGTGAATAAAAACATGTTTGAGAATAAGGATAATTTGAATAGTTCAGAATCAGAATCGGATGGCAATTCTCTTGCTGGCCACATGTCAGCATTCTTTAATAGAAACCATGAAAATAACTTCTCTTTAACTAACCTGCCTGTTCCCTTACTTATAGTTGACGAATCAGGAACCGTTTTGAACTGTAATCAGGAAGCTTTAGAGTTTTTAAATTGTAGCGAAGATGAATTGAATTTTTCACTTTTTGAAATGATACCTCCTGATTATCAGCCTTATACTACCACACTATTAGATAGTGCAAAAACCACGGGCAAGCCGCAAATGGGCGAAATGATTCTAGTTCTGAAGGATGGCAAAGAGACAAGGGTAAAAATTTTTACAAATCTTTACGTTAGAAAAAAAGAGGATGTCCTTTTTACCATCGTAATTGCCGACCTATCTGATGTAAAACAGTTTTATGAAGAGAAGCTTTTTGAGATAGAATTGAAATATCGTGAATTGGCCGAAAGTATAAACGAAGGTATCTACATGACTGAGTGGAGCACAATCACCAAGGTTAATACACCTTTACTTAAGATATTTGGTTATAGCGAGTCGGAAGTTATCGGACGTAGAGTATGGGAATTTGTTGTCCCTGAATATCGTGAAAAGATTAAAAAGATCTCTTTACAAAAAATTAAACAGATGGATAACTCGCCTGTTGAGGTACAGGTTCTACGAAAAAATGGAACTCGTTTTTGGGCAGAGGTAAGGATAAATATTTTTAAAGAGGAGCACAAGATATTTGGTGTTTTATCAGATATTACAAATCGGAAAGCTGTTGAAAAAGCATTGAAGGAGAGTGAGTTGAAGTATCGCTCGGTAGTTGATACCATGAATGAGGGAGTTGTAATGAGAGATATTTCGGGGAAGGTTGTTACCTGGAACCAAGCTGCGGAGAGAATTCTTGATATGACCTCAGAAGAAATGCCTTTTTTCAACATATTGGCTCCACACTGGAAAGCTGTAAAAGAAGATGGAAGCGCCTTCGATATAAATGAACATCCTGCTGTAATATCCCTCTCCACAGGAAAAGCCGTACAAAACGTGATAATGGGAATTCACACTAAAACAGGAACTTTTAGATGGATCAGGACTAATTCAGCGCCGGTAATGAATAATAATAAAAGTACTATAAAGGCTGCCGTTTCTTCATTTTCCGATATTACATATCTAAAAACTACCGAAAACAAACTTCGGGAAATAAATTCAATAAAAGATAAGCTTTTCAGTATAATAGCCCATGACCTTAAAAGTCCTTACAATGCCCAGATGGGTTTTCTTGAACTACTTATGGATGCAGACCAACATCATACGCCTGAACAACGAAAGCAATTTATTCAAATGCTTTACGAAAGTACCAGGCAATCGTTCGCCCTACTTGATAATCTTTTAGTTTGGTCGAGAAATCAAACGGGTAAAACACCCTTTCAACCAAAAGAATTTGATATCGTTGAGATGATTGATAATGCAGTCAAAATTTTTGAATTATCGGCAGCAGTGAAAAAAATTGCGATTAAAACCAAAATAGCACAATCAAATTTGATAGTACGCGCCGACTATGAGATGACCAATACCGTGTTACACAATCTGCTATCCAACGCTATAAAATTTACCCCATCCAAAGGAACAATCTCTATTTCCTGCAAGCCGGCAAAAAGAAATCAATTGACGGTTTCGGTAAAAGATACTGGAATAGGAATGTCAGAAGAATTTGTTGAAAAGCTATTCGTTTCTGATGATATACACTCTACACCAGGCACTGAAAATGAGAAAGGCACGGGGCTGGGACTATTCATCTGTAAAGAATTTGTTGAACGTAACGGCGGTAGAATTTGGGTAAAAAGCGCTTTAGGAAAAGGAACAACATTTTTTTTTACTATAGGCAGCGCTGGTAAACACGAGCCTGGTCAATGTAAATGTATATTAAACATCGAAGATGTTTATAATGAAATTATTAAAAACCCGGAAGTAACAGCACGATTTAATAATGATGTTGCCTTTGCTTTTTATCAGAGCTTTAAAACTTTTAAAAATAAAGATTTTCAGGTGTTTTCAAATAAGTTGAACAAGCTGATAGATCAATATCAGCTTGAATCGCTTAGCCAGTTCGCCAAATGCTTTAACCAAAATTACTCTACTTGCGAAAAAAACCAGTTAAATATTTGCTTTCGCGAGCTCGAAAAGCTATTTGATAAATTGAATATCATGCCAATCATTAATCCAAGATAAATCAACACTCTAAGTATAATACACATTTTTTTTCCGTAAGTCAGCTATAGAGTAACCACAAGCGCTCCTGACTGGGATACATCAAAAAAAGGAACTTGATTATCAGTGCAGTACCTATGCCATTGACGGGCTCTCCATGGTGTATTCGATGAATCAAAAATAACTCTTTCAAACGTGAACATCTTCCCAATTTGATCTAAAGGGATAGGGCAGTTTTTCTGAAGAATGACCCAATCTACTTGAAGCGGTTTGTCAGAAAAAAATGGTTGAAATTTGTCGTTTAAAATTGCTATTACTTTATCAAAAGCCTGAATGACACCATTTGCATAAACCTTTAAATTCCCGTCTATTTGTGTATCCTCAACTGACATTACCTCTTCGAAAATCAATTGTTTTTGTTTGTGTATTCCAGAGTATATCCTTGCATTTTTAATATTAAAATCTACAGTCTTTTGATCTAATAACAAAGAGCTGTCGGCAATTGAGATTAAATCCTGCCCCATCACCAGGTCTATAGCCGAATATCCCTTTACGTTATATACAATAATTTTGTTCTGTTCAATCACCTTCATTTTCTGAAACGTGATGCTTGCAGTAAATATTAATAAAAGCAAAAGAGTTATAACTCCATATTTCCCCTCTTTTGCAACTAAAAATCTAACTAAGAAGATGATAACAAGATAAATAATAATAACTTGTGCAAAATTCAACACAAGTCCTTCAACTCTTGCTTGCGGCAACTTATTAACCCATTCCACTGCCATATTCAGAAAATATACCTCGTAGTAAAGGACTTTGGCAATCCATGCCGAAAGCTTTGACGACACAATAGCAACAATCAGGGTAGCGATACCGGAATATACAATCAGCCACACAACGGGAATTACCACAATATTGGCAAGCAGGAAATAGAGTGGGAACTGATTGAAATAAAATATTGCTAACGGAGAGGTGCCAATCTGAGCTACTATGGATATAGCAGCAAGTTTCCAAAAATAATCTAATACTGCATTCTTGAAAATCAGTTGCCTATAAACGAGATCATAAAGTGAAATAATCCCGATAACCGCTGAATAGGATAATTGAAATCCGACTTTAGTGATCAGGTAGGGGTCGTAAGCAAGCAAAATGAAAGCTGATGCTGCAAGGATATTATATGAGTTAGATTTTTTCCCAATAAGCTCACGCCAGGTAAATAAGCTAAACATCACGCTGGCACGTAATACTGATGGAGCTAATCCGGTGATAAATGCATACATCCAAATGCTACCCAACAGAATAAAAAATTTGATAATCCGGCCAGATTTTGAGGTTAGCTTTTTAAGTAAAACACTTACGATCATGAATATGATACCCACATGTAATCCCGATACACATAGTACATGTAAGGCTCCTGCTCCGGCATAATGGTTTCGAAGCTCAGGCTCCATGCGATCGTCGTAACCGAGCAAAATAGCTGCGACAACAGCAAATTCATTCCCATCAAGGCCCTGCTCCTCAAGAGTACGCAGCATGATGTCACGAGCCTTGTAAGAGAGACTGAAAATTGGATTGACCTGTCCTTTTTTTATACGTTGCCAATCGTTGCTGCCAAGCCATGTTTGATGGTATATGCCACTATGAGAAAGATAGCGCTGGTAATCGAATTGATGTGGGTTGGAGGGCGAAGGAACATGGTTGTAAATTGCTTTGGCAACAATAATATCTCCATATTTAAGAGTTTGACTAACACTGTCTTTCTCAAGATAGATAAGGATTTTTCCAATAGTTGGAAATTCGTTAATGGAGTCTTTTAGCATAACAACCTTCCCGAATGCCCTTACGCTTCTTGCTCTTTCTGACGGCTGCTCGCTGATTCTGACAACCATCAGTTCAGAGCCATCAGTAACATGGCTGAAATGGTTGGAACGGTATAAGTCGGTTTGTACCAAAGTAAGAGTATAACCTGTACTTAGTACGAAAACATTTAAGAACAGGCCGGGCAACCAACGTAATGAATAAGTTTTTATATAGTGAGTGAAAATGGTCAGAAAAAGCAGTAAGAGGGTTATGATGATTAGCCACAATGGCTGTATAAAATGAGGAACTGGTAGATAAATCGCTGATAGGATTCCTATCCCAAATGGGATGATAAGCCTGAAGAAAGGATATGAATTCCAGAATTTCATGGCATCCGTTTGGATTCGATCTCAACGGTAAAAATAAGAAAATATCTGATAGAATATGTAGTTGGGGGCTATCCTCGTGTAAAAACCCATGTTGATTTGTCCGAAAAACTCTGATTAAAATGATAACATTCTGAGTCAAAGAGTTTTATCTCGTCAACATTCTCAAGTCTATTTGTAATGATATACCTAGCCATCATCCCCCGCGCCTTTTTGCCGTAAACCGTAATAAATTTATAAGAGCCACCGGAGAAATCCTTAAATTGTGGAGTGATAACCTCAGCTTCTAATCTTTCCATTTTTATAGCACGAAAGTATTCGTCAGAGGCTAAGTTGATAATACATTTCGCTTTTCGTTCTTTTAATTGCTCATTTATCATATTTGTAATAGAATCCCCCCAAAACTGGTATAGGTCATCACCTCTTTTGTTTTTAAGTTTAGCGCCCATTTCAAGCCGATAGGGTTTTATGAGATCTAATGGACGCAACAAACCATAAAGGCCTGACAAGATACGTAGATGCTCCTGGGCAAACTCCAAATCATCATCAGTTAAAGTTTCAGCTTTCAGGCCGTTGTACACTTCGCCTTTAAACATCAATACCGCGGGCAAAGCATTTTCGATAGTGAATGGTAAACCCCATTCCAGGTACCGGAGCGCATTTAGATCAGCAAGTTTAGGATTGACATTCATCAACCGTTGTATCTGCGATGGAGAAAATTTTTTTAAGATCTCTACTAATTGGGCTGCTTGCTTTAAAAAATGAGGTTGAGTGAAATCAAGTGATGGTATTTTTACTTGTTCGTTTAATGTCTTGGATGGAGATAATAAGATATGCATAATCAACGCATTAATGAAATAATGACTTAAATTATTTGATTAAAACGAAAGCTATCGTTAATCAAAGGGTGAGAGTGAATTAATTCTGTAAGGAGAGCAGCCAGGGTATCCAAACGTGGCGGGATACCAAGGATTATATGGGTTTACGCCTCTGCTTATGCCTACTTCGGCGCCAAAATGAAAATTATCGTTAACAAGATAGTTGATACCGAAAGAAACCCCTTCGCCACTTAAATCTAAAGCGTAAGGATTAACCTGTGGCTCATTAAAAAGAGACACCTCTTTAAACACTTTAGTTGAGATCAGCAATCTGGGATTGATCAAATATTCACTTTCGGCGTACATAAGCGTTTGCGTGATGTTATGATCGAAAATCTGCATGCGCTCAGGGAAGTGAGGTATAAAAGGGTTGTACCAACTTAAAAAATTAGAATTTTGAATTCGAAGACCACTATTGATCCTCCACTTATCAGAAAGTTTGTAACTGAAATGTGGCGAAGTGAACACCCCAAACATCTGCCCGCCATATGAGCTAAGCCCAAAAGCGCTACCAACTTCGAGCCTGAAACTTAATTTTTTATCAAAATTAAAGGGTAATAATCCGGGGCGAAAAGAACGAATAGTAACTGAATCCTCTGAAGTTACCGCCGGAAAGGAATTATGATTAGGCTCCTGAGCAGCCAAATGAAGTCCTAAAAACAGGATCAGTATGAAGTACACCCTTTTCATAGTAAAGAAACATAAAATTAGGAGGTTTCAAATTTAGTCATAAATATTAAACCAGGGTTTAATTTCATTTCATGCTTAAATGGCAGGCCTATCTGATTTGTCCAACTGAACTAACCAATTGAATACATGATAAATAAAAACTATTTAAATTAAAACCTTACTAAACTCAAATTAATCCATAGAGAACTCCTTTTTCATTTTTCAAAATTTTTGTAACCACTTCAATTTAATAGCGTCAAAACCAATAAAGCTCATAGACATATTTTAGTAACCTTTTAAAAAATAATATTATGACCTCAGTTGAAATTTTAGTTCCAATCAGCCTTTTTGCTATGATCGCCTTGATTGTGTATATACAGGCTCGAAAAAAGATTCATCTAACCCTAATCCAACACGGGAAAGATGCAAAACTCCTCAAAACAGAAAAAGATGCTAACATATCGCTGAAAATCGGCCTGCTGATGGTAGGCATCTCGCTTGGTATCCTTATTGGGAACATTCTTGTAGCAAAGAAGTATATGGCAGAGGAACCAGCATATTTTTCCATGATTCTGATATGCGGCGGAGTTAGCCTGATACTATATTACTTTCTGATTAACAGAGAAGCAAAAAAAACTAAAACTGACGAAAATAAAACTGACGAAGAGATATTTTGATAAAGATTTAGGTAAAATATTTTGATGCTAAATTAATATTTTTCTGTTAGAAAAAATTACCGTAAATCCTTATAATTCACCTGCTTGACCCTGTCAGATTAATATTAAATATCCACTTTTCAGGCAACTGTTCTCGGCAAAAAACCCTCTTTGCCGGTAGATTTATTTTTAAGAGTTTTATTTTGCACAATTCTTGATCATTGGACTGATCAAAATTCCAAATATTATGAAGTTATTGAAACTGGCGTTTTTTATTGCCATTTTATCAGCAATTGTTCTATTCATCACAGCAAACATTCCACCTATGGACAAAAATTATGATGATAAATGGAAACAGGTTGACTCGTTGGTCAGTTTAAATCAACCTCGTTCGGCGCTTGAATTAGTTAATGAGATATACAAAATAGCACAAAACGAACAGAACAGCCCGCAACTGATCAAAGCAAATATCTACCGAATAAAGCTTATGGCCGATTATGAGGAAGATTACCTTGTGAAGGCAATCAGTGAAATAAAAACTGAAATAAAATCAGCAGGATTTCCTGAGAAGCAGGTTTTACATTCACTTCTTGGGGATCTCTATTTACGTTATTTTCATACTAACCGTTACCAGATTCTCGAAAGAAGTAAGGTGGCAGGAGAGACCGGCGACGATATTCAAACCTGGGATGCCGCTAAATTACTTTCCACTGCCGCCAGTCATTTTGAGGTATCATTATCTCCGGCTAATCAATTACAAGGAGTGGACCTGAAAGCTTTTTCGGCAATCTTATTAGAAGAAAAAGACTCAAAAATATTTAGACCTACACTATACGACTTCCTTGCACACAGAGCTATTGATTTCTATGCTTCGGGCGAAACAGGAATAACAACAGCAGCCGACCAGTGGAAACCCGATCATCTTAATTACTTCAACTCAGTAGAGAGTTTTATAAAACTGCAACTTCCTGAAAATATCGCTGGAACGTTTTCAGGAAAAATATTGGCAATTTATCAGGAGCTTTTACTGTTTCATCTGAACGACAAGGACGTACAAGCGCTCATTGATGTTGACCTTAAACGCCTTAACTATGTGCACTCAAACACAATAATTACCGAAAAAGATGGGCTTTACCAAAATGCGCTGAACGCTTTGCTGAAGAAATTCAACAACTCTCCCTACTCTACCGCAATAGCATTTGAGCTGGCCATGTTTCATAATACCAAGGCTTCGGAATATAATCCCAACATAGCTGATGATTATCGGTGGGAAAGGAAAAAAGCATCTGATATTTGTCAGGAGGCGATCAAGAAATTCCCTAACACTACAGGAGCGGCAAACTGCCTTATCTTGCTTGACGATATGATAAAACCATCGCTTTCAATACAAACTGAAATAGCAACTACGGCCGAAAAACCCTCTCTTGGATTAATAAAATGGAAAAACTATAACAAAGTATGGTTCAGGTTGATTGCCATAGATTACAAAGAATATCAAGAGTTATCGTGGAGAGTGCCGATTGCAGACCTTGCCACCAAACTCATTAAATTGCCTGCTCTCGAAAACTGGAGTATAGACCTCCCTGATGAATCTGATCTACAACAGCATACGACCGAATTCAAAATACCGGCGCTGCAAAATGGATTTTACATACTGCTTGCCTCCGGCAACAAGGACTTCTCAGGAAAAGATCATCAACTTGCATGGACAAATCTTTGGATCACAAATTTAACTTTCATACATAAGAAACTTGAATCAGGAGGTGTTGAATTTTTTGTTCTCGACCGCATAAAGGGCACACCAAAATCAGGAGTTAAATATAAAGCTTATGCACGGGTTTATGACTTTAAAAGCCGTGAATATAATGATAAGCTCCTTGCTTCCGGAACCTCTGATCGAAATGGATACATCTCTATCCTGCCATCGCAACAATCCGCCAATACATCAATTACTATTGAGCTAAGTGAAAAGAAAGACAGATTTTTTCCGGAAACCTCTTTTTATCTTGGACCTACCATAAAGACTGATCCAAAGCCTGAAATAAAAACCTACTTCTTTACAGATCGAGCTATATATCGTCCCGGCCAAACAGTATATTTTAAAGGTATAATCATAGAAAAAACAGGCGATGAGCAAAAGGTGAAAGCAAATTATGAGACTAAAGTTGATTTTTTTGATGTTAATTTCCAACTGATCTCATCCCTCACTCTGACTACAAATGAATTTGGATCGGTAAATGGCGCTTTCATTATCCCTACCGGAGTTCTCAATGGAATGATGACAATACGTAATAGCTCAGGAGGTACTACTTTTAATGTAGAAGATTATAAACGACCCACGTTTGAAGTAGATTTTCTACCGATTCAGGATAATTTTAAGTTAAACACCGAAATCTCTGTCGAGGGCGAGGTGAAGGCTTTTGCAGGCTATATGATAGGTGGCGCCAATGTAAAATATAACGTTGTGCGCAGGAACATGTTCCCTTACCGATGGCTGTCTTACATGGATTTCTTCCCACGATCGTCGGAAACAGAAATAACAACCGGTGAAACACATGCTGATGAAAACGGCAAGTTTTATATTAAGTTTCCAGCAATCCCTGATCAGCAAATAAACAGGCGCTTCAAACCGGTATTCTCCTATACGGTAAATGTTACAGCTACCGACATTAACGGCGAAACGCAATCAGGTAGCCAGATGATCATAGTAGGCTACGAAGCGCTTTTATTGGATATAGATATCCCTGAAAAACTCGATCGCAATCAGGTGAAATCTTTTAATTTGGAAACGGAAAATTTAGCTGGCGTAAGACAAAAAACCATTGTTAGCGTTGAAGTATCAAGATTAATTGATCCTGGAAAACTTCTAAAAGAAAGGCTCTGGGAACAACCCGATCATTTTATTATTCCATCGGATCAATTTATTAAAGAGTTCCCTGAACATACGTTTAAAGATGAATTAAGTCATGATAATTGGGCTGTTGCTGAAACGGTATTTAGTAAGAATATTAATACGGCAACGGATAGCTTATTGAGGTTCGATAATCTGTCGAACTGGAAATCGGGTAAGTATGTTGTTGTTTTGAAGGCAACCGACAATTTCGGCACTCAGGTAGAAACCAAAAAATATTTTGACCTTTTCAGCCTCACTGACCGCCAGCCACCCGTTACAGTTTACAATTGGTTCGTACCATTGAAATCATCCGGCGAACCGGGCGAAGAAGCTACATTTCTTATTGGTTCGGCAGCACAGAGAGTAAAAGCGTTATATGAGGTGCAGCATCATGGCAGGACTATTAGCCGTCAATGGATTTCGTTAGAGAAAGAGCAAAAAGTTATAACAGTACCTATTAAAGAGGATTATAGAGGAGGATTTACAATACAATTAACTTTTGTTGTTAACAACCGCGAATTTAATAACAGGATGTGGGTAACCGTACCGTTCACCAATAAGCAGCTCGATCTTACTTTTGAAACGTTTCGCAACGTATTGGAACCAGGTGGGAAGGAAGAATGGAGAGTAACGGTAAAGGACAAAAAGGGTGATCAGGTTGCAGCGCAAATGCTTGCATCTATGTTTGATGCTTCTTTAGAGGCTTTTGTGCCTCACAACTGGAACTTTAATCTTTACACACCTAATTACTTAAGTAACCCTTGGCAGTTATCCGGAAGTATCGGAACCTCGGGAGGAAATAACTGGGATTTCACTTTACGTTCTCATAAGTCTTTCCACTTCAATACATACGATCGCCTTAACTGGTTTGGCTTTAACGGCTTTAGGATAAGTGATTCATTTTTTTATAAAAGCGGTGCAATGTCAAGGGACATGGTACAAATGAATACTCAAGAATTGGCTGTCGTAGAGGAAAGTACTCTTATAGTTGATGCATACGATGACGGTAAACTTGCAGAAATGGAAACTGCCGAAGAGAAAGCTGAAAAAGCTAAGCGGATAGAGCCTTCAATATTAAGGCGGGACTTTAACGAAACTGCATTTTTTTACCCTGAATTGCAGACAAACGATAAAGGAGAAGTTATCATTAAATTTACTCTACCCGAATCCTTTACCAAATGGAAATTCATGGCATTAGCAAATACCAGGGATCTGATGACAGGTATGATGGAGCAGGAATTCACAGCAACAAAAAAATTGATGGTAATGCCAAACGTGCCACGCTTCCTGCGCACGGGCGACACTCTGCAATTTACTGCAAGAATTACTAACCTCTCCGAAGAATTGTTAACGGGAAATGCAAGCCTTGAGTTTTTTGATCCGATAACAGAAAAAAATATTACCGAAATATTAAAAACAAAAACAAAACAAGGAACATTCTCTGTAGCAGCCGGTAAAACAACATCGGTAAGCTGGAATATCACTGTTCCCGAAGATTTTGGCATCATCAGTTATCGTATAAAAGCTACTGCAGGCAACTTTTCTGACGGCGAGGAAAAATCTGTTCCGGTAGTGCCGAGTAGAATTTTAGTTACTGAATCATTACCCTTGCCAATTACCGGCGCAAGCAGTAAAGCGTTTGAATTCAACAAATTGGTTGAGTCGGGCAAGAATACTACAATCAAACATCAAAGCTTGACTTTGGAATTTTCGACCAACCCCGCATGGTACGCTATTCAAGCGCTGCCGGTGATCTCCGAACCGATTCATAAAAATTCACACTCCCTCTTTGCTGCATTTTATGCAAACAGCATAGCATATTATATTTCAAATGCAAACCCGAAAATCAAAAATGTTTTTGAAAGCTGGAAAAGCCAAACTCCTGAAGCATTTCTTTCAAACCTCGAAAAGAATCAGGATTTGAAAGCCATTATCTTAGAACAGACGCCATGGCTATTGCAGGCACGAAATGAGAGTGAACGTAAACAAAGGATAGCGCTACTCTTCGACTTAAACAATATGCGCGACCGACTTGACGCATCCCTGAAAGCCTTGATACAAATTCAATCACCAAATGGCGGATTCCCATGGTTTGAAGGAATGCCCGACAGTAGGTATATCACTCAAAACATTGTTGAAGGATTGGGCAAATTGCAAAGTGTAAGAATTTTAAGTGCGGTAGCGGATGAAAGAGTGGAACAAATGATTACAAAAGCTATCCGATATTTAGAAGAGAGAAACAAGGAAGATTATCAGTATATTTTGAGTAGGAGAAAAGATAAAATCGAAGAAGATAATCTGTCAGATATTCATATTCAGTATTTATATGCCAGAAGCTTTTTCCCACATATCAAGATGAATCCGAGCTGCGAAACCGCATTCAACTATTTTAAAAACCAATCCGAAAAGTATTGGGCGAAACGAAATATATATCTCCAAGGCATGATCGCATTGACGTTACAACGCTACGGTAATAATAATATACCACCTTTAATTGTCAAGTCGTTAAAAGAAAGAGCATTGAAAAATGAGGAGATGGGCATGTACTGGCGACACGAAAGCGGTTATTATTGGTATCAGGCGCCTTTAGAGTCTCAGGCAATGATGATTGCTGTTTTTGATGAAGTGGCAGATGATAAAGAGGCTGTAGAAATGATGAAAATCTGGCTCTTAAAACAAAAACAAACACAGGATTGGAAGTCAACACGGGCTACCGTTGACGCTATATATGCACTGATGAAAAAAGGTAAAGATTTATTGGCAGAACCTGAAAAAGTTAAAATTGAAGTGAATGGCAAAGAATTGCTAATGAATGAAGTAGGTAAAAGAGAAGCAGGAACAGGATATTTTCAAAAAACGTGGAACTCTCCGGAAATAATACCACAAATGGGCAATATAAAAATTACAAAAACCGATGATGGAATAGCCTGGGGAGCAATGTATTGGCAGTATTTTGAAAACCTTGATAAGATCGCGCCACATAAAACCCCTCTTTCGATTACAAAAGAGCTGTTTGTTGAAAAAAGAGGAACGAAAGGTACTGTTATTGAAAAATTGAATGATGAAGCAAAATTAAAGATTGGTGATAAGGTGATTGTACGAATCGAATTGCGTGTGGACAGGAATATGGAATATGTTCACATGCAGGATATGCGTGCATCGGCGCTTGAACCGGTAAATGTTCTTTCAAGCTATAAATATCGTGGAGGTCTGGGATACTACGAAAGCACAAGAGATGCTGCATCACATTTCTTTTTCGACTTCCTACCAAAAGGAACATACCTATTTGAATATCCTCTGATTGCCTCACAAATTGGAAGTTTCTCCAACGGAATAACCACTATTCAATGTATGTACGCACCTGAATTTACTTCACATTCCGAAGGAATAAGGATTGTGGTGGAATAGATTACCATAAAAAGTAACATGTGATGAGCCTTATTTTTCAAAACACTTAGTTTTGCCGAAAATAAGATTAGATGGAATCCATTTGTGTATTTTGCGGCTCAAGCGTTGGTAAAAGGCCTGAGTATAGCGAGACTGCGAGAAGTTTTGGAAAGCTAATAGCCAGCCGTGATATCACCCTTGTATATGGTGGTGGCAATATCGGATTGATGCGCGAAGTGGCTGATGGCGCTTTGGAAGCCGGCGGTAAAGTAATAGGCGTAATGCCCAAATTGATCGTTGACAAGGAAATAGCACACAACAGCCTTCATGAATTGAAAATTGTAAATACCATGCATGAGCGCAAAGCTTTGATGGCGAAGCTATCGGATGGATTTGTTGCCTTGCCTGGCGGCTTCGGCACCATTGACGAGCTATTTGAAATTATGACATGGAATCAGCTTGGGATAATTAACAAACCTTGTGGATTGTTAAATATTGAGGGTTACTTCAACCATCTTTTAGAGTATATATCTTGCGCCGTTAATGAACGCTTCGTCAGACCTGAGCATCAGGCAAACCTCATTGTTGACAATGACCCCGAAGAATTAATTGACCGATTGGAAAAGTATAGACCGCAGGTTGCAGAAAAATGGATTGAACGCTTAAAAGTTGACCTTATCTAAAACTGCCCTATGATAGTTATTGGAATTACCGGAACTCTTGGAGCTGGCAAAGGAACCATAGTTGATTATTTAGTTAAAAATAAAGGGTTTAACCATTTTTCTGTTCGTAGTTTTATTGCTCAAGAAATTCAAAATAGAGGAATGACGGTTAACCGCGATAGCCTTACCGAGGTTGCCAACGATTTGAGATCAGCAAATTCGCCATCCTATATCGTTGATGCACTCTATTCCCAAGCTTTAAGAATTGGCAAAAACAGCATCATTGAAAGTATAAGAACACAAGGTGAAGTAGAGAGTCTTAGAGCAAACGGCAATTTTTACCTTTTTGCAGTAGATGCACCTGCCGAAATTAGGTTTAAACGGGTTAAACTTCGTGGATCAGAAACCGACAATATTGACTTTCAAACATTCTTGCAAAATGAAAAACGCGAAATGACAACTATTGATCCAAACAAACAAAATCTGAAAAAATGCATTGAAATGGCAGATTTTATTTTTGAAAATTCAGGAACCATAGCTCAACTTGAAGAAAGGGTTAAAAAGGTCATTGAAAAACTTTTATAAATAAGTCAACTTTTAAAAGTAATTTTAGCCGCAAATACTTCAACTTTGATCAGTAACCATACACGAATATTAAATATATAAATAACTGAAAATCTTTGTTTTCGGAGCGGACTTTTAAATCGAATCATTATGGAACAATCTTCATCGTCGAAAGGTTATCAGCGTCCAACATGGGACGAATATTTTATGGAGCTGGCTAATACCGCTGCTAAACGCGCCACTTGTGACCGAGGTAGAAGTGGATGTGTTATCGTTCGCGACAAGCATGTGTTGGTTACAGGATATGTTGGCTCTCCGCTTGGCTTACCGCATTGCGATGACGTTGGACATCTGTTGAAAAAAGTATATCATGAAGATGGCCGGATAACACAACATTGCGTAAGAACAGTACATGCCGAGCAAAACGCAATCTGCCAGGCAGCAAGGTTGGGGATAGCGCTTGATGGTGGCACATTATATTGTAAAATGACACCTTGCCACACCTGCGCAATGCTGATTATCAATTGTGGAATAAAAAGGGTTGTATGTGAACGAAAATATCATGCGGGCGAAGAGTCAGAGAGGATGTTCCGCCAAGCTGGAGTTATAATAGATTTTTTTAATGATGAAGTGGAGCAATACGATAATCAATAAACTCCCCTCCTATGCATCTTTTTGAAAACTTTTTTATTTGAATTTCGCTAAATGCTGCCAGGCGGCAAATAATATTCAGCGCTCAGCCCCGAATCAACTCTCCTGATTTCATATATCGTCAGATTGGTTTTAGGATCCGAATAGATAATTTCAACATCTACTTTTTCTGTCTCCTCAAAAACATCTTCTATTTCCTTAAAAACTGCTTCGTTGTTGTGTTTCACCATAACGGTAATTTTGGAAAAGGCTACTAATAGCTCAGATGCAGTAAAAGGTTTATCAAGCCAGTTGAAAAACTTGCCTTCTGATTCTTTGAATAAACAAGTGTTAGGATAGAGAGTATTGAGTTGCTCACCATACTTTTTAACACCTCTTGGCGTCATTAACATCCCGAATATCAGGCCGGCCTCTTTTTTGAAATGCCAATTGTCGGCGCTTAAAATGAGTACATCAGACTGTGGTAACTTTTCAATTTCTGTTACAATCTCTTTTTTGTGGCTCAGATTCTGCCTTCTTATTTCAAGATATTTCTTATGCTGCTTTATACTTTTCGGATTCGACAACATCATTAATGCTACCAAGCTGTAAATGATTGCTTCGAGCCACCATTTCCTGAATTGAACAATCTCAATTAAAACATTGATCGAGAGGTAACATATAAATACTGTCAATAAGGAATAAGGAACAAGATAATGCCCTGCGTACTGCTTTGAAATGATTAAAATACCGACTATTAATGTTGCTGTGAAACCTGCCAGCGCTGCTATATATCGTTTGTTCCCCATCCTGCGTCGCACCCAGGGCAGCAAAGAAATGATAAGGACCAAAAGAGCTAATATAGTAATATATACAAGGTATTTTTCCGACTGAATAATGGCCTTCAATTGTATAAAAAACTGATCAGGATCAATTACGGAGGCCTTTCCGCTCCCATACCTTCCGCTATTTATAGCAAGCGCCTTTGTCCATCTAAAAAATTCCCTGCTCCTTTTAAATATTGGGAAAGTGAAAATTAAAAAAGAGAGAGCTGTTGTACCCAAATAGTAACTCTTTTTTCTAATCCCAGTTAGTAAAAATAAAGGTGCAAGAAAAAATGGTAAAAAGGTAAGTTTTAATGAGATTCCAAAACCAATAATTACTCCATAAACAAGCCAACTTTGATATTTCAGTTTTGTATTATTGAAGTACCCATAAAGATCCAATACCGTTATACTACACAAAACAATAACATGAGCAATAAACCAAGGCTCAGGCATAAACCGTTCAATGATGGAAATCACATGTTCAACCACAAATGGCGAAAACTGAATAAAAATAGCAGCAGGAAGGTTGCCGGTTTTACGATAAATACACCACCCAGCGAAAAATATTATCAGGGTAATGAAAACAATCATGCTGATATTTAGTGCATTAAGATAAAAATCAGGGTTTTGTAATACATCCTGCGTAAACGAAGATGAGGGACGAAATAAATGAACAATCCTCATTATTATTGCCGCAAATACTATCACTGGAGTGCCTGGTTGATCAATAAACAGATTAATACTACCATGCCCTAACGCAATGCCACTGAACAGTAAAATAAATTCCGGATCAATATTAAACATCGAATAGTTTTGATTGGCAAGCCTCAAATTGATACCGATAAAAATTAAAACCACCGGAATAACGGCAAGCAACAATATGCTGAAAAGCTGCTTAAATAATATTTTTGAATGCACGGCTTTCTAAAATTTAAAAGTACAAGATGTTTATTTAGCTTTTTTTGTCAAAACTAAAAGTTTTATCTTATTTCAATAATAAACTTAAACCCAAGTTTATCATTAGAAAATCTTTTTGAGTTGTAAAATTGATTTTCTTTTAGCAATCCATATTTAGTATTGTTCGGTGCAATTTTCATTGTGGTTGTTATATGTTTTTAATCTGAGTTAATGCTCTAATTAATTTGATAATAACTACAAAGCCACTCATTTAACGTCTTCAAATTAAAATGGCTTTAAAATACTATTTTTGGCGCTTTAATTAATGCACACATTATTTATGTTGACAGAGGAAAAAAATCAGGAAAATTTAGAAACGCGATCGTCCGTAAATTTTATTGAGGCTATAATAAACGAAGACCTGAGATTAGGAAAGAACAATAGCAGGGTACATACCCGTTTTCCGCCTGAGCCGAATGGTTACTTACATATTGGTCATGCCAAGTCAATATTGCTTAATTACGGTATTGCTTGCAAATACAACGGAAAATTCAACCTCAGATTTGATGATACCAATCCCATTAAAGAAGAGCAGGAATATGTTGACTCAATCATGGAAGATGTCCGCTGGCTTGGCGCTGATTGGGAAGACCGTCTCTTTTATGCTTCCGACTACTTTGATCAGTTGTACGATTGGGCAGAGAAGATGATTTTGGATGGTAAGGCTTATGTTGACGACCAGTCTGCTGAAGTGATTGCCGAACAGCGTGGTGTGCCAACCGCACCAGGTATCGAAAGCCCATATCGAAACCGCTTACCGGAAGAAAACCTTGACCTGTTTAGGAGGATGAAAGCCGGCGAGTTTCAAAATGGAGAAAGAGTGTTAAGGGCAAAGATTGATATGGCATCGCCAAACATGCACATGCGCGATCCTGTGATGTATCGTATCCTACATGCATATCATCACCGCACCGGCAACCAATGGTGTATTTATCCTATGTACGATTGGGCACATGGCGAGTCCGACTACCTTGAAGGCATCACTCACTCAATCTGCACGCTTGAATTTGAAGTCCATCGCCCTCTGTACGACTGGTTTGTGGATCAGATACAGGAAACTGATTATCGCCCGCGACAAATTGAGTTTGCCCGCCTTAACCTCTCTTATACCATTATGAGTAAACGCAAACTCCTTGAGTTAGTAAAAGAGGGTTATGTGAATGGCTGGGACGATCCCCGTATGCCTACAATATCCGGCTTACGAAGAAGAGGATATACGCCGGAGGCTATAAAAGTTTTTGCCGAAAAAGTAGGAGTGGCAAAACGAGATAATGTCATTGATGTCAGTTTGTTGGAATTTAGCATCCGCGAAAACCTGAATAAAACTGCCAAAAGGGTAATGGCAGTACTAAACCCGGTAAAACTTACTATTACTAACTACCCACAAGATTTAACAGAAGACCTTATTACCGAAAATAATCCCGAAGACCCGGACGCAGGTATGCGTACCATTCCATTTTCAAAAGAATTATTCATCGAACGCGATGATTTCATGATTTCGCCTCCGAAAAAATATTTTCGACTCTCCCCAGGTAAGGAAGTCAGATTAAAAAGCGCATACATCATAAAATGCAATGATTATCGGCTGGATGAAAGAGGAGAAGTTGTAGAAATTTTCTGCACTTACGACCCTGAGAGCAAAAGCGGTGGCGCGGGCAGCAACCGTAAGGTGAAAGGCACATTGCACTGGGTTACAGTAGCTCATGCTATTGATGCTGAAGTTAGATTATTCGACAGGCTTTTCAAAGTGGAGAACCCCGAAGATGTGGCTGAAGGAGAAGACTATAAAACGAATATTAATCCCGATTCATTAAAAGTTCTGAACCAGTGTAAATTGGAACCTATTATGGCAAATGCCATACCTGGCGAAAAATTTCAGTTTCAGCGAATTGGCTATTTCACTGTTGATCCTGATACAACGCCTGACAAACTTATATTTAACAGAACAGTTCCATTAAAAGATAGCTGGTCGAAAAGCGCCTTGTAGGTAACTAATATCTCGTTAAGGCTGAGTTGATCAACAGGAATTTCTTTTAGCCAGAACCATTGATTCTATAAGGCTAATCACGATTTGAATGTTGTCAATTGAGGTGGGTTTATTTATAAAGTTGACTAACCGGTAGAGTTTATCGCCAAATACGATATTTACAAGTCGTTGTAATACCGCAAAATCAAAAAAAAAAGACATAAAGTAATAAGCCTCGTCGGTTTACTTTATGTCTTTTCTCTATTAAAAGATTTATAGTTCTATCTGCCTAACACAGAAAAATTATGAATTGTTTTAATAAAACATTAATCTGTTATCCTCAATTTTTGATTCTTTTTCCAATGCTCTGATAAAGGCATTTGAGTTTACCCTCGATTCAAAGGAGTTGCGCAATTGGAAAATAGTTGTACCAAAATCATTTACTTCTGGTGCAGGGGTCAAACGATCAATCATAGCAACGAAAACTGCATTATAACCGGCTATAGGTTTGGATATCTGTTTCGGCTCAACAGTAAACATCTGTCCAATAACATTTGGTTCGCTACCAAAGCCAGGGATATTTCTTGCAGAGAATGATAAATTTTTTGCAGTATCAACTTTTGAATTCATATTCGAAGCAAGATCGTTTAAGGTAGTTGCATTAAAGTCATTGATTTTTTTCACCAAATATTCACCTTTTAATTTGTTGACTACCAACGGCCTTATTTGTTCTTTTACTTGCTCGAACGGTGAATAGCCTTTATTTTTTATCTCTTTAAGCGCCGCGATAACGAATTGTTTATCGTCTTCAAAAATTGTAGAGACGTCGCCAACTTTTGTGGTTTCCCAAAATGCCCAACGAATGATTTGCCTGCTTTGCTCCACTCCCGGGATTCTATTTGATGTGCTGCTTATCCGTTCGGCAGTTCTTTTGTTCAACCCCTGATTAACAACCGCAGTATCGAATTTGGCAAGTGTGCGGTTTTCGCTGGCAAATTTGTTGGCTTGCGAAAAGACCTGACGATAGGTTTGGCTGCTGGGTTCAACAGTACGCGTTATTTGCCCTATTTTCACCTTAGGGATAAGTGCTGTCTTCCCTGTAACAAGTAATACATGAATTCCTAATCCGGTTTCCATAGTATCTGGCTCATTTACTTTTAATGAAACCCCCTCTTTGAAAAAATTGGTAAAGCTTCTGTCGCCATCAGTCATCCAGCCCAATGCGCCTTTATCTTCTGCCACAGAAGGATAATCTGAATATTTCAGAGCCAATTCCTCAAATATAGAGGGCGCTTTTTTCAAAGCGGTAAGAATACTATCCACCAATACTTTGGCCTCTTCTTCCGAACGTTCGTTGAGCTGGAAGCCTGCCCTTGCGGTGCTATACGAAACCAGCATTTGACTCATTTCTATTGAATCGGGACGTTGCTGAAAATCCAAAACTTTGATGATATGGTGTGTATCACCTTCGATATATGGAGGGAATACAGTATCAATCTTTGCGCTCATAATTGATTCAGCTAATGATATCGGCAAGTCTGATTCTTTTTTATATGTGCTATCGAATCTTGTATCCGAAACGGAATTGATGAAGGCGGCAGGATCTTCGGCATCTTTAAACTGAACATATAGTCGGTCAACTTCTTCTTTCACATCTTGCCTGTCTTCCTGAGTCGGTAAAATTTCAAAAAGGACGTAGTCAAAGGTTCTCGAATCTTCCTGTCGGTAGTTATATATATGGTCGTTATAATAGTTTCTCAAGTCATTATCCGTTACATTGATAAGAGAATCTGCAACATCAGAATATTTAGCTGCAACGTATATCACATCAGCGTTTTGATTTTTTATTTGGTAATCTAATTTTGCGAAAGGTTGTGGTATATGGTAATTTTTCGATAACAAATTTTTCATTTTGGTTCTGATAATATCGTCCTTTACCATTCGCTCAAGGCTTAGATATCTTCTTTTCATTTCAGGGCCTTGCTGATTAAGGTTCTTCAAGAAATTGCGAACAACTTCCGGGTCGAACGTTTCCGAATTTGGATCGCGGAACGACTGCTGAACATAACGATTTGGGTTATCGCCAATTATTTCGTTCGAAAGCTCCTCTTTCGTAACTATCAGTCCAATCTTTTTATAAACGTCGTTAAGTATTGTTTCTTCAATTATCTGATTCCAAACTTGCTGACGAATTTGAAATTCCTCTTCTGCCGGCACTCTCTCGGTTTGTTGCTGTGCTCTAAGGTTCTCAAGCTGTTCGGCAACCCTGTCATTGTAATTTTGAATAGGGATTTCCGTTCCATCAATTTTACCGATAATAGTGATTGGTCTATTTCCGCTTGGACGGAGAAAATCGCCGAGCACAAACGCTGCCAAAGCAATACCAACTACGACTACAAGTAGTCCTGAATGTTTTCTTATTTTTCCTATAACTGCCATTTGATCAAGATTTTTTTAAAGGGTGCAAAAATACAATAGATAATGAAACCTGAAAATTTATTTTACATTGATTTAAGAAACTTATTATTCGCTATCGGTAACGATTTTTAAATTGATTGTTTCAATCCGGTTAATAGCGGCTTCGAGTATGTTGAATTCCAGATTGTTAATTACGATTTTTTCATGGAGGTTGGGGATACTTTGATGATGAAAGATAATAAGCCCGCCTAAAGTTTCGTACTCTTCCGACTCAGGAAGATTTAAATCGTAATGGTCGTTCAGGTAATCAATTTCAAGACGTGCTGAAAAGATATATTCATGGTCAGAGATCTTTTTTTCAATGAGTTGTTCAACATCAAATTCGTCGTCAATTTCGCCGAAAATTTCTTCGATCACGTCTTCAATAGTAACTAAGCCGGATGTTCCGCCAAATTCATCTACTACTACCGCAATGCTTTTGTTCCCCTGAATAAATGTAGTGAGCGCTGTGCTGGCAAGCATTGCTTCAGGAACAACAATGATGGTTCGCAGTATTGATTTGATAGATTTAGGGTTTTTAAAAAGATCGGCGGAATAGGTATAACCGATAATGTTATCAATAGAATCGCGGTAAATAGGGATTTTTGAATGGCCGGATTTAATAAACGAGTCGCGCAATTTATTGATAGGATCATTTTCTTCAAGTGCGATAATCTCAGTACGAGGCACCATACACTCTCTTAACTTTACATTTCGAAAATCTATTGCATTTTGAAACATTTGGATTTCCTGTGTTGCCGCTTCATTTATCTTATCTGCTTCCGCAGAGTATTCTTTAAGGTAATGGTCGAGGTCTATAAGGCTAAAAACCAAATGGTCGTGCGAAAACTTAATGTTACTGAATCGTTTTACAATAAATTCCGAAAACCCAATATATACTTGAATTACAGGATAAAGTAAATAGTAAAGTATAGTAACAGGTACGGCAAAAAAAGACAAGATCTGGTTTGGATTGATTCTGAAAAGAACCTTTGGCAAGAACTCGGCAACAATTAAAACTATGATGGTTGCAATAAGAGTTTGAGATAGCAATATCGAAAAATCGCTGCGAATTATTGGAGGCAAAATTTTGTCAATCGGATCTTTAAGTACTTGTGCCATAAGAATCCCATATACAACAAGTACAACATTATTTCCAATTAACATTGCGCCGATAAATTTGGAAGGGATACGAATAAATCTCGAAAGGATACGTGCCGAAAAGCTTCCATTATTTTTATCCACTTCTATCTTTAATCGGTTTGCACTAATGAATGCGATTTCCATCCCTGAAAAGAAAGCCGAAAAAATTAAAACTATTATTATGTAAATGTAAGTGTACATTATTCGGGTTCGTTGTCCTGTATAGTAAATACACCATGAGGATTGCGCAATGTATAGTTTGTAAGGCTTTCATTTGCGTCAAAACCATCGCCATAGAGCACACCATCAGGACTTGTTCGTTTTACGAAAACGTTAGAAAAGATTTTTTGTTCTTTACGGTTCCAGATAATATGTTCTGTATTAAGTACTTCTTGTTTATCATAATTATTGATCACTACATCATCTTTTACTTCCATAATGTTAGTCTCTTCCCAGCTTACGCCATAATTAGCAGTAAGGGTAGCTTTTACGTTCATCATTGAATCATAAAAATAGAGTGTAAGCCCTTCGGGGAATTCAAGATAGTGATCCTCCTTAATGTAGCGATTAAGTAATGGCGAAACGATTTTCAAAATAATTTTGCCCGAATCGCTATAAACGGCCTCTATGTTCTTGGCTGTTTCCAATGGGATATTCTCTTCTAATGTAAGCGATGTTATAGTTTTCATATCATTTTTACAGGAGTAGGTTGTTACTCCTATACAAATAATCAAAGCAATAGTCTTTGTTAGGGTTCTGAGGTAATATTTATTAGGTTTGGCGCTCACTTTAGCATAAATAAAACAGGAGAGTTGCTATTTGAAAGCTCTTACCTTAGTTTTTTCGTTTATCCAACATTCCACAGTATAATCGTCGCCTTCAGTCAGGTTATAAAAGAAGATGGTTTCGGAACTTGGAAACTGCTGCGAATAAATAGCTATCCTACTTTGAGCTATTTCAGCTACTTCAGGGTCAATTTGTTTGGCACGTACATATTTGTCAACGGCTACCCAGTAAACGACTTTTTTTGTCAGCTCGTTATCGCCACATTCCGAAGAGCTTGAAGCATACATATCGCCAATAGAAATTAATATGTTACCATTGTTAGGTTTTAATTCAAGCGACTGTAAAGCATATCTACGGGCTGTTGAATAGTTCTTTAATTGTTGATGAACCTTAGATATTAAAAAGAGGATATCTGCTTTTTGATCTTCATTGTTATCCTCAATTGACTTCTCAAGATAAGGTAGGCTTTCACTGTATTTTTCTCTTTTTATAAGCATTTTACCAATCATCAGGTTCGATGTTGGCGATGGATCAAGTTTATTCAATTGTATTGAAGCGTCAAAAAATAGTTGTGTATCGGTACATCCCTTATTGTCAAGCATTTTAGTAATTTTCCTTAGTAGATTAATATCTTCTGGATTTTCGTCGAATTTTGGCTGATAAATGCTTACTAGGTCCTCGCAAGTAGCATAAGGTTCGAAAGCCACATCAATGCTTCCTTTTATGTTTTGCCATGAAGCTACTACATCAGCGTCATCTTTATTAGCTTCTATGTTGTAATCCATTATCTGGTTAAGCTCGTCATATACTTCTAATACTGTTATTTTTTCTATCAGGTTTTCATCTGCCATTTGTGTTACCGAGCGAAAGTAATAAGCCAACACGAACGATTCCGATTCATTTCCTTGCAGTTCAACTGACCTTTTGAATATCGGATAGGCTTCTTTAAAAGCATCGGGACGGTATTTTAGCAGATCAGTTCCTTTGCGCCCAAGGATATAGCCTTCACGTCCAAAATTTTCAATCCGTTGATCGTAAATCATCATGAGCGTGTCAACATATTTGTCTTTTTTATCTTCCGATTTTTCATTTCTCAAGAAATGTTCAATCATCACCGGGCCATCAATGTATGTATATTGAGAAGCAGCCGGGCAATTAAAAAACACCCATCTCCATGGACCAATAGCATCATTCACCGTTGAGCTGGTAAATTCACTGGCCCTCCATTGTTTGTAAAACTCCCGATAAAGTGAAAGATTGGTTACACATTTTACACTATCTTCACCATACTTTTGAGGATTGTCTGGTAATAAAATGACTGTTGCCGGGGTGTTAGCGTTAGTTCTTAAACTATTTTCGGCATTTATTAATGACGAAAAAGCCAAGAGCAGTATAAGGCTAATTGTTACGATTTTGATTAATTCTTTCATTTTAAATATGTTTAATAGATAGTAACTTGTTTTTTAAATAACATTTATAAAAATGGTTAATAATATTTTCGTTTGATAAACCAGCGCTCCCAAACTGAAACACCCAGGTTCACTCTAAAATAATTGTTTTGATAAAGATCGTTAACTTTCGTTCCGAACCTTCCTATTTCAAAACCCAAATTTATTGTTGTTAAAGAACGAGGTAACGGAAAACCAAAACCAAAACTAATACCAAAATCTTTAATTTGGGTATTTTGCAAAAATAAATGGGATTTATTATACCTAAATCCAGCCCGGTATTTTATTTTTTTCCAGTATCCATCAATAGATTTGTCGCTTGGAAAATATTCGCCGCCAATGGCAATCTGAATACTGTTTACTAAGGAATCCTGAACATCGAAAGCTTTGAATTTACTCCAGTTTTGCATATCCACATCGGCGCCTACCATCCATTTAACACCATTTCTCAAAACAATTCCAACTCCGTATTTTTCGGGAATTTCAACAATGCCTTTATCAGTGATGTAAACTATCGTATCGCGAAATGATTCTATCCCCATCGAGGTTGTGAAAAAGGAACGAACAAAATAATTGTGATTGGCTGATAATTTCTGCGCAGGTGCATATAGCCCGCCAATACCTAAAGTCATCTTACTTGTAATCATTTTTTGGTATTGCACCCCAAAATCATAATAGAGATCGCCCAATTTCACCTGATTATCAACCTTAGTATTGATAAAACCTAATGAATCAGGAAAAACAACGGAAGAGGCTTGTGTTAATTTACCAAAAAGGTAAGAGCCACTAAAACCTATTGCAAGGTTATTATGAAGTTTCAATGACGCTCCGATAAAAAATCTGTTTACACCACCCGTTCCTTCAAATGCAAATTCTGAATTTCCAATCTCAGGAACTAATTCGGTATTTTTTATTTTATAACCTAAATTGCTATATGGAGTAAGGCCAATGCTTACTTTTATCCTTCCGGATACAGGAAATCCAAATAGGAGATAACCAAGCGATGCATAATTGGAACTTCCTGATAAGGTTTTAGTAGAGATACTACCGAACTTGCTGCTTAACCCGCCTTCAAAAACAAAAGAGAGCGTGTCGAAGTTGGCATTAGAGGCTGGGTTATTAAGATTTACATGAAACGGGCTGCTCAAAGCATTGGAAATGCCTCCCATTGAAAAACTATAGGTTGAATTTGATGCGGATAACTCACCTATCCCAAATCGTGAATAAGGCGAATTGACATCAACCTGTGAATAACCTGCAAGGCTAAAAATCAAAAAGATTAATAGAGATAATTTTTTAAAACCTTTGCTACTGCCTGTTAACATTAAAATTTAATATTGCATTTAGTCCGGTAAGTACCAAATTTTCGGCGACAAAGATGCAATTTTTTAATTTTTTGTGAAAAAAATTCACATCACCACCAGAAAAAATTACCAACAAGTCGGTATAAGAAGCTTTATAATAGTCAATTATCTTGTCCACTTCAGCTATTGCACCCCAAATTACACCTGATAATATTGAGTTCTCAGTAGTGTTACCGGTAAGTTCAACATCGGCCTTTAGACTTATTAACGGTAGTTTGCTGGTATAGGTATGTAAGGCCTTTAAACGCATTGTCAAGCCAGGAGAGATAGCGCCACCATGATATCTTTTTTCAGAGTCAACAAAATCATAAGTAATAGTAGTACCGGCGCTAATAATAAGGCAGTTTTGTTCTGGAAATTGATCAGCAGCAGCTACTGCCATGGATAATCTGTCTTTGCCAAGCGTAGCCGGCGTTTTATAAAGGTTGATAATCGGAAGTAGGGTGTGATGATCAAATGTAAGATATTGAAAACTGTTTTTAAGAAAAACATTTACATCATCCGAAACATCAATTACTGCCGAGCTAAAAACATATTTCACATCTCTTTCGGCGGTGAAAGTCTTCAATTGGTTCACTGTCAGTTCAGATGTTTTTAACAAATCAACTATTTTATCATTTACAAAAATTGCAGCCTTGGTAAGGGTATTTCCAAAGTCAATGATCAGCCGCTGATCGTTTTGATTGTTGTTTGAACAAAATCTATTCATTTGCAATGAATTAATAGAAAAATGATTACAAAAGTAATTTATACTTTTTTTAAATTGCAGTTGAGTTAAAAAAATTATCTCAAAATTAAAAAATGAAATTATCTTTGCAACCCAATTTTCAGACAAGGTACCATAGCTCAGTCGGTAGAGCAACGGACTGAAAATCCGTGTGTCCCTGGTTCGATTCCAGGTGGTACCACTTTCCCCCTCCCTTTCCTCAATACGTTGTTTCCACCTCTTTTCATAGCAATGTATCTTTTTAAAGCACAAAATGTTATCTTTGCTCAATAGATTATCTATTGTATTATATTTTCTAATCCCAAGGAGTAATAAATGAAAAAGCTTAAAATCCGTGCTAAAGAGTTAAAACGCATTGGTTACAAAGATGATAGCCGGATTGCTCGTGTTTTGAAATTAGTTGAAGAAAATTTCAAAAGAGATGAAAAGACTGAAGTGATGCAATTATTGAGTGAGTTACTTCTTAATCCAAAAGACTTTATCAAACATGAAATATTTTCGGAATTAGCTTATGCCCTAACCTCTGGCAAGGCTACTCAGAATAAAAAAGCCGGCAAAACTATTTTGCATCGTTCACCACTTGATTTTAAGGTTTATGGTGCAGATGGCATTGATTCCGAGACTTTTGAGCAAATGACAACAGCCATGAAAATTCCGGTAGTTGTAAAGGGAGCGCTAATGGCTGATGCTCATGTAGGCTACGGATTACCCATTGGAGGGGTGGTTGCTGCCTATAATGCCGTGATGCCTTATGGAGTGGGTATGGACATTGGCTGCAGGATGTGCTTGAGTATTTATCCCGATTCTCCTCTGATCCTTGATAAAAATCGTGAACAGTTAAAAAATATCATCATCGAAAATACGCGTTTTGGACTGTCGGAGTTTAATGATATTGGCAACCATGAGCTTATGGAACGGAAAGAGTTTAAAGAGATAGATTTCTTGAAATCATTGCAAAAGTTATTTTATAATCAATTAGGCACATCGGGGCATGGGAACCATTTCGTGAATATGGGGTTCTTAGTTGTAGATGAAAACTCGGCTGAACTTGGGCTTCAGGCAGGAGAATATTTTGCTGTTTTATCTCATTCCGGCTCAAGAAATTTTGGCGCCAGAATAGCAAATCATTATACCGATATTGCACGTAAAAAACTTGGGATAAGTGGTCAGGGCGCACAGCTTGCATGGCTCGATTTGGATAGTGAAGAGGGACAGGAGTACTGGCTGGCAATGACGTTAGCCGGAGATTACTCTTCGGCCAATCATAAGATCATCCATTCAAAGCTATCAAAAGCTTTAGGCAGCAAGCCGATAAAAATATTCGAGAACCATCATAATTTTGCATGGCGTGAAAAACTTTCTGATGGCCGCTGGATGATTGTTCATCGCAAAGGAGCCACTCCCGCTAATATTGGAGATATTGGCATTATACCCGGAAACATGGTGTCGCCGGCTTTCGTTGTTTCGGGTAAAGGAAATGAGGAATCACTAAATTCAGCATCTCATGGCGCAGGCCGTCAGCTATCTCGAAATATGGCAAAAAAAACGTTAACATCGGAAAGTATGAAAAAACATCTTAAAAAACATGATGTTACACTTATAGGAGGCTCAACCGACGAATCCCCCGATTCGTACAAAGATATTTTTCAAGTAATGGAAGCACAAAAAGAGCTTGTAAATATCCTTGCGCGTTTTTATCCAAAAATTGTAAGGATGGCGTAGCAAAATCCTGTTGGGCTTAACTATCAATTTTATGCCGTTGATATGTCCGCAATAGTCTAATTTCTATTTCATCTCATCAGACTAAACAGCGATTATAAAGGCATTATCATTCCGGATTTTCAGAATAGTTTAGTCTTCTGTAAAATTAGAAAGGGTGTTGTGCAACCAATCCCGATTAAAAAAACCTTATGACAGACCCTATTTGTTCTCCAAATTGCAATCTGTTGTGTCTTCCCTTATTATGCTAAAAACAACTTCATCATCACGTTTCATTAGATAATGTTCACGGGCAAATTTTTCCTTTACCGCAGGATCATTTTCAAGTTGATCTAAAAAGATACTGTCCTTTCGAAGTTCATCAAGATAGAATTGTTTCTGCTTCTCTGCCTTCTTCACCTCCGAACGCAGCTTTATATGGTGGAAAAGATTATTTTGATCAAAAAAGATTATCCATACCGCAAAAGCAAGAAAGATTAATACATACCGGTTCCAAAATATTTTGTAGCTAAATTTCATTGTAGTAATGACAATAGAAAAGACAAACAAAAGTAATCCTTTTTGCAAAAAGCAATTCAGCACACCTCTTTTTCTAATAACCTTTTCGCATTATTCTTACTAAACAGAGATTTTATGTAAAAGCGATTTTTCGTATTTTGTATCAAAAAAAATGAATGTCGAAACAATCAAAACATGATATCTATGCACAAAAAAGATAAATAGATTAAAATATTGCCCCCATTGTTGGTTTAAACCTAAAGTAAAAATACTCTCCTATAAGATAAGAGCTGATAAAAGAATTGAAATCATTATCAGGATGATTTAGTATTTTGATTTAGTTCCTTTTATGACTATTTCACCGAGTAAATAACCATAAAGCTGAATAGATTCATAAAGCGCTACCTACATAAATTATATTCACAGTTCGACTTTAACCAAAACTCCTAATTTTGCTTACGAATTAAGTTTTTCATTTTTATAAAAATCACACTGATGAAAAGAGTATGTTTTTTTAAATCAAGTTTTGTTATTAGAGCTTTATTAGTGAGCTTTAGCATTTTACCCTTTTGGAATTTGCTCTATTCTCAATCCGAAGGCTTTAGTTTAAAAACCGAAATATACCAGCTCAAAAACGGGCTTACCATTTACCTTAATGAAGATAGTGCGCTACCTAATATTTTCGGAGCTGTTGTGGTTAAAGGCGGTAGTAAACGCGATCCTGCAGACGCCACCGGAATTGCCCATTATTTCGAACATATCATGTTTAAAGGAACCGATAAAATCGGAACTCTCGATTATGTTAAAGAAAAAATCTATCTCGACAGCATCGCCGAGCTTTATGATAAGCTGTCATCAGTTACCGCTGCTGAAGATAAAAATATGATTCAAAAGAAGATCAACCGACTTTCGATTAAGTCGTCGGAATATGCCATTCCGAATGAGACTGAAAAGATATTAGGTGAGATGGGTTGCGCTTATCTTAATGCCGGCACAAGCTACGACGGTATCGCATATTTCAATGTGCTGCCATCAAGTCAACTGCAAAAATGGATGATGGTCTATTCACATCGTTTTATCAACCCGGTTTACAGGCTATTTCAATCGGAATTAGAAGCTGTGTACGAAGAGTATAATATGTATAGCGATAATCGTTTTGCTACCGCTCTTGAGGAGTATTTATCTCACTTTTTTCCCGATCATCCCTATGGTGTTCCAATAATTGGTTATCCTAAAGATTTAAAATATCCCTCTATGTCGAAGATGCATGAATATTTCGAAACATATTATGTAGCCAACAATATGGCTCTTATCCTCTCCGGCAACTTTAATATAGATGAGGTTAAACCGATGATAGAGAAATATTTTGGCCAATGGCGAAGCGGTAAAATCCCCGAAGCGCCCAACACATGGAAAATAGAGCCATTCAAAGGAAGGGTAGAGGTAAACAAAAAACTAACTCCTGTAAAGTTTGGCCTTAGAGGCTATCGGTCGGTACCTCAAAACCATCCTGATTCGCCGTTGCTTGACGTGATCGGTATGTTACTTACTAATTCAGCTCAAACCGGACTTATGGATCAACTTGTGATTGATAATAAGCTGATGGCAGCCCAATTGATTGGCGACCATCGTGCTGATGCCGGAGGAGAATATATTCTTTACATACCAAAACTAATTGGTCAATCATTGAAGAAAGCTGAAAATCTTATTGAGGAGAAACTGAACAAGCTCAAATCGGGAGAGTTTGATAATGATCTTTTGGAAGCCGTGAAAATGGAAATTATCATGGGCCATAAACAGAATTTTGAAGATCAGTTTAATAGAGGTTATATGATGATATTCTCTTTTATGAATGAAAAAGAGTGGCAAGATATACTCGATTATCCTGAGACCATTAAAAAAGTGACTAAAGAAGATATCGTAACCATCGCAAAAAAGTATTTTGGGGATAATTACCTTTCATTTCATTCCGGATCAGGGCTACCAAAAAAACCTGAAACTATCAAGCCGCCATTCGAAAATATACCAGCTAAAAACACCGAAGAAAAATCGGAATTTGCAAAAATGATTGCCGAAACAAAAGTAGCATCATCACCACCTCAATTTATTGAGTTTGGCCCTCCCGGACAAAAGACTAAAGACGTATTGATAGATAACATCACCGATCTGGCTCACCTTTATTGGGTAAATAATAGTGTGAATGATGTTTTCAACCTTAAAATCAATTATGGTATTGGCACCTATAAAATGCCTATTCTCGAGCCCGCTTCTGAATACATAAGCCTCGTTGCTCCTTTTTCAATGACGTTTGCCGATTACAGTAAAGAGTTACAAATGTTGGGAGGCACACTTAACGTAAGTGCTTCAGAAGATTATTTAACAGTAGAAATAATAGGCCCTGAACCCAACATAAAGCCTATCTTGAAATTAATAGGAAGACTTCTCAGCAATCCAAGCCTTGACGATAGAAAAATCAAAAACCTCTATGAGTCATATAGGGTAGTGGAAAAAATGAATAAAAAGGACCCTGAAACATTAGGTTATGCGCTTTATTCGTATGCTGTTTACGGTAAAGAATCGGAGTTTATAAAGGGGCTCTCGGCAAAAGAGATAAAAAAGCTTAAAGCTGCCGACCTAACTTACGCAATTTTAACAGCATTAACTTATGAGGCCGATTTTCATTATTCCGGTACTCTTGATTTCGAACAGGTTAAAGAAAATATTAACATCCATCTGAACCCCAAAAAAATTGTCAATAAAAGTCAGTCTCCTGTAAAGAAGAATTATGTTGCCTACAGCGAACCACAGGTATTTTTCCTTGAGGAATCGTCAGCCTTGCAAAGCAAAAACTATATGTTCATCAAAGGCAACACTATAACAGAAAAAGAGAAACCCTTGCTAAACGCATATTATGAGTACCTTGATGGAGGTATGTCAAGTATTATTTTTCAAGAGATACGCGAGTATAGGTCTTTAGCCTATGCCACAGGCGCCTCTTTATTTATACCATTTTATAAAGATGAAGAAACCTCATTGACAAGCTTTGTTGGTACGCAAGCCGACAAAACCCAAGAAGCTATTCAAATAATGCATCAAATTATCACCTCACAACCCGAAAAAAGTAATCGGATTGATATGGTGCGTTCCTCGTTAACGCAATCTATAAACAGCAAGAAACCTCCATTCCGCCAAATATCATATCCGGTAGCCGGATGGATAAAACAAGGATATGATGAGGACCCCAGAAAAAAATGGGTAAATGTTTACGAAACAATGAGTTTTGATGATATAATACAGACTTTCAACAATCAGTTTTATAAAAAACCCGTTATAACAACGATAATTGGAAAAAAGAAGCGAATCGGAAGCGAATGGATGAAGGAGTTTGGAAAAATAACAGAAGTTAAGAAAAAGGATATAATAAAATAATAATTGTGATAAAAACCCTTGATAATCAATATATTATTTAATGAACGATTAACTTCTGAAAATAAGGGCTACACTATATACAAAACTGACATCTGTAAAAATTCCAACTTATTATGCTTAACGCTGAAGAAATAGTAAAAAACATCGTTACAACTTCATCGGACAAAATTGATAAAGAAGCGCTGTTAGATAAATACCAAGAGCCTGTATCTCGCTTTTTCCATTATCATCTGCCGGATGGTATTCCAGATCAACAATTTTTCAAAATACCCATAACCGGAATTATCAAATTAGTAAGTTGGACTCATTTCAAATCCATACTTTATGCACATCCATTTATAGGTTTTTTACGGCAAGCAACATTAAAAATGGGAATATTACCCATAAAAGGTTACGATTATCTCTTTAAAGATCAGGGAGCTACGCGGTGGACTTTTTTCAAAGTCATTCCTTTTATGAGTGAGTCGGGCGATGAAGTAACACGCTCGGCCGAAGGAAGAGCGAAGATAGAGTCGCTCTTTACTCCACATCTACTCATACATCCAGATATTATTTGGGAAGCGGTTTCTGATGAAGAAATTACTGCAACGTGGAAAATTTTTCAGGAAACAGAACCGATACATTTGATTATTGGTAAGAATGGCGATTTAAAGTCGGCGTACCTACGGCGCTGGGGTAACCCGGGCGGAGTTAAAAAGTATGAATATCATACTTTCGGAATCAATGTGTTGAAGGAAAAAAAGTACAAAGGCGTTATTATCCCTACAAAAGGCAACTCCGGCTGGTGGTTTGGAACAAAACAATACGATGATGGCGAATGTTTCAGGTTCGAGGTGGCTACGCCTTAAGATTTTAAAATAAAACCTATACCACTGTGAATTAAACAATCTAAAGAAAAGGTATAAAAGCGAATCTTTTTTTGCTTAAAACTATTTTATAGGTTTCAACCGTACTGAAGATGTATAAACACCGGCAAAGCACAAGAGTGTACAAATTGCAAAGGTTATTTTCATACTTTTAAGCAATTCCAATGAGAGATCCGGCGATAATTTTACATTACCAATAACCAATGATATAGCCATCATAGCGATACCCATACTAAAAGCCTGCCCTGTAAGACGCATTGTTCCCGTTGTTGCTGATGCCATACTATAAAACTTTTGTTCTACTGAACTCATGATAACATTAACATTTGGGGATGAGAAAAACCCAAAACCCAAACCAAGTAAGGCTAATATAAAAACAAGAAAGTAAAAACTTGTTGTCCCTGTAATAAAGACAAGTAATAAAAGCCCTAATGCTACTATAGCCATACCAATAGTGGCTAAAAGTGATGCGGATATTCTATCCGACAGACGACCGGAAACCAATGAGGTAACCGACTGAATAATTGACTGAACAATCAATACAAGTCCGGCCTCTTTCGGATCAAGGCCGCGCACATATTGCAGATACAAGCTAAACATAAAAGCAATGGCAAAAGTGGCCGAATAATTGATTAATGCTGACAAAGTTGAAAGCCTAAAAACTTTATTTTCAAAAAACAACTTAATATTAAATACGGGGCTATCAATCCGACTCTGATACTTTGTAAATGCAATTAAAAATATTATTCCCAAAATGGTCAGTATTATTCCAGTTGTTTTTGGCAATAAAGAAAATCCATATAAAAGACAGAAAAGCCCAATTCCATAAAGAATAGATCCAAGATAATCGAAACGTGATTTGACGACCTCCTTCCATTCATCTTTTATAAAAATAAAGGTGCCGATAGTAGTAATTATTCCAATGAAACCCGCTACAAAAAAGATGCTCGGCCATCCAAAATGTGATGTTAGAATGCCACCGATAAAAGGGCCTGCAGCCAGCGACATGTAAACTACAGAAGTTTGTATGCCTAACACCCATCCTCGCTTTTCAGCTGGCACTGAAGATATCAAAATAGCAGTGCCCGTTCCAAACATCATTGCGCTACCTAAGCCCATCATTGACCTCCAGACGATAAGCCAGCCACCGGAAGTAGTTAAACCTGCAAAAAATGAAAAAACTGAAAAGAGTGCAATCCCAAGACCAAACAAACGCTTCCTACCGACCATGTCGGCCAGCCTGGCACAAGGAATTTGAAGTATTGCTGTGGCAAGCATATAAGAGGTTACAACCCAACCAGACATTCGAGCATTCAACGACAGTTTTTCATTTATAACCGGCAACGCCAGATTAATAGCCGACGACATAAAGGGAACCATAGCGCCGGCTAAAGAAATTACAGCAACAATAAAATTAGATTTTGTAGTCTTTTGAACACTCATAAAATATTATCAAGGATTTACCTTTCGACAATTAGAAACCTAAGCAGATATCAATATTTAAACAAACCAAACGGTAAAAGTATTGGATTTTTTTCGATAAATCATTATACAAGTCCATGAGAAGCTTTAGTCCTAATCAATCAACAGAAAACATCCTTGGTATTGAGCATTAGCACCAACCACACTTAGATCCAAAGTTGTCAAAAAACTGATTGTTGAAGCTGAAATGCCAAAATTAAATCATAATTAAGAAGGACTTTCGTAAAAACAGGCGACCATCGCTCTTTCTATTGAAAAAACTTAAGGACAAAACGGGTGTTATTTGGCAAGGAGAATACTTCGATACTTCCACCATGGTTTTTCATAATTTGTCGGGTAAGACTTAACCCAATACCGGTGCCGCGCTCTTTGGTTGTGAAAAACGGAATAAAAATCTGATCCACTATTTCCGTTGGTATGCCCGGGCCATTGTCTTGAACAGTTATCTCAATATAACCGCTTGATGACCGACTTGCCATAATAGTTATCACTGGATTTTCCTCCTTTTCAACAGCCTGTATTGCATTCTTTATGAGGTTAATTAATGCCTGCGACAATTGGGTTATGTCCGCTTCAACAACTAAATCAGTCGAGGATATTTCGATATGCTTTTGGATTAACTGAAAATTAGGTTCATTTTCTAAAAGTAACAACAAATGCTCAATCAGCTCTTTCACTACCAGTGGTTTACGAATTGGTTTGGAAAGCCCGGTAAGCCTGCGATACGACTCTACGAACTGAATCAAACCGGTGCCTCGCTCGTTGATTACTTCCAATCCTTTAACCGTATTGGCAATTTTCTGATCGTCAACGGAGGCTGTTTTTACTGTTGCTTCATCGTTGAGTTTATAGTAATTTAGCAAGGTTTCACTCAGGGAGGTGATGGGAGCAATAGAGTTCATAATTTCATGTGTAAGAACCCGAATGAGTTTTTGCCACGATTCAATCTCTTTGGCGTCTAATTCATTGCTGATATCATGAACCGAGACTATGCGCAAAGCGTTATCATGCCTTTTAAAAGAGGTAACCTGTAAGGATAACTGTCTGATTCCATTCTCGTTTCTTACTTTTACAAACTGATTCTGGTTGTCTTGTTGTAAGCTGAGAAAAGCATTGTAAAGCTTGATATCCACACGTTTCAATTGCTCAATATGGTTTAAAAACGAATAATTGAGCAAACTTCTGGCTGCCGAATTTGCCAACAAAATATTCCCACTATCATTCATAACCACTATACCGGTGGCTACTTGCTCCAACAAAAGGCTGTAGTACTGTTCCTGCTCGCGGTTTTTTAATTTAACCTCTTGAATCAACTGGTTCATCCGGTTCAGACTGCCATGCAGTTCTTTTGTCGGTTTGTGCCGGATTTTTTCAGAGAAAAACAAGGTGGAATCCTGGTTTTCAATTGCATTTAAAAAATAAGAGAGCTTTTGGGGATTGCGATTAAATAGCCTGATAATCCTATAAATCACCCAAATTATTCCTATTATACATAATACAGCATACCAATTCAAGGCTTGAACAGACAAAAACAGCAGGCCGGAGAAAACGATCAGCAGAAGAATATAGATCGCCAAACGAAGATAGAGAATCCGCAGATGCATGATGATTGTGTTTTTTGATGAATCGTTACAACCGATACTTTTTTAATTTATTATAAAGCGTTTGCCGGCTAATTCCCAATTGAGCTGCTACGGCAGTTAGGTTTCCTTCATGCTGACGGATGGTTGCAGCAATCATCTGTCGTTCCATCTCCTCCAATGTCTGTGCGCTTGTCTCGGGAAGTTTGTTTTCCGGAAAAAGGAAATTGCGCCGTGTAAGAGTAGTGCCTTCACTCAGAATAACCGCTTTTTCTACTGCATGTTGCAATTCCCTCACATTGCCCGGCCAGGAATATTTTTTCATTGTATCCATCACTTCGCTTTCAAATTCCAAAGTGGGTTTATTGTACTTTGCACGGTAAATATTCAAGAAAAAATTGGCTAACAACGGAATATCTATCAGGCGCTCACGCAAGGGCGGAATCTCAATTTGAATGGTGTTGATGCGATACAGCAAATCCTCTCTAAACACTCCTTTCTGTACAAGGGAATGCAAGTTGCTGTTGGTAGCGCACACCAGCCGGATGTCAATAGGGATTTTCTTATTCGATCCAACTTTTACTATTTCGCGATTTTGCAGCGCTGCCAACAATTTTGCCTGTAGTGGCAATGAGAGGTTGGCAATCTCATCTAAGAAGAGTGTGCTTCCTTTTGCAATCTCAAACTTGCCTGCCCGATCCTCTTTTGCATCGGTAAATGCACCCTTAACATGGCCAAACAGCTCACTCTCAAATAGTGTTTCTGAGAGCGATCCCATATCTACACTCACCATCAACTCGTTTGCACGTAAGGATTGCCGATGCAACTCACGGGCAATTATCTCTTTTCCGGTTCCGTTCTCACCGGTAATAAGCACATTTGCATCCGTTTTTGCTACTTTCGATACTATATCAAGAATTTGCCTAAACTGGGGAGACTCGCCAATAATCACTGCTGATTCCTTTTTTGCTGCTGCTTTCAGGTTTTGCTCCTTCTCCTTAAGCAACTTCACCTCTTTACGGGAGTTGCGCAACTGAATAGCCGTATTGATCGTAGCAACCAATTTGCTGTTTTCCCATGGCTTCAACACAAAATCAACCGCCCCCTCTTTTAAAGCACGCACTGCCAATTCGACATCACCATAGGCGGTAATCATAATCACCGAATGATTGATATCGTGCTCTAAAATACGCTGAAGCCAGTAAAAACCTTCGTTCCCTGTATTTATACCGGCAGCAAAATTCATATCCAACAAGATGGCATCAAAATAGTGAGCCTTTAACAGTGATGGAATCTGATTGGGATTTGCGGTTGTAACCACCTGCTCACATAAGGGCTGCAACAAAAGCTCCAATGCGTTCAGTACACTCTTGTTGTCTTCGACTATTAAAATTCTACTTTTTTTCATAAACTGATTCCTCTGTCCAAATGGATTGACATTAACTCCATAATCACCGAACAAAAATAGTCGTTTATTATCAACTGTCAAAAAACAAGACAATGGGTGTCTAATATTTTTACGCTTTAAAAAATAACAAGGAGCTTATCTTGTTGATAATTAGCTTTTTAAATTTATGGCACTACTATTGACAATTGGAAATAGTAATTCTTTTGTGAATAGCATTTTCTCAATTGCTCATTAAAAATTGACATGAAGAACAACATTTTACTAAGTCTGTTTTTGTTATTTGCTTTAAGGGCGGTCGAGGCTCAGCAAATGGATCTGAATCAATGCATCCGTTATGCTTTGGACAACAATCTCGCAATAACAAATAAAAACCTCGAAGAATCTCTCAACAATGAACTATACATGCAGACAAAACGGAATTTTCTGCCTCAGATTTATGGCGGGAGTTCGGCCAATAAACAGTACGGACGCTCCATTGACCCCACTACTAATAGTTTTGTGAACCACGATTTTTTTTCAATGAATTTTTATGTAGATACGCAATTGGAGCTTTTTAGAGGGTTTAGCCGGATTAATTCCATGAAATTTCAAAAACTAAACTTGTTGATCGGCCTTGAAGAAAGCAAGCAAAAGAAGATGGAGATTGCATTTGAGGTGATGAACCACTATTACGACCTTCTTTATTTTACACGCTTGCACGAAATCGTTCAGGAACAGCTTAGGCTTACAATTCTTAATACAGAAAAAATTAAAACAATGATCGGTTTAGGTTTAAAATCCGAATCGGATCTCTTGGAAATGAAAGCCCAACAAGCCACCGAAACGCATAATTTGCTCTTAGCTGAAAATCAGTATGATTTAGCTGCTATCTCGTTGAAAAGCCTGATGAACTGGCCACTGTCCAAAGAATTAAACCCGGTGGATGAGAGCATGGAAAATACAATTGCTATACAGCCTTCTGCAGATAGAGTTTATGAGGCAGCCTTGCTACATATGCCATCGGTATGGAAGGCAGAACTTGATGTGGAAGCTGCCGGAAAACAACTCGCCATCGCAAAAGGAAATTTAGCTCCAACATTGACGTTGGGAGGAGGAATCTATACCAATTTTGCCGATTCGCGAAAAGAAGAATCTCACAACGGTTTAGCCGAACAAACCATCCCTTTCATGGAGCAATGGTCTCAAAATCTAGCGCAATCGGTTTACCTGAATCTGCAAATTCCAATTTTCAACCGATGGTATGGTAATTCACAATTGAAACAGGCAAAGTGGAGAAAAACAATGGCAGAAAACCGTCAGGAAGAAGAACAACAGAAACTATATCGGCTTGTAAACGAAGATGTTCAGCAGTTGAACTCGCTGCAAAAAGAGTTAGACCTTTTAGAAACAAAAAAAGAGGCAACACAGGAAGCATTTCTAATAGCCGAAAAAAAATTGGATCAGGGGCTAATCAGTATCATAGAATTTTACACTGCAAAAAACCAGCTGGCACAAGCCGAAACAGAGTGGATACGTACCCTGCTTCAATTGAAGATAAAAGAAAAAACAATTCGTATTTATCTTGGCGAAGAGCTGTTTTAATGAAAACAATAAAAGAACGCTACTATTTTAAATAAAAAGAAGGATGACAATGGAAAATATGGACAGAAAAATTGAGAAAAAAAAAGGCTTAAAAAGGAAGCATTTCTTTTGGATAGCGGGGGGTATTGTAATCGTATTTATCCTTTTCAGAATTATTTCCGAAGCAGGCACAAAATCGCTCTTGGTTGATCGCGATAAGATCACCATCAGTTCCGTTATCAGCGGGCAGTTCAACGACTATATCCGTATTAGCGGGCAGGTGGAGCCTATTGCAACCATTTATTTAGATGCTGAGGAAGGCGGGCGGGTAAAGGAACGTCTGATTGAAGAGGGGGCAATGGTAAAAGCCGGCGAGGTAATTCTCAAGCTCGAAAACAGAACTCTCTACCAGGAAATAATGTTGAGTGAATCGGATCTTGCCCAAAAAGAGAATATGCTTCGACAAACACGTATCAGCTTTGAAAATCAGATGATCGAAACGCGTCGCAGAATACTCCAATCACAGTTTGAAATCCAAAAAAAGAAACGAAATTTTAAACAACAGGAAGCGCTTTATAATGAACGGCTTATTCCTGCCGAAACATGGCTGCAAGCCAAAGAAGATTTTGAATATGCGGTTCAGGAACAGCTTATCAACGAACAAAAAGCTAAGAACGATTCCATGATTATGATATCGGAGATGAACCTACTGACGGATGACCTTGCTAAGATGCGGCGAACGCTTCAATTGGTGTATGAGCGTTTGGATAACCTTAATGTGAAAGCTCCAGTGGACGGACAATTAGGGATGTTGGATGCAGAAATCGGACAAAATATCGGCCAGGGAACCCGAATTGGTCAGATCAATGTGCTTACCAATTATAAGGTACAGGCAATGATAGACGAGCATTATATTGACCGGGTACGCCACGGTCTGGTCGGTTCTTTCGAGCGCCAGGAAAAAACCTATCACCTGAACGTGCGCAAAGTGTATCCTGAGGTTCGGCAAGGACAATTTAAAATTGATCTGGTCTTTGAAAACGAAAACCCTGAAAATATCCGCACCGGACAGACCTATTATATCAATTTAGAACTTGGCCTACCCGAAAATGCGATTATGCTGCCAAGAGGAGGCTTCTTTCAAAGTACCGGCGGGCAATGGGTTTTTGTGTTGGATAAGTCAGGCAGCTTCGCTACAAAACGCTCTGTCCGCTTAGGAAAGCAAAACCCGCAATATTACGAAGTGATTGAAGGACTACAACCCGATGAACAGGTAATTACTTCCGGGTATGAGAATTTTGGGGATAATGATAAGTTGATTTTCAATTAACAATTAACAATTAGCAATGTGCAATTAGCAATGAACAATTGGCAATGTGCAATTAACAATTAGCAATTAACAATGTACAATATAAAGCTTGCCATACGGAATTTGTTGCGTCAGCGCATGGGGACGGTGATCAATGTCACCGGGTTATCTTTGAGTTTAGCCGTCTGTTTACTGATAGCCCTGTTTGTGCAATATGAATATGCTTTCGAAAAACACAATCCGGAGGCAAAAAATATCTACCGCTTGCTGAACGATTTTGACGGGGAACGCGACCCGATTCATCCGCTTGTTTTTTACGGCAAACTTACTGATGCCATCCCCGAACTTAATGATGGCGTGATGGTGGATTTGAACAATGAGGATTATTTCGTGGTGGATAACGAACAGTGGATATTGTCCGGCGTGATACAGACCACCAACGAGTTTTTCGACCTGTTTAACATTCAGATGGTGGAAGGTCCTCAAAACCCTCTCACCGATGCCAGTTCAGCCGTTCTTTCACGAAGCGAAGCCAGGAAGTTATTTCCTGACGGCAATGCAGTGGGTAAAACCATTCGTCAAAGGAACAACTACGATTTTACGATCAGAGGTATTTACGAAGATTTGCCCGTTACCACCACCTATCGTCCAAACCTTATTCTTAATATTCACGCGAAAGAAGTGACGGATAATCATCAATATACATCGATGAAAAATGAGTCCATTCATTTCTTTTTCCGGTTACCCGAAAACGCCGATCAGGCTTCTGTCGCGAAAAAAATAAGGGAACAGGCCAGAACAGCCTATGGCATTGATGACTATAAGGGAACATACGTTTTTC